>FTJN01000323.1_pt1 | contig 10828 bp, 3 predicted proteins | sample 1658361 | NCBI WGS metagenome assembly FTJN01 (sample SAMEA3914819, study PRJEB12502) | metagenome | biome: forest; material: soil | place: Canada | collected 2010-06-26 | depth 0.3 m | reverse complement strand
GTTGAAGCTCTCCTCATCGATGACCGGGGGCAGCAGGCATTCGGGCAAAGTCGCGCTCTTCGGAATCAAATCCGCCGCTGCCGCCACGAGCCGCTGCACGAAGTGAGCCCGCACGCTCTCCAGCACGATCACCCGTGAGCAGGCCGAGCACTTTTGCCCGGCATAACCGAAGGCGCTGGTGATGACGCCATTCACCGCTTCGTCGAGGTCGGCGTCGTCATCGATGATGATCGCGTTCTTCCCGCCCATCTCGCAGACCACCCGCTTGATCATGGCCTGCCCCGGGACGATTTCCGCTGTCTGCTTCAGGATGGAAAGACCGACTTCCCGACTACCGGTGAAGACAATCTGCACTACATCGGGATGCCGCACGAGGGCTGCTCCCACGACCTCGCCGCTGCCGGGCAGAAGGGGGAGGACGCCCGCCGGAATGCCCGCCGCGAGCGCATGTTGGTGGAAGGCATAGGCGACCGCATTGGCCTGCTCGGCGGGCTTGAGGAGCACCGCATTCCCGGCGACCAACGCCGCCGTGGTCATGCCGCAAAGGATGGCCAACGGAAAATTCCACGGCGCGATGACGGCGCAGAGGCCCCGGCCTTCATAGGTCAAAATATTGATCTCGCCGGGCAGGTTTCCCTGAGTGCGCGGGGCGAGTTCAATCATCGCCTGGCGAGCATAGTAACGGCAGAAATCGATCGCCTCGGCGACATCGGCATCGGCTTCGCGCCACGGCTTGGCCTGTTCGTAGACCTCCATGGCGGCGAGGCGAAAGCGGTCCCGTTCCAGCCGCGCGCCCAGTTCATTGATCCGTGCCGCGCGGACCTCCAACGGCAAGTCGCGCCAGGCGGTCCAGGCATGCTGGGCGGAGGCGATGGCATCGGCCACATCGGTCTCGGTGGCGGGGCGCGTGCCGGTCACAATCTTGGTCCGATTCTCCGGCATGATGTGGAAGAGTCCGCCGCCCTCGGCCCGGGCTTCCCCGTTAATCACCACCGGCACGGACCACGGCATCTCGATATCGGCGGCGGCCAGGGCCTGCTCGAAAAGGGCGCGGGTTTCGTCCGAGGTGAAGTCGGTCAGCGGGCAATTTTCGAAAGGCGTCCGAATATCGGTGGCCAACTTCTGGCGCACGCCAGTCTCCTCGATTTCCGGAGCCGGTTCGGGACGGGCGAAGAGCTGTTCGAGGTCGGCCTTCTCGTGGTGGTTGAGACGGAGAAAGCTTTGGTTGGAGGTATTCTCCAAAAGCCGCCGCACCAGGTAGGCCATGCCGGTGATGAGATCGCCCACCGGCGAGTAGAGGCGCACCCGGTAGCCGAGGTCCCGCATGAGATTGCGCTCCGCATCGGCCATGCCGTAGAGGAATTGGACTTCGAAATCGCGCGGCGGGATGCCTTTATTCTCCGCATAGGAGAGAGCGGCGGTAATGGAACGGAGATTGTGCGAGCCGATGGCGGGCTGGACGAGTTCGCGCACATCGAGCAGACGCCGGGAGAGTTTTTCGTAAGCGGCATCGGTGTAGGATTTCCGTGCGAGCACGGGGCAGGGGAATCCCTTCAGGCCGGCATTGATGACCTCGTAATCCCAGTAGGCCCCCTTGACCAACCGCGCGGTGAGGGGCGTGCCCCGTTTTTGCGCAAGCGCGATGAGGCGCTCGATATCGGTCGGGGCACTCTTGAGATAGGCCTGCACCACGATGCCGAGATGGGGCCAGTCGATGAACTCGGGATCGAGGGCAATGCGCTCCAACAGGCGGAAATTGATCTCGTGGAGGCTCCACTGCTCGAGGTCGAAATTGATGAAGGCGCCCGCTTCCTTTGCGCGGCGCATGAGGGGAATGACCCGCTTAAGCAGACGCTCGACGCCGCCGTCGGGATCGGATTCGTCGAGCTGATGATCCATCGCGGAGAGTTTCAGGGAAATATTCGCGCGCGGCACCCGGCCGAAGGGGCCGTGATCGAGCACGGGGGACTCCTTCCAGCGGGCAGTCTCGGCGGGGAGGAAATCGATCAGGTCGGCATAGCGCCGGGCATAGACGGCGGCCTCGGGCTCGCTCACGGTGGCTTCGCCGAGGAGATCGACGGAGAAGCCGAAGCCTTGGTCCCAGAGCTTGCGGAGCTTCGTCTTCGCCTGCGTGGCATCCTGGCCGACGATGAATTGCCCGGCCATCTGCTTCACGTTCTGCTTGATGACAAAGGCCGCGACCGACCCGGCAAGCGGATTGCTGGTCGTGCGCAGCGCAAGGTCCATGCCCATGGGGAGGCGGCGACCCTCGGCAAGGAGATAGTCGCGGGCGTGGCGGGCGATCTGCTCCTGATTGCGCAGGGCGGGGAGGACATCGACGAGGCGGAAGAGATCAGCCTTGAGGGAGGGATCGCGAATGGCCCAATCCATGAGCAAGCCCTGCCAGTAGGCCGAGGAAAGGAATCCGGGGGACTTGCCCGCCAAACGCTGGTGGAGGGTGCGCCCCAGCCGCTGGATATCGTGTTCCAGAAGAATATCGGCGGCGTGGGCGGCGGGGTCCATGGGTGAATCTCTAACCCACTAAGGTAGTGGGGATAGGGGACTTGAGCAAATGGCGTGCGAGTTCTCGCGGGAAGGGTGAGGTGACGTGAACGACCGATCGTTGGATCGTCAGTCTGCCTTCAGCAGGTAGCCGTTGCTCGCCGTCGCAACGGTCCCCAAGGGTACGCTCTCCGTCCCGTCGGCTGCCAAGGATGAGAAGACTTATTTGCCCCCAGAACGCGCAGTCAGCGGGCCGTAATCCGGATATGGCATCCGGCCGCCGCGTAGTTGGCGTCCCCGACCTGTGTGGCCTGAACGGTGGCCACACCGGACCCCGTTAACGTGAGGAGGTTGCCCTCCAAACGGCCCGGCCCGGAAAGGATGCTGTAGGTGATCGGCAGACCCGAACTGGCGAAGGCGGTCAGGCCGACAGGCGGGCTGGTATAGGAGCGGGCGGCCACCGCAGGGAAGGTGACGGTCTGGCTGGCTTTTTTAACCATGAACGTCACTTTGGCGGAGGCGGAGTTGTAAAGGTCATTGCCAGCCTGGCTGGCCGTTACCGAGATGGTGCCTGCTCCGGTGAGGGTAAGGACATCACCCGCAAGCGTCCCTGGCCCGGTTACCGCGAAGGTGAGGGGAAGTCCGGCAGAAGACGTTGCGGTCAGCTTTATCGGTGCTGAACCAACGGATTGTGTGGGAACAATGGGGAACGCGATGGTTTGCTTGGCTTTCCCTGCGGTGATGCGGATATGGATGCCGGCGGCGTTATAAATCGCGTTACCCGGCTGGGTGGCTTGGACGGTAACCACGCCGATGCCGGTAAAGGTCAGCACATTGCCCGAAACGGTTCCCGGTCCGGAGAGAACGCTGTAGGTGACCGGGAGTCCGGAACTGGCGCTGGCGGAAAGAGACAACGGCGTATTGAACGGTCCGCCGACGGCAGGAAAAGTAACCGACTGGGTCTTTTTCGTCACCACAAAGGAGAGTTTGACTGCGGTTGCGGCAGAGTACGAGCCGTCACCAGGTTGAGTGGCAGTCACCGTTACGGTTCCAACGCCGGTGAGAGTCAGATTCTTGCCGGAAAGCGTCGCTGCGCCAGAGACGATATAGGTGATGGGCAACCCGGAGGAGGCCGTTGCGCCGAGCATCACCACGTCACCCACAAATTGGCTGTCGATGACGGGGAAGGTGATGGCCTGCGTGCCTTTCGCAACGGAAAAGGTAATGCTCGTCGGCGAGGCTGCGCCATAAACGGAATTTCCTGCCTGGGAGGCGGTGATCTTTACCGTGCCGGCACCGGTCAACTGCACCAAACCGTTCGCGATTGTGGCCGGTCCTGTGGCTGAGTAGGTTACCGGCAGTTTGGATGAAGCAGTGGCTTTCAACTGGATGGAGGAACCCGGGAAAGTCTGATTCGGCACCAAAGGAAAATAGATGCTTTGAGATGCGGCTCCAACGGTGAAACTCCGTGTTTCAGGAGGAGCCGACTCTGTGTTGGCAGGTGAGACCGCCTCACTGGCTTGCACGGTCACCAGACCGGTTCCCGTGAAGCTGAGCAAATTACTGCTGACGGTGGCGGGGCCAGACAAGACATCGAACCTCACCGGCACGCCGGTCGAAGCTTTGGCGGCCAACCTCACTTTATTGGTGGCGATTTGGTTGGAAATGGGAGGGAAGTAGATAATTGCATAAGGATCGAAGACAAAGATTTCCCCGGCACCAGCGGGGCCGCCAGCGGATGTCACACCGTAAAAGGTGCCGTTGGGGTGCTGAACCAAGCCCAACGGCCCAGAACCGTCCGTGCCGCTGAAGCGGTACAGCGTTGTCAGATCTCCTGATTCCGAAACGCTGAAGATCGTACCGTAGTCATTTTGGGTCGGGTCGCCGGAAGTGGTTCCATAGAACCTGCCGTCCTGCCCCAAGATAAGACCACTTCTGGGATTTCTTCCGGAAACGCCTCCGTCGAAGGTAAACAGAGTCGTGGGAATTCCGAGAGGCGTCACTTTAAAGACGGTGCCTGCGTTCTTGGCGCCACCGGTGGCCATGGTGCCGTAGAAGTTGCCGTTGGGCCCTTGCAAGAGGGCTGCATAGGGATCGCTTCCGGTACTGGCAGGACTGGGCTTGAGGAGATTGGTAATACTCCCGCCGGATGTCATGCTGAAAACCAAACCGGCCTTGCTGGCATGGACGAGACGGTCATGCCAGCCCTTGATATTTGCGCCGTAGAATTTGCCATCTGTCCCGAGCGTCAAACCAGCATAGGGAATCGACGTTTGAGTCGGATCGAAAGTCGCGAGACTTTGGAAAGCGAAGGAGGGTCCGACCTTGAAGATCCTTCCGTCTTTTCCGGCTCCTCCCGGGTAGTTGGCCCCATAGAAATTGCCATCCGTCCCTTGGACGAGTTCAGAGGTATGCGAAACTGGCAAACGTGGTGCCGCCCCCATATCGGTCTCCGGTGCTCCGGAGAACGTCGTCATGATGCTGAGAGAGCCGTCTGCGGTCATCTTGAAAACGGAGCCCTTCAAGAAGGCCTCACTTCCGCCGCTCGTGGTTCCATAGAAATTGTCATCCGCACCCTGAATCAGTTTTGCCGACGGGTAGGCCCCGGTCGAGGCGTCGAAAGCGGCCAAAGTGGTGAAATCGCCCGTGGGGGAGATGCGAAAGGCCGTTCCTGCGTCGGCGCTGCCGCCCCGTTCTGTGGTCCCGTAAAAATTGCCGTCTCGCGCCAGGAGCAGCGGGGCCTTGGGCAAGGCGCCCACCGGAAGCGTCTCAAAGGAACTAAGGGAGCTCAGGTCGCCGGATGGCGTGATCTTGAAGACCGTACCCACGTTGCTGGTTCCTCCTTGGAAAGTGGTGCCGTAAAAATTGCCGTCAGTTCCCTGAACCAAGCTGGAGGTCGGCTTGGCTCCATCTGCGCCTGTAAAGGTGGCCAGGGTCGTTACGTTGCCATCCAAGTCCATTTTGAAGACGGAACCCTTTCCTGTGGAGGAGTAGTCGACCCGCTGGGTTGTCCCATAAAAATTACCATCGCTGCCGAGCACCAACCCATTGGGGAGCGAGTTGGTGGGAGTGCTCCAATCCAAGGCTTCAAAGACGTGGACAACCGTGGTCACACCCGACGGGGTCATCTTGTAAATGCCGCCCCCTTCCATGCCTACATTGAGCAGTGCTGCTCCATAAATAAAACCATCGCTGCCTTCCACCGGAGCCGAGGAGGGGCTCATCAGATCCATATCGATGGTGCCGAAAGAAAACATGGTGCGGACCTCGCCTGCAGGAGTCATCCGGAACAGCGAACCGAAAGAGTTGTCGCCTCCATGGGAGGCCACTCCGTAAAAGTTCCCGTCCCGGGCCAGGAGCAAGGGGAAGGAGGGGTTGTAACCGCTGAGGATGATCTCATCCTCTTCGTCCGATTCGTATTCTCCCATGACATGAAGGGTCGTCAGGTCACCGGTAGAGGTAATCTTGAAAATCGTCCCCAGATTCTGCTGCCGAACATCGATGTAACCGCCGTTGTAGGTGCTACCGTAGAAGTTTCCATCGGTGCCTTGCGTCAGGCCTGCCACGGGCCACGCACCATCGGGACCACTGAAGGAGAATAACGTCGTCAGTTCGCCTTCCGGCGTCATCTTGAAAACGGTGCCCATGTTGAAAAAGCCGCCATTTTTCGTCGTGCCATAGTAAATACCGTCCGTGCCCAAACACAGCCCGTTGGGATTTGCGCCATTGTTGAGGCCATCAAAGGCGACCAGCGTGGTGCGGGTTCCATCAGACGCGATTTTGAAAACCGACCCGTTGCTGCTGGTTCCGCCGGAGGTCGTCCCATAAAAACTGCCGTCTGCTCCCTGCACGAGAGGGGCGGAGGGATAGGCGCCATCGGGGGCCGAATCGAACGAATGAATGATCGTAAGAGGGGAGTCGGCCGTGGAATGGCCCGCGGCTAAGGCGACCAGGGAGAGCGTGAGAAGGAGACTGCGAAAGATAGGGAGCATGAGGGAAAAGGGAAAGATGGAGAATGACAATAGGCGGAAGCTGCCATCCGATGTCAATGCGATTTACTAAACAAATATATTTAATTAGCGTCGAAGAAGTTTCGAGAAAACGAGTGATCCGGTGAAGGGATTGCTGATCATGCGCAGGGATGGACCGGTCCAAGCGAAGACGGAGGAGCCCGGCGATTCGTCGGTTCAAATTCTGGTGCGGAGATGTGATCAATGGCCGCCAATCACCAAACATTATATCTGAATAGAGGGGTATTCGCATTCGTCGGTGTGTGCTAAAGCTAATCAACCATGCGAATCTCTTTTCCCTCCTTTTCTTTTCATCGCGCCATATTTTTTGTGGCCGTCCTCGCAGGCATGGTGTGTCCCTACCAAGCGCAAGCTGGCTATCCCGGCCTTACGCCCACCAATCGCTTTTTTTCCGATCCTCCCGCGCCGCCAAGCAACCCCGATACCGCCCGGAGCATTGATCAAACGGCTTCCTTCGCAGACAACCCTTCCGGGCGTCCTGCCGTGGTCTATTATGGCGGCGAATACATCACCTTCCTGCCCCGGTTCCAACCCTCCCGTTACGACTCCCGATTTGCCTTCAAATCGAACGTGGCGATGTTTTCCAACAAGACGAACACCGCCTTTTATCAGGGTCTGGAGAATTTTCCCTTCGTAGACTCGAATAATGGGATTGATTCCATCTCCGAGACGCGGATTGATGATGGCCCCGGACAAATTTCTTTTTCGGATAGCACCATTATCGCCGCGACGACCTTCCGCAACAAAATATGGATTGCCGTGGGCGGCAACCGGGATGGCGTTCCTTTCTATGAGGACAGGGCCGTTTTTGATATCTACACCTATGAGGCCGATCCCAACTCGCCGAATTATCCCTACGGTGGGCAATTCACCAAGATCGATCAGTTTGTCACCGATGCGGCCGTTCGGGGTGTTTCGGTCGCCTCATTGAGCAACTTGGAGCAGCAACCCGGTGGCAACTACAAGCCCAACCCCAAGCTCGTCTTCTTTTTTACCTACGCCAACTATTCCAGCATCGTTGCCTATCCCACGTCAGACGGTATTCTCAGTCGCGCCTCGCGCCAGAGCTTCTCGGTTGACACCAATTCGGGCAAGGATATCAGCGCCGTCACCACGGTCGATTACCACAACAAGCCCATTATCGCCCTGGGCTGGTCCTCCACCGCCGAAACTCCCCAGTCCGGCATGGGCATTATCTTCCACGACGGCAATAACTTCGTGGCTGAATCCCCGGTGCTCAAGGGTGGCCCGGGCGAGGTCGGCATTCCCACCTGCATTCGCCTCGCGGCCGGCAATGTCGATACCCGGCCGAGCGGATCTTCATCCCCCGCTTCGGTGGGAAACCGCATCCAGGTTTTCGGTCGCTTGGGTGATAAGTTCGGTCGGTGGGAATACGAGATCACTTACGCCAACGGAAGAGGGGTCTGGAACAATGACCCGAAGAAGCCCGCCATCCTGCCCATTGTTTGCGATGGCCGGTATCCCGATAACTTCGCCGCCTTCTCCAGCACCCAAACAGTGAAGCACGACAATTCGGCTGGGGTGAAGGATGCGATCACCTATTACAAGACGACCGTCGGCATCGTCACTTGGGAGGGCGCTAATGAAGGCAGCAACCGGTCCGGCTTCCTCAAGGCCCATCTTTATCCTTCGGACCAGTTGATCCCCTATGGGGTCATCCCCACCGGAAACGGAGCGCCCGTGCCCCGGAAATGGGTCACTTCCACCAGCCGCAGCATGGTTGATCCTGCCTACTCAGATGCGTGGACTCTGCTCGGCGTTTTCCATGGCGTACCTCCCAGCCTGGTCGGGACATCACCCACAGACAAGCCCTTGGAGATGCGCTTCATGAGCGCCAATGGTGGCACCCTGACTTACAGCAAGAGCACCGGTAAAGAGGTCGGGGTCAGCAGCACCTACACGACTTCCGTTGGGGGCGGTTACGAGAACGACGAGATTGAAGGCGTGGCCGGGCTGGAAGCCCAGTTTAAATACGAGCTCACGAAAACGTCGAGCAGCACCGAGCGGGTCCAGACCACCATTTCGATCAACGAGTTTGCTGAAAAGCAGCGGCCCAACACCGGCTACATGCTTTTCCTCGCCCCTGCGGTGGAAGCCTCCCTCTATCGCCGTTCCGGGCCGGATGAGTCGCCCATTGTCTACAACACGATTGAGACCAACCGGAAACAAGACCTTTATTCGGAAGTCTTCGTCGGCAAGGTCATAAGTGCCAATCCCGTTCTGCTCCCTTACAACATGGTCAAGCCCAACGAGGATTACTTGGATCCCAAGGGATTCGGGACCCGCTCCTCCTTCTTCAGCACCGGGATGGCCGGGTGCCCCTCCACGGTCACCTTTGCGGGAGCAGATGGATGGAACAACCGTCGCCCGGCGCCCACGGCCGACTACGAGACCCCTCCGGACACCCATTTCCCCCTTCTTCAGGTGAGCGCCGGAGGCGGCGACCGGACCTCCCTCGTGAACTGGGGCTCGGACAAGACGAGCGAGGAATCGACCACGGTCAGCTTCGATCTCAAGGCGTCCCTTTTCGGTGCCTATACCTCAGCGGGTACGAGCTCCACCTCGTCTGCCTCCACGGCCTATTCCACGGATACCACCATCTCCCTTACCTTGAGCTACCCGGTGGAGATCGGCAGAACGGCCGCCTATTCCGTGCAGCCTTACTTCTTCCGGGCGATCAACGTGGGGAATTGCGATTTCGTCCCCACGAAATACAAGAGCCAGACCTTCAAGCCCTTCCTCCTCACCTACCAGACCGATGCCGCCATCAGCGCCCCGGGCGGACCGGTTCTGACGCTCGACACCGTCGCGCAGAGCGTCGAGGCGGGCGGCAACGCCCAGTTCATTGTCGCCGGCCGAAGCTCCACGGCCATCACCTACCAGTGGTACTTCAATGACAAGGCGATGCCCGGCCAGACCAAGCGTACCCTCACGCTCTACAAGGTCACTGCTGCCCAAGCCGGCAGTTATCGTGCCGTGCTGACGGACAGCGCGGGCTCGACCCGCAGCGGCCCGGCGGCGCTGGAGGTCATCGGTGCGCCCATCTTCTCCGGCACGCTGCCCGGGGGCACGGTCGCTCCGGATCAGGACATCGTTCTGGTCTCGAAGTTTGTCGGCAAGGAACCGATCCTTTACCAATGGTACCTCAACGGCCTGGCCGTCCGTCCCGGTGCGGGCACGGGCAAGAACTTCAAGCTCCTGGCCAGCCAGATCAGTCCTGAGGGCACGGAGGTGTCGGTGGTCGCGACCAACGCCCTTGGCTCCGCCCGGAGAACGACAACGTTCACCGCCTCGGCCGATGCGCCCCGCAACCCCGGCAGCGCACTCTTCGCCGGTAGCGGCGTTTCGCCCACGGCTTACCAGGACCTTTCGTTGGGCCTGAAGACGTACGATATCGTGCTCCTGCAGGGCAAATCGGTCACCGCCAAGGTGAAGCCGGGGCATATCACCCGTCTGCCCTTCCTCGATAACCAAGGGGAACTCTGTGTGGTGGAATTCTCCGGCGCGGGCACGGTCACGCTCTCCCTGCCGGACGGCGTGCTGGTCCCCTCCGGTTCCGGCTACGGGATCATGCGGGGGCAGGCGGATATCCTGATCACGAACCCCACCACTTCCACCTACCTTGCAGTGATCCCGCTCGGGGAGAAGCCGGCCACGCTTTCCTCCTCTGCGCTCCTGGCCGACTTGGATTCCGGTCACAACGCCCGGATCCACTCGCTCAAGGTGGATGGTGCGAGCATGGGAGGCATTAACCTCGCCAACGCCTGCTTCCTCGGCACCAAGGGCAACATCGGTATCCTCGCCCCCAGCCTCAGCAAGGTCCGCTACGTCTACGTGGGTGATATGAACGCTCTGGGTGACGGCGTGCCGAATCTCACCTTCTATCCCCTGGGTAAAATCCCCTTGGTTGCGGGCGGCGATCTCAGCCAGGGCAACAAGCATGCCATCATCACCTCGGGCCTTGGAGGCATCACGTTTGTACGGACTCTCCGCCCGAACGGTGTGCTCGGCACACTGCCGACCAATGCTGCGACTTACCTGGACATCGGTGCCGAAACGCCGACCCTGACGGCCCTGCCACCGGGGAAGTAGAGGGGGGCGACCATCCCCCAGGACCACACTCTGTCAGGATGCAATGGGTAGCCGTCGACCTCTGGGCGACGGTCGGAAAGCGTGGCCTTGGGGACCGTCGCCCGGAGGTCGACGGCTACCTTTCCGAGGCAATTGCTTCAAGATGGCGAAGCCATCCCGGCTACAGCAGCCGGGGGTTAGCG
>FTJN01003209.1_pt3 | contig 10859 bp, 9 predicted proteins | sample 1658361 | NCBI WGS metagenome assembly FTJN01 (sample SAMEA3914819, study PRJEB12502) | metagenome | biome: forest; material: soil | place: Canada | collected 2010-06-26 | depth 0.3 m | reverse complement strand
GCGCCGCGGCCTGGGCGCGCTGAGCGCTCTCCACCGAGACCGCGGAACGCCCCGCGAGTTCGCTGTAGCGCGCGTCGTCGAGCCGGGCCCGCGTCGACTCGGCCTGCGCCGCGGCGACGCCGGCATCGGCCTGCGCGATCGCGCTGCGCTGCAGTTTTCCGGTGGCGTCGAGGTTGACCAGCAGCGCGCGTGCGGCCGCGACGCTCGCCTCGGCGCGGGCGACGGCGGCACGGTAGTCGCGGTCGTCGATCTTGACCAGCAGGTCGCCGCGACGCACGGCCTGGTTGTCGCCGACGACCACGCGTTGCACGTAGCCGGCGACCTTGGACGAGATCACCGTCACGTCGCCGCCGACGTAGGCGTCGTCGGTGTCCTCGACGAAGCGGCCCGCCGTCCACCAGTGCGCGCCCCAGACGACGGCGGCGACGGCCAGCGCGACGAACAGGACGATCCGGACCGGTGCGCGGCGCGGCGGTGCGGATGGCGCGATGTCGGGGGCGGCTGCAGCGGTCAAGGGAGCTCCTCGTTTTAAATTACAAACATAATATTATGATCATAAGATAAACATTGCCACGGAGTGGGGCAAGCGGCGGCGCGCGGCCGCCGTGGGTTCTCAGGGTCGGGAACGCGAGGCTCGGGAGAACGCCTGGACGGTGTCGTTGCGCTGCATCGCGTCGCGGCCGGCCTCGATCACGACGTCGACGTCCTGCTGCGACAGGGTGAGGCTGGTCGAGATCGTGTGCATCCGGGAGGCGCGCGGCGGCACCAGGTCGTCGAAGCTGATGCGGCTGATCGAGACCTGCACGTCCTCGCAGCGCCAGTCCGCGCGCCGCGCCCGCTGGCGCTCCTGTTCCGCTTCGGGGCGCGCGCAGCGCCACTCGACCAGGTCGTCCTGCCAGCGCTGGCTCATCACGAGGAAGTTGTCGTAGCTCAGGCGCATGTTCGTGTCGATCGCCGCGTCGACGGAGGCGAGGGCCAGCTCGAGTCCGCTGGGTCCGCCGACGTCGTGGTTCCATCCGACCACGGGACGCCGGCCCCCGTCGACCACCACGAACAGCAGCCGCCTGAGCTGCAGCGCCTGGGCTTGGTCCAGCGGCGCCAGGGGCGTCCCGGCCAGCAGTCGCGACTGCTGGATGCTGGACAGGCCGAAGTTGTCGGTGAGTCCGCCATCGACGAGCTTGACGAAGCGGCCGCTGGCGGCGTCGCGGTAGTCGCGCAAGGCCCCGGCCGTCGCCTTGGCCAGCATCGTGTCGCCCCATGGCGCCGTCTCGTCCTCGAGGTGGGTCGGCAACGCCGTCGTGCACTGGTCGGGATGCTTCTCGAGCACCACGGGCGAGAACAGCAGCGGCACCGCCATCGAGGCCGCCACGGCGTCGGCCACGGGAAAGCTGTCGATGTCGCTGCACAGGGCCTCGAAGTTGAGCCGGTCGAACGCGAAGGGCAGGCGCTGGTTGAGGTTGGTGGCGTTGATCCACACGACCGGCCGCCCGGGCCGGCTCATGCCGGCGAAGGTCGCGCCGTGGAAGACCTCGTCGTCCAGCCAGTGCGTGAGCCCGTCGCCGGCCAGCCGCAACAGGCTCACCGAGTTGCGGACGTTCGAGCCGTCGTCGCGATCGCCGGCATGCAGCAGGGCGGCGCGCCGGAACTCGTCCAGCGAATCGGTGCCGTGCAGCCCGACCCACGCGGCGGGCAGCGCGCCGCCCGACACGCTGGTGATGAAGCCCACCTGCTGCAGCAGGCTGCGACCCGGCGGCCCCGGTTGCGTCGCCAGGCCCTGCATCGCACCGTCGGCGAAGGCCGCGGCGCGCAGGCCGCCGCCCGAGAACGAGAGCGCGACGACGACCTCGGCGCGCGGGTCGGCGGGGGCCGGCGCGGTGCCGTCGTCGGCCGGCCTGGCGGCGGCGGGCACGGCGACGGTCGCCGCGGGCCGGTTGTGCGGGACGTTGCTGCTGACCACCGCGCACCCTGCCAGGGCGCTGCCCAGGCCGGCGAGGACGGCGTTCCTGGCGCGACGGCGCCAGGCCACGGGACGGCGCAAGGGAATGGACAGGTCGGCGAGCGGTTCGATCATCGAGGCGGGATTGGCGATGCGGGCCGGGGTATTGTGGCCGGCCCGGGCCAGGGCCGATGCGTCAGGCCGTCGCCACGGCGCGGCGCATCGCCGTGAAGGCCGCGAACTCCCAGGAGCGCAGCCCCAGGATCAGCGTGTAGCCGTCGCGCTCGTCGGCGGTCAGCCGTTGGTCGAGCTCGTGCAGGCGCGCCAGTTCGCCGGCCAGCTGCTGGATCTTCTGCACCAGGTCGACCGCGCTGGGCTGCGACAGGCGGGCGTGCACGCACAGCAGGGTCTCGCCGGGATCGTCGAAGCGGCCGGCGAAGTAGTCGCCGACGACGACCTCGCGGAAGTAGTGCTGCACGGGCCCGTCGGGGCGCCAGCGGAACGCGCGCGACACCTTCATGCGGTAGCGGTTGGCGGGCTTCAACTCGATCAGGCCCAGGCGATCGAGCTTGACGAGGCACTTGATGCACGCGGCCTCGGTCAGCTCGTAGGTCTCGACGATCTGCGCCAGGCTCCACTGGCCTACGCAGCAGATGGCCACGAGCAGCAGGTGCGGTTCGGACACCAGTGCGCGCTCCTGCGCCAGCGTCAGCGTGTCGGCCTGCGGCGCCGCGTCGGCGGCCTGGCGCAGCACGTCCTCCATCGAGATCCCCGTCGCCTTGCAGATGCGTGCCAGGCGCGTCAGCGACATGTCGCCGCTGCTGAACACGCGCTTGATGCTGGACTCGCTCATGCCGATGCGCCCGGCCAGCGTGCGGTAGGTCACGCCGGCGTTGCGCATCTCGGCACGCAGCACTTGCAGGATGGTTTCGGGAGAGCTCATGTGTTTCCGCCGTGGTGGTACCGGGTTTCGGTACGGTGAATGCCTGATTCTGCACCTTCGTACGAAAAACTGGTACCTGGCGACGATCTCCTCGACACTCCGCTGCGCTCCGGCCCTGCCGGGCGGCGACACGGATCCACGAACGAACAAGAGGAGAGAGGCGATGAAGACCGATTGGTACAAGACGGAGAGACCCGGCACGTACGTGGCCGTTCCTGCCGGCACGCCGTTGGCGGCGGTCAAGCTGCCGGCCGACGTCCACGCGCCGCTGGACCTGAGCAAGGCCGTGGCCATGGCGACGAACGTCGACGGCACCGACATGGCGTGGCAGTTCAACCAGCTGGGCATCGACGACTGCCTGCGCTATGCCGGCGTGTGCGTGCTGCGCACCTGAGTTACCCGATCACGCGCCTCAACGATCCCTCGATCTCGCCGCCGCAGTAGCCGTCGCCGAAGCGTTCGCGCGAGACGGCCGCGAGGTTGGCGAGCGACGGCTCGGCCGCCAGGCGGCGCGTGAGTCCGGCAACGGCCGGCGCTTCTTGCTCGAGCAGCCGTGCGATCGCCGGGAAGCGCTCGCCCACCGTGCTCCACAGCGTCGCGGTGACGATGTCGGCGATGTCCGGCTTCGCGCCGCCCAGCAGGTGGCCGCTGGCCGCGGTGAGCGCGTGGCGGCGCCCGGTTTCCTCCCAGATCGCCATCCACCGCTTCAGTCGCGGCAGGAACGCCTTCCAGCGCCGCGGCGTCCACATCTGCAGGCCGCCGGCGATGGTGAGTTCGTCGATGACGTCGTTGGCGTCGTTGACGACCTTGATCGCCAGCGCCCGGCCGCGCGGCGTGTCCGGCAGCAGGTCCAGGGTCTCGCCGAGATAGAGCGCGATGGCGGGCATCTGCGCCAGCGCGAAGCCGTTGCGCTTGTCGACCAGCATCGGCGGGCCCTTGAACGGGATCGGCTGGCGGCGGACGTCCGCGTCCATGAGTTGCGCGACGGCGCCGTCGTCGTGCTCGTCCCAGCGCTTGCCGGCGAAGGCGAGGATCGCCCGGACGAACTGGCCGCGGAACGGCAGTTGCCAGTAGTGGAGTTCGTAGTCGGACATTGCGGGCTCCGGGTGGAAAGCCGCGATGGCGGCAATCGACGCGCCCTCGCGGGCGTCACGCGCCCGGGGCGGCTTCGGGCAGCGGGATCCAGCCGGCCTGCGGGTCGGCGAGCGGCGCGTCGCCGAAGGTGGCGATGTAGAGCACGGACAGGCCGCCGCGCGGGCCTTCCGGCGCCGCGCGCGCCGCGATCGGTTCCTCGCTCGCGTTGCTGGCGCCGACCCATTCCTTGGCCTGCCGGCCGATGCTGTCGACGCTCGCGATCAGGTCCTCGACATAGGCCTCGAAGCTCTGCTCGCGGTCGACGGTGGACGTCAGCTTGGCGTTGACCTCGACCGCGAGGAAAGACTGGATGTACGAGAGCGCCGAGCGCTTCTTCGGCAGGTCGACCCCGCCGACGCGCTGCACCTGGTGCTCCCAGGGCACGGAGCGCTCCAGGGCCTCGCGGACGAAGTGCGACCAGTGGTCCTCGGGGCCCGCCGCGACGTGCCACGGCCGCCCATGCCGTCCGTCGACGAAGCCCGCCAGCGCCGCCGCCAGGCTCAGCGTGCCGCGTGACTCGCGGCCGTGGCCCGGCGCGGGCGGCGTCGCCTCGCCGACGGCCCACGGGCAGTTGTCGGGAAACTTCTGTCCGCGGCAGGAGCGCTGGCTCGAGACGACGCCGTAGACGCTGGTGGCGAGTCCGGGCGCCGGGCCCAGGCTCAGGTTCCATCTGTCGCCGCTGGGCGGCGGGCCGAAGTCGCCGTTGGGGAACGCGATGGGCGTCGTCCAGTCGGCGTGCAGGTCGAACTGGTGCGCGTCGCGGCCGGTCAGGCGGCCGGTGCGGGGCGTGGTCGACGCCTTGGCCCGCAGCAGCAGGGCGCGGCCCTCGGGCCGGGTCTCGCCGGTGCGGAAGTGGTGGCGCACGAGCAGCAGGTCGGCCAGTTCCACCTGGGCCGTGCTCTTGCCGAAGCGCACCTTCGGAGCGTTCGGATGGAAGACGCCCGAGACCAGCGGGCTCTCCTTCGAGAGCTCCGGCGGCAGCGCCGACTGGATGGCCCTGGCCAGCCGCCGCCGCAGCGTCGGCGAGTCGACCAGCATCGAGACGAAGGCAGGCTCGCCGGGCGTCGTCCACTTGTCGCTGGTGCGCCGCGACAGGCCGTACAGCGCGGCGTGGGCCTTGACCCAGTCGAATTGCGACCACGCGGTGTGGCAGGACTGCTCGATGAGCTTCTGGAGATCGGTCGCGAGGGTCACTGGAAAACGTCGAACGGGCAGGGGGCGCCAGTTTAGAGCCTGTTCACCCTGGCAACGCGGGCACGTCTGCGTGTGGACAGGCCCTCGTCGCGCCCGGGATCGGCCTCGACGCACCCATACGCGATTTCGCATGGAACCATGAAGTTCGCATGCCGGGCCTGCCATCTTGCCGCCCCGCGCCGCATGGCCTTTGACGGGAAGGTAACCTTCGGACATCCACCTGACCGGAACCTTCATTCCAATGACCGAGACCACCGCTTCCTATCCCGACACCCGCCTGCTGATCGCCGGCGAATGGCGCGACGCCACCGGCGGCAAGAAGATCGCCGTCGCCAACCCGGCCACCGGCGAGACCATCGGCCACGTGGCGCACGCCACGATCGCCGACCTGGACGCCGCGCTGGCCGCGGCGCAGAAGGGCTTCGAGGCCTGGCGCAACACGCCGGCCGCGGACCGTGCCGCGACGATGCGCAAGGCCGCCGGCCTGCTGCGCGAACGCGCGGACGCGATCGCCCGCATGATGACGCAGGAGCAGGGCAAGCCCCTGGCCGAGGCGCGCGTCGAGGTGCTGGCCGGCGCCGCCATCATCGAGTGGTTCGCCGACGAGGGCATGCGCGTCTACGGCCGCATCGTGCCGTCGCGCAACCTGGCCGCGCAGCAGCTCGTGCTCAAGGAGCCGGTCGGCCCGGTCGCCGCGTTCACGCCGTGGAACTTCCCCATCAACCAGGTCGTTCGCAAGCTGGGCGCGGCGCTGGCCACCGGCTGCTCGTTCCTGGTCAAGGCGCCGGAAGAGACCCCGGCGTCGCCGGCGGCGCTGCTGCAGACCTTCGTCGACGCCGGCGTGCCGGCGGGCACGGTGGGCCTGGTGTTCGGCGATCCGGCCGAGATCTCGAGCTACCTGATCGCCAGCCCCGTCATCCGCAAGGTGACCTTCACCGGATCGACGCCGGTGGGCAAGCAGCTCGCTGCGCTGGCGGGCTCGCACATGAAGCGCGTCACGATGGAGCTGGGCGGCCACGCGCCGGTGATCGTGGCCGAGGACGCCGACGTGGCGCTGGCCGTGAAGGCGGCCGGTGCGGCCAAGTTCCGCAACGCCGGCCAGGTCTGCATCTCGCCGACCCGCTTCCTGGTGCACAGCAGCCTGCGCGACGAGTTCGCCGCCGCGCTGGTCAAGCACGCGCAAGGCCTCAAGCTGGGCGACGGCCTGGTGGCCGGCACCAACATCGGGCCGCTCGCCAACGGCCGCCGCGTCACCGCGATGGCCAAGGTGATGGACGACGCGCGCGCCAAGGGCGCGAAGATCGCCACCGGCGGCGAGCGCGTGGGCAGCACCGGCAACTTCTTCGCGCCGACCGTGCTCGTCGACGTGCCGCTGGACGCCGACGTGTTCAACAACGAGCCGTTCGGCCCGGTCGCCGCCATCCGCGCGTTCGACACGCTGGACGAGGCGATCGCCGAGGCCAACCGCCTGCCGTACGGCCTGGCCGGCTACGCGTTCACGAAGTCCATCAAGACCGCCCACGTGCTGGGCCAGCGCCTCGAGCTGGGCATGCTGTGGATCAACCAGCCGGCCACGCCGTCGCCCGAGATGCCGTTCGGCGGCGTCAAGGATTCGGGCTACGGCACCGAAGGCGGCCCGGAGGCGCTGGAGCCGTACCTGGTGACGAAGGCGGTCTCCATCCTGGGTGTCTGACCCCGGCGAGCTCGCCGCCAGCGGGGCGGGGCACGGGTTGCCCCACCTCGACTGTTCAAGGGCCCGGACTTGTTGCAAACTGGCAACTCCAGGCGAGGAACCCCAATGGAACGGAGTCGGACCGCGGTAGACGGCCTGCACGTGCGCTCGGGCCCACGGGCCGATTCATGAGCGGTGCTTCAGGCGGCGACGGCATGTCGGCCGCGGCGCGCGGGCTCGGCAACTGGCATCGCGGCAAGCGCCGTGGGTCGGCCATCGTGTTCGTGATGGCCGTGCTGCTGCTGGCGCTGCTGTGCTCGGCCATCGTTGGCGTGCTGTCGTCGGCCCGCGCGTACGTGGGCGGCGAGAGCCTGTACAGCAAGGGGCAGAAGAACGCGGTGCGCTGGCTGGGCCAGTACCTGCGCTCGGGCGATGAAGCCGACTACCGGCGCTACGTCGACGCGCTCGCGATCCCGCTGGGCGACCGCATCGCGCAACTGGAGCTCGAAAAGCCGCGGCCCGACTACGCCGTGGTGCGCGGCGGCCTGCTGCAGGGCGGCAACGATCCCGACGACATCGACGCGCTGATCGGCTTCTACCGCTTGTTCCGCGACGTGCCGTTGGTGGCCGATGCGATCGACACCTGGGCGACGGCTGACGACGACCTGCTGAAGCTGAAGCGGCTGGGCGACGCGATCCACGCGGCGCGCACCGCCGGCGCCGACGATGGCTGGCGTCCCGGCTACGAGATCGAGATCAACCGGCTCGACGACGTGCTCAACGCCGAGGAGCTGCAATTCTCTCGCCAGCTCGGCAAGGCCGCCCGCTGGGTGCAGGCCTGGTTGCTGCTGGCCACGGCGGGGCTCGCCCTCGCGCTGATCGCCGCGGGCCTGCTGTACGCGCGAACGATGTGGATCCGCGTCGCGCGCTCGCAGCAGGAGGTCGAGGAAGGCAATACCCGCTGGACGCTCGCCGCCGAGGCGGGCCGGCTCGGCCTGATGGAGTGGCGCGTGCGTGACGACACGCTGTTGCTGGACGCGCGCGCCATCGCCATCTACGAGTTGCCGCCCGCGCCGAACAACGTCTACTCGGCACGCGAGCTGCGTCTGCTGGTGCATCCGGACGACCGGCAGGCCATGAAGCAGGAGGCCCTGCGCGCGATGACGGCGCGGTCCTCCGTGGCGCAGCGCTTTCGCGTGATGCTGCCGTCCGGACGCGCGCGCCACCTCGCCGTCGACGGCCGCGCCTTCATGGCCGACGGCCGCACGGTGTCGCACCTGGTGGGCCTGCTGCGCGACGTCACCGACGAGGTGAACGCGCAGAACGCGATGCTGGAGGAGGGCGCGGCGCACCAGACCTACCTGGCAAAGCGCGAGTTCCTGTCTCGCGTCAGCCACGAACTGCGCACGCCGCTGAACGCGGTGATCGGCTTCTCCGACCTGATCCGCACCGACACCCGGGAGCCGCTCTCGGCGACGCAGCGGGCCCGCCTCGACCGTGTCGTCGACGGCGGCCAGTACCTGCTGCGGCTGGTCAACGACCTGCTGGACGTGGCGCGGCTGGAGGTGGGCGAGATGAGCATCGCGCTGGGCAGCGTGCGGCTCGAGCCCGTGCTGCGCAACGCCGTCGACCTGCTGGAGACGGCGCGCGCGGCGCGCGGCGTCACGATCGAGATGGACGAGCCGCCGTCGCAGCTGTTCGTCGTCGCCGACGCGATGCGGCTCAAGCAGGTGCTGGTCAACATCCTGTCCAACGCGATCAAGTACAACCGCGCGGGCGGCGTCGTGTTCGTGGGCTTCTCGCTGACGCCGTCGCAGGCCGTGCTGACGGTGCGCGACCAGGGCGCGGGCATGACGCTGCAGCAGCAGCGCGACCTGTTCATTCCGTTCCGCCGCCTGGGCGAGGAGCCGAACGCCACCGAAGGCGCCGGCCTGGGCCTGGTGATCAGCCGCCACCTGGCCGAGCGCCAGGGCGGCTCGCTGGACGTGGCCAGCGTTCCGGGGCAGGGCACGACGGTGACGATCCGCATCAACCGCGACCAGGTCGAGAACGCCGTCCCCACCGACTTCGAGGCGACCGCCTCCGGCGCGTTGATGCCGCCGGGCACGGCCGGCACGATCGTCTACATCGAGGACGACCCCGTCAACATCCTGCTGATGGAGCAGTACGTGGCGCTGTGCCCCGACGTGCAGCTGCTGGTGGCGCGCGACGGGGCGTCCGGCCTCGAGCTGACGCGCCGCAACATGCCCAACCTGCTGCTGCTGGACATGCAACTGCCGGACATGACCGGCCTGGACGTGCTCGATCGCCTGCGCGCCGACCCGGCCACCAGCGGGATCCGCGTGGTCGCCCTGTCCGCCGACGCGATGCCCGCGCAGGTGACGGAGGCGATCGCGCGCGGCGCGGAGGCGTACTGGACGAAGCCGTTGTCGCTGGGCAAGTTCAAGAGCGAGCTGCCGAAGTTCCTGCGCTGAGACAATCGGCGCATGATCGACATCGGCGTCAATTTCCATTCGTCGCAACTCAAGGGCCTGGCCGGCGAGCTGCTGGACCGGGCCGCCGCCGCCGGCGTGACCCACATCCTCGCCACCGGCACGTCGCTGCGCGCGAGCGAGCTCGCGCTCGAGTTCGCGCGCACGCACGAGCGGGTGTGGGCGACCGCGGGCATGCACCCGCACGACGCCTCGCACTGGACGGACCGGTCCGCCACGCAGTTCGCGCCCTTGTGGGCCGACGCGCACGTGGTGGCCGTCGGCGAATGCGGCCTCGACTACAACCGCATGTTCTCGCCGATGGCGGCGCAGCGCGCCGCCTTCGAGGCGCAGGTGGCCGCCGCGGTGCGCCTGGACAAGCCGCTGTTCCTGCATTGCCGCGACGCCTTCGACGACTTCCGGGCCATGCTCAGGGACGCGGCCGCGGCCGGCGCGCACGGCGTCGTCCACTGCTTCACCGACGGCGCGCGCGAAGCCGAGGCCTTTCTCGAACTCGGCTTCGACCTCGGCATCACGGGCTGGGTCACCGACGCGGCCCGCGGCGCCGCGCTGCGCGACGCGATGCGCGTGATCCCGGTCGACCGGCTTCACCTCGAGACCGACGCCCCGTACCTGCGACCCAAGAACGCCGGCAAGACCCGCCCGTACAACGAGCCCGCGCTGCTGCCCTTCGTCGCGAAGGCGGTCGCGGAGTTGAAGGCGATGGATGTGGCCGCGCTGGCGGCCCAGGCCACCGCCAACAGCCGGCGCCTGTTCAAGCTCCCCGGATGATCCCGCGCCGCGCCGCGGTGCCGGCCGGGCGTGCCGCGTTACATGCGCGTGGTGCTGATACAAGGCGGTGACCGGGCGCAAGTTCTCGTTCACGAAGCTGGTTTAATCTCTTTTTCGAGTGCGCCGGGCCTTCGAGCTCGGCGGTGACGAACAACGAGCCGGAGACCGCGATGAACGAAGCTACCAGGGACGGGACGCCCCAGCTCCCCATCAACGGCCTGTCGCACGTGGCGGGATGGACCGACATCCCGCTGTCCAACGCGACGATCTACGGCCTGCTGGCCGACACGGCCAGGGCGTATCCCGACCGGCTCGCGGCCGTGTTCCGCGAGCAGGGCGTGCGCTGGACCTGGCGCGAGTTCGTGGCCGAGGTGGACGCCTTCGGCGCGGGCCTGGCCGGGCTGGGACTCGCCAAGGGCGACCGCGTGGGCATCTGGTCGCCCAACCGCGTGGAGTGGCTGGTCACGCAGTTCGCCACCGCGCGCCAGGGGCTGATCCTGGTCAACGTCAACCCGGCCTACCGGCTGTCCGAGCTCGAGTACGCGCTGCAGGTGTCCGGCTGTCGCGCCGTCGTCTCGGCCCAGCGGCTCAAGACCTCGATGTACCTGGAGATGCTCGACAAGGTGCGGCCCCGGTTGCCGGCGCTGCGGCACGTCATCCGCATGGGCGCGGAGCACACGCCGGGCATGCTCGGCTTCGCCGACGTGCTCGAGCGCG
>FTJN01063559.1_pt1 | contig 10874 bp, 6 predicted proteins | sample 1658361 | NCBI WGS metagenome assembly FTJN01 (sample SAMEA3914819, study PRJEB12502) | metagenome | biome: forest; material: soil | place: Canada | collected 2010-06-26 | depth 0.3 m | reverse complement strand
GCGCGCGCCTGCTGGACCGCGATACCCACCGTGTTTCGCTTACCCCGGCGGGCCGCAATTTCATGGATAACGCACGCCGCATTCTCCATGAAGCGGAAGACGCCGGTCGCATGGCCCGGCGAATTGCCCAGGGCGAAGCCGGACAGTTCTCGATTGGGTTCGTGGCATCTCTGGGCCACGGGTTGCTTCCGGGCATTCTCCGCGCCTACCGGGAGAAATATCCCGATGTCGAGCTGCGCCTGACCGAGATGGACACCACCCAGCAGATCGAGGCGCTCCACGCCCACCAGCTTGATCTTGGCTTTGTCGGGCTGGGCCTCGCCTCGAAGGAAATCACCGATTTGGAACTCGCCACTATCCGGGAGGAGAGACTGGTGGCAGTTCTGCCTCAGGATCATCCGCTGATCGCCCATGGACGCCACGGGACCAAGCCGCTCCCCTTGTCCGCCCTGGCGAAAGAACGCTTCCTCTTGGGCTCGCGCCAGAATGCTCCCGTTTATAATCCCTGGCTGATTGTGCTCTGCCAACAGGCCGGTTTTCAACCCCATGTCGTGCAGGAAATAGGGCAACCGGTGACGGTCTTGAATTATGTGGCCGCCGGTCTCGGGATCACGATCCTGCCCGCCCAATTCAGCCGGTTATCCACCGTGGGCGTGAGCTTCATTCCGCTGGCCCGCCCCGTTCCTCGATACCGCTATTGCGCCGCGTGGTCGCCAAAGAACAAGCATTCCGCCTTGGTCCATTTTATCGAAATCGCGAAACAGGTCGCCCGAAAGTTGAAGTAGCCGCAAAAGGAGTACCCTACGGTGCCGCCGTCACGACCGTGCGCACAGGTTCGGACGGGTGGAGAGTGATGAGCGCCTTGGGCGTAACCGTGTTGACCTTCTTAAATCGCCATTTCTTAAGAAGGCACGCCAGGATGATCAGCGCCTCCGCCCGGGCGAAATGTTCTCCGATGCACATGCGCGCGCCCGCACCAAAGGGGAAGTAAGTGAATGCTTCCTGGGCTTTCTTCTTCGCCCCGGGAATCCAACGATCCAATCTCAAGTCCTCGGGCGCTTCCCAAAAACGGGCGTCGCGATGGATGAGAAATTGGCTGGCCAGCACGGTCGTCCCGGCGGGGATGACTTCGCCCCCGATTTCCACGTCTTCCAGCGCGGGGCGTTCCAGCCCCCAGGCGGGTGGATAGAGTCTCAAGGTTTCGTCGAAGAATTGTCCGAGTTTCGGGAGTTTGGCCAGGCTATCCCACGCGAATTCATCGAGCGCATGCGCCTCGGCTCCCAGTTCCTCCTGCAAGGCGGGATGCTGGCCGAGCAGATAAATCGCCCACGAGAGTGACTGCGCCGTGGTCTCGTGTCCCGCCAGCAGGAGGGTAATCGTTTCATTCCTCACCTGGCGGTCATTGAAACTTCCCACCTCATCCTCATGGGCCTGGATCAGCATGGTCAACAAATCATCCGTGGGATCCGCCGCCGCCCGCCGTTCCTCGATCATGGGGTAGATCACCCGGTCGGCGCGCCGAACGGCCCGTCCCAGTCGGGTCAGCGATGGATACCTTTCGAACAGCGGTTCGAGCGGATGGGGATAGAGCGCAAAGGGCATGGACAGCATGTCGTTGATCACCTCAAAGACCCGATCGGACTTCCGCGTCACACTGGGACCGAAAAGGGACGCGCAGACGGCTTGCAGCGTCACTTGGTTCATCGCCAGGCTGATGTCCACGGTCTGGCCAGACTGCCAGGATTGGGCGAGGAGCTCGCCCGCCCGCAACATGCACTGGGCATAAACCTCCAGGCGGTGGGGATGAAAGACCGGCTGGATCAGGCGGCGACTCTGGCGGTGTTCGGCGGCTTCAGCTGTGAGCAGGCTCGAACCAACCATGAGCCGGTTCATCCGCCAAAAGACCGATCCACGCCCAAAGGACTTTTGCTTGGTCACGATGGCCTCCCGGATCAGATCCGGATGATTCAGCAACACCATCGGCTTGCTCCCCAAATCGAAGCAAACCCGGTCCCCCGCCAAGCTCATTTCCTTCAACAGGCCGAGCGGGCTTTTCAGGTAACGAATCAGGTTGCGGGTGGCGCGGAATCCTTGGAGTAGCACAACAGTGGCCGAGGGGCCATCCGATGATCTCCCTGATCCGGATGGCCGGTCAAACCAAATCCAAGGCAGGTCGCGCGCCCAAAAAAGGAAGCCGGCCTCACGATTATCAGACAGCGGCCATGCTAAAATTCTCCCTGATCCTCAAGGGTTCACAGCTGGAGTCTGGGGCTGATCCAACATTTTGCGCACCTTTCCAGTCAAGGTCGACAGCGAGTAGGGTTTGGGTAAAAAATTGGTTCCCAAATCGATCACCCCACGCCCGACAACAGTCGCATCATTGTAGCCTGAGCAAAAAAGGATTTTAAGATCGGGATGAGTCGCCTTGAGTTCTTCCGCCATGGCGTTACCTCCCATTTGTGGCATGATGACATCGGTTATGACCAAGGCAATGGGAGGGCCTTTATGCTCATTCACGACGTGCAATCCCTCCAGGCCATTCTCCGCCTGCAGAACGGTATACCCCTGGGCTTTCAAGCCCATGCAGGCCACCCGGCGCAACGCAGCCTCATCCTCGACCACCAATACCGTTTCCGTCCCCCGCAGACGCGCTGCGGAACTGGCGGGAGGCAGTTCCGCTGGGAGCGGTTGATCGATGCTCGGGAAATAGACATTAAAGGTGGTTCCCTTGCCTTCCTGACTGATTACTTCGATCCGGGCGTGGGATTGTTTGGCGATCATCTGGCAGGTTGTCAGTCCCAAACCGATCCCCTTGCCTTCGGCTTTCGTCGTGAAAAACGCATCGAACAGCTTCTCCTTGACATCGGCGGTCATCCCCATTCCCACGTCACTTACGGTCAGGACCACATAGCGATTCGATCCCGATTCGTGGACATCCTCCGCACTCGCCAAGACGTTGCGGGTTTGAATGGTCAGGCGTCCGCCTTCGGGCATGGCATCGCGGGCGTTGATGATCAAATTCATCAATAGCTGCCCGATGTAACCCGAATCGGCCCTGATTCGGCCACACGGCTCTTCCAAGACCGTCTCTATCTTAATCGTCTCACCCATGAGCCGGGGGAGCATTTTGTCCATGCTCCGGATGACTTCGTTGAGATTCAAAACGACGGGGCGCACCGTTTGTTTGCGGCTGAAGACAAGCAGTTGCCTCGTCAACCCTGCGGCCTGCTCGGAGGCGAGGAAGATCTCCTCGGTATAGGATCGCAGCAGGCTGTCGTGAGGAAGGTCTGCGGTGATCAGGTCGCTGTACCCCATGATGACCGCGAGAATGTTATTAAAATCATGGGCCACGCCAGCGGCGAGTTGACCGATCATTTCCATTTTCTGCGTTTCGATGATTTGCGCCTCCCGCTGTTTTCGTTCAACCCGTTCCTGCACGTCGTGCATGGCCCGGCGCACCGCCGGAGCAAGTCTGACAAGGCGTTCTTTCAACACAAAGTCGGTCGCGCCACTTTTGAGGGACTCGATCACCATCTCTTCTCCCGGTATCCCGGACACGAAGATCACGGGAAGGTCAGGCTGTTTGGAGTGTGCGATTTTCAAGGCAGAAAGCCCGTCAAACCCGGGAAGCGAACAATCTGAAAGAATCAAATCAATGCCTTCCTGTCCAAGTGCCGCCACAAAGTCATCCTGGTTTTCAACGCGAGTTGTCACACAGGCAATGCCTTCGGTTTCGAGAGTCGTTCGAATGAGGGCGAAATCGTTTGGATCGTCTTCCAAGTGGAGGATGTGGAGTGGGGATTTCATATTTTCTCTTAAATTTTTCCCATCGTGTGGATGGTGTTTCGTTGACCGCTGCCCAAAAAATGCCGAATTGTTTCACCGTTTAAAGTTTGCGAATGAACTCCTTGGAATCATCGCAATCGATGATCGCGGTTCCCGCCAAGTTGCTCCTCTCGGTATTTGGAGATGGTGCAGCACTTGTCGAGAACGTGGGTGATCCTTCCTGCCGGGTCGGTGATGGCGACGCAGGCGTGTTCATCCAGCGCCGTTTCGAGGCCACTCAGCGGGACATTGAGTTTTCCCTCGGTTTGTACCTGCTCAGTGATATCGGCTCTCGCCTTGGCCTGTTCCATCCGTAACTCCGCCGGTCTTGTCTGTATCGCATCCTGCTTCTTTTCTATATGACCGTTATTTATTGTTAACGAGTTTGTTGCGTTCATCACGAAAGGACGAGAAGCAGAGAGAAACTGCGGATGAAATGAGACAGCATGCTTACTATACCGTAAATTGATATTTAAGAGAACGGCTTGAGCTAAATTTGTAGTTTTCCGAGGTTTTGTCCAGAAGCAAGATCATACTTCCATTAATGGGACTTGCAAGTTTGGAGTTCTAGATTTTTCCATGTATTGATGTAATTAAGTCGGTAATCTTTTTAGGTTGAATATGTCCAACCTGCTAATCTTGAGATAAAAAGTCATTTTCTTGGCCCCCTATCCGATTCCGTCAGTGAAACCAATGGAGCTCCGGCTCGCTTGCCTTCGATGGCCGACGGCTGCACCGTATTCTGGGGATTCTGCCATGTCCAAATGTCGTCGTAACCGGTGCCGGAGACCTCGACGGTGGTTATACCGGTGTTTGAGGTGAGTTTTACGGTGGGGTTGGTCTTCCAGGGATCGAGGACGGTGGCAAATTTGACGGCTGCGGCTTGGGCCGTGACCTGAATCTGCTGGATCGGATCGTTGCCCCAGCGGCCCACCAAGGTCATTGGGACGGAGGCGGACTGGACAGGCTGGTCCGAGACAATCTGAAAGGGCACCGGGATGCCGGTTTCGGTCGTGGCAATCCCCTTCCCATCGGCGATTTGGGAGACGGGCGTGGAGCCGTGCCAGGTGATTTTGTGCGGGCCATCTGCCGACACGATGTTATCCAGAATGAGGATATAGTCCTTGGGCATCCAGATGGCGGTGCGGCGATAACTCTTGAGCAGGGAGGGAGCGAGCTTGTTGTTCGCCGCCCTGAGCTCCGCATAGGTTTGGCCGCAATAGGAAGGGCCCGCTTCGCCCTCAATGATGACGCGTCCGGTAGGTTCGCTTTTCCAACCGGTGAGATAGGAAAACGTCGTCATATTCTCGTTGCCGACCGGTTGGGTGTAGCCCCCGCCTTCACCGACCTGCCCTTTGTCATCGACCGTGATGGTGCTGTGGTCGCCCGAGAGCTTCTTCGAGTGATCAGGACTGGTGTAGTTGCCCGGGTGAAAGGCAAAGCCGTTGCCGACCGCAAGGGCGAACTCGTTGGCATCTGGATCGTCGTGCGCGACGTTCACATAGTGGGGCTGACCATTATCCGTGGTGGTGTTGCGGTACTGGTTCAATTGATAGCCGCCATAGGGACCGCATTTGAAGGTGAAGACCACCGCGTTGCCCTCCCACGAATCGCGCATGGAGGCCGCCCCGATATCGGGCAGGAGTTTCACGAGTGGAATCGTCTTAAGATCGCCGGGAACGAGGGAGGGATCAAAGAAGGCAAGCAACGTCCACGGCATGATCGGCGGCTTTCCACCTGACTTCGTGATCGCCTTGTTCATCTTCAGCAGCATGGCCGCCTGCGCCTGGGGATCACGGCTGAGCTTGGGCCCAAGGAAAAACGTGGCGTCGTTGTGACCGAAGTCGGCGTCGGCCCCATTCTGGTCGTCACCCCAACTGATATCGCTCATGCGACCGGGGACCCAGAAATAGAGTTGCTGCTCCCACGCATGCCGGAGGCCGGAATCCTTCAGATAAGTCGTGCCGAGATTGCGATCCATCATGGTGAAAGCGGAAGAAATGGCGGTGATGCCGAAGCTTTGGTAGCCGGTTCCTTCGTGACAATCACCATCGGCGGGATACCACTTTGCGACTAGGTCCATCTCGTCCTTCAGGCCCTGCAGCAGGTAGCCGGTATCGATGTCCTTCTCCCCCGCGATCGCCAGCACGCACGCCGCGAGGCCCATGTCCCGGTACCAGCGATGGTTCGGTTGCGGATCGGCCATCCAGTAACCTTTGCCGGGGTATGGGGGCAGCATTCCCTTGTGGCCGAGATAGTAAAGGCGTCGCGCCTGAGTGAGTAGTTTTGCGGCAACCTCGTTGCGGAGGGCGGGTTCGAGATCGTTGTAAGCCGCGTCAAAGAGCAGGGCGGTCATGAACATGTTGCAAGCGGCACCCATGCTCGAATCGAGCTCGGTCCCGTCGGCCCAATGGGGCGCGTTCACCATCTGGGTAAGGGTGCGAATGATCTCTTCCCTAGTCGCGGGATCGTGGTCGAGCGCGTAAGCATAGGCCAGCGCCGGGGCCTGCGAGTAGGATTTGACCAGCGCATCCTGGTCGCCGGTCAAGATGGAGGGAGGGAAGGAGACCGCCTTCGCCCAAAAAACGGTGCCCTCGTAGCCCTTCTGCAAGGTCGGATCGGAGCCGATCCGGGCCTTGAGCGCGTCCATTTCCCCCTGCGAAAACATCAGTCGCGGGTGCACATTCTTGAGGGCATCGACGATCTGCGGAGGATTCGTCACCACGGGATCGGTCGCGGGAATGACGGAAAGGACTTTTGCCGCCTGCTCCGGTGTCAACCCGGCCCAGGCGGAAGTGACGGACAGAACCAGAGCGAGACAGGAAGCGACGATCTGTTTCATGAGGGGCCTTGCTTCAACCAGTCGCTCCGTTTCAGCCGATAGAGGACGTGTCGCTTGAGAGGATGCCCGTCTGGCACCCGGGGATGGTCGAAGTCGTCGCTCTCGGATCGCGTCATGCCGAGTCGGCCCATGACGCGCCGCGACCGGTGATTGAACGGAACGGTGAAGGCAACCACTTCTTGGAAATCAAGTCGCTCGAAAGCATCGTCCAAGGCCAGCCGCGCGGCTTCGGTCGCATACCCGCAGCCCCAATAGTCCGAATCCAGCCGCCATCCCACCTCGACCGCCGGGACAAAGGGCGCGGTAAATTTCACATGCTGCAGCCCGACAAAACCGATGAAGGGGCAGATTCCGGGGAGCTCGACGACCCAGAAGCCGAAGTCGTTCTGCACGAAGTGCTCATGAAGCCTTCGGGCCATCTCCACGTTGGCCGCCCGACCAGGAATGGGAAGAAGATGCTCCATGACGGCGGGATTTGCGGATAGGTTTGCCAACGCATCGCCATCCTCGTCACGCCACCGGCGCAACAAAAGGCGTGAGGTTCTGAGAGAAGTCTGCGGCATAGTGATGGAATTAGGCCGTCCTGAGTGGGAGCGGCGTCAAACCTGACTGCTCTTGGCACCTAATCTCCCCACCTCCACCGCTTTTATCAAGTTCCAAGACGTTCCACAATCGATAGGCATGCCCTTTTCGAATGCAAATCGGACTTTTTACGTGAAAGACTTCTACTAACAAGCAGACCAAAAATCAGGGAAATTTCAGAGGGAGCTTCGATAATTTAGTTTTTTATTCCTGTCTCTCATTTCGCAAATTATAATTATCGAGGTTGTAAATCGCTGGGTTTTCGCCTATTCAAGAATTCCGGCCAAACTCACGGCCGCAGACGTTTTTTCAACGATATCTCCGTTGGAGTCACCCCCCCACCATCACATCACCAAGGTCTGTTCCCTATGAAAAGGTTCCTTACCCTCCCGTCGTTTCTCCTCGTCGCCCTCTCGTTGCCTGCCTCAGCGGGGACGTATGTCGTCTCCACCCTGAACAACTTCGGTTCCGGTACTCTGTCGCAGGCGATCGCCTCGGCGAATGCCGATCCCGGCTCGACCATTACGTTCACCACCTCCGGGGTAATCACCCTCGTCTCGCCGCTCCCTTATCTCAGCAAGCCGGTGACAATCGATGGCACCACAGCTCCCGGCTACACCTCCAGCCCGGTCATCTCGATTAACTTCGGCGGTTACCCCGGCTTCACCGTCGCCAAGGGCGCGGATGGCACGGTCATCAAGGGCCTATCGCTCGTCGGAGCGGTCAATTCGGCGGTGACCCTCCAGGCCTCGCACGTCACGGTGGCGGGCAACTACATCGGCTTGAATGTCGGTGGTGCCGTCAACGGCAACCAAGGCGATGGCATCAAGATTCTGGCCAACTCCAAGACCAATGTGATCGGCAATACGAACGCGGTGACCGGCATCACCTACATGAACGCTTCCGATGCGACCAAGTTCACCCTCCAGCCCGTCAGCGCCTGGCAGGGCCTGCGGGACTACACCACGCATGATGGCCAGTACCTGATTTGCGGCACCTCCGGCAGCAACGGTCTCCTCTATACCGGCCCCATTGCTGGTGGCGGCACCTGCTACCCGGTGGTCTATCCCGGCACGCGTACCGCATCGACCAGCGTCTATGGCCCGGACAACGTCTCGCCCTTCAAGCTCCGCCTCGTCGGCAGCTACAAGAAGACGAACGATGCCAATTTCTTCAACCACGGCTTCTACTGGGAAGGCAGCCTGGATCAACTCCCCTCCGGCGGTGTCTTCCGCACCATCGATTATCCCGGCGCGAAAGCCCAGTACGTCCATAGCACCATGCATGACCTCGCGGTCGGCAATGCGGATGGCCCCCGCCTCGGCGCGGCCACCGGCGCACCCGGCAGCGGCGTGGCGTATATCTACGACATCAAGACCAGGACGTTCGTCACCAACATCGCCTATCCCGGCTCCAAGACCACGACCGCCTACGGCATCTGGTTCAACGGCCCGACCGGCTACACCATCTGCGGTGGCTACAGCCCGGTGGTAAAGAATAACCTCGATGATCCCAACCGTCCCCTCACCCAGGGCCGCGCGTTCCTCGTCGATTACGATGCGAAGACGAAGCGCTTCTCCAACTGGACCACGTTCGATTATCCGAATGGCCCCGTCGGCGTCAACTTCATCTCCCACTTCGAAGGCATCAGCAGCGCCGAGCCCGGCGTCTACACGCTGAACGCCGATTCGGTCCAAGCCAACAGTGCCAATCCCGTGCAGGGCTCGTGGGTCACCGTCCGCCGGAACAAGGACATGACCTTCAGCCCTGCCGTCTGGGTGGATCTCAACTACCCCGGCACACAAGGCGTCACCAGCTCCAATTCGGTCTTCGGGAATCAGGTTGTCGGGCTCGTGATCGGACCAACCCCGCTCGCCTACCAGGCCACGATCAACATTGCCTTCCAGAAGTCGAACGTGATCAGCGGCAATCACGGCAACGGCATCAGTCTGAACGGCTCCACCGGCAACGTCATCTCGATGAATTACATCGGGACCGACGCGAACGGCAGCACGAACAAGACCTTCGGCAACTACCAGAATGGGATCTTCGTTACCGGCGCATCCGGCTCCAACCTCATTGGTGGCCAGGCGACGGGTGCGAATAACCCGACAGGCACCAAGGGCACCACGACGCCGGTCTTCCAGCGTCCGCCCCAAGGTAACCTGATCTCCGGCAATCACGCCAACGGCGTGTTGATCAACGGGGAATCTGCCTACAACACCCTGAGCGGAAACTACATCGGCACCGATGCCACCGGCACAAACAAGCTGGGGAATTACCTCGACGGCGTGAACATCGATGGAGCGGACAACAACTCGCTCATCGGCTGCACGTTCTTCGAGAACCCGTTTGTGTTCTACAACGTCATTGGCGGCAACGGCGGCAACGGTGTCCGGGTGAACAACTCCGATAACATCACGGTGCAGGCGAACTTCCTCGGCATGGGGGCCGACAATACCGTCACGGTGCCCAATGCAGGCGACGGCCTCCTCGTCTCCGGCGATTCGCAGGCTACACAGGTTGGCGGCGTCATCCCGCTCGGCAATGTCATCTCGGGCAATACCGGGAACGGCATTGAGGTCACGGATACGGTGGCCGGCTTCATCTCGTTCAACACATTCGGCGGCGTCCCGGCCTTCAAGACCGTGGCGGCTCCCAATGGCCAGAACGGCATCCTGATCACCTCCACCGGCGGCAACAACACCGTGCGGACCTGCATCCTCTCCGGCAACCGTGGGAACGGCGTCGAGGTCAGCGGGGACGCGACGGGCGTGCAGATCACCGATACCTCCTGCGGCACGACGACCGATATCAATGCGGCCATCGCGAATCAGGCCAACGGCATCGTGTTCAGCGGCACGGCGCATAACAACACCGTCGGTGGTGCCCAACCCTCGATCGAGCCGACCGTCTTCGCCTCGGGCAATCGCGGGTACGGCATCGCCGTACTCGACTACGCGCACGATAACACGATCGTCCATTCGTGCGTCGGCATCGGCACCATGAACACGATCATCCCGAACAAGATGGGCGGTATCTACCTCGACCAGGGCACCTACCACACCACCATCGGCGGTGCGCCGGTTCAGTTGCAGAACACCATCTCGCACAACGATGGCGACGGCGTGGTGATCATCTCCTCCCAGAAGAACGGGGTGGTGGGTAACCTGATCCAGTACAACAAGACGGGCGTCTATGCCGACGGAGCCTGCAACTACACGGTCATCAAGACCAACACGATCACGAAAAACACCGAGGTGAACGTGGATCTCTTCTCGGCAACGGGGATCAACTACCAGCCGTAAGACAACACCGGCCGGCCCGGCTTCGGCCGGGCCTGCCGGGTGGGTGTTTCGCCACAGCGAATTGGCATTTCGCTGACGGGGGATTCTCGAGTCCCACCCACTGTCTGCCCGCAGATAATAGTTGGGCTCGGTTTTGGTGGGTATCAACATCGACAAATTATTGATGGTGAGGATTGTCCGCAGTCAAAATCCAACGGCAATGCAGTTGAAAGGCTGTTCAGACGAGGTGGTTCCATCCGAGGTTTGATCTATTTTACACTTCCCCTTTCGGTGATAAGCCGGAGGCTTTAAAGAACCGTAGCCGGTGGTTGAGCCCG
>FTJN01929897.1_pt1 | contig 10884 bp, 7 predicted proteins | sample 1658361 | NCBI WGS metagenome assembly FTJN01 (sample SAMEA3914819, study PRJEB12502) | metagenome | biome: forest; material: soil | place: Canada | collected 2010-06-26 | depth 0.3 m | reverse complement strand
CGGCGCAGGCGGCGCAGGCGGAGAAGGAGGGGCAGGAGGAATCGTCGGAGGCCTGGTTCCAGGGTCGGGTAAAATCGCACCCATGGTCGGCGCACCGGTGATGACACCAAAATAGGCCGCATCGTAGAGGACGGTCGGGGCGATCCCATCGGCTTTGCCGCCCGAAGCGTTTTGAACGTATTGGAGCAGTGACCCAATCGGCGTGATAAAGGAGTTGGTGTACATCACCTCCACTGCGTAAACGCCTCGCGGATCACCATCGACAAGGTTATATCCCGGGAACGGGAGTTTGCGGTACCGATCCTGATAGCTTTGTCCGGGCACCAGGATGTGGCTGCTGTTGTTGCGCTCCGCATCGGTGGCACCGTAAAGTCCACCCGTTCCGCCCATGGCATGGTCGGCTTGAACGGCCAGAGGATTATTGGTAAAGGAACCACCGCTGTAAACAGGCGGATTCCCGGCATAATATTGATCCATCAGCAACACATTGTTTGTGTCGCCACCTCCACCATCATTACCAATGGCCTCGGTGCTGTACCAGACGTGGGTGATGATTTGCGCACCGTTCGTGCTGGAAAGATCCACACCGACGCTATAGGCCGCATTATACCCCGCGTTCAATCCCACTTCGATGCCCGTGGCGGGCAACTGGCGGGTGGCCGTGTTCGCCGCTTCGCGGGCCGCCATGGCGAGCACCTGCAACCGCATGATCATGAAGCCGTAGTCGAAGACGGCCATCATCAAGACCAAGAAGATCGGGACGAGAATCGCAAATTCGATGAAGGCCTGGCTCTTGCATCTCTTCCGAGTGGCCCGGAGCTTATAAAGGTAAGAGGTTGGATTCATGGCCGTACGTTCCAAGTGGGGTCGAAGGGTTCGCCCGAATAGATGTTTGTATGATGAAAATTGATAAGACTACCTTCGTTTTTTACGATGGCAGAAGCGGTAAACTGGAAGCTGGACCAGCTTCTGCGGTTCCAACCGCCCATCCACATCGAGAGGGGGGTGATCGTCTTCACCTCATAGTGAACCGTGATCTGGAGATAGTCCTCTTTCCCACCGGGCCCCACCACCGCAGGAGCAGAGTTGGTGGTAATAACCGTATTTCCGTCCGCATCGAGGGACGTGGTGGTGGTAAAGCCGCTTTGCAAAATCAAACGCCCATAGTCGTTGACCGCCGTCACGGCTGGAACTCCCGGCAGAGTCGGCGCGCTGACAATGGTGATATTGGTCAGAGGTGGTGCGATCACGCAATTACTGAGGAACCAGTACCGGATGCATTCATTCCGCGAGGCATCCCCTGACCCGTAATTGCTGGGAATGGCGACCGGGTAGGTAACCCCCTGGTAATTGGTATATAGAGGTAATCCGTCGGGTCCCTTGGCCGGAATGATTCGGCCTGCCGTGCCGAAACGCGCCGCTTCCCGCATCGCGTTTTGAATGGCACTCTCGTAGAAAAAAATCTGCCCCAGATCAATGGCTACAAACAGGATTACGAAGAATGGGATACAAATCAATGCCAACTCCACGGTCACTTGGCCTCCAGTCGCCGTCTTCGCAAGCGAATAGCGTCTTGAAATCAGACACTTTGCCAAAGGCGTCGTATCAGATAAGACATTCTGAGCGGGTTTAACGGTGTTCATGGGCATTTTTAGCCTAATTCGCAGTTTCCGCGCCAAATTGGCACGATTTACAAGTTGGAGAATCCTCGGGTGGGATGAAGTGGCGCGCCAAAGGCCCGGCCCAAACGAGGTCGAACACGGGTTAACGACCCGGGACTTTGACCATCTGCTCCACCATGGTGACGGCGGCAGGAGTCAGGATGACGATGAACATGGAAGGGAAAATGAAGAGCACGAGAGGAATCATGATCTTGACCGGGGTCTTCATCGCCTTTTCTTCGGCGCGTTGACGGCGCTTGATCCGCATTGCGCCCGCCTGGATCTTGATGACATCGACGAGCGAACCGCCGAGCCGGGCGATATAGGTGACGGCGGTGACGAACGACTTCAGTTCATCGACTCCGATGCGCTCGCCCATGTCGATCAACGCTTCATTGCGCCCTTTGCCAAGCCGGATTTCGCGAAGCGTCAGGCCCAATTCCTCTGCCATGGGACCTTTGGATTTTTCCTGGACGATGGCCATCGCGCCATCCAGCGCCATGCCGGCCTCCACGCTAATGGAGATCAAATCGAGGGTAAAGGGGAGTGCCTTGAGAATTTCATGCTGGCGCGCCTTGGCCTTACCCTGGACGTAGCCGAAGGGAAGGCGGTAACCCAGAATCGCGCCAATCAAGAGCATGCCCGTCGACTGCGAAAGGAGCGTCTTGGGAATGCCGGCGAACGAAAGGGACATGATCGGCACCACGATCATCATGATGTAGGAGAGCGTGGCGATCTGGATCGGGGTGACTTTTCCCTGCATGCCCGCCCGGATGATGGCGACCTTCGCGCTGTTCAACGCGGTGACGGGGGTCCATGACGTGAAAAAGCTGGAAAGCTTGTCGATCATCGGGAGGATCGCCCGGGTGAACAAACTCTTGTTCATTTCATCCGCATCGCGCAGGGAGGAGACGCTGCGCTGTTGCTGACCGGCCTTGAGACCTTCCAGGCGCTGGCTGATGCTCGACGTTTCCGACGAAGGCTGAAAGGCGAAGCCCAGCATGACCAGAAAACCGAACCCGATCAGGCAGATGAGGATGAACGTGAAATCCATGGCCTAAACCTCAATATCGCAGATTTTGTAAATAACGAAGCAACCCAGCAGTTCCAGAAAAACGCCGATGCCAAGCATGATGGGACCCATGTACCGCTCCGGGACCGAAAGCCCTTCGCCGACGCGGGGCGTCCACAGCTTGCTCATGTATTCGTAATTGATGAGGGAGATTACCCCACCCAAGCCGAAGGGCAGAAGACCGACAATTCCGCCGGAGAGCTTGCCCTGAGTGGTGAGAACCTTGATCTGACCTTGGATGGTGATGCGCTGGCGGATCATGCCGGCCACTTGGTCCATGATGTCGGCCAGGTTTCCGCCGACGTTGCGCTGGATGCTGAAGGCGCTCATGACGATCTTCAAATCTTCGCTGGGCACGCGAACCAGCATGTTGTTGAAGGCAGCTTCCACGGGAACACCGAGATTGGTTTCCTTCAACAGGAGCCGGAACTCCATGCCGATGGGGTTGGGCGAATTCTTGCTGGCAATATCGACACCTTGGAGAAAGGTCTGACCGGACCGAAGGGAATTGGTGATGAGGACGAGGAATTCGGCCAACTGGAGCACGAATTTGTTGATACGCATGGTGCGCTTGATCGCCAATACCGGGATGTGAATGACCAGCAGCACGCCAGCAATCGCGAAGGCCGCGTAAATATTGTGCAGCCCGACGACGCCACCAAAAAAGCCAACAATCGCCGCCCCGAAGCGCAGGGCCAAAAACTCACCCGGTTTCATGGGGATATCGCACTGGGTTAGCTCCTTCTCGAGGTTCTCCATGTACGCCTGCCCCGTGAATTTGGCAAAGATGGCACGGAAATCGATGCCGGAAAGAACCGACTTCTTTTCCTGTCCCAGTTCGATTTCCCGGGCCATGGCCTCGGGATCCTTGGCGAGGTTCTTCAGCTTTTCCCTCAGATCCATCTGCGGTGCGCCCTGCGTCTGCTGGTAAGCGATGGCAATGGCCACGAGAAAACCAATCAGGCAAGCACCGAGGGCAAGTTCAATGATGAGATCCATGGTGTTTTATGGATAGTCGGGGTTGTTGTGGTGGAGGACGCTCTGATAAATTTCAACCGGAATGTTCAACTCATTGGCGTTGAACTTCTGCTGCGCCTTGGGGATGATGCCGAGTCCACGGGTCACACCGATCATCTTGCCTTCGGGATTGACCCCGGTCTGCTCGTACTTAAAGACATCCTGCATGGTAACCATGTTGCCTTCCATGCCCTGCAACTCCGTGATTGCCACACACTTGCGGCTACCGTCCGCGAGACGATTAATCTGGACGATGAGATGGACGGCACCGGCGATCTGCTGCCGGATGGCCAACTGGGGAAGGTCCATGCCCGCCATCATGACGAGGGTTTCCAAGCGGGAAATGGCGTCGCGGGGCGTATTTGCGTGGGTCGTGGTGAGGGAGCCATCGTGACCGGTGTTCATCGCTTGGATCATGTCCAGCGCCTCACCGCCCCGGCACTCTCCGATGACGATACGATCCGGGCGCATCCGCAGGCTGTTTTTGACCAACTCACGAATCGAAACCTCGCCTTTGCCTTCGATATTCTTCGGCTTGCTTTCCAGACGGACGACATGCTCCTGCTGGAGATTCAACTCGGCAGCGTCTTCAATCGTCACGATGCGCTCACCATCCGGGATATAAGAGGAGAGGGCGTTCAACATGGTCGTCTTGCCGGAACCCGTGCCGCCGGAGATGACGATGTTGAGCGTGCAATGGACACAGGCCTTCAGGAACATGGCCATGCTCTGGGAGAGCGCCTTGTAGCCGATCAACTTTTCCATCGTCAGCGGACTCTTGCTGAATTTACGGATGGTGATCGTCGGGCCGTTAAGGGCCAGGGGCGGGATGATGACGTTGACGCGGGAACCATCGGGAAGACGGGCGTCGCAAAGCGGGCTCGATTCATCGACGCGGCGACCGAGCGGCGAGAGAATCTTGTCGATGACCCTGCGGCAGCTTTCGACATCGAGGAACTTGACCGGGGCAAGCGTGAGCTTGCCTTTCTGCTCGATGTAGATCGTCTGGTGGCCATTGACCATGATTTCGGTCACCGAATCATCCTTGAGCAGAGGCTCAAGTGGGCCAAAGCCGACCATCTCATCGATGATATCGCCGAGAAGTTTGACGCGAAGTTGGCGACCGATGGGGACTTTGTCCGCCGTCAACCGCTCATCGACAAGTTCCTCGATGCGCTTTTTGAGAGCGTTCTCGTTGCCGCGCTCCAACAATTTGGGATCGAGCGACTGGACGAGAAAGGGCAGAAGCGCCTTCTTGAACTGCATGACGAATTCCTGCGCGGCATCGGGCTGAGACGCAGCGGGGCGCGCCGTCGTCGGCGTTTGTACCGGATGCAGGGCAGAAGTCGAAGTTGCAACCGTCGGAAGCGCCTGGGTGGCAGGTGCGGGAGTCAGGCCGGGACGGGGCGGGATGCCGCCGCCACCAGGAGGGCGCATCGGTACTCCGCCGGGACGGGGAATGGCTCCCGGGATAGGAGCCACTGGCCGATTGAAGCTGGGAGGAGGAATAGCCATGGACGGAAAGGTTGGAGGTCAGTTCTTTGAAAGCATACCGAATGCCTATCTGGGGCTCATGCGTTGAGATGCCTTGGAGAGAAGTCCTTTTTTCGTCGCCTTGGAGTCTTCCGGTGGCTTTTCCTGCCAGCGGTAAAAAGAGAGCTCCGCGAGCTTATTCAGCACGACCGAGATCGGGTGATGAGGTTCCGCCACCACAATCGGCGCTCCGCTGTTGATCGAAAAGGTGATCGGTCCCGGGTTGGAGGGGAGATAGGCCGCGACCGGATGTTCCAGCAGCGATTCGATCTCGCTCTCGGAGATTTCCGCGCCGATCTCGGCCTGATTGACCAGAACCTTGAGCTTTTGGTTGGTCACCTGCCGGTCGTTCTTGAGGAACTTGATCAGGGTCTTCGCAGCGACGAGGCGGGCCACGTCCCGGGTGGTGATCAGGAAAATGATGTCGCTGGCATCGACAGCGGCAATGGTCGCGCCACCCATGGCCAGGCCGGTATCGACGAGAATGAACTGGCTGAGCGTCCGCGTCGCCTGCATGATGGCGGAGGCGACGTTGTAGTCGAAACCGGAGGGATCGAAATCCTGATTGGGCGACGCAAGATAACGGAAACGGAAGCGGGGATGGAGCGCAAGCGTGTTGTTCAGGTACTCCGCGTCAAGGACGCCACCCTGTTGCACGGCCTCCATGATATTGTTGCGGGGCACGTCGTCCAACATGACCGCGAAGTCGCCGGAGTTAAGGCTGAAATCGAGGAGTGTGACGCTGTCGCTGAGTCTGGCCATACCAGCGGCAAGATTCGTCGCAACGACAGATTTGCCCAAGCCCCCACGGGCGGAAATCACGGTGGCAACGAAGGCCTCGCCTTCAATGCTGGCGGGGGCGCGGTTTTGGTCGAAACGTTCCTGGGAGCGCGGGGATGCACTGTGGAGAATCTTGCTGATTTCGTTCGGCGGAATCGGCCCGACGAGGACGTCGCGCAGTTCGAGCTGGAGAAGATTCTGCCAGACCTGCCCCCCCTCGGTTCCTTCCAAGGCGGGAATGATGTAGATATCGGGCGCTTTTTGCCGGACCTGGGCAATAAAATCGAACCCGGTCATATCCCCGAGATTCAACCGGACGATCAGCATCCGGGGGTGCCCGGTGAGCATGGTTGCAGCCGCGAAGAGGCCTTCCCTTCCCGTCTGCGTTTCGCTGATCAGGTTGAGATCGGGGTTCGATTTGACGGCGCTGCGTATGGCGGCGCAACGCTCGACATCGTCATGGACAAGGAGAACGTCAATCATTTTTCACGGCAGGGTCGAGGAAGGAGCCAGCGGGGCGCTACTCGGGTGCCGTGAAATATCCGGGGCAGCGGGCTTCTTGTCAACTGCGACGGAAGCGGTGGCCGACGGATCCGCGACGGGCTGCAGAGTCCGCATGTTGGCGCTGGCCCGCGGCATCATGCCGGGAGGCGCTGGGAGATCAGGATCGCCACCAAGGTCCTTGGCATCGTCCTGACGGAGATCAACGGCCCCAGCATCATACCGGACAGGCTTGAGGATCGGCACACGGCCGTCTTCCCGCATGATATCCTCCATTTCGGAGACTTTCGGACGGGGGAAACGGGCACTGTCGGGATCACGCATACGCACTAAATGCGGCGTGACGAGAACGACCACCTCGGTATTGGCCGTGGAATCGACCGGATTCTTGAAAAGCGAACTGAAGAACGGGATCTGGGCGAAGAACGGCACCGCTGCCACCTTCCGCGAAGCTTGCGAGTCGAGCAGGCCATCGATCGCCACCGTCTGGCCATCCCGGATATTGGCCCGGGTGCGGGTGGTGCGAACGAAGAAGTCAGGCAAGGTGATAAACTGGTTGGAGCTTCCAAAATTGACCGTTGCGAAGGCACCGTTCGGAACTGTCAACTGGGTGGAGATGTTCAACCCGATCATGCCGTTTTCATCGACATATTTAACCGTGTTATCGATGACCGGAGCGGTTCCAGACAACTGAATCGGCCCCTGCACGCGCCCGATTTTATCCGGCGTGGGATCGCTGTTTTGCTCAACCGTCGCATCGGACGTACTCCCGCCAACCGAGGTCGGAATACCAAAGAGCTTCTGCCCGACCGGCTCCACTCCGCCTGCCGCCACCAGGTTCAGAGGCGAAATATCCATGTTCATGCCCAGGAAAATGGGGGAAGACGTTAGCGTTTGCAGGGGATTAATGCCAGAGGAGGTGACGGAGGAGCTCACGTAGTACTTAACCTCCCCTTCGGAGTACCATCCTGGTTGGCCGTTGGTCAAAAAAAGCTCGCTTTCGCGCATCAATTTGGCCAGCCCCAGACTCTCGGAGAGTTCCAAGGTGGCAGTGGCATTCACCGTACCGGTTACCCCTCTGGTGAAGAGGTTGATGAAATCTTGAAAATTATTCAGTTGCTGGACACCGCTGACAAAACCCAAGGCCACCAAGGGACCGCCCGACGAATTGCCCTGCCAGAGCACTCCGGTGTTGCGGTCCGCCGTACGCGCCACCTGCACGAACCGGAGTTGAATGCGGAGTTGAATCGGATCTTTTACGGTCAGAAAATTGACAACAAAGGGGCAAAAAGTGCGGGCGACGCGCAGGGCCTTGGCTTCATCCAAGTCGTTTTCCATGTCGCCATAGAGAAAAATCTTTTCAGGAATGCTGGTGTTTTCCGTCCGGGTAATCGTGACGGTGGTGTTTTCCAAGGGCTTGAGGTTCGTGGGGCCGCTCCCATTGGGGTTCTGATCGGTAGCAGGTTGGGCGAAACCGCTTCCCTTTACGGTGCCACCTTGGGGAGTCGTCGTGGTCACCGGCTGGATATAATCTCCGGCGGAGGTCGTCTTGGTGCTGCTGGTGATCGTGGTGGGCATGGGGAACTTGACCTTGACGATCAAGCCCTTGACGTTCGCGATCCGCTGGATGTTGTTGATGATAACCAGCTCCTGCTCGGTGTATTCGCTCGTCTCCTGCTGTCCGCCCAAGCTGGCCTTGACCACGACGAACTGGGTGAACTGCTTCACGATGCGTACGGCGTCATCCAGTTCCTCCTGCGTTGGCACCGTTCCACCGATGACCGCCTGGTCCTTCTCGAAGGTGATGGTCAGATTGCGATACCCCTTGGCCGAGAAGTTGTTCTGGATTTCCAGCACGTCGGCACCGCGATTTTCGAACGTCGAAACGAAATAGGTGTAAATCTCGTTCTTGCAATAGACCGTCAGGGTCGTCTTTCCGGCCTCCCGGGCTTCGACCAGAAGCACCTTGTCGGTGCTGTCAGGCTGAACCGCGCGGACAATTCCCGAAAGCGACATGCTCGTGTCGTCAATCGGAGAAGGGAAAGTCAACCGCTTGGACTCGTTCAAGTTGATGTAGAGGCGAACGGGGGCCCGACCGACGGTGACGTCGTAGACCATGGTTCGTCCGGTACTCTTGACGGTCAGCACCGCGCTGCCGCCGGCGATGCCCACGAGCGACAATTGGTTGGGCGATCCCTCAGACCGATCCACCTTAAGGATGGTATCGGGACTGGCGCTGAAGGAATCGATCGGACCGTCGATCGTCAACTGCTTGGTTTCGCCAAAGAAGACGTCCAGCCGTTCAGCCACTGGAGCCTGGGCGCGGACCGAGCCGCAACTCAGCGCCAGCAGGCACCCCAGTAGGAACAGGCTAAGGCGCGGGTGGAGGAGGTGTTTCATTCGTATTTCCTGAATTTAGTTTTTTCTGTTCCAACTCAATCTGTTCGGAGAGACTGCGAACCCGTTCGACCGATTTGTCGATTACCCCTTGGACTTTCTTAAACGTACCCTGCTGATAGTTCTCTGCCAGGAACGGCTTTATCTTGAGCTCCGTTTTGTCCAAGCGGGACCTCAGAATCATGCTAAAGCGTCCATTCTTGACCTGGGAAATGAAGACCAGCGCCTGGGCCTGTTCCGGCGTCACGAGAAAGGTCACCGAAATCAAGACACCTTTTCCTGCCACTGGCGCGATCGCCTCGGTTGTCTCACTGCGGACCGTCGGACCGGGAACATAAAGAACGTCGACGTTCTGCATGATCATTTCGGTGCGCAGGATATATTTGTTGTCCTCCGTCATCCACGTGTAAAGCAAATCGACCCGGTCCCCATCCACGATGAATCCGCCCGCGTTGTTCGCGTCGCTTGCGAAAACAGGCAACGCAATGACTCGCATGCCGGGAACAATGCGCTGGGAAAGAACGGGGAGTGTCTTGCCGGTGTTGCGCGGCGTGATCGGATCGCCCTTTTCGATGCTGCGCGTGGCGATAAGGCCAATGACGGCCGCCTTGTCGGCTTCAGTGAAGGCATCCTGAAGGATGTTATCGGGAGTCTGCTTGACTTCGAAGAAGGCCGGACTGATGTGCGTGCCAGGCGCGATGGGCTGCGTGGCATAAAGCACCGCACGCATGTTGGCAGGCTGATCCGGAACAATCGGGGTGGTCGTCTTGGCGTTCTTCAAATCCTCGATCTGCTTCTGCAAAGCGTCAGCCTGTGCCGCTAACGCAGCTTGGGTTTTTTGTTCCTGCCCGTTTTTCCATTTAATTCCGAGGAAGAGGAAGAGTACGCCGAGGACGACGGCCGCGATGATCGCATAAGGCGGTGATTTTTTTTTCACAGTTGTAGTTTCTGGGCCTTAACAGTTATTTTCACGCATTCTTGTATAAAAAGAAAGTGAGAGTCAAATCTTTTTCACAGAATTTGCGGAGGGGGTCATTTTGGTTATCAATTCCGGCTGGGACAATGGCTTTTTTCGCAGTGGAGGACACAGAGCACGCTCCATTCCAATTAGGGCTTTGCCATCCATAGTCAAGCTGTAATTATTTACTTAAAATGGTAGCAAGAAACAACTTAGGGGCATTTTGTTTTTATAATGCCGGTATCCGGACACCCCGTGTCCGCTTCCTGACGCGAGTGATCGGAATCAGAACAGTGAGCCCAGAACAAAAAAAGCACCATCGCCGGAGCAATGGTGCTTTTTGTGAGACATCCCGCTGGGGACAGTCAAAAAAGGCGGCTGAAATTAATCCTTAATCGTTGATGGCTGCCATGGTCGCCGCCATCATTTTTTCTTCCTTCTCGCGGGCCGCTTCAACGTCATAATTGTGATTATCCGTGTGGTCAGGCCCAAGAGGCGACATGGCCCGGAGCCCTTCGATCATCGGCGGAATGACCGCCAAGGCGTGATCGATTTCCGCTTGGGTGTTGTAGTGGCTGAAGGAGAAGCGGACGCAACTCCGGGCCCGGGCCGGGGTGAGCCCCATGGCGCTGAGGACATGCGAGGGATCAAGCGACCCCGTGGTGCAGGCCGAGCCGGAAGAGGCGCAGATGCCATTGAGGTCGAGCTTGAGCAGGATGGCTTCCGCCTCGACGAAATCGAAGGCGATGTTCGTCGTGTTCGGGAGACGCTGGTCGCGCTTGCCGTTGATGTAAATATTCGGGAGCCGGGCCAGCAGGGCCTCCTCAAACGAATCGCGCAGGGCCCGCACGCGGGTCTGCTCTTCATCGAGGCGCTCCAGGGCCAGTTCCGCCGCACGACCGAGGCCGACGATCGACGCCACGTTCTCCGTGCCGCCGCGTTTGCCGCGTTCCTGCCCGCCGCCG
>FTJN01000486.1_pt1 | contig 10908 bp, 8 predicted proteins | sample 1658361 | NCBI WGS metagenome assembly FTJN01 (sample SAMEA3914819, study PRJEB12502) | metagenome | biome: forest; material: soil | place: Canada | collected 2010-06-26 | depth 0.3 m | reverse complement strand
CGACCGTCGACCAGCACCAGGGTGCGGTCGGCCGCGCCGTCGGAATTGGCCAGGTAGCGCAGGCTGATCGAGCTGCCGCCGTACGAGGTGCCCTGGGTGCCGTTGGAATTGTAGCTGACGCCGGCGCTGGGCAGCTTCTGCAGCAGTTCGCCGACCGAGGAGACGGCCGCGCGCTGCAGGTCTTCCTCGGTGATGCTGGTCAGTTCGCCGACCGAGTCGGCGTCCCGGCGGCGGGTCTTCGAGCCCGTGACGATGATCGTGTCGACAGTCGCGGCGTCGGAGGCCTCGGCCGGCGGCGCGGCGGGCGCGGTCTGGGCGACGGCGTGCCCGGAGGTCCCCGTGAGAAGCGCCAGAACCGAAGCGCTCAGATAGATGGCGGACAGCTTGTTCAACGGAGATCCCCCTCCTGGCCGACGGCGATGACCGCGGCTAAGTTGCGCGGCTTTCCGCCGCTCGTTCGGAGGCTAGGGTCGGTTACCTGTCACGATGTTGTCGCGGACCCGTCGATAGTCATCGGTGTGGTCTGGTCCGATCGCCGCGCGCCATTCGGCCAGCATGTGCTCGCGCCGCATCTGGTCGAGATTGGCCAGCAGCGAGGGACCCACCTCGATCGGGCGCGCGGTCACCGCGTCCGGTCCCGGCACCCCGGCGCCGCCCAGGTCGGTTCGCACCGGCGTGAAACTGGTCCGCGCCATCAGGGTCTGCCCCTCCAGCGACAGCATGAAATCCAGAAACAGCTTGGCGGCGTTCGGGTGGCGCGCCTTGGCGGAAACGAAGGCGATGCGCGACATCACCAGCGTGTAGTCGCTGGGAAAGATCACCCGCAGGTCCGGGTTCTTGCGCTGCTCTTCCAGGGCATAGGATCCGATCACGTTGTAGCCCAGCACGGCGTCACCCCGGCTGATCCCTTCCAGCAGGGTGGCCGTCGATTCGTAGAGCCGGGGCCGGGTCGCCCCGATCGCCCGGTTCAGGGACAGGGTGTCGGCCGACGCCTGCCGGTCCTGCGAATAGTAGAGGAAGCCCACCCCGGACCGGGCCGGATTGAAGGTGCCGATCGAACCGCGCAGGCGGCCGGTCTCCAGCGCCTGGCGCAGTTCGGCGTGGCTGCGCGGCGCCTGCGATTCAGGCAGTCGGCGCCTGTCATGAACGAAGACGATCGGCTCGGCGGTGATCCCGTAGCCCTGGTTTTTCCACACCGCCCAGGGCGGCAGCATGCTCTTGTCCGGCGCCACGAAGGTCTGGGCGTAGCCGTCATTGATCAGCTTGATCTGCAGATCCATGGCCGAGCTCCAGACCAAGTCCGCGGTCGAGGCGCCCGCGGCGCTCTCGGCCAGGTATCGCTCATAGAGTTCAGCGGAGTTCTGCCGCAGGAACGAGACGCGCAAGCCGGGATTGGCGCGTCTGAACGCGGCCAGCACCGGGCCGATCTCCATGTCGCCGGTGTTGGCGTAGATGATCAGCGCGCCCTCGCGGATAGCCGCCTTTCGCAGGGCGCGACGCGACCACGCCCGCGTGTCGAGAAGACCGCCGGGCGCGCATCCGGCGACAAGGCCGGCGAGCGGCGCGAGCATCAGCTGTCGTCGAAGCATGGTGGCCGCCCTGTTCCCTGAAGGCGAACTTGCATGATAGGGCGGAGTCGTCCAGCCGGGGAGGCAGACAGACATGCGGCTTCTTTTCGTCGAGGATGACAAGGCCCTGGGTCGCGGCGTCGTCGCCTTCCTGAGGTCCGAGCAGTTCACCGTCGACTGGGTCACCGACGGCGAAACGGCGCTGGAACAGCTGGCCGAACCCTATTCCGTCATTGTCCTGGACCTGGGCCTGCCCGATATCGGCGGTTTGGAGGTGCTGGTTCGCCTTCGACGCGCCGGCAACCGCACGCCGCTGATGATCCTGACGGCCCGCGACGCGCTGAAGGACAAGGTCGGCGGCCTGGATCTGGGCGCCGACGACTACATGCTCAAACCCTTCGAACTGGAGGAACTGGCCGCCCGGATCCGCGCCCTGGCCCGCAGGCGAGGCGGAGATCCCTCCCCCGTGCTGACGGTCGGCCCCTTGACCGTCGACCGCAATAGCGCCCGAGCTTATATCGACGGCCGCGACCTGGAGCTGCGTCGTCGCGAGCATACGGTGCTGCTGGTTCTGGCCGCCAACGCCGGCAAGGTGGTTTCGCGCCGGCGCCTGACGGGCGAGATTTTCGGTCACGACGACGAGGCCGGTCCCAACGCCCTGGACGTCTATGTCGGTCGCGTGCGCCGCAAGCTGGAGCCGAACGGCCCCAAGATCCTGACCCTGCGCGGCCAGGGTTACATGCTGCAGGCGCCATGATCCGCTTCCGGTCGTTGACCGTCCGATTGCTGATGGCCCTGGTGATCCCGCTGATCGTCTCGGCCGCCCTGATCGGGATCGGCGACGCCTGGGTGACCCGCCGCGTGGTCGACTACACCTCCGATCGCCTGCTGGGCGGCTCCGTGCGGGCCATCGCGGAGTCGGTGACCGTCGAGAACGGCAAGGTGCGCGTCGACCTGCCGCCGTGGGCGTTCGGCCTGCTGGACAGCCCACAGCGCGACAGCGTGTTCTACAGCGTGCGGCAATCGGGGCGGACCCTGACCGGCTATGCCGACCTGCCTGATTTCGATCGCGAGGCCATCGCGACCCGCGGCCCGGTGTTTCGCACCCTTTCCTACCACGGCCGCCAAGTGCGTCAGTCCGCCGAGGCTCTGCGCGCGCCGGGCGCCGCCGCGCCCGTGATCATCTCGGTGGCCCAGACGATGGAGTCGCGCACCGCCGTTCGGGGCACGCTGATGACCACCGTTGGCCTCATCGAGGCGGGTCTCGTGGGCCTGGTGGCCCTGCTGATCTGGCCCGCCGCTCGTTGGGGCCTGCGTCCGCTGGGCGGCGTGCGCCGACGCCTCTCCGAGCGCTCCGACGCCCGCGATCCGGACTTCACGCCCGTCGCGGTCGACGATGTGCCGCGCGAATTGCAGTCGGTGGTGATCGCCTTCAACACCTTGCTGAGCCAACTGGAGCGTTCGGTCGATGGCGTGCGCCGCTTCACCGCCGACGCCTCGCACCAGATCCGCACGCCGCTGGCGATCCTCAAGACCCACCTGACCCTGCTGGCCCGCGCCAAACGCCCGGCCGCCGATCGCGAGTCCCTGGCCGACGCGCTGGAGGCTGTGGATCGCCTGCAGCGCCTGGTCGAGCAGCTTCTGGCCCTGGCCCGCGCGGAGGCGGCCGAGGCCGACGGTCGTCAGGAGTCCGACCTCGCCGCCTGCGCCCGGAGCCTGGTCGGCCGTTGGCGAGACCGCGCCGCCGCCGTCGGCAAGGGTCTGACGCTAGAGCCGATCATCGACGAAACCCGCGTCGCCCTGACCGGAGCGCTGGTCGAACAGATCCTCGAGAACCTGATCGACAACGCCCTTCGCTACGGCGGGTCCACGATCACGGTCTCGGTGCGACCAGAGCCCGATCATGTAATCCTGGTGGTGGAAGACAATGGTCCGGGCCTGCCGGAGAACCTGATCCGCAGACCGTTCGAACGCTTCTCACGCGGCCCGCACAGCGAGGGCCTCGGTAGCGGCCTTGGCCTCTCGATCGTCAAGGCGCTGGCGGCCCGCGCTGGCGGCGATGCGACCCTGGTCAATGTTCCAGAGGGCGGCCTGAGGGTGAGCGTTCGCCTGCCAAGGCTGGGCTCCATCACCGCGCGGACATGAGAGACCAGGCTCGGACGGCCGGCCCGCGCGACCTCAGATCGCCAGCGCGTCGCGCAAGGCCGGCGCCAGCAGAGCGCATAGCGCGGCGGCGCGGGGATGCTCCTCGCGGAGCTTCACGCGATGGAACAGCATCAGTTTGCGGTTGATCCGCGGCTGCACGAGCGGCACCAGCCGCACCCGATCGGTGTCGACGCCGCGCGTGTAGAGCCTGGGCAGGACACCGACCGCCAGCCCACTCCCGGCCAGACCCACCAACGAGCCGACCTGATCGACCCTGTAGCGTGTCGAGACCGTCAGGTTGTTCTGGCGCATCGCCGCCGAACAGAGCTCCCCGATGCTGCCGCCCACGAAGTGAACGATCTCACTGCCTTCCAGCGCGCTCCAGGGAAGGCTGGCCGAGGCCGAAAGCGGATGATCCTTCGGCGCCACCAGCAGCATTTCATCCTCGGCGATCAGGGTGGCTTCGAGACCCTCTTCGGAGCGCCCCAGCACACCCACGACGATGTCGAGCGCGCCGGTCCGCAGGCTTCCAAAGAGCGTGTCGTTCTTGCCGTCGCTGAGGTGGAAGCTCACATCGTCGAGGTGACCGCTCAGCCGCGCCACGACCTCGGCCGCGGCCGGAACCACTGACGGGATCGCGCCGATCCGGATCACGGCCTTACCCCGAGCGGCCACATCGCTCATGTCGACGAAGGCGTTGTCGGCGGTCTTGAGCAGGCGCAGGGCGTGCGGCAGAAAGGCGGCCCCCGCCTCGGTCAGGGAGACATGGTGCGTGCTGCGCTCGAAAAGCCGCACGCCCAGGTGCTCCTCGATCTGACGAATGCCGGCGCTCAGGGCGGGCTGGGAGACGATCATCCGCTCGGCCGCCCGGCTGAAGTTGCCGGTATCGGCCAAGGCGGTGAAGAAGCGCAATTGGCGCAACGATATGGCCTGGGTGCGAGCCGCTGGACGGGGAGCGGGCGCGGTCAGAATCTCTGGCATGGCGGCCTTCAGGGATCGTGAGCGGGCCAGCATTTGGTTATAAGCAGACCCTATAAGCAGATAACTACAAAGAGTTTCCAATTCTAAGGGAGCGTCATAACCTCGTAACAATCGCGCACCGATGGAAGAGTTGAAATAAGCAGCAGAATTGCCTTAGTACGCGCGAAACAAGCGTGGACTTTGAGCAAATCTACTTGCTGGGTAAGCAACCATAAGAAGAAACGCCTGGGGAGGCTGTCGGCGGGCGCGCCAACCAATACGGGGGTTCTTCATGTCTGCCATCGGCCATCGTCCCGAGCGCACCGCGACCGCTCGCGCTTTCCACACCAAGGTTTCGCTGCTGGGGATCGCCTCCAGCGCCGTGCTCGTCACACTGTCGTGCGGCGCCGCCGCTCAGGCGCAGGATGCCGCGCCTAGCGCCGAGGTCGAAGCGGTCGTGGTCACCGGCTCGCGCATCAAGAGCCCGGACGCCACCAGCGTCAGCCCGATCAGCACCGTCACCAGCAAGCAGATCGCCCAGCGCGGCGTCGTTCGCGTCGAGGACCTGATCAACACCCTGCCCCAGGCCTTCGCCGACCAAGGCAGCGGCAATCGCGGCGGTACGGTCGGGGCCAGCGGCACCGCCACCATCAACCTGCGCAACCTCGGCAACCAGCGGACCCTGGTCCTGATCGACGGCAAGCGCCTGATGCAGGGCGACCCCGCCCGCTCGGCGGCCCAGGCGGCCGACATCAACAACATCCCCGCCGCCCTGATCCAGCAGATCGACGTGGTGACCGGCGGCGCCTCGGCCGTCTACGGCTCGGACGCCCTGGCCGGCGTCGTCAACTTCATGCTCAAGCGCGACTTCGAGGGCGTGCAACTGGATGTGCAGGGCGGCCTGTACCTGCACAACAATCACAGCGCGATCGTCTCGGCCGCCATCGCGGCGGGCCAGACGCCCGCCGTCGGGCGCGAACTCGACGGCGGCCAGCAGAGCTACTCGATCACCGCCGGCAAGAACTTCGCCGACGGTCGCGGCAACATCACCGCCTTCGCCAGCTACAAGGAAATCGCCGGGGTCGGCACCAAGGACCGCGACTTCTCGACCTGCAACCTGTCGGCCGCCGCGACCGGCTACGCCTGCTCGCTGTCCAGCGCCACCTATCCGGTCCAGTTCCAGCTGACCAACCCGACCACCGGCGCGACCCGCGGCAGCTACGCCCTGGACAGCACCACGGGCAACACCCTGCGCACCTATCGCACCTCGGACGGCTTCAACAACGGCAACACCTACGACCTGCAGTCGCCGGACAAGCGCTACAACCTCGACCTGTTCGGCCACTACGAAGTCTCGAGCAAGGCCGACGTCTACGGCGAGTTCATGTTCATGCGCGACGAGGCCGACATCAAGCTGTCGCCCACCGCCGTGTTCACGGTCTCCGAGCGGATCAACTGCAACAACCCGCTGATGTCGGCTCAGGAAAAGAACCTGATCTGCACCTCGGTGGGCCTGACCGACGCCCAGAGCGCCAATGTCATCGTCTCGCAGCGCAACGCCCTGGGCGGCTCGCGTCACGACTACACCAACCACACGTCCTATCGCGGCGTGGCCGGCGTGCGCGGCGACCTGAGTTCCGACTGGCACTACGACGTCTACGCCCAGTACGGCCGCACCGACTATACCTCGCGCCTGACCGGCGACTATTCGCTGGCCAAGTTCGCCAAGGCCCTGCGGGCCGTGAACAGCGGCGGCCAGATCGTCTGCGAATCCGTGGCCAACGGCACCGACCCGTCCTGCGTGCCGATCAACCTGTTCCAGATCGGCGCCATCTCACCGGCGGCGCTGAACTACGTGCAGAACGTGGTCTATCGGAAGGGCTACACCGAGGAGAAGATCCTCAGCGGCGCGCTGACCGGCAGCCTGCCCATCACCAGCCCGCTGGCCAACTATCCGATCGGCGTGGCCATCGGCGCGGAATATCGCGACGAGAAGATCAGCTTCCAGCCCGACAGCTACTACAGCAGCCGCGACGTGGCCGGGAACTCCGGCGGCGAATTCCCGATCGACGGCTCGTTCAACGTCAAGGAGGTCTATGGCGAAGTCCGCGTACCGTTGGTCGAGAACAAGCCGTTCTTCAAGAGCCTGTCGGTCGAGGGCGGCGTTCGCTATTCCGACTACAGCACCGCGGGCGACACCTGGGCCTACAAGGCCGGCGGCGAATGGTCGCCGATCAGCGACATCCGTCTGCGCGGCAGCTTCCAGCGCGCCGTTCGGGCCCCCAACCTGGTCGAGCTGTTCGGTCCGCAACGCGTCGTGACGGCGGCGATCACCGACCCCTGCGAAGGCGCGACGCCCAAGGCGACGGCCGCTCAATGCGCCCTGTCGGGCGTGACGGCCACCCAATATGGCTCGATCGCCCCAGCGGCCGGCCAGCAGTCGGGCGCCATGGTCGGCGGCAATCCGGACCTGGATCCGGAAACCTCGAACACCAAGTCGTTCGGTCTGCAGTTGTTGCCCCGCTTCGCGCAGGGCCTCAGCCTGTCGGTCGACTATTTCGACATCGACGTGAAAAAGCTGATCACCACGGTGCCGGCCAGCATCGAGCTGAACCAGTGCCTCAACGCCGGCATCGCCTGCGACCTGATCAAGCGCAACGCCGCGACCGGCTCGCTGGTGACCAGCGGCTACGTGATCACCACCAGCGTCAACGCCGGCTACCTGAAGACCTCTGGCCTGGATTTCGCGGCCAGCTATTCGCATGGCCTGCCGGAACTGTTTGGCAAGGACATGGGCCGGCTAGGCCTCAACTTCGCGGGCACCAAGACCAACAAGTACGAGGTCCAGATCCTGCCGGGCCTGGCGCCCTACCGCTGTGACGGCCGCTTCGGCGTCACCTGCGGCCAGCCGATCCCGGAATGGCGTCACCGCCTGGTCGCCGACTGGACCTCGCGCGGCGGCGTCAACCTGTCGACCACCTGGCGCTATATCGGCGGCACGACCAACGACAAGTCCAGCACGTCGATCTATCTGGCCGGGACCTACCAGCCCTACGACCTGAAGATGCCCAGCGTCAGCTATATCGACTTCGCCGCCTCGATGGACGTCGCCGAGAAGGTCACCGTGCGGGTCGGCGTCAACAACGCCTTCGACAAGGATCCGCCGCTGACCGCCAGCACTGGCGGCCAGACCTCGAACGGGGCCTTCTTCTCGGGAATGTACGACTCGCTGGGTCGCTACATGTTCGTCGGCGCCACGGCGCGCTTCTAAGAATCCGCGCGGGAAGCGTCCCCCGCTTCCCGCGTCGGCTAGGCCAAGGACAGTCATCTTATGCCGCTTCGCACCATCGTCCCTTCCTGGCGCTCAGCGGCCCTTGGCCTTTCGGCGCTGCTCGCGACAGGCATGATCGCGGGCAGCGCCCTCGCCCAAACCACGCCTGTCGCGGCCGCCGCCCCGGCCGCGCCGTCGGACAAGGTCAGCATCTTCTTCGACAACGATTTCCTCGGCCCGGGCCAGAGCAACATCCAGTCGCTGATCCCGCTGCTGCGCGACCCTCGGGTCAAGCTGATGGGCGTGGGAGTCGTGACCGGCGACGCCTGGATGAAGGAAGAGACGGCCCACGCCCTGCGCTTCCTGGAGATCGCCAAGCGTCCCGACGTGCCGATCCATCCCGGCGCCGAAATGCCGCTGATGCGCACCCAGGCCGAGATGGCCAACTGGGAAGCCCGCTACGGCCGCATCCCGTTCAAGGGCGCCTGGAGCACGCCGCGCCCGGGCCGCACCTATCACCCGCAAGACCCGGCCCTGATCCCGCCGATGCCGGAGGGCGCGCCGACCCTCAAGGCCTCCGACGAGGACGCCGTCCATGCCCTGATCCGCACCGTTCGCGCCCACCCGCACCAGATCACCATCGTCAGCGCCGGACCGCTGACCAACATCGCCCTGGCCCTGCGCATCGCGCCCGACATCGCGACCCTGGCCAAGGAGATCGTCATCGAGCCGGGCAAGCTGGACACCGCCGTCGCGCGGGTGATCGGCAACACCGACTACGCCACCGACTTCAACTTCCTGTTCGACCCGGAAGCCGCCCACATCGTGCTGACCGCCCCCTGGCCGAGGATCACCGTCATGGGCAACGTTACCGCCGCCGCCCATGCCACGCAGGCGGTGGTCGACCGCATCGGCGCGTCCGGCACGCCGGTGGCGACCTACGTCAAGACCTACGCCCGCATTGGCCAACCCCTGTGGGACGAGATCACCGTCGCCGTGGCCATCGACCGCACCTTGGTCACTCAGGAGCTGGTGGCGCGGATGGACGTCGACACCCTGCCCGGCCCCTCCTACGGCCAGCCCGTGGTCTGGAGCGCCGAGATGGCGCCCAACAGCGGCGAGCGCGAGGTCCACATCGTGCGGGCCATCGACGTCGACCGCTTCGTCGAGGCCTTCGTGGCGCAGGCCTCGAAATGAGCCGCTTCACCGCCTTCCTCGACCGTCGCTTCGCTCTGACCGCGCGCCAGACCACGGTCAGCCGCGAGATGATCGCCGGGCTGACCAGCTTCCTGGCCGCCGCCTATCTGATCGTCGTGATCCCTTCGCTGCTGTCGACCGGCGGCATGGACCGAGGCGCGGCGACGACCGCCGCGATCCTGGTCATGGCGCTGGGCAGCATCGCCATGGGCGTCTACGCCAACCTGCCGTTCATCGTCGGCCCCGGCATCGGCGGCTCGGTGATCCTGGGCGTGACCCTGGCGCATCTTGAGCACGTGCCGTTCGCCACCGGCCTGGCCATCGCCATGACCTCGGGCCTGCTGTTCATGGTCCTGACCCTGACCGGCGCGCGCGAACTGGTGGTGCGGATGATCCCGGCGCAGATCAAGCTAGGGCTGGGCGCCTCGATCGGCCTGTTCATCGCCATGCTGGGATGCCGCGACGCCGGCATGGTGGCCCTGAACATCAAGTCCAACGCCCTGACCCTGGGCGACTTCTCCCAGCCCGGCCCGGTCATCGCCCTGATCGGCCTGGCGGTCGTCGTGGCCATGCAGGCGCGCAAGATCCCCGGCGCGGTGCTGGCGGGCATCGCCGCCGCCGCCCTGGCCGGCATCCCGCTGGGCCTGACCCACCTGCCGCAAGCCGCCGTGTCCCTGCCCCACGCCCTGACGCCGGTGGCGCTGAAGATCGATTTCATGGGCGCGTTCACGCTGGCCGCCCTGCCCTATGTGTTCGCCTTCTTCGCCGGCGAGTTCTTCTCGACCCTGGGCACCACCCTGGCCATCGGCGCCAAGGCCGGACTGACCGACGCCGAGGGCAACCTGCCGGGCATCGAAAAGCCGTTCCTGGTCGACTCCCTGGCCGCCGCCCTGGGTCCGTTGATCGGCATTCCGGCCGGCACGGCCCTGGTGGAGTCCGCGGCGGGTGTCGAAGCCGGCGGCCGCACGGGACTGACCCCGGTCACGGCGGCGATCCTGTTTCTGCTCACCCTGTGCCTGCTGCCGCTGGCCATGGCCATTCCCAAACAGGCCACCGCGCCGGCCCTGATCCTGATCGGCATCTCGATGCTGGGCACGATCCGGCATCTGCGCAGCGAGGCGATCACCGACATCCTGCCCGCCATGGCCATGGTGCTGCTGACCCTGATCTCCAACAGCTTCGGCACCGGCATCGCCGGGGGCCTGTTGGTCCACGTGATCGTTCAGGTCCTGGCCGGCAAGGCGCGCGAGATCCCGATCGGCCTGCTGATCCTGTCCGTCCCGCTTGGCTACTACTTCTACACCGCCGCCACGCACTGAGTTCCTGCTTTCAAGGCATCATGACCACCGACCCTAACCAGAGCATCGGCAACGTCCCCGCGTCCCCGCTCGGCCGCCCGGTCGACGCGACGCAACGCCAGTTCTTCCGCGCCTTGCCCAAGGTGGAGTTGCACTGCCACCTGCTGGGCGCGGTGCGACGCGAGACCTTTACCGACCTGGTCCGCCAGCGCGGCGCGCCGATCACCGAGGCCGAGATCGCCGCCTTCTACGCGCGCGGCGAAAAGCCGGTCGGCGTGCTGCGCGTGCTGCGAGCGCTGGAGCGGCACCTGCTGCTCGAGCCCGACGACTTCCGGCGCATCACCTACGAATATCTGCAGGACGCGGCCGCCGAAAATGTGCGCCACGCCGAGTTCTTCTGGAACCCGACCGCCACGATCCGCGACACGGGCCTGGCCTATGGCGAAGTGCAGGCCGGCATCCTGGCGGG
>FTJN01926507.1_pt1 | contig 10920 bp, 8 predicted proteins | sample 1658361 | NCBI WGS metagenome assembly FTJN01 (sample SAMEA3914819, study PRJEB12502) | metagenome | biome: forest; material: soil | place: Canada | collected 2010-06-26 | depth 0.3 m | reverse complement strand
TCACCGGCAGCAACATCCCGCTGGTCTTGGCCAGCAGGGAGACGATGAACCAAGCCAGAGCCAGAAAATAAGCGCCCCGACGATTCCCCTTCGCGATAAAATCGAGCAACGCGAGATAGGCCAAAAGCAGCGGCGGTAACGAAAGCGTGTTCTTGAGCTCCGCCACCCAGGCAACCGATTCCACCATCAAGGGATGGACCACGAAGACCAAGGCGCCAATCCATGCCTGCGCCATTCCCAACCGGTGAAACAATCTCCAAAGCAGGAAAGCGCTAACCAGATGAAGTCCCAAATTAGTCAGGTGGTAGCCCAGCGAATCAATCCCCCACGCCTGCCATTGCAGCCAACGCACAGCCGCTGTCAGCGGATAATAGTTCCCCAAGCCGTCCGGCATGATCCAGACTTTCCAGAAACCCGTCGGATCGTGAATAAGAGGATTGCGGGTGATATACTTATCGTCGTCCCAAAGCCAACTCCCATTCAAAATGGAATAATAAATCCAGATCGCGACCGCGATCAAAACGCCCCCTTGGAGCCATACGGTGGGCGACCGCTTGTCTTGAATGAGCGGGGACGTGGCAGCACCGACTGTTGGCGACTGCGAGGAAGGAGTGGTCTGCTCCGTCGTTCGCTTCGATTGCCTGCGCTTTGCCATGGTTCATTTAATCGCCGCGGGTGCGATTAGCCAAGGGATTCCTGTCGAGATCCGATTCAAACTGCCGGGCCAAGCCGCACCGTGATTTGAGCAGAGGTCAGACCGTCAATGTGGACCAACTTCTCCCGTGCTTTTCCACCGCGCAAAAGCGTGACTTGGCGGGGCCGCAGGTTCAGTGAATCGGCGAGAAATTCCACCAGCGCCGCATTGGCCTGGCCTTCCACCGCCGCGGCACGGAGTCGGATTTTCAGGACGGGCACCGCGTTGGCATCGGCGGTCCAACCCACGAGCTCGTTGGCTTTGGCTCCCGGTTGGACGCGAACCGCCAGGGTGGCGCTGCCTAGGCCAGTTGCTTTTTCAGCCATTTGGCGCTCTCAGCAATCACGAGTCGGCGGTGCGCCCACGTGGTAAAAACATGATCCGCGCCCGGAACAACCCGGTGCGTCACGAGCGGGTTACCTTTGGGACAGAATGCTTCGAAGCGCTCGCGAAATTCGGGCAGATCGTTATCGCCCTGGATTTGCAACCGGGGGATGTCGAGCGCGTTGTAAGCTTCAGGGACATCCACCTTGGGGCGATCGGTGTAGAATCGCTTACCCACGTTCAGCGGGTCGTTCAGGGGAGTCGTTCCCGCAGCGGGAGCGGTATTCCAAAACTTGAAGCTCGGGACCGAGGACCACGTGAGCAGCGCATCGGGCCGGACTTCGGTCTGAAATGAGGCGCAGATGGAGGTCGCACCGCCAAAGCTCAGGCCGAGCAGGGCCACCTTCTTATAACGTTTGCGCCCCCAAGCCAGCACGTCAATTGCATCGCGGATCTGCGTATTCGGCGTCATCTGATTGAAGTCACCGCTGCTGTCGCCAGATCCCATGAAATCGAAGCGCAGGACGTTGAGCCCCGCCTTTTGAAAAGCGCGGGCCGCCTGGACGAAGAGACGTCCATTCTCCCCTTTATGTCCGGTGAAGCCGTGACAGAGAATGACCAGTTTCTTTCCCTCCGCGCGATGAAGCACAGCGGAAAGATGAGCCGTGGGCGTGGGGATGATGAGGGGCGTTTGGGGAAAGGAGTCGTTCATGAGAAAGCTTCAGCATAGAGCCCCGCCATACCGGTTCAAATCCAAACTATAATTCCGGATCCCAGTCTTTGGTAGCCGTTGCGCGCCGTCGCAACGGTCCCCAAGGCCACGCCGTCCGAACCGCATCGGCGGCACGCGACGGCTACCGGCAAAAAAAATCCCGCTCCGGCCGAAGCCGGAGCGGGATGATTTCACGTCCCAATCAATAGACGTCTTTGAGGTAGCGCTTCTCGGTCTTGGCAAAGGTCACTTCAATGTATTCCTTGGCCGCTTCCGGGGAGAGACCGCCAAATTCCTGGGCGATATCGATCAGCTTCTGGTGCACGTCGCGGGCCATGCGCTTGGCGTCGCCGCAGACGTAGAAGTAGGCGCCTTCCTTCAACCAGGTCCACAACTCCGCGCCCGCTTCCTGCATGCGGTTTTGGACGTAGATCTTTTCGGCCTGATCACGGGAGAACGCCGTATCGAGGCGGGTCAGCGTGCCCTTGGCCAGCATCGCGTCGAATTCCTTTTCGTAGAGGAAGTCGGTCGACTTCTTCTGGTCGCCGAAGAAGAGCCAGCTCTTGCCGGTGGCACCTTCGATCGCGCGGTGCTCCAGGAACGCACGGAACGGCGCGATACCGGTGCCCGGGCCGACCATGATGATGTTGACGTCGCCGGCGGGCATATGGAAATGCTTGGTCGGTTGGACATAGACCGGCAACTCCGCCTTGTTCGCTTCCTGGCCGTAACCGAGGTAGCCGGAGGCAATGCCGTACTTGGTGCGGCCATGCGTCGTGTAATTTACGACTGCCACGGTGAGATGAACTTCGCCGGGGTGAGCCTTGGGCGAAGAGGCGATGGAATAAAGACGGGGCGCGATTTTGTTCGTCAGCGGGAGAAATTCCGCAGCGGTGAAGTTGACCGGGTACTCGATGAGCACATCGGTGTAGTCGCGGGTGAAGACGTAATCGTCGAAGGCTTCGTCATTGGCGACGATTTCGCCCAGCTTGACCTTCGCTTCGCCTTCCGGCAGGCGTTCCAGCACGGCCTTGACGAACTTCTTGCTGACGCGGTTCAAGCTGTAGGTGGAGATCAACAGATCGCGGAGAGTAACAGGGCCGGTCGGCTGCTCGATCAACGTGGTGCCATCGACACCGAGGTGGGGGAGAAGATCATCCACCGTCTTGGGGAAATTACGGGGAATGACGCCGAGCGAATCGCCCGGGTTGTAGTTGATCCCGCTGCCTTCCAGCTTGATGACGATGTGACGCGTATCCTTCGCGGAACCTTCCGAGGTCAGCGAATAGTTTTCAATGATGGAGGCCTTGAAGGGATTGGCCCGGTTATGGACAGAAGGAGGGGTGGGTGTGCTCAATATGGTAGGACGTTTAGGTTAATCCCCTCTGATTTAACCTTAGCCCCCCGTCTTGTCGAGAGACTCTTTCGGAACGTCTCCCCTTTTTTTGTCCGGCGTTGTCATGGACGGGAAAGCGCGGAGCTTCCCGTCCATGACGGCTCGCTGCCTAGGCGACGGCGGCCTGACGCTGCAACTTCACCTTGGCCTTGCGGCTCTTTTCGCGCGTGCCCTTGATGAGCTTGCTCTTGCGATGGCGCAGTTGCTCCGCGAGACGTTCGGTCACCACGTCGATCGCGGTGTAGAGTTCATGCCCATGGTCTTCGGCGTGGATGTCGGGCCCCGGCACCGCGAGGTGAACTTTGACGACGAAGGCATGCTTCTGGGCGCGCTTATCGTCGTGCCAAAGGGCCACGTGCGCACCGATCAAATTGAGACCAAAATGCTCGAGACTTTCGATTCTCTGGGCCACATAGCTGTGGATGGCCGAGGTGAGCTTGATATCACGGGGACTGATATGGATTTGCATATAACACAAGATAGGACTGCCTTTTCCGGATGTCTATGGGCGAAAGGTCAACTAATTGAAGGAATTTTCATTTTTTCTCCCGGGAATGCCCCTTGACGGCAACCTCGCCCCACAAGTTGGTGGCCCGGACAACTTTGTTGTCCGGGTTGCCGAAGGCAACAGGAAGCGGGGGCGGAACATTCTACCCACCGGGAAAGGACTCGCTTCCTGTGCGCGTTGCGCCCCCGGACAACGAGTTGTCCGGGCCACCGATTGACGCCGTCCCCGCACCGACCTTATCCTTCCTTGAGCCGGGATATCTCCTGGGCTCATCCATGGCTCCATTCCCCCGATCCGACCTCGCCGAACAGGTCGCCGCGCTGGCCGCTCAAGGCATCTACGTCGGCACCTCGTCCTGGAAATACGAGGGCTGGCTGGGCCTTCTCTACACGCCGGAGCGGTACCTCACCCGCAGTAAGATTTCGCGGGCCAAGTTCCAGGCCACCTGCCTGAACGAGTACGCCGAGGTCTTTAAGACCGTCTGCGCCGACGCGGGCTACTACCAGTTTCCCTCCGCGAAGATGCTCGACGGCTATTTTTCCCAAGTACCGGGCGATTTCAGGCTCTCGATCAAGGTGACGGAGGAGATCACGGTAAAGAGGTTTCCGAATCTCCCCCGCTACGGCAAACGGGCCGGGCAGATGAACCCCCATTTCCTTGATGCCGATCTCTTCATTGCCAGCTTCCTGACACCCCTCGCCCCTTATCACAACCGGGTCGGCACGCTCTTCTTTGAGTTCTCCCCCTTTCACGTGGGTGACTGGGAGCGGGGCCGGGATTTTGTGGCCCAATTGGATGCCTTCCTCGCGCAGTTGCCTCCGGGCTGGAACTACTCAGTGGAGATCCGGAATGAGAGCTTTCTCCACCCGGAGTACTTCGCCGCCCTGCGTAAAAACGGTGTGGCCCATGCCTTCAACAGTTGGTCGCGCATGCCACCCATCCTGGCTCAACTCGCATTGGCCGGAAGCGAGACCACCCATTTTTCCTCCGCGCGATTTCTCCTCAGGCCGGGGAGAAATTTCGAGCAGGCTGTGGCTCTCTTCCAACCCTATACCGAAGTCAAGGAGCCCTATCTGGAGGCGCGGGAAGCCCTTACCGAACTTCTAACACCGGCAACCCCGGGCCGTTCCAACACGCGATTCGTTTACGTCAATAATCGTCTCGAAGGCTGCGCCCTCTGGACCATCTACGCTGTGATTTCCGGCCTGTTGAAACGGTCGGAAGTAAATGCTGTCAGTCCCTTACCATGTCGATCCCCTGTTTCTTCATCGTCTTTGCACCTCCTGCCAAGGAAATCTTCCGAGAGCATTGCCTCCCCTTAGCACTTTAGAGTTAGTGACCAGAATGGAAGCACTTCTACTCGTCCGTCTTGGATTCCGTTCTGTCCGAAATCAAGGACCATAGTAATAGCGCCTCAATGTAGCGCCCGCGTAGAAGCTCTTATTGTCGGGACTAAGTGTGAAGTTGTTAGAATTGAAAGTGTTCGGCAGGAAAAAGGCGGGATCAAGAAGCCCATCCGGCTGCAGGCGGATGATGGCGGCATTACAAGTGATATCGTCGTACTTGAGGAGGTCTCCCAAGACAATAATCCTTCCCTTGGCATCGACCTTGAGGCCTGTGATTTCCGAATATTGATTGTAAAAGTCATAGTCTGGATCAATGATCGGATTGAAGCCAAGTCCGACGTGCAGGGTAGGGTCGATCCTGCCATCGGTCGTCAGGCGGACGAGCGCATTGATGGGAATATCTTTTCCCTGGTCATTTACAAGGTCGAAGTCTCCCCCCACAAGAATGCGACCATCGGGCTGAAGCGTCAGGCACTTGACCGATCCCTCGTAGGGGTAATAGGAGTCGTTGGGCCCCTGAAAGGTCACCCGCCCGTTCCGGCCAAAGGTGGAATCGATTTTGCCATTGGCAAGCAGCCGGTAGACCGAAGTTCCCTGCGCGAGGATGAGCTTGCCATCGGTCTGTTCAACCACAGAGATCATGACGTCGTTGCCCAGGACTGGAAGCAAATTAAAATCCTTGTCCCGACTCCCATCCGCTTTTAGGCGGAGCAACCCGTAGCAGTTCCTATTATAGTCGAACGTATCAAACCATCCCAACAACAGGCAATCGCCATTGCGCAAAGGAAGGATTTGGGAAACCTGACTGTAGTAATCGAAGTAATAGTCCGTGTAATCACGGATGATCGGCGCAGAGAAATTTTCGTCCCGGACGCCGTGGGAGTTGAGACGGATAAGATCATAATACCGCTCCCCAAAGTCACCGGGCAAAGGGCAGTAGACCAAAGCTCCGCCGTCTGGGAGAAGAGAAAATAATGCCCTGTCGTTGTAGCCAGACCGCGGATTGTAAACAAGATCGAAGGGAGGAGCATAGGTCAGTTGCCTCCCCTGCAGATTTATTTTGCCCATGGGTAGCAGGCCAGAATCGCTGCCACGATATTTTAAAAAATAAAGAACTCCATTGGAGATTTGAATCTGGTCTATACTCTCTAATGCAATATTCGGCTGAAAGGATGTATCCAATTCACCCTCCATCCTATCGCCCGTTCGGTGGATCAGAACCCGGTTGGCATCCGTGACGGAGGAGCTTCCGGCCAAATCGAAGGAAGCGATCCGGTATTGATAAGACTTGCCCACCGTCAACTCGGTATCGAGATAGGAGGTCGTCTTCGCATCAAGAGTGGCGGCGAGGACCCAGCCCTTGCCGTCATTGCGCTCCAGACGATAGCCCGTGGCGTAAAGACTCGGTTTCCAGAGAATGCGAGCCTGGCCCGGTCCGGCGGCAGCCGTCAGGAAAATGGCAGGAGGTTTGGGTGAGTGATCATAGGGAACATCGGCGGAGAAGGCAACGGAGGTATATCCGCCCAGATTAATGGCCCTAACCTCATAGATGTAATGATGTAACGGGCGCACCGTCGTATCCCGGTATGAACCAGCACTTGAAGGCAGGGTCGCGATTTTTTCCCGATCGTAATAGGACTCCCCGCGATAAACTTCATAGCGCCACTGGTTAAACGAAGGCGTCCAGGTCAGATCCACTTGCCGGGGGGTGGTGACGGTTCCCGTGAGGGTGAAACCATACGGTCGACTGGCGCTGGCCACGGGAGAAGGAACAGCTTCCCCATAGCCATTTTCCGCCACGACCCGGTAGGAATAATTGAAGGTCGAATCTTTATCACGGCGGTCATTATAGTAGGCGAGCTTACCGGAAGTCCGCCCCAGCAAGGTCCAATTTCCTATTTGATCGAGGCGTTCGATGCGGAAGGTGGTGACAGAGGCCGTCGGATTCCATTGGAGGCGGGTCAGGCTCGGCGTCAGCGAATTCACCGAAAGCTGAGTTATATGATGGGGAGGATAGGGGCCATCACCCAAGTAGCGAACCAGCCGATAAAAAGTGAAGTATTCGGACTTGATCACCGAAGTTTTGGCCGAAGTTGAAAGGGGAATCCCGCTCAAAGAAGCTCCCGTAACGCCGGTCGCGTTCGCCGTGGTCAGAGTGGTTCCAGAATGGTTGATGAAAACGGAACCAAACGTAACGATCACTCCACCCGGTGGTTCAATATAGTCGTATCCCTGCAGGCTGGCCACGATCTTGCCGTCCGGTTGAACGAGGATGGGGCCCGCAATGGTGGAGTACAGATTGGAGACCTGGTTTTCCGGCAGGAGATCGAAGGCTCCATCAATCGTTCCGTTGCCGTTGAGGCGAAGCAAGGGAACCGTTCCGTTCTGGGTGTACATTCTCCCCGCCAGAAGCAACTTGCCTCCGGCTTGGGGAATGACATCCCTCAGCGTCCCCCCGGCAAGGGGACAGTTGAAAGAGGAATCAACGGTGCCATCGGCATTCAGCCGCACCAGTTGCAAGGCCGCGGCTCCGGGGCTGGGAGTAAAACCGCCTCCCAGAAGAATCTTGCCTTCGTCCGTAATCAACATGCCTTGGATCGCGACGGAAGAGAAAATGGAAAGTCCTGGGTTCCAGAGCGCCGGATCAAAGCTTCCGTCGGGCTTGAGGAGGATCGCTGCACCCCTACCCGATGCGGTCACGCCGGTGACGATGACATTACCTGCTGGATTCCGGCGGAGATTGCCAACCTGGAATCCAGCCTCCAAGGCGGGGACGAATCCTTGATCGATCGTACCATTGCGGTTCAAACGGACAAGGCCCGGATGGGGCTGGTGATTGACCGTGGTGAAAGTGCCCCAGACGTAAAGACTACCTTTTTCCCCTTCCTGAAGATAGCTGGGAACGCCCCCGGAGAAGAGAGGCGCGTGAAAAATCGAATCCGGCGTGCCATCTTCACGGAAACGGGTGATGGAAGCGCCCCAGGCGGCGATCTGGCCATCGGCCAAAGGCAGGTAGCCCGTAAAGGTCAGCGCTGGAGAAACACTGAAAGCCGGGTCCGGTTGACCGTTGAAAAGATAGCGACTCAGAACGTGATCCCGCAGCAGAAGCAGATGATTCCCCCTGCATATCAGGGAGGAAAAAGCATGGTTGTCTTCGGACGCCCGCATCTTGAAGCTGGGATCGACGATCCCATCGTTCCCGATGCGGACAAGGGAAGTCGAGTCAGGACGGATTAATATGATTTTGCCGTCCGGCAGCAAAACCATCTCGCGGGCGCCAGACCACTGCCTTTGAAACAGAGGATCCGGTGCCCCGGCTTGAGCCCGGGCCTCCCGGGTGCCAATGGCCCCGATCAGGCTCATGAGCAACAACACTACGGGAAGAAATCGAGGGAAGAAAAACGGAATAGGCACCTCAACCATTAGTCTACCCATGCCGTAAAGGCAATCCTTCCTTGATCCGGATTTCATTTGGGGTTTGGGGTCTGTCCTCCCTGCCCCGTTCCTAAACCCTGCCCTCTGCAGAAGTTTGAAAACGGAATTGCTGAGGTGAATCCCTCGCCGATCCCTACTTTTGGGCTGATATGAGGGGTGAAGGGCAGGAGAGGCAGGAGGAGGAGCAGAGAAGATTCCCTGTCCATATGTGTCTTTTTGTTGTCTTATTAAAAAAATCGGACAGGGGTAGGCTCAACGGAAAAGTGAGTCGGCGGGCAGTCCCTTTCCAAACCCGAAGAGACTACCACAATCCCAAGTCCGCCATGTAGCGCGCCGTCTCGAAGATCCCCAACGTCACCGCCAGAATCACCCAGGGCCGGATGTCCTTCCGGTTGCGCGAGGTGTAGGTGGGGGCGAAGAACCAGACCAGCAAAGCACCAACAACAAACCAAGCCGGGTAGTTCAAAGCGGAAACCGGGCCCTCGGTCCAATTCCAGTAATGCTTCACCGTGGTGGCAAAAGGTTCCAGGATGTAGTCGTAAACCAAACAGAGGGCACCGACCGCCATCGCCTCGAGCGCCTGCGAGATGTAGGGAACGAGAATGCGAATCACGAAGAGGAAATTGGTCACGACCACGTGCCAGGCGAAAGGAATGACCACGGGCACCTCGTAAATCTGGGGGCCCATACTGGCCGTGTAGTGGTAATCGCCGAACGGAAACCCCGTGTGACAGCCCAGCGCCTCCACGCCAAACGACAGGACCACGATGGTGCTGGCCCAGTTGCGAGCCACCGGCGCTGACCACTGGTAGGCGGCATGCAGGTGGGTGTTGGCGAAGGCGAGCAAAATGAGGATCGGGTCACCATTCTTCAGGCAGAAGGTGATGAACTGGATCAACCAATCGGGAAGATTCCAATGGGAGACCATCTTCGGGGTGATCCCCTGCGTCATGAAAAAGAATCCAGCCGCCGCCCAGAACAGGAACGCACCGAAGGTGATGATCTCCACACTGTTCCACCAGAGGCGCGGGGGGCTTTTTCGATATTTCATGGAGAGGGAGGGCGCAGGGAGGTCAGACTGTCGCCTTGAAAAGGTATTATCGTGATACCGGCTTTTTTACGATAACGCAAATTTATTCCGCAACTAATCTGAATTCATGGTGTTTTCAACGCCATTTTTCCTAATTACCACTGACGAGGTGCGCATAGGCCCATGGAAAGGTAGCCGTTGCGCGCCGTCGCAACGGTCCCCAAGGCCATGCGGCGGGGGCGCTCCACGGCAACCATACTTTCAGTGTGGTGGTCGTAATATAAGAAACTTGCCCCCTCCTGCACCAAATCCGACAACCTTTGTGGAAAGAAAAACTCGAGCGATCCGATTGTTTTTTTGCCGCGCTGCTCTTCCATATCATCGTCTTCCTCATGGTCGCGACGGTCATCGTTTTCCAGGCACCGCCCCCCTGTCGATACGGAATTTCAGGCCGTTCACATTCAAGTGCCGCCACCCGTGCCTCCTCCCAGCGGAGAGGCTTCCAAAACAGCAGCAGAACCCCAACCCGTCTCATCCCGCCGAGCACGCCGCAACACATCATCAGCAACGCCCGGAACACTGGCTTTCAGGTAAATACAATCAAGGTGGTCGCGAATGCGCCCAGCCACCTGAGCATTCCATCGCCCCAAAGGTTCGGAATGAGCCAGGATGGCCACGCTGAGGCCGAAAGCCTTCGGCCTCGAAACGGAAGTCGAGCCGGGGTGCTGGATCGTCTGATATAAGGGAAATGTCTCGCCTCCCGCCGCCAGACGTTACCGGTTTGTCGGTTTCGCAGACGACATCCTTCGTGCGGATGGACGGCAAAACGATGCTTGATGGCAGCCTGTTTCCCGTGGATAAAAAGAGACAGGTCATGCCTTACTGCCAACCGGCGTCTTTCCGCCGTCACTCCCATTCAGCAACCTTGGCGGGGAAAGTTCGCGGTAAATCCAAGGATCCCACAGATAGAGGTGGGCCAGTCTGGAGGGAACCGATGGTCAGATGGCGGCGGTGGCTTCAGATGTCACTTGGATTGGCGGAAGGCGATATTGTGGACTCTGGATACTTGTTGGTTTCCAATGAAAACTAGACTGCGATTGTTGTTTTCTGAGCAGCGTCCATATTAATGGAAACTTCATTGGGTCATGTACCCTGACTTTTCAAAACCTTGCGACAGGTCAATCGGATGTAAAGGCACAAGGTCATGACCTCTTTCACTTGGAAAACCAAACCTTCCTCCTATCCCTCATGAGCCATACCCCATCTTCACGGATTTCACGCCGCAATGCCGGATTGAAAGGTTTCTCCCTCATTGAGATCCTGGTGGTGATCTCGATCATGAGCATTCTTTCCCTTCTGGTGACGACGGGGTTTCAAAGCGTGATGGGGAAGACCTATAACGGCCAAGCCTCCGATATCGCGAATACGTTGATCCGGGCCCGGGCATATGCCATGGCCAACAATACCTACGTTTT
>FTJN01000003.1_pt1 | contig 10975 bp, 7 predicted proteins | sample 1658361 | NCBI WGS metagenome assembly FTJN01 (sample SAMEA3914819, study PRJEB12502) | metagenome | biome: forest; material: soil | place: Canada | collected 2010-06-26 | depth 0.3 m | reverse complement strand
TAGACCGAAGCGGAAACTGCGTGCTGTTTTTGAAAAAGCGCTTCCCGGCGGTCTTCCTCGCAATCGGCAAAAAGATTGCGATAAAGCTGCGGGGCGGGCACTTTGTTGACCGAAATCGATTCGGATTTTTGGATTAAAAGGCGGCTGATTTCCAGAATATTTTTGGGCGCTGACTGCGCCGGCTGCCCCAAGACTCCTTGCATGGGAATGGGAACCTTCCCCAGTTCGTTAACCGAAACGAAGCGGAGTTTGACTTTGCCGTCCTTGGGCTGAATGGAGTACCGCAATGGCAGCATGGAGATGGTAAGTTTGATTTTGGAATTCTCGAAGTACCCATTCCGTAAATCAATCAGACACGAATGGACCCCCTCAATGGAAAGGATACAGGAGGTTTTGGCAAGGTTCACGCAAATTCCCATGACCGATGCATGAGGATCCGGAATATCGACTTCAAGGTAACCGTCGTTTCGCAGAATGCAAAAAGCATCCTGGAATTTGGTGTTTTGCCGATAGACGTGATCATCGGAAATTAAATCGATCGAACTCAAGGCGATCTGGTCCAAGACAGCCGCCTGACAGTGTCCAGGAACTGTTTCGCCTTTCTTACTCACAAGGCGTTGGAGAGATTCCAGAATGGTGTCCGCAAAAAAACGTGCGACCCAAGGTTTCACGTGGGTCTTATCGAGAAAGAGCTGATCGAGAGTCAATCCATGTTTTTCGCCCAGATACTCGAGAGCCTCGTAACCATCGAAGCAGGGGAGATGCAGAGACCGGGCGTATTCGAGATAGAAATCGCGACTTTCGCTTACCTCAGCCTTGATCGGTTTTGGGAAAACCACGATGACCGGCAGACAGCCCGCTTGCAGACACCGGGTTACCAGGTAGTCGAGGTTGTGGCGGACTTGATCGGGTGAAGTCGCCCCATTCCGCAGCAGTACATCCTCGTTGACGGCAAAATCAAACAGGCAGAAGTCGTAGACGGAGAAATCGACGCCCGAGGTTGACTTGACCACGTGCACGCTTGAACTGGCACCGATGGAAAAGTTCCCCAACGCCGAGACCAGGGAACTGGAAGCCAAAGCGGTGGAGAAACCTTCCTTCAGAACAGAATTGGAGGTGCCCACAAGGGCAAGTCTCATAGTTAACATCGTTAACTATGAGACTCTTGATCAGGCACTTTTCTTCAATTGTTTTTTCAACTTCTCTGCGAAATCGGCCTTTTTCCACTTCTTCTGGGTGACCAAACTCTGGACGGCGGCGGCGTACTTGGCGCGGGCCTTCTGTTCCTGGGCGCGACGACGGCGATCCAGCCATTGGATGGCAGCCACGTTGGCGTTCTGGTAAAAGGCATGAAACCAAATATCCTCGATCACGCTGTACTCCATCTCTTCCGCCACCATCTTGGTGTCCCACGGTTTTTCTCCAACGTAATGGAGAATACGGACATCGCGATCGACCAGGAAACGGCGCACCTTGGAGGCCTCTGCCGCCTTCTCCTTGCCGAGAAGATTGAACACCGTCCGCTTGGTGAAGTTGAACTTCAAGGGCAGATAGTTGATCCTCTCGTTCTGGAAAAAGATATTGATGATGGCCTGGTCCGCCTTGCCCGATCCCTTGAGGAGCGGACGCGTTTTCAGAGCCTTCGTGAAATCCTTGAGGATCTCCGGGTAAAGGTAGTAGTTGCCAACGACCATCACGCCCGTATTGACGAAGCGCATGGGCAGATTGGTTGTCGAATCCCGGGCACGCACGGAAGAGAAGCGGTTCTTCTCCCAGAGCAATTCATCCAAGGGTCCGAGAACAATCATGTCGCTGTCGAGCGAGACGACGAGGTCGAAATTCTGGAGCCGGAAGGATTCCAGAATATAGAACGCCGCCCGCAAACGGGGAGGCGTTCCGATGACCGTTTCCGCGTAGTGATGGATGCCCGCGTAGTCGTCGTTGTTGACTTCCACAAAGATCGCCTTCTCGCAATGCTCCGCCATCAAAGCCTTGGCCTTGTCGGAGAGCGGGCAGTTTTTCTTGTGCGAGAAGATGAAGAACGGGTACTCCACCCAGGTGGGGTTGTGCACCAGCAGGGTGCGGTACATGCAGATGAATCCCGCCACGAATTCATCGCTGACCACGGAACAGAGGGCGACCTTCATGGGTTCACTTTTGGGGACGTGAGATGACGTCTTCATAACGTTCGCGAGGGAAGACCTCCAGGCGGCCTCCATCGGTGCAGTTGATGATCGAGACTTGATCGAGGGCAAACCGGCGACGGACGGCCTCGTAGGTCTTGAAGACCGGACCATCATCGGCCCAAGCGCGTTGCAGTCCCTCGTAAGAGGTGGTCGCCGTGGTGTGCATCTTGAAGTCGTAGAAGTATTGCTTCGGCGAATCGGGCGTGGTGATGCCGTAATCGCAGTCGCAACCGAGCAGGTAAATCTCCCGGATGCCCATGAAGTGGGCCAGAGGCAGACAGAAGGTGATGATGCCGGTGTAGCCATCATCCATCGGCTGGCTGAGATCGAGATTGAGGTCACCCTTCTGGTCGATCTGGTACTTGGGCCGATCGAACAGCAGGTAGTAAACGCTCTCGCGGTCGAAGATCGCGCTCTTGTTGATGTACTCCGAGAAGCGATGGGAAAAGAATTTGGTGGTCCGCCGTCCTTCCAGGGCCATGCGTTTGTACCAGTCCTTGTTCACTGCCGGCTCGGGATTGCCCCAGCCGCCGAACATTTCATGAGAGGAGACGCAGTAATACTTGGGATCGATTTCCGTCATCTGCGGGTGGTTGACGAACCAGTTGGTGGCGAAGGTGATCTCGTTCTTGAGCAGCGTCAGGTCCTGGTTCTTCACCGAGGGACCGTTGCCCAGGATAAAGGCGCGGCGTCCGGCATGGATGCCCCGCAGACCCGCGAGACGGCCGTATTCGCCGGAGTTCAGGTAGGCGCGACGGAGGTCGGCCCGCTTCAATTCCTGACCAGGCATCTTGAGTTCAACGGTCAATTTCTGGGGCAAGGTTTCCTCGACCTTGGTCGGTTCCTCAGCCTCTTCCACCACCTCATCCAGGTAGCCGTTGAACTTCTGCAGCTTCAAGGCACGGAGGGTAAAGCCCCGGGCCACGTCGCCATCGTAGCGGTTGACCTTGGCATCGATGGAGGGAACCCCAAGGACGTAGAGTTCGATGGGCACCGCTTCGCCAACCAGCGAGGTGCGGAAGGAAATCTGCACCCAACCATCCTTGAGACGCTGCACGGAGACGGAATGGAGCGCCAGCGGGTTGGAATTGAAGTAGCCGGCGTAGACACCGTTGGCCAGATTGACCGTGATGTCGGCGCGCGTTTCCGGCGCATCGCAAAAGCGAACGCGGACCCGGAGGAACTTGATCTTGACGGGCTTGACGGCAAAGGTAACCGCGCGAAATTCCTGGGCGAGGACCTCGGGCAAGGCGAACTTAAGGCCATGCAGACAGTTTTCCGCCGTCTCGTTGGCGGTGACAAGGCACTGTCGGGATTCTGCGGTTTCGTGAACGCCGAATTGCACACTCATGCCAAAGATCGTGGGGGGCATTTCGGCATCGAACATCACATCAACGGGAATGATGGATTCCTTCTTTGCGCCGGTGATGAGGCCGGTGATGACCTCCGAGTAGGTGCGCGTATCCTGAATCGCGGCCTTAAGCGCTTCCGGGGTGATGTCGCCCTGGTTGTCCTTCAACGCCAAAGTCAGCATCAAATCGGTGAGGTGCTGAAAGCGGATGTTGGTCATGGAGATGTTTTGCAACACCACGCCAATGAGCTGCTTGGTCGTCTGAAAATTCGCCTGGGTCAATTGAGCGCCCATCTGGGAACGGGTGCTTTCCACCTCCTGCTGGAGCCGGAGGACCTCTGAGTCCTTCTTGCTCAGCTTGGCGCAAAGATCGCCGATTTCCTGTTCATACCGGACGATGTCCCGGTAGGTCTTGCGCATGACCTCCTGCGAATAATCAGGAACGATGCTGCTGGGGGCGGGAATATCGGACTGGCTTTCATCGACGAGGCTGACTTCGACCGGGGCGGCAGGAGCAGGTTCGGGGGCCGGGCTCATTTCCTCGAGAGGAGTCTGATTCTCCATCTTGCCCGGTTCTTCGCTGGCAGCTGCTTCCTCTTCGTCGTCATCGGCAGCCTCTTCCGAATCGGTGGTTTCCTCGGTTTCGGGGGCATCTTCCGCTTCGGGAGATTCTTCGTCGTCGTCGGCTTCCTCATCGTCACCGGCGTCATCGTTCGCTTCAGCTTCCTCCTCAGGAGTCGTTTCAGCCTCAGCATCCGTCTCGGTCTCGGTCTCGGTTTCGGTCTCCTCAGCTGCTGGGCTTTCGCTCTCGGCCGGTTCGTCGGGGGAAGCAACGTCTTCGCTCAATTTCAACTCTTCACTGGTTGTCGTCTCCTCCAGGAGCGACTCGGCAGGGGAAGTCTTGGGGACGGCTTCAGTTTTCGGCGTGGCAGCCGCCTTGCGATTGGATGGGATGGCTTTGGACATACGAGTTTGGATAAATTTTGATACCGTCAGTTGGAAAGTGGCGCTTTTAGCGCAGTGTCGCAGATTTCCCGCAGGGCGCCCCGGCCCCCCGGTGCGGAGAGGGTCCAGCGGACTTCCGCGAGAACGTCGGGATGGGCATCACAAGGGGCAATGGAAAGGCCGACTGCCCGGAGGCATTCGAGATCGTTGACATCGTTACCGACATAGGCGATTTCATTCAGCGAGAGTCCCTGTTCTGCGGCCCAGCGCTCCAGTTCCCCCTTCTTCTCGTCGATACCTTGGCGACACTCGACCCGCAGCTTTTTCGCACGGGCGGTCACCACCGGGTTTTGTTCTTTGGAAAGGATGAGCACCTTATAACCAGCGGACGCCAGTTTAGCAATTCCCATTCCATCTGAACGGGAGCAGATCACCGACTCCTTGCCGTCCTGATCAACCAGCACGGTATCGTCGGTGTGAACCCCATCAAAATCGGTGACGAGAGCGCGGATCGTCTTGAGCGTTTCGAGGTGCGAGGCCCGGGACTTCCGGCGGGAGAGCTCCCACCAAGCCTGCGCCAAAACCAGATCGGCCGGCTCATCGATTTCCAGCGAAGGCATGTGGGTCTCCACAATGGCAACCGGTCCGCAAAAACGACGACCCAAAGCCAGATAGGGATCGATCTTCATCGCATAGGCAGCGCCGTTTTCACGGTACTGCGGCTGCATGTCCTGACGGCGCTGGCGGGCCTTGGTTTCGTCATGGTTGATGCCATGGCCGCGACCATCCTCCCCCTTGCACCAGAGAAAACCGTGATCCTCCGAGACCGTCAGCGAGGCGCAGATCGTCTGGTCCTCGAGTGCAGCGACGAGACGATCCAGATCCTCCGGGCCGGTAAACGGCGAGGTGCATTGAATAAAAACTACAACGCTGGGCTGCTTGCCGGAGCGCCGGATTTCCTCGATGCCATGCGTGAGCGCGGCTTCGGAGGAGGCTTTGTCGCCGGAAATGTGGGCGGGGCGGAGAATCGCCCCCGCGCCATATTTCTTCCCGGCAGCGAGAATGTCGTGATCGTCGCTGGAGACGTAAACGGAACCGATGCGGGTGGAGGCCATCGCCGCCTGAACGGAGCGGCCCACGAGGGGCACGCCGCCGATTTCCTTGAGGTTCTTCCCCGGCACGCCCTTGGACCCTCCACGGGCGGGAATGATGGCGACGACTTCCTCCCTTGGAATCATGCCGTCGCCGCCTGGGTTTCGGCGTACTTCAGCTTGTCCCGCTGAACCTGCTCGACGTCCAGAAGGGCGCTTTTCTTGTAGGCCAGGGCGGCCTTGACGTGGTGAAGATCGCGGGCGAGACGGCGGAGGCCTTCCGGCTCCAAGCTCGCGGCGTGATCGGTGCCCTTCCAGGTGCGGTCGAGCGTGAAGTGGCGTTCCACCCACTGGGCACCGAGCGTCATGGCGGCGATATCGGCAGCGATGCCGAGGTGGTGGCCGGAGAAACCGATGCACTTGACGCGATCGCCAAACTTCTCGATCAGGCTGGTGATTTCGAGCAGGCAGATTTCTTCGAACTTGATCGGGTAGCCGGAGGTGCAGGAATATAGAACGACATCCTTGGCGCGGCCACGGGACTCGAAGAACTCGACGACGCGCTCGATTTCCTGCGGCGTGGTCATGCCGGTGGAGACGTGGATTTCGCCGCCGTAGTTGGCGCAAAGCCAATCGTGCAGACCGAAATGGAGGTTGGTGGCGGAGGGAATCTTGATCAGCGCGGGATTGAGCTTCGCGACTTCCTTCGCGGAGGACATATCCCAGACCGAGGTCGCGTAGGTGACCTTCTCGGATTCGCAATATTCCTTGAGGATGCGGTGCTGGTCGATGGTCAATTCAAGCGCCTCGCGATGGGCACCATACGATTCCCCGAACGCGTTGGCGGGAACGGGGTGGGGAGCGTTGAACTGCTCGGGAGTAAACAACTCCTTGTTGTTGCGTTTCTGAAATTTGACGACATCCACTTTACAGACCCGTGCGGCGACGGAGATCATTTCGAGGGCAGTGTCAAGGTTGCCCATGTGGTTACAGCCAATTTCAGCAATAAGTTTAATCATGATAGTAAGGAATCGAGGCGAAAGGCTAAGCAAAGCCTTTTGGGGGCAACGTTGACAAGAAAAAAATCTGTGCCGGGGGGCTCAACAGGTCAAAATATTTTTGACGCGATTTGGTAAACCCGATTTTCGCGACTGGATTCGGGAACGACATGGCAACCGAGGGGAAAAAGGTTCTCGATTTACCAGGGCCAGTTTTGGCAGAGTGATCGTTTTCCACCCGCCACCATGCCCGCCACTCCCCTTCCCTCACCCCGAAAAATCCTTGTTACCGGGGCGGCAGGCTTCATCGCCTCCCGAGTTTGTGCCCGGTTGATCGAGGAAGGTTACGAGGTCGTGGGCTTGGATAACTTCAACGACGCCTACGATTTGCGGCTCAAGAATTGGCGCTGGGCGCAGTTGCAGGGCCGGAAGGGCATCGAACTGCACCGCCTGGGGTTGACCGATCTGACGGGGCTGAAGGCTCTTTTTGCACAACATACTGCGGATGGCCACGCTCCCTTCGATGCGGTGGTGAATCTCGCCGCGCGCGCCGGGGTGCGGACGTCCGTCGAGAAACCTGCTCTTTACGTGGAGACAAATGTCGGCGGCGCCTTGAACCTGCTTGAGTTGTGCCGTGAATTTGGCGTCCGGAAATTCGTCCTCGCCTCGACCTCCAGCCTTTATGGAAAGGATCATGCCACGCCTTATCGCGAGGACATGAATACGGACCGCCAGCTCTCCCCCTACGCGGCGACGAAAAAAGCGGCTGAGGCGATGGCTTACACCTACCACTTTCTTCATGGCTTGGATGTCAGCGTCCTGCGTTACTTCACCGTTTATGGCCCAGCCGGACGGCCTGACATGACCCCGCTGCGCTTCACCCAGCGGATCCGCGAGGGACGCACGATCACCGTCTTCGGCGATGGCTCGCAGTCGCGGGATTTCACTTACGTGGACGACATTGCGCGGGGAACGATCGCGGCATTGCGACCGGCAGGCTACGATATTTTCAACCTGGGCTCCGACGAACCGCTGAAGCTGAGCGAGATGATCGCGATGATCGAAGACTTGGTCGGGCGCAAGGCGCAGATCGACTACCGGCCTTGGCATCCCGCCGATATGGCGGCCACGTGGGCCGACATTTCCAAAGCCCGCAAGCATTTGGACTGGTCCCCGCAAACGGATTTCCGCACCGGCTTGGGGAAGCTCGTCCGCTGGTACGAGGAAAATCGGGACTGGGCAAAGGAAATTGGGACCGAGTGAGCGTCCAAGGATTCATCTCTTAAGCCCTGCCCGAGGAAGGGTCTATTACCTACCCCGGGCAGAAAGCTGTCAAAGACACACCTACTGCGTCAGCGATTCGTTGATGGCCTGACCGACCTGATAGAAGTTATTGCTCACACCGGTGGAATTCGTGGAGAAGAACTGCTGGCCGATGGGCTGATTGGGATTATAGGTAATCCCAGTGCCGACCCCATCAATGTAATTCTGCACCAAACCACCGCTGAAGGTTTGTGAATTTCCCGCCGAGGTGTTGGTGGAATTGGCGATCTGCGCCAGGAGAACTTGTTGTGATGGACTGACGTAGCTGCCGTATCCAACCGCGTAAATCTTCACCCCAGCCTCCCGGGCGTGCCAAGCGTACTCGACCGTCTTCCAATTACCTAATTGGAGGAAGGTTTGGTTAGGGCTGTGGTTCGTGGGAATCACCACCCACTTCGACCGGGAGAAGTCAAAGTAATGGGTGGGGCGACCGCTCCAAGCCATGGAGTTATGGTAATATTGGTAGTTCCCATCCGCATCCAAGCCCCGGACATAGCCACCCGTATAATTATTGCCGACGTCATTGACCACGGCCGAGGAAATTTGAGCTTGGGTCGAGGACGACCCAAGCCCGCTGAAAGTGGTTCCATGGTAGGTATCTGGCCTCCAGACCTGGACCGCCAGATTGGAATTATGGACCGGATCACTGATCATGATGTTCTCACTCGATTGATCGAAAGCGCTGGAAGCCCAATCCGGCATGTCAACCTTCCAATCCGCAGCGCTGCCCATCAGGGTGCTGACGGAGGTAGTTCCAGTTCCCGAAACCGTATTGGTTCCTCCAGTTCCCTTGTAGAATAATTCACCCGCCCAGCTCGGTGCGGCATTGGTGGAAAGCATGTTGATCGAGTAACCCGAATGACGCGCCAAACCTTGATAGGTGGTATCGGGGTCGATGAGGGCATCAGCGAGACTGTAGGTGGGATCGACGTCGATGCCAACCAGATCAAAGGGCCAGTAAAAACCTGCGCTGGGATAATAGGGTCCCAGACCGAAGCGGGAGTAAATAACTCCGCCCGAGTACTCGGTGATCGCTTGGTTATATCCCGTCAGGCCACCGTCACCGGGAGGATCGTCCGCGCGGTAGATATAGTACCCGGTAAGAAGATTCGGGTAATTTCGAAAGAGCAACTGCCTCATCATTGAGGTAGAGTTGTAATCAGGATTATAGAAGGTCAGCGGGTCCGCAGTGTCATCCGGCCACATGAAAGGGAATTGATAGTTGTCTCCCCGAAAACGCGGATAATCAGGATTGTCGCTGTAGAGGCAGTAGGTTAAATCAAGGTTATCGAAAGCCAAGCCATCCGTAACGTAACCTGGAACTACCAGACGGTTGCGATCTCCCTGATTTAATTGAACTGGGATCCTTTTGGTGGGATCGGAGAAATCACTCACAGTAACTTCGATTGTGCCGTTCTTGCGATAAACATAATTGACCGAACCAGGCTGGAGCCAAACATCCAAGCTCTTCGTGTAGTAGTTGGTGACCGTCGAACCAATGGTAGTCTTACGAATAAACGTATCCCGGAGGATAGTCTCAGGAGCGCCTTCCTTGAAGGCAGGATTGAACAAGGGCTCGTACAAACCCAGCGAATCGGCGCTTTGCCAATAGTCGTTGGTGTGATAGTTGACCTTGTCCTCGAAATCATTTACGCCGCCCGGATCGGTCTGCGCCATGGCGTTCGTGAGATCGGAGAGATTCGGGATGTTGGTTTTGGCACTCAGGTAGGGAACAGGAATAATGTCGTTGTTCGCCGCCATGCTAACTGTCCAAGGCGAGGTATTGGGCGAGATAGCGGACGGGGTATTGGAAAGAATGACGTTATAGGCACCACCACCCATCTGGCTGCTATCATAAGGAGGACCGTAGATGATATTCTCATAGCCTGGTGCCGCGAACAGAGTACGGGTGCAATTCCATTTTCCATCCGTGAAGAAGACGAGGAATTTGACCACGTCCGGATTGCCGAAACCTGTATTGGCCATGAGGGTTTCGATACCCAGTCGCATTCCTTCATCCGCAGCGGTCTGACCGCCGAACTTGAAACGGCGAATACCGGCATACTGATAGTTCTCTGGATGATATTCGATTTCCGACTGTTCGGGATCGGTTGCCGGAACGGCAACGTCAGTTTTTTCACCGTAAGCGTTGTACTGGTTGGTGTATTCCCAGGCACGGTAGAGAAGATTGGTTCCCGCAATAATAAAATTCGTCGTCAGAGGCATCTCCAGGCGGGCGTTGCTCCCGAAAGAAACGATGCCAATGGAATCCGAACTCGTGTCGAAGAAGTTCATGAAACTGACAATCGCCTGCGGCAATTGAAAAGCTCCACCAAAGGGTTGAAGCATCGACGCAGAACGATCAACGACGATCATGATCAGACGGGGATTGCGGGTTGCCGTGGCCACGGAGGAAACTTTCAGATCACGGAAATAGGCACCCAGTAGATTAATGAAGTAGAGCCGGACGGGGCAACGTGCCGTGCAAGTGGCGCTCGTAATTGCACCACCGACGCCGGTGTTCAATTTGACTTCGACGAACCGCTTGTTCTGGCCTGCACTGCCATCCGGGTTCGTATCGGTCTGGCCATCGGAAAAACGGAATTTGTAATAATAAGACAGCGCTCCGTTGGTGGTCGTATACGCCACCGGAGGCTGCTCAGGTGCCGTGGTGTCGATGGACTGCAGGTCGGTGAAGTTGGCGACCGCAAAGTTCCTCATGATGATGGCGATCTGCTTGCGATTTTCCACTGCGTCATCGGACCGGTGGAAATTGGCAACGGCAGCCAGGGCGGCTCCGTCAACGGCCCGACTGAGTCGGGCTTTGGCGAGATAAAGGAGGCCAGAATCGATCGACATGCCCAAGGCGAGAAGGAACAAACCGAGAGTCATGACGAACATCATCGTCGTCTGGGCATTTCGGGTCCGGAGATGGGGGGAATGGAGGGCAATATTCATGGCTTCAAACAAAAAAGGGCTTGTAGACCTCCGTGGGTCGAACACGGAGGTCTGCAATTTTTACTTAACCACCTCCACCTGTCTGTTTAGGCGGTTTGGGCGGCGGTGGTGGTGCTGGCGGTG
>FTJN01001439.1_pt1 | contig 10992 bp, 8 predicted proteins | sample 1658361 | NCBI WGS metagenome assembly FTJN01 (sample SAMEA3914819, study PRJEB12502) | metagenome | biome: forest; material: soil | place: Canada | collected 2010-06-26 | depth 0.3 m | reverse complement strand
GCCCGGGCGCTTCGCACCCTTCCCACCCCATCGCAGCTTCGGCGCGTGAGCGTGAAGTCGTGCCTGCGAAAGGCCCCCTCAGTCGCTCCGCGACAGCTCCCCCAGAGGGGGAGCATCCAACGTGGCGTGGATCCTCCCCCTCTGGGGGAGGTGGCCCGGAGGGTCGGAGGGGGTTCTTGCCGAGGTCCCCACAGTTTTTCTGGCCCCTGCCTTCAACTAACTCAATTGACCCCACTGCCCGGGTAGGGATTTAAGCCGACCCAGCTTCACCGCGCGCCTTGGCTGCTTTCGCCGCTTGGCGCGTTGTTGTTTTCATGGCTCCGTGACGGAGTCCGACGCCGGATACTGGACGACGATCACCCGATGACCGCCGAAACGCTTTCCGCGCCCCGCTCCAGACCCGCCCGACGTCCGCTGTTCCGACGCCGCTCGGCCCTTCCGGGTTTCGGCCTGACGCTGGGCGTCACCCTGACCATCCTGTCGCTGATCGTACTGATCCCGCTGTCGGCGATCGCCATCAAGGCCTCGTCGCTGTCGCCGGCCCAGTTCGTCGCGGCGGCCTTCAACGAGCGGGCCATGGCGGCCTATCGCCTGAGCTTCGGCGCCGCCTTCGTCGCGGCGGTGATCAACGGGGTGTTCGGCGTGCTGACCACCTGGGCCCTGGTCCGCTACGAGTTTCCGGGCAAGGCCGTCGTCAACGCCCTGGTCGACCTGCCGTTCGCCCTGCCGACCGCCGTGGCCGGCATCGCCTTGGCCACCCTCTATTCGCCCAATGGCTGGGTCGGGCAATACCTGACCCCGCTGGGCATCAAGGCCGCCTACAACCCGGTCGGAGTGACCATCGCCCTGATCTTCATCGGCCTGCCGTTCGTGGTCCGCACGCTCGAGCCGGTGATGCGTGACCTGTCGGCCGACGTCGAGGAGGCCGCCGCCAGCCTGGGAGCGGGGCGCTTCGACACCATCCTGCGGGTGATCCTGCCGGCCCTGGGTCCGGCCTGGCTGACCGGCTTCGCCCTGGCCTTCGCCCGGGGCGTGGGCGAGTACGGCTCGGTGATCTTCATCGCCGGCAACATGCCCTACAAGTCCGAGATCGCGCCGCTGCTGATCATCATCCAGCTGGAGCAGTTCGAATACGCCCACGCCGCGGCCATCGCCCTGGTCATGCTGGGGGTCTCGTTCCTGATGCTGCTGGTCATCAACGCCATCCAGGCCTGGTCGCGGAGGTTCGTCTGATGGCGTCGCAAGCGGCGCGGGCGCGCCATCCGACCGACGACCCCCTGTGGGCCAAGCTGGTCATCATCGGCCTGGTCCTGCTGTTCCTGGGCCTGGTCCTGGTGCTGCCGCTGGTGGCGGTGTTCGCCGAGGCGCTGCGCAAGGGCTTGCAGCCGGCGCTGGACGCCATCAATCATCCCGACGCCTGGGCGGCGATCAAGCTGAGCCTGCTGACGGCGGCCATCGCCGTACCGTTCAACGCGGTGTTCGGCCTCTGCGCCGCCTGGGCCATCGCCAAGCATCACTTCCCCGGCAAGCCGCTGCTGATCACCCTGATCGACCTGCCGTTCTCGGTATCGCCGGTGGTGGCGGGCCTGATGTACGTGATGGTCTTCGGCCTGCAGGGCTGGTTCGGCGAGCGGCTGATCGACCACGACATCAAGATCATCTTCGCCGTGCCCGGCATCGTGCTGGCGACGATCTTCGTGACCTTCCCGTTCATCGCTCGCGAGCTGATCCCGCTGATGCAGGAGCAGGGCGTCTCGGAGGAGGAGGCGGCCGTCTCGATGGGAGCCTCGGGTCTCTACACCTTCTGGCGGGTGACCGCCCCGAACGTACGCTGGGGCCTGCTGTACGGGGTGCTGCTGTGCAACGCCCGGGCCATGGGCGAGTTCGGCGCCGTCTCGGTGGTCAGCGGCCACATCCGCGGCCTGACCAACACCATGCCGTTGCACGTCGAGATCCTCTACAACGAGTATGACTTCGTCGCCGCCTTCGCCGTCGCCGCCTTGCTTTGCCTGCTGGCGATCCTGACCCTGGTGCTCAAGGGCATCCTCGAAATCGCCCAACCCGACGTCAAGCGCGGCGGCGGACACTAGATTGACCGGAACGAAGATCCTCCCATGACCATCTCCATCCGTTCCGTTGAAAAGAAGTTCGGGCGCTATCCGGCCCTGAACCACGTCGATCTGGAGATCGCCGACGGCGAGCTCGTGGCGCTGCTGGGCCCGTCGGGCTCGGGCAAGACGACGCTGCTGCGCACGATCGCCGGCCTGGAATTTCCCGACGCCGGCCAGGTGCTGTTCGAGGGCCAGGACGTCACCTTCGCCTCGGCGGCCGCCCGCCGGGTGGGCTTCGTGTTTCAGCAATATGCGCTGTTCAAGCACATGACCGTGGCCAAGAACATCGCGTTCGGCCTGGACGTCAGGAAGGGCAAGGACAAGCCCGACAAGGCCGAGATCGCTCGCCGCGTCGAGGAGCTGCTGAAGCTGGTCGAGCTGGACGGCCTGGGCAAGCGCTACCCCTCGCAGCTGTCGGGCGGCCAGCGTCAACGGGTGGCCCTGTCGCGCGCCTTGGCCGTGCAGCCCAGCGTGCTGCTGCTGGACGAGCCGTTCGGCGCCCTGGACGCCACCGTCCGCAAGTCGCTGCGCAAGGAGCTGCGCCGGGTGCATGACGCCACCGGCGTGACCACCATCTTCGTCACCCACGACCAGGAAGAGGCGCTTGAGCTAGCCGACCGCGTGGCCATTCTCAACGCCGGCCGGATCGAGCAGATCGGCACGCCGGACGAGGTGCACGACAATCCCGCCACGCCGTTCGTCTGCGGCTTCGTGGGCGAGGCCAACCGCTTCGAGGGCGCGGTGTCGGGCAAGCGCTTCACGGCCGGTCCGGTCGTCCTGCCGGCGCCTAACGCCGCCGACGGCCCGGCCCTGGCCTTCGTGCGACCCCATGACCTGGTGTTGGACGCCGGCGGCTTTCCCGCCACGGTCCAGCGCGTCGTGGTGCAGGGCCCACTGGCCAATGTCGACGCCGTGCTGCCCGACGGCCGCCGCATCGAGATCTGCGCGGCCCGCGCCGACGCGGCCCAGTTCAACGGCGAGATCAAGCTGTCGGCCCGCCGGACGCACGTCTTCGCGGCCTAGCCTTTTCTCCGCTCACCCCGGCGAGGATGCCGGGGTGAGCGGATGAAGCTCACTGCTGTTGTTGCTGCTGCTGACGCTGTTGGTGCTCGCGGATGGCGTCGGCGTTGGCGCGGCGGCGGTTCGGGCCGAACGGCGCGGCGGGGCGCGGCAGGCGCAGGAACTCCGGCTCGGCCAAGGCCGCCCGGGCCCGGCGCACCGAGACCCCGACCGCCAGGTGGCTCTCGCTATCGCCCTTATAAACCCCGCGTGACGGGGTGACGTCGCCATAGTCGCGGCCGACCGCCACGGCCACGTGCCGCTCGCCGGTCATCACATTGTTGGTCGGGTCGAACCCGATCCAGCGGTAGCTGGGCAGGAACACGTCGACCCAAGCGTGGGTGGCGTCGGGATCGGAGCGGTCGCCGGCTTCGCGGTCGGTGAACAGGTAACCCGAGACGTAGCGAGCCGGGATGCCCCACGAGCGGCAGATGGCCAGCATGATGTGGGCGAAGTCCTGGCAGACCCCGCGCTTGGCCTCCAGCGCCAGGTCGATGGGGCTGTCGGCGTCGGTGACGCCCGGCTGGTACTCGAAGGCCTTGTAGATTGTATCGCACAGGGCCTGGACGGCCGAGAACGGATCGCGGCGGCGCAGCTCGCCGATCTCGTGGGAGTCCATGAACGCCTGCAGGGTGGGCGTCAGCTGGACGAAGCCGTGGGGCTGCAAATAGTCGAAGCATTCGCCGCGCACGAAGGCGCTCTTCAGCCGTTCCCACTCGCCCATGTCCAGCGGCATGGGCCATTCGTGAACCGGTTCGGTCTCCACCGCCGAGCGGGCGATGATCGTCAGGCCGTCATGCGGCTGGGGCACGTCGAAGTGATAGACGGCGTTTCCGAAGCTGTCGGCGTAGGAGAACACCTGTGCGGCCGGCTCGATCTCCAGTTCGAAGCTGACCAGCCGCTGGCGCGCGCCCTTCTGGGGCTGCATCCACAGCTCCATCAGGCTTTCGCGGACGGGCCGCTCGTAGTGATATTGCGTGATGTGGCGGATCTCGAGAAGCACGGTCGTATCTTTCCAGGCAGGCCCAAACTTAAGCGGGCAGGCGCATTTCGAGGGGATAGGCCACGAAGGTCCCATAGATCGCTTCGTGGATGCGCGAACATTCGTTGACCACCGTGGTCAGCAGGGCGCTGGCGCCGTGGGCCTGGAGCTCGTCGAGGTCGGCGAACTGTAATCGGGCCTTCAGGCGACCCGCGATGCGTTCGGGACCGGGACCCCCGGTGGCCTCGGCGTGACGGGCAAGAACCGCCAGGTGCTCCTCGATGCGCGAGGTGACGAAGCGGATCGAGCGCGGGAAGTCCTCGTCGAAGACCAGGAACTCCAGGATGTGCCGGGGCTCGATCTCGGCGGTATAGACCCGCAGATAGGGCTCCAGGGCGCAGCCCATGCGCAGCAGGCTGACCAGGGCGATATGGTCGTTGATCTCGCGGCCCGGTCCTTCGGTGAAGCACACCTCCAGCAGGCTGGAGACCAGCTGAGCCCGCTCCAGATACATGCCGACCATCATGAACCGCCAGCTCTCGCCATGGCTCATGGTGGCGTCGGCCGCGCCCTTGAACAGGTGCACGTCCGAGATCACGTCGTGCAGGAAGGTGGTCGAGCCGTCGGCGAACTCGCGCGCCGCGCCTTCATCGGTGACCTTCAGATAGAGCAGGTTCAGCCGCTCCCAGGTCTCGGTGGTGATCTGGTCGCGGACCTGGCGGGCGTTCTCGCGGGCCCTGGCCAGGGACGAGACCACCGAGTTGGGATCGGCGCGGTCCAGCACCAGGGAGCGGGCGGCCTCGAACGGCGCGACGGCCCCGATCTCGGTCTTGCCGACCGCTGACAGGGCGATCCACACCGCCTGAGCGCCGGCGTCGGTCTGGTCCAGCGTGGCGTTCAGCATCACGCTGGACAGCCGCGACAGGTGCTCGGCCCGTTCCATGTATCGGCCCAGCCAGTAGAGGCTGTCGGCCACCCGAGCCAGCATCATGCCAGACCTCCCGCGCCGTTCGACGGCGCCTCTTCAGAGAGCACCCAGGTATCTTTCGACCCGCCGCCCTGGCTGGAGTTGACGACCAGCGAGCCGCGCTTCAGGGCCACGCGAGTCAGGGCGCCCGGAGTGACGACCGTCTTCTCGCCCGACAGGATGAAGGGCCGCAGGTCGACGTGGCGCGGTTCGATCCGGCCATCGACCAGACAGGGCGCGGTCGACAACTGGATGGTCGGCTGGGCGATATAGTTGGCCGGGTCGGCCTTCAGGGCGTCGGCGAAGTCGGACCGCTCCTTGGCCGAGGCATGCGGCCCGATCAGCATGCCGTAGCCGCCGGAGGCTCCCACCGCCTTGACCACCAGCTTGTCCAGATTGGCCAGCACATGGCTCAACTGGGCCGGCTCGCGGCAGAGGAAGGTCTCGATATTGGGCAGGATGGCGTCCTCGCCGAGGTAATAGCGGATGATGTCCGGCACGAAGGCGTAGACCGCCTTGTCGTCGGCCACCCCCGTGCCCGGCGCGTTGCACATCACCACATTGCCGGCCCGATAGGCGTTGAACAGACCCGCGGCGCCCAGCGACGAATCGCGGCGGAAGGCGAGGGGGTCGATGAAGTCGTCGTCGACCCGGCGATAGATCACGTCCACCCGGCGAAGGCCGGTCGTGGTGCGCATGTAGACCATGTTGTCATGGACCACGAGGTCGCGTCCCTCGACCAGGGGAACGCCCATCAGACGCGCCAGATAGGCGTGCTCGTAATAGGCCGAATTGTAGACGCCGGGGGTCAGGACCACGACCTGCGGATCGGATCGCCAGCCGGCGCTCATGCTCTTGAGCGTGGCCAGAAGCAGGTCCGGATAGCGCTCGACCGGCCGCACGCCGGCTTCGCGATAGGCGCCGGGGAAGGTCCGCTTCGACGCGTCGCGGTTGGCCAGCATGTACGAGACGCCCGACGGCACCCGCAGATTGTCCTCCAGCACGGCGAACTCGCCGTCCTGGCCGCGGATCAGGTCGCTGCCGCAGACATTGGCGTACGACTTGTGGGGCACGTAGACGTTCTGCATCTCGCGACGATACGACGGCGCGCCCAGCACCAGCTCGCGTGGCACCACCCCGTCCATCAGGATCTGCTGCTCGCCGTAGATGTCGGACAGGAACATGTTCAGCGCTTGCAGGCGCTGCGTCAGGCCGGCCTCGATCTTGGCCCATTCGTTGGCCGGCAAGATGCGGGGGAAAAGGTCGGTGGGGATGATCCGCTCGGTCGCGCTGTCGGCGCCGTAAACCGTGAAGGTGATCCCCTGCAGCAGGAACGAACGCTCCAGCATCCGTTGGCGATCGGCTAGCTCGCCGGCCCCCAGAGTGGAGATTCGACTCTGCAGCGCCGCGTAATGCTCGCGGACGTCGCCGCCCCTGGCGATCATCTCGTCATAGGCGACGCTCGGCAGATAGGCCGCCCCCGTCATAGGCAGGCTGGGAGTATCGTCGATGTCCTGGATTTTCGCCGCCACGCCTATGTCCACTTTATCCACCCTACACGCCGCATTGGGGCGGCGCGTCCCGATCCAGCCTAGAACGCGCGAAGGGCGGAAGCGGCGCTTTTCGCGTTGCATTGATCCGATGCGCGGGAGTGCTCAACATTTGGGCGCCATTCTCGCCGCGAGGGAACCCCGGCCCGAAGTGTGCCGTCACATTTCACTACGTGACAGGCGGTGGGGCGACGACTACAGGGGTTCGGGGGCGCTCCGCGCGGGGACTTGAAGGCTTGGTGCGTAAGAGATTTGCCCTTGGCGTGATGACGGTGGCTCTGTTGAGCGCCGGCCACGTCCTCGCGGCCGAACCCGCGGCAAGCATCACCGGTGTCGAGGACCGCGCGCTGCGTGAAGCCATCCAGCGCGCCATGACCGAATCCAAGGCTCCGCCCCGCAGTCGTTCCGAAGCGCGGCGCAGGGCTCGCGAGGCGGGCGACGACGCGGTCGAGGTGCTGCGCTCCGAAGGCTACTACGCCTATGTGGTCGAGCCGGACGTCTCCGAATCCGACCCGCCGCGCGCCATTCTCAAGATCACGCCGGGCCCGGTGTTCGTCATCGCCGACCCGAAGTTGGCCTGGAGCGGCGAGGCGCCGGACGAAGGCGTCGCCCAGCGCGCCACGAGCGTCATTCGCCTGACGCCGGGCGAACCCGGCCGCGCCGCCGATGTCCTGGCCGCCGAGGGACGCGTGGTCTCCCAGGTGCAGCAGCTGGGCTATGCCGACGCCGTGGCCGAACCGCGCGAGGTCGTCGTCGACCACGCCGACCACACGCTGCGCCCGACCTTCCACATCGCCGCCGGCGACCTGACCCATGTCGACGGAATCCAGGTGATCACCCAGGGGCGCTCGAATCCCGCCTGGGTGCAGCATCTGGCGCCGTGGAAATCCGGCGACGTCTACGAGCCCGACGACATCGCCGAACTGGAGCGGCGTCTGCGCGACACCGGCGTCTACGACACGATCTCGGTCTCGCTGGCGCCGAAGGAGAAGGTGCTACCCGATGGCCGGCGTCCGGTGATCGTGACCCTGGCCGATCGCAAGTCCCGGACGCTTGAAGTCGGCGCGGGTTATTCCACCACCGACGGCCCCGGCGTTGATCTCAAATGGATTCGCTACAACCGCCTGCGCCGCGCCGACACCACGACCTTCACCGTAGCCCTGGCCAAGCTGGACAGCCGGATCGAAGCCGAGCTGGCCTTGCCGCATTGGCGGCGCGCCCAGCAGACCCTGAAGCTCAACACCGCGATCTTCCGTGACGACACCGACGCCTATACCGAGACCGGCGGCCATATCGGCGCGGACCTGACCCGGCGCCTGAAGCCGACCCTCTATCGAACCTACGGCGTCTCGCTGGACCTGTCGCAGATCGATTCGCCGACCACCGAGAATGGCGTCACCACCGACGTGCGGCAGAACTTCGCGACCTTCACCCTGCTGGGCGCCCAGGCCTGGGACCGCTCCGACAGCGTGCTGGATCCGTCCAAGGGCTGGCGTCTGGAACTGCGGGGCGAACCCACCGCCATCACCGGCGACTTGACCATGGCCTTCTTCAAGGTCCAAGCCCAGAGCACCGCCTACCTGCCGTTCGGCAAGGGCGGGCGGACCGTGCTGGCCGGCCGTCTGAAGGCCGGGCAGATCCTGGGCGGAACCATGCCCGAGGTGCCGGCCTCCAATCGCTTCTACGCGGGCGGCGGCGGTTCGGTGCGCGGCTATTCCTATCAGGCCATCGGCCCCCGGATCGATGGCACCACGACCCCTCAGGGCGGGCTGTCGCTGATCGAGAGTTCGGTGGAGCTGCGCCACAAGTTCACCGACAAGTGGGGCGGGGTGCTGTTCGTCGACGCCGGCGCGGTCGGGGTCGACAAGTGGCCTAATGGCGACGATTTCGGGGTCGGGGTGGGCGTCGGCGTTCGCTATGACCTGGGCTTCGGACCCATCCGCGCCGACATTGCCGTCCCGATCAGCAAGCGCGAAGGCGATTCGCCCTTCCAGATCTACATCAGCATCGGGCAGAGCTTTTGACCGACGCCACACCGCCTGAAGACATCCCCGAAGCCGTCGCCGAAGCGGCGACCAAGGTCGCGCGCAAGATCGGCTGGCCGGGCCTGTTGATCATCGTCTCGGTGAGCCTGGTCGTGCTGGTCGCCGTGTTGCTGGGCGGCGTGCGCTTCGGCGCCATCACGCCGCAGGGACGGGCCTTCCTGGAAGCCCGGACCAACGGGCTCAAGCTGGGGCGGCTCGGCAAGCTGAAGATCGAAGGGCTGAGCGGCGACATCTGGAGCGTCTTCGGGGTTCGCCGTCTGACGATCAGCGACGAGAAGGGTGTCTGGCTTGAGGCGGCCGACCTGCGGATCGACTGGCGTCCGGCCGAGCTGTTCTATCGCCGCTTCCATGCCGACGACATCGCCGCCCGCCAGGTCGTGGTGCTGCGCCGGCCGACCCTGACGCCCAAGGGCAAGTCCAGCGCCGCCCCCGTGTCGGTCGATCTCGACCACGTCGCCTTGCGTCTGATCACCCGGCCGGAATTCAGCCGCCAGGCCGGCGATTTCGACCTGAGCGGCGACTACGAAATGGCGCGGCTGGGCGGTCAGAAGGGCAATCTGGCCGTGCTCAGCCGCCTGCACGCCGGCGATCATCTGAAGCTCGTGTTCGACCTTGGTCGCGACAAGACCCTGCTCTTGGACGCCGAGGCCCGCGAGGCCAACGGCGGAGCCCTGGCCGGAGCGTTGGGCTTATCGGCCGACCGGCCGTTCGACCTGAACGCCAAGGCCCACGGCACTACCAGCCAGGGCGCCTTCACCGTCTTGGCGCGCTCGGGAAGCGCCACGCCGCTGAAGGCCGGCGGCGCCTGGAATCCGCAAGGCGGTTCGGCCGCCGGCGATATCGACCTGGCGGCCTCCACCCTGACCGACCGCGAGGAGCGGATGTTCGGGACCGACGCCCATTTCTCGATCGTCGGCCGCAAGGCCGGAGCGTTCAACAACCTCGATCTGAACGTCCACGGCCAGAATCTCGACCTCGTCGCCCATGGCCAGGCCGACCTCGCCAAGCGGATCACCGCGCCTGGCGGTCTGGCCTTCACCGCCAAGGTCGCCAACCTTTCCCGGCTGACGCCGCTGCCGAAGATGGGCGCGGGCGTCGCCGACGGGGTCTTCCACCTGAACGGCGACGGCTTCGCGATCGACGGCCGGGTCGATGTCCGCGACCTGTCCTGGCTGGGCTACCGCCTGGCGCGGGTCAGGGGACCGGCCAGCGTCGCCTGGAAGCGCGGCGAACTGACGATCAAGGCAAGCGCGACCACCGAAGGCGGCGGCGGGGAGGGGTTGCTGGCCGTACTTGGGCGGTCGCCCTCGGCGCAGTTCGAAGGCGCGCGGCTCAAGGACGGTCGCTTCCTGATCCGTTCGGGCAAGGTTCAGGCCCCGAACCTGATCATCAACGCCGAGGGCGAGCGCGGCATACTCGGCGGGCTATCGTTCAAGGGCGAGGCCAAGGTGGCCTCCCTGGCGCCGGTGCGTGCCGGCATGGCGGGTCAGGCAACGGCCAAGTGGTCGGCCAGCCAGAGCGTCAACAAGCCCTGGATGCTGAGCGTCGATGCGCGCGGCGGCAATTTCGCGACGGGCCTGGCCGAGCTGGATCGCCTGCTGGGCAAGACTCCGCGCCTCAACGCCCGCGCCTCCTGGAACGATGGACGCCTGTCGGTGGCCGAAGCCAAGCTCGACGGCACGTCGGCCTCGGTCCGAAGCTCTGGCGTGCTGGGCCCAGGCACCGCCCTGGGCTTCAAGCTGGACTGGACGGCGGATGGTCCCTTCGCGGCCGGGCCGATCGAGGTCGCCGGCAAGGCCAAGGGCACGGGCGCGGTGACCGGAACCCTGTCGGCGCCCAAGGCCGACTTGATCGCGGACTTTGATTCCATCGCCGTGCCGCGTCTGCCGCTGAAAGACGCCCACGTGGTGTTGTCCTTCGCCAAGCGTGCGGACGGCGGCGACGGCACGGCCTCGATCGAGGCCGGCAGCCAGTACGGCCCGGCGAAGGCTCGCACCGCCTTCCGCTTCGCGCCCGGCGGCCTGGAGCTGTCCGACCTGGACGTCGACGCCGGCGGAGCCAAGGCCAAGGGTGGGGTTTCCCTGCGCAGCGGCCGGCCGGCCACCGCCGATCTCGTGGTGGCCGTCGGCCCCGGCGCCTTCCTGTCCCAAGGCCGCGTGAGCGGCACGGCGAAGATCACCGACGGCGGCGCGGGTCCGATCGCGCAGCTCGACCTGGCCGCCGACGACATCGTGGGCGGCGCCTGGAAGGTGCGGCACGCGGCGATCAAGGCCGCCGG
>FTJN01002866.1_pt2 | contig 10997 bp, 8 predicted proteins | sample 1658361 | NCBI WGS metagenome assembly FTJN01 (sample SAMEA3914819, study PRJEB12502) | metagenome | biome: forest; material: soil | place: Canada | collected 2010-06-26 | depth 0.3 m | reverse complement strand
CCGACGATGTGCGCCCAGGCCTGGCGGAAGTCGTCCGGCGGCGCCGAATCGAAGCGCAGCGGCTCGCCGGTGACCGGGTGCTTGAACGCCAGGTGCGCCGCGTGCAGCGCCTGGCGCGTCATGCCCAGGGCTGCGCGCCCGCCGTAGAGCGTGTCGGAGACCAGCGGATGGCCGCGGAACGCCAGGTGCACGCGGATCTGGTGCGTGCGCCCGGTGTGCAGCGTGCAGCGCACCGCGCCGATGCCCTCCGCGTAGGCCACCAGGTCGACGTCGGTCTTGGCCCATCGGCCGCTGTTGATCACGGCCATGCGAACCCGGACCTTCGGGTCGCGGCCGATGGGGGCCTCGATCGTGTCCTGGTCGAGCTTGAGCCGGCCGTGCACCAGCGCCAGGTATTTGCGGCTGACCGCGCGCGACGCGATGTCGCGCATCAGGCCCGTGACGCCCTCCAGCGTGCGACCCACCACCATGAGGCCCGAGGTGTCCTTGTCGAGCCGGTGCACGATGCCGGCGCGCGGCAGCGCGGCAGCGCCCGGGTCGCGGTGCAGGATGCCGTTGAGCAGCGTGCCCGACCAGTTGCCCGCCGCCGGATGCACGACCAGGCCGACCGGCTTGTTGACGATCATCACGTGCTCGTCCTCGTAGACGATGTCGAGCGGGATGTCTTCCGGCTTGAACGCCTGGTCCTGCGCCGGCCGCACGAGCTCGACCTGCACCCGCCAGCCCGCCTTCACGCGAACGGAGGCGCCGGACGAAACTTTACCTTCCAGGAGAACGCGGCCATCGGCGATCAGCCCCTGCAGATGGGCGCGCGAAAACTCGGGCGCGATGCTGGTCAGCAGCTTGTCCAGCCGCTCGCCGTGCTGCGCCAGCGTGACGGCATGCGTGCGGATCTCGGAGGCCTCGTCGTCGGGCTCGACCTCGTCCGGCCGCTGTTCGGGTTCGTTGTCTGTCAGGGCACTGCTCATATAATTCCAGGGATTCTTTCCATCTTGACCTTGCGACCCAGCGCTGCACCGCGCCCAGCCAATGACCTTCTCGATTGCTTTCCGCCGCTTCGTCACGCTCCTGGCGCCGATCTCCCTGGCCGCCGTCCTGGCGGCGTGCGGAGCCACCCAGGCCGAGAAGGACGCCGCCACGCCGGTGGAGAAGCTCTACGCCGACGCCATGGACGACGTCGAGTCGGGCAGCTACGACCGCGCGATCAAGTCGCTGGATCGCATCGAAGGCAAGGCCGCAGGCTCCATTCTCGCCCAGCAAGCGCAACTGGAGCTCGCGTACCTGTACTGGAAGACCGCGGACAAGGTGCAGGCGCTCGCCACGGTCGACCGCTTCATCAAGCTGCACCCGTCCAGCCCGGCGCTAGACTACGCGCTGTACCTGCGCGGCGTCATCAATTTCAACGACGACCTCGGCTTCCTGAGCAGCTTCACCGGCCAGAACCTGGCCGAGCGCGACCAGGCCGCGGCGCGCGAGTCGTACCAGTCGTTCAAGCAGCTGTCCGAGCAGTTCCCCGATTCGAAGTACACGGCCGACGCACGCCAGCGCATGGACTTCACCGTCAACATGCTCGCCGAGTACGAAGTGCGGGTCGCCAGCTACTACATGCGCCGCGCCGCCTACGTGGCGGCGGCGAACCGCGCCAAGGAATCGGTGCTGGAGTTTCCGCAGACTGCGTCCACGCCCGAGGCCTTGCACATCATGGTCGACGCCTACGACCAGCTGGGACTGACGACGCTGCGCGACGACGCCCAGCGCGTGCTGGACAAGAACTTCCCCAACAGCACGTTCGCCGCCGCGAACAAGAAGTCCGCGTGGTGGAAGTTCTGGTGATCGGGCGCGCGAGCTGACCAGACGAGGGCCGCAGTCGCGGCCTTCGTCGCTTCTAGTCGTGGCTCAGCGCGAGCTCGCGCAACCATTCGAGCGCCTGGCCGCCGTCCTCCAGTCGCCGCATCGGCGGCAGCGCGGCCAGCAGGCGCGAGCCGTAGCGGGCCGTGCGCAGGCGCGAGTCGCAGATCACCAGCAGCCCGCGGTCGGAGACCGTGCGGATCAGCCGCCCCGCGCCCTGCTTCAGCGACACCGCGGCCTCGGCCACGAAGCAGTCGTTGAACGCGTCGCGGCCCTGCGCCTGCAGGCGCTTGACGCGCGCCTCGATCAACGGGTCGTTGGGCGGAGGGAACGGCAGCTTGTCGATCAGCACGCATTGCAGCGCGTCGCCCGGCACGTCGATGCCTTCCCAGAAGCTCTGCGAGCCCACCAGCACGCAGCCGCCGCGCACGAAGCGCTCCAGCATCGCGCGCTTGGGCAGCGTGCCCTGCACCAGCACCTCCACCGACACGCCCAGCTTGCCGAGCTCGGCCTGCAACGCGTCGGCCGCCGAACGCATCGCACGCAGCGTGGTGGTGAGCACGAAGGTGCGGCCGCGCAAGGCCGCGGCGCAGTGCGCGGCGGCGCGGCCCACGCTCTCGGCGTGGTGGGCGTCGGCCGGCGCGGCGAAGCGCGGGGGCACGTAGACGCAGGAGTTGGCCTCGTAGTCGAACGGGCTGTCGACGCGCAGCTTGCGCGCGTCGCCCAGGCCGGCCGGCTCGGAGAACCAGCTGAGCGCGGCGTCGTCGCCCAACGTGGCCGACGTGAAGATCCACGCGCGCGGCACCGCCTCGCGCTGCACGCTCAGCGGGCCGCCGATGTCCAGCGGCGATTCGACCAGCCGCGCCTGGTGCGTGGTCAGGTCGACCCAGCGCACCTGCCCCTCGGGCGCGGCCGCCTGGAAGCGCGCGCACTGGCCGCGCAGGCTCTCCGCGCGGCTGCGCAGCTTGGTGAAGTCGGGGCCGATCTCCTGCAGCGGCTCCAGCGTCTCGACCAGTTGCGCGCAATGCGCCTGCAACGCCGCCAGCGCCGCGGAGAGCAGGCCTTCCGACTCGACCTGCTCCCAGGGCCGGCGCGTGCTGCCGGTGCCGCCGCCCTGCGCGTGCACGCGCGGGCCGCCCGCGGCCAGGCGCACCTCGCGCGCGAGCAGTTCCATGCGCGCCGCGAGCTCCGTCCACGGCGCCAGGCCGCGCGCCTGCTGCAGGCCGGCGCCGACGAGGTCGCGCGACAGGTCGATCGCCTGCCCGGTGGCCAGCGTCTGGCCGAGGAACTGCACGCCGATGTCCACCATCTGGTGCGCCTCGTCGAACACCGCGACGTCCACCGACGGCAGCAGTTCGGCCACGCCGCCTTCGCGCAACGCCATGTCGGCGAAGAACAGGTGGTGGTTGACGACCACCACGTCGGCCGCCATCGCCTCGCGGCGGGCCTTCATCACCGGGCAGACCGCGAACTTGGGACACTCGCTGCCAAGGCAGTTCTCGCGTGTGGAGGTCACGAGCGGGATGACCTCGGAGCGCTCGTCCAGCCCCTCGAGCTCGCTGAGATCGCCCGTGGTCGTCGATTGCGCCCAGACCTCGATGCGCGACAACGCGCGGATCGCGAGGCGGTCGGCGAAGCTCGCCTCGGTGCGGGCCCGCTCCATGCGATACGGGCACAGGTAGCTGGCGCGACCCTTGAGCAGCGCGGTGGTCAGCGGCACGGCCAGCGCCTCGGTCAGGCGCGGCAGGTCGCGGTAGAACAGCTGGTCCTGCAGGTTCTTGGTGGCCGTGCTGACCAGCGTGCGGCGCCCGGCCAGCAGCACCGGCACGAGGTAGGCGAAGGTCTTGCCGACGCCGGTGCCGGCCTCGACGACCAGCGTCGTGCGATCCTCGATCGCCTGGGCCACCGCACCGGCCATCATCAGCTGGCCGGTGCGCTCCAGGTAGGCGTCGTCCTCGCGGGCGAGCGGGCCGTCGGCCGAGAGCGCGCGCAGCACCGCCTGCACCAGCGCGGGTGCGTCGTCCATTTGGGGGAGGCTCACGCTTTTTCGGGAGGGGACAATTCGGCTTCGAGCTGCGAGATCTGGTCTCGCAGGAGGAGGCGGCGCTTCTTCAGCCGCTTGAGCGCCAGTTCGTCCAGGCTGGACTGCGCTCCCGCCACGTCGATCAGTTGATCGAGGTCGGCATGGGCCATTCGCAGCTCGATCAGGTGACGTTGTGGGGAATGCAGGGATTCATTCATGGCGGAAGCCCGTGACGGGCGCAATCACAGTTTATATTGGCGATCATGAACATGACCACGCAAGGCTTCCGCATTTCGGCCTCGACCGGCCTGCACAAGGGCGACCGCGCCTACCAGCAGGATCAGATCGAGCTGCTGGTGCATCCGCGTATACCCGGATGCGCGCTGGGCCTCGTCGCGGACGGCATGGGCGGCAAGAGCGGCGGACGCACGGCGGCCGACCAGGTGGTGATGACCGCGCGCCAGGTGTTCGAGCGTTTCTCGCCCGCGCGCGACGACCCGTCGGCCATGCTCACCAGCCTGGTCGTCGAATCGCACCTGATGATCAAGCTCACGGCCATCACCGCCGAGGAAGAGCCGCACAGCACGCTGGCCGCCTTCCTGGTGATGCCCAACCGCAACGCCTACACGGTGCACGCCGGCGACTCGCGCATCTACCATTTCCGCGGCGCGGAGTTGGTGCGCCGCACCAAGGATCACTCGTACGTGCAGCGCCTGATCGACGAAGGCCGGCTCACCGAGGAAAAGGCCAACACCCATCCGCAGTCCAACCTGCTGACCGGCTGCCTCGGCACCCAGCAGGATCCGCCGGTCGAGCTCAACCACATCGACTACCTCGAAGTGGGCGACTCGCTGATGGCTTGCAGCGACGGGCTGTGGCACTACCTCACCGCGCGCGAGATCGGCGCCATCATCAACGCGCTGTCGCCGCGCGAGGCCACCGAGATGCTGATCAGCAAGGCCCGCCAGCGCGCGCGCGGATCCGGCGACAACCTGTCGCTGGTGCTGGTGCGCGTCGAAGCGATCACCTGACCTGTCGTCCCCGTCTTCAACGGCGCCCACGAGGCGCCGTTTCTCATTGGGCGCGCCTTCTCGGGTACGCTTGACGATAGCCGAATCCGCACCGCTTCAACAGGACACCCGCATGCACTTCGAGGTACCGAAAATGCCGCACTCCATCAAGGAGTTCGCCGCGCACTACGTGATGATCGTCGTCAGCATCCTGACGGCACTGGGTCTGGAAGCCTTCGTCGAGCACCTGCATCACAAGCACGCTGCCGAGGCGGCCGAGCGTGGCATCGAAACCGAGTTGCGCTCCAACCTGGCGGAGCTGCGATCCAACAACGCGGCCAATCTGAAGCGGGTGCAGCCGCTGGAGCAGCTCGTCAACCAGCTGATCAAGGATTTCGACGACGGGATCCCGACGGACGAGATCAAGGCGCAGATGGCGCAGCGGGTCAAGGCGGGCATCGACTTCGGCCTGTACACCCCCACCCTGCGCCACGAGGCCTGGGACGTGGCGGTGGCCAACCAGTCGGCGTCGTACATGGATCCCGAGACCTTGCGCCGGCTGTCCGTCGCGTACGCGGCCCAGCGCGAGATCAATCCGGGCTCGCTGACGATCCTGCTGAACGCGCCCGAGTACATCAACGCGCTGACCGATGCGCGCGTCGGCGCGAGCGATCCGCACTCGTTCCTGCGCGCGATCCGACAGGCGGCTCTGACGCTGAATGGTGCGCACCAGAAGTTCATCGAGTTGGAACGGGAACTGGTGCGCGCGCTCCCCGACGAGGCCGGTGCAGAGGCCGCAAGCGCCAGCGCGCCCGCGCGCGCGACATCGGCAGCGTCGTCCTGATCGGCCCGCGCCGGCCGACGGCCTACCAGCTCGCCTCGCGCTCCGGCGTCGCGCCGATGCGGTGGATGGAAAGGTCGGCGCCCTCGAACTCCTCCTCCTGCGTCAGGCGCAGGCCCACGAAGCGGCGCAGCAGCCCGTAGACGACGAGGCCGCTCGCGAAGCCCCACGCCACCGCGCCCAGCGTGCCCAGCACCTGCGAGGCGAGCGACACGCCGCCCAGGCCGCCGAGCAGCGGCTGGCCGAAGATGCCCGCGGCGACGCCGCCCCACGCGCCGCACAGGCCGTGCAGGGGCCAGACGCCCAGCACGTCGTCGATCTTCCAGCGGTTCTGCGTCAGCGTGAACAGGCGCACGAAGATCGCCCCGGCGATCGCGCCGGCCACGAGCGCGCCGATCGGGTGCATCACGTCGGAGCCCGCGCACACCGCCACCAGGCCGGCGAGCGGCCCGTTGTAGGCGAAGCCGGGGTCGTTGCGGCCCATGACGACGGCCACCAGCGTGCCACCCACCATCGCCATCAGCGAGTTGACCGCCACCAGGCCGGAGATCTTGTCCAGCGTCTGCGCGCTCATCACGTTGAAGCCGAACCAGCCGACCGCCAGCACCCAGGCGCCCAGCGCCAGGAACGGGATGTTGGACGGCGGATGCGCGCTGATCGCGCCGTCCTTGCGGTAGCGATTGAGGCGCGGCCCCAGCAGCAACACGGCGGCGAGGGCCACCCAGCCGCCCATGGCATGCACCACGACGCTGCCGGCGAAGTCGTGGAACGGCGCGCCGAACCAGCCCTTCAAGGCAGCCTGGATCCCGAAGCGGTCGTTCCACGCCACGCCCTCGAGCAAGGGATAGGCGAGGCCGACGAGCACCGCCGTCGCCGCCATCTGGGGCTCGAAGCGGGCGCGCTCGGCGATGCCGCCCGACACGATCGCCGGCACCGCGGCGGCGAAGGTCATCAGGAAGAAGAAGCGCACGAGCTCGAAGCCGCTGCGCAGCGCCAGGTGCTGCGCGTCAACGAAGAAGCTGGTGCCGTAGGCCACCGCGTAGCCGACGAAGAAGTAGGCGACGGTCGAGACCGAGAAGTCGACCAGGATCTTCACCAGCGCGTTGACCTGGTTCTTCTTGCGCACCGTTCCCAGTTCCAGGAACGCGAATCCGGCGTGCATCGCCAGCACCATCACGGCGCCGAGCAGCAGGAACAGCACGTCGGCGCCTTGTCTCGAGTTCTCCATCTTCTTCTTTCGCGAAGCCAGCCTGCCGCTCTCCCGAATGGTGCAGCGTGTAGGCCGGCGCACCAGAAAGCAATATGCGTGCTCGCAAATGAAGCAGAGCCTCGCCCCGAAGCATCACTCGTGACAGGGAACAGGACACCGTTCGGGTGCGTCACGCTCCAAATCGGAGCATCTCGCCCACGATTGGTTCATGCCAGTGTCCGCCGCGCCGCGAAATCAGGTCAGGTTCGTGTCGACGTCGCGCTTGGCGACCGCCAGGTATTCGCTCGACTGCATCTCGCGCAGGCGCGAGACCGTGCGCGGAAACTCGTGTACCAGCGGACCTTCCTGGTAAAGCTCCTCGGGCGGCACCGCGGCGGAGATCACCAGCTTCACGCGCCGGTCGTAGAGCACGTCCACGAGCCAGGTGAAGCGGCGCGCCTCGGCCGCGAGCCGGGGCGGCATCTGCGGCACGTCCGACAGCATGACCGTGTGGAACTGCGTGGCGAGTTCGAGATAGTCGTTCATCGACCGCGGGCCGCCGCACAGCGTCCGGAAATCGAACCAGATCACGCCGCCCGCACGGCGCCGCGCGCGGATCTCGCGGTGTTCGATGTGCAGCAGCGGATCCTCGTCGCGCGCCTCGGCCAGCAGGTCGAACGTGGCCGCCATCTCGGCGTCGGCCTGGGGCCCCAGCGGCGTGTGGTACAGCTTGGCGTCGGTCAGCGTGCGCTGGCGATAGTCGGTGCCGGCGTCGACGTTGATGACCTCGAGCTTCTCGTTGAGGAGCGCGATCGCCGGCAGGATGCGGTCGCGGTTCAGGCCGTTCGGATACAGGTCGTCGGGCCTGAAGTTGGACGTGGTGACGAAGGACACGCGGTTCTCGAACAGCGAGATCAGCAGGCGATGCAGGATCATCGCGTCGGTGATGTCGGCGATGTGGAACTCGTCGAAGCAGATCAGCCGGTAGCGCAGCGACACGCGGCGCCCGAGCTCCTGCAGCGGGTCGGCCATGCCCTTGAGCTCCTGCAGCTCGCGATGCACCTCGCGCATGAACTCGTGGAAATGCAGGCGCACCTTGCGCTTGAGCGGCACGGCCTGGAAGAAGCAGTCCATCAGGAAGCTCTTGCCGCGGCCGACACCGCCGTACATGTACACGCCGCGCGGGATCGGCGGGCGCACCAGCATCTTGGTGATCGGGTTGGCGCGGCGCGACTTGTACGCCACCCACTCGTCCTCGCAGCGCTGCAGGGCCGCGACGGCGTTCAGTTGCGCGGCGTCGGCCTTGAAGCCGCGCTCGGCGAGCGTCTGCTGGTAAAGCTCGGTGACGGTAGGCATGGATTCGGAGGGGTCTGGCTCCTTCGCGAATTGCGTCAGCGATTCGGGAGGGTGCCTGACCCCGATCCCCAGGGAGAGGCCTCGGCGCGATCGGGGTCAGGCACCCTGCCGCGCCGCCAAAGGCGGCACGACACGGAGCCAGGCCCCTCCGCGATCAGAAGTTCAAGGTGCGCTTGTCGACGGCCAGCGCCGCTTCCTTCGTGGCTTCCGACAACGACGGATGCGCATGGCAGATGCGCGCGATGTCCTCGGCCGAGGCCTTGAACTCCATCGCGACGCAGGCCTCGGAGATCAGCTCCGAGACCATCGGCCCGATCATGTGCACGCCCAGGATCTCGTCGGTCTTCGCGTCGGCGATGAACTTGACGAAGCCCGTCGTGTCGCCCAGCGCGCGCGCGCGCCCGTTCGCGAGGAACGGGAACTGGCCCGTCTTGTAGGCGCGGCCTTCGGCCTTGAGCGCCTGCTCGGTCTGGCCCACCCACGCGATCTCGGGGCTCGTGTAGATGACCCAGGGCACGGTGTTGAAGTTGACGTGGCCATGCTGGCCGGCGATGCGCTCGGCCACGGCAACGCCCTCTTCTTCCGCCTTGTGCGCCAGCATCGGGCCGCGCACGACGTCGCCGATCGCCCAGACGCCCGGCAGGTTGGTCTTGCACTCGCCGTCGACCACGACCATGCCGCGCTCGTCGAGCTTCAGGCCGACCGCCTCCGGGTTCAGGCCGATGGTGTTGGCGACGCGGCCGATCGAGACGATCAGCTTGTCGACGGCCAGCACCTGCTCGGTGCCCTTGGCGTCGGTGTACGAAACGGCCACGCCCTTGCCGGAGGAATCGACCTTGGTGACCTTGACGCCCAGTTCGATCTTGAGGTTCTGCTTGGCGAAGGCCTTGGCGGCCTCCTTGGCGATGGCCTCGTCGGCCGCGCCCAGGAACGCGGGCAATGCCTCCAGGATCGTGACCTGCGCGCCAAGGCGGCGCCACACCGAACCCAGCTCCAGGCCGACCACGCCCGAGCCGATGACGCCCAGCTTCTGGGGCACGCCGACCATGCGCAGCGCGCCGTCGTTGGACAGGATCTTGTCCTCGTCGAACGGCGCGCCCGGCAGCACGCGGGCATTGGAGCCCGTGGCCACGATCACCTGCTTGGCGACCAGCGTCTCTTCGGCGGCACCGGCCACAGCGATCTCGTAGCCGCCGTCGACCGCCTTCACGAAGCTGCCGCGCCCGTGGAAGAACGAGATCTTGTTCTTCTTGAACAGGTAGAGGATGCCGTCGTTGTTCTGCTTCACGACGGTGGCCTTGCGGGCCAGCATCTTCGGCACGTCGATGGCCAGCTTCTCGAGCGTGATGCCGTGGTCGGCGAACGCGTGGCCGGCATGCTCGAAGTGCTCCGACGACTGCAGCAGCGCCTTGGACGGGATGCAGCCGACGTTGGTGCAGGTGCCGCCCGGGGCCGGGCCGCCCTTCTCGTTCTTCCACTCGTCGATGCAGGCCGTATTGAAGCCCAGCTGGGCGGCACGGATCGCGGCGATGTAGCCGCCGGGGCCCCCGCCGATGACGACGACGTCAAAATTCTTTGCCATGAAAAAATCCTTGTTAGCGGGCCGAAGCCCTTGCGCACCCGGCGCTGCCGCTCACCCGTCCCACGCGAGAACCGAGGGAGCGGCGGATCCGGCTTCGCCGGGCCGCTCGCGGCCGGCCCCTCGGGGGCAGGGAGCGCGAGCGACCGTGGGGCTCAAATGTCAAAGAGGAGACGCGACGGGTCTTCCAGCGCATCCTTCATCGCGACCAGGCCCAGCACGGCTTCGCGGCCGTCGATGATGCGGTGGTCGTACGACATCGCGAGGTAGTTCATCGGACGGATGACGATCTGGCCGTCCACCACCACCGCGCGATCTTTGGTGGCGTGCACGCCCAGGATGGCCGACTGCGGCGGGTTGATGATGGGCGTGGACAGCATCGAGCCGAAGGTGCCGCCGTTGGAGATCGAGAACGTGCCGCCGGTCATCTCTTCGAGCGACAGCTTGCCGTCCTTGGCCTTCTGGCCGAACTCGGCGATCTTCTTCTCGATCTCGGCGAATGTCATCTGGTCGGCGTTGCGCAGGATGGGCACGACCAGGCCGCGCGGCGAGCCGACGGCGATGCCGATGTCGAAGTAGCCGTGGTAGACGATGTCGTTGCCGTCGATCGAGGCGTTGATCACCGGGTAGCGCTTGAGCGCGGCCACGGCGGCCTTGACGAAGAAGCTCATGAAGCCCAGCTTGACGCCGTGTTCCTTCTCGAACTTCTCCTGGTACTTCTTGCGCAGCGCCATGACCGGGGCCATGTCGACTTCGTTGAAGGTGGTCAGGATGGCGTTCTGCGACTGCGACTGCAGCAGGCGCTCGGCGATGCGCGCACGCAGGCGCGACATCGGCACGCGTTGCTCCGGGCGGTCGCCCATCTGCATCACGGGGGCGGCGACGGCGGGCAGCGCGGCCTTGGGAGCGGGCGCGGCCAGCGGTGCCGGCGCCGCGGGCTTGGTGCCGGCGGCGACCGCGCCCAGCACGTCGCCCTTGGTCACGCGGCCGTCCTTGCCGGTGCCCGCGACGTCGGCGGTCTTCAGGTTGTTGTCGGCCAGCAGCTTGGCGGCGGCGGGCATCGCCACGTCGCCCTTGGAGCCACCGGTCGCGGCGGCCGGAGCCGGCGCGGGTGCGGCGGCCTGCGCCGGCGCGGCAGCCGGCGCGGCGGC
>FTJN01003166.1_pt4 | contig 11015 bp, 10 predicted proteins | sample 1658361 | NCBI WGS metagenome assembly FTJN01 (sample SAMEA3914819, study PRJEB12502) | metagenome | biome: forest; material: soil | place: Canada | collected 2010-06-26 | depth 0.3 m | reverse complement strand
AGGCGCTGGTCGCGCGCCAGCTTGCGGGCCAGCTTGCCGAGCGGCGCGAGGTCTCCGGAGGTGATCGGCTCCATGCGCCATACAGCCTCTCTAAAGGCCGAGCGAACCGGGGAGGGGAGGTCCGCCCCGTGCAGGAAGTAGCGCAGGTGGGGAAGAAAGTGGGCGTGGCGCAGGATAGCGTCGCCTGTGCAGCCGTTGCGTTCGAACACCTGTTGCCGCGAACGCCCCCGACCGCCAGGGTTGAAGTCAGGATCGGTGAAATAACGCCGCCTGTGGTCCGGCACCGCCTTTCTGGCCAGGAGCGCCTTGGTCACGCTCAGGGCCCGCTCGGCGTTGATCGGAAAGCACCCCCGATCTTCAAGGTCATCGATGTCGAAGACCAGCGCTTCGACCTCGGCGGCCTCTTCGGGGGTCAAGACGATGGTGTCGAGGTTCTGCACAGTGGCTCCTGCTGGGCTTCGCCGCCAACCTAAGTCGTGTCTGCGTCAGAAGCGGACGCCGCATATCCCACGGTTCGAAAGATTTGGAGATCGACGCTTGATCAAGCCGGCTTTCCTCAAGACCCAGATGGCAAAGGCCGCCGGCGGACGGACGCCTCCGTTCCTGCGGCGACCAACGGCCGGCGTGGTGGATCGCGTGGCGTTGCCCACTACGGCGACGCCTATTCGATGAAGTGCCTGCAGACCGCTAATGCGGTAGGGCGGGTCCTGAAGAGATTTGGGATCGGCAGCCGGATCTGGCTAGGCGCGTTCTGCGCGGCCGAGGTTTTCGAGGCGCCGGGACATCAGGGCTGGGGCGGCTTTGGGGTGAAGATCATCATGTATCGCTGGTCACGGCCAACGGCGAGCTGGTGGATCTGAGCGTCGCGCGCATGCATCGACATCCGCGCGCAACGCGCCGCGACGGGATACCGATGCCGGCGCTTTGGTGGGACGACATGGGCAGTTGGCCGCCCGTCCTGCGCTATTTGTCCGACAGCGTCGGCCGCATCGGGTTCTCCGACCTTTTGGGGAAACCGAGGATCTGGAGACGTTCATGACCTTGGTGATGAACGAACTCGACCGGTCCTGGCTGAAGACGATGTCGATCGGGTGACGTTCGGTCCCCTGCTCGACGGCATCCAAGCCATGGATGCGCTGACCGAGCGTGAACATCCCTGGCTGGTCCGCGCGATTGAATTCCAGGACCAGGGTCTCGATTTCCCTATCGGATTGAGGAGCGCCATCAGGAACTCCTCGCGGCCTGACGTCGTGGAGCCGCTGCGCCCAGCCGTCTGAACCAGGTCGCGGGTCTCATGGCGCCTGGCGCGTCGCGGAGTCCTGACTGACCCGCTCGGATCTAGGCAGGCTCGTTTTCGCTCAACACCGTCGACGGATCTATCGCGTCGAAGCTCACCGGAATGTCTCGGTAGAGGCCATCGGCAAAATCCGCACCGGCGCTTTGCTCGAACTCTTCCTTGAGGTCGGTGCCGACCCGCAGCTGAACGATCGTCTCGCCCTTTTGGCGGGCGTTTTCCGCCAGGCTTTCGATGGCCTCCAGAACGCCGTGGACGCTGAACGGGTGGATCATGATTTGCTCGGCCAATGACGTTTGAGGTGCAGGGTCTTTGAAGGCTCATCATCTCGAAGCCGAGCAACCTTGGGTCGCCCTGCGTGATGATCCAGCCTGAAATCCAAGGACGGCGCGTGCGCAGATCCAGGGCCTCGGCGAAGGTGGGCGACGACGGTCGCGCCCCCTCGACCGTGACCGCCGCCCCCGAGCGAATGGCCTAGTAGTCCATATTGGTGTTTCGCTCCCACTGGTCGTTCCAATACCGGCTGTAGCCCTCGGCCTCGCCCTGCGAGGTGACGGCGATGGCGTAGTGGCCCAGGCTGGCCGGATCGAAGGCCGGGTCGATTCCCTCTTCAACGAGGAAATGCGGCAGCTCCAGATCATCCTGGCTCAGGAGCGCGTCCAGGCGGTCGAACAGCAAGCAGTGGCCTTGATGATCGTCATGCTCGACAGGGATGAACTGGAAGCGCACGGAGTCGCGAAAACGGGTGAAATTACCGGGGATCGCGCCGAAGCCGTCGAGGTGGAAGAAGAGAGAGCCGTAGTCGTTCTCGACGCCGCCATGGGCGAACGGGTTTCTGACCCGGGCCTTCAGCGCGCGCATCTCGCCCAGGGTCGTCTCGCGCGCTCGGGTGGATGGGGGCAGGATCTCGGTGAGTTTGGCGTCCCACTTCGACAGCAGGAACCCAACCAAGCCTGACGCGGGCAGGGGGCGGCCGCGAAAGGCCAGGAGCAAGGTCAGCCAGTGTTCCAAGCGGCTGAAATAGGCGTCGACCATGGCGGTGGAGTTGAAGAAGCCCTCGTGTTGGTGGCGCACGCCGGCATTGTGGCTGGCCAGGGCGAGGCGCAGGCCATCAAGGCCTTGACCGGACGGGGGTGGGGGCGGGGCGGCGGCTTGGGTGAAGGCGTCGTCCGCAGCTTGGCGGAAGTACCGGTAGCGCCGATCAAATTCCGAGAACTTGTTGGCGATCGTCGCGCGGCCTGTGTCGATCTGGCTCCTTGCGTGTGGTTCCAGCCAGGCTTCGACCAACTTCAGCGCCGTCTTCAGCTGGCCGACGATGCGTGACACCGCAACCTTGGAGGCCGGCTGCCGACAGATGGTGAAGCCGAACTTGCGGTGCTCCAGAATGACCTGCTCACCATCGATTTGAGCATACAGCGACCAAGCGACCTTCTCGGCGCGGCCAGCGGTGGGATAATCGAGCAAGACGCCGAGCAAGTGAACGAGCGTGGGAACCGGCACGTCGTAGGCGTCGGGGCGCTGGGCCTCTATGGCCAGCTGTTGCGCGAGGGCCGGATCGCCCGGCGCCCAGCCGACGAGCTTGGGTTTCAGCTTGCGCCGCAGAGAAGCCAGGCCGTCGGCGAAGGCGCCGTTGCCCACGGCGGGCGCGTCATCTGTCACGTCGTTCTCTTGGTCTGAGGTTTGTCTGGAGCGTTGCTTTGGGCGCGACGGGCGCGCGTGCCGGGCGCCTCCGGCTCGGCGGCGGCCTCTTCATAGAGGTTTGCCGCACGCATCAGGTTTCGGGCCTGGCCAAGATTGATCAGGGCCGCCAAGCAGATCCCCATGACGAGGGCGGCGGGGAAGTACTGGTAGAATTCAAACGCCGTCTTCCAAACCCTGCTGTCGCCCCATGCTTTCATGAGGGGCGCCGCGGCCGTGCAACCGGTCGCGATAAGCCCCGCGAGCAGGGCGATGCGGTCGAAGAGCTGGGCTTGCAGACGGGCGTAGCGGGCGCGCGACGTCAGGTCATCGCGGGGGTGGGCGCGCAGGAGCTCGACGATCCGCTGCTCCTCCAGATAAGTCGCTTCCAGGCGGTTCAGGACCATCTTGCGGGCGCGGAACAGGCCGACGACGGCCCAGCCAATGCCAAGGAGGGCCAAGAGCGCGATTAGGGCGGCGCCAAGGTAGAGGAAGCCCAACCCGGACGATCCGAGGAGGTTGGCCGCAGCGCCGGTCGACCGCTTGGCATAGACCACGAGGACGCCGCCCAACACCCAGGCTCCGATCCCCGACCAGTAGACCGCGCCGATCTGGCGAGTGTAGCGGGCGGGCGGCGCGAGTTCGGGAAGATGGGTCACCAGCGCGTCGATCGCGAAGGGGATTTGGGCGATGGCTTGCGAAGGTTGACGGGGATTGGCCACGGACCATCCTTGCTGAAGGTGCTTCGCCAGATCACCGTCCAGCTTGGCCGGGCATATGCACGTTCTGCGTTAATGGCGGATTGAGGGATCGAACAGGTTGCTTCGTTCATCGCCTCCATGACTGCGAGCGCCCCGGTCTTCATCTGGGCGCGGAAGTCCCCCGCGATGGCCGGCTGGTCCTTATGGCGCGTCTCCCGGTCAACGCCACGGGGCTACCGCTGTCTCCGGCGTAGCGGCCCAAAGGCAGACTAGTCGTCAAAATCCGAGCCGGGCAGAGTTTGAAATTTGGCCGCTTGAGCCTTTGCGATCTGCTTCCAAACGACGAGGCATTCGGCCGTGAAATCGGCGAATCCTCCCTCGTAGGTGATGATCGTCGGCGCCGCCGTTGCACCGATCGACGGGAAAACCTCGGCCAGGGCGGCGCACTTGTCGTCCCTGGAGGAGAAGGGGTCGATATAGAAGATCACCTTGCGTCGGCCGTCTTCAGGCTCCTCGGCGAACTGGCGAATGATGAACCGGATCAGGGCGTCGTCTTCGGGGAGGCTGTAGCCGACCAGCACCAAGGCGGCGCTGTCCCGCATCAGGCGCACGGCCTTGGGGAAGACAGCCTTGAAGTAGGGGTCGCTGTAGTCCTGCTCGCGCGAGGGCAGCATCAAGACCGGAGGATCCCGGGCGACTTGGTTGGCCGAGCGATGCGAATAGTCGAGGACATAGTCGTCGCCGCTTCGCAGGACCTCGAACCCGCCGTTGATCTTCAATAGGTGGTGACTGAGCCAATGCTCGAACATCGGCGAGGCGTTGGACTGGTCGACATAGGTCTTCGGGGTGAAGCCGCGGTAAGTGTAGTGAAAGAGGGTGTCGTCCTCGCCCAAGGTGTTGTCGATGATGGTCTCGAGCACATAGTCGTAGTTGGTGGTGATGAAGTGCGGGCGCAGGCCTTCCACAAAGGTGTCTGAACCATCAGCCTGGCGGAACATGTGCTGGAAGAAGGTCAGGATCTTGCGTTGCGCGGCGGTCGGCGCGTTGATCGGAAACTTCTCGCGGCTAGGATCGAAGTAGTTCAAGGGCGCCAGGGTGTGGAACCGTCTCACGACCTCGGCGCGGACCCGCGCGCGCAGCAAACGAATATTCTGGTCATCGACGTAGCGTCCACGCACGTCCGGATATCGCTCGTACATATCCAGCTGGTAGACGATCTGACGCATCTGGTCGGGCGTCACCGAGCCAACGGCGTCGATGCCGAACAGTCTCGAGATCGCCGTGGGGTTGGCGATATTGTCCAGTTGCCTGGCCGTGAAGCTGAACAGTTCCTTGCCGACGGGATTGCGCTCGTCCCAGGCCTTGGAGAATCCCGCGCCGGCCCAAAACGTGATGTTGGTCAGATCACGCTCTTCCGGGATCGGGCCCTGTTGGAACGTGCAGGTGGCCACATAGCGGGCGAACGTCTCGGCGGCCTGCGAGATCACCGGCTTTGAGGCCTTGGGCTTGGCTTTGACTTTCGCCTTGATCTTGGTGGTGTTGGTGTTGGTGTTGGTGTTGGTGTTGGTGTTGGCGGCCTTGGCCATGAATTACACCTTTCCAGGGCCCTGATTTGGGCCTCGAGACTTGGGAGCCTTGGCCTTGAGGAGCGCGACCGCTGTGGTCGATGGTGCTGGCCTGGGTCTGGGACCCGGCTCAAGCGCCTTTTTGAGGATGAGATGGAAACGGTCGCGCTTACCGGCCGCCGGGGGATGTTTCGCAGGGTTCACCTCCGCGCCAAGTTCATGTCGGACCCGGTCCCATTCGGCCTTCAGGACCAATTGGGACCAGCGCAACACCCAGCCCGACAAAAGCAGGCGCCGGCCTGGCGGAAGGCGAGGGTCATCCAAAGCCCGCAGGACCATCAGCAGGTTCTGGGACGGAATTTCTCGCGGGTTCAGCGACAGTCTGACCTTCGCCATCTTGGTGGCCGTCAGACGGACGCGTTCGTGGCGCTCACGCGCCTGATCGACCGTTTCGTCCGCAGCGGGGGCCACGGCGTTACGTAGCAACGCCTGCAAGTCAGCAAGATCGACACGGAGCGTGTTGATCCACTCCTGACGCAGTTTGGCGACATGGTGAAGGCCGGCGTTCTGGGCCGCGGTGGCGGCCGTGTCCGCGTTTTTTTCCGCGGCCCGGGCGTTGGCCAGCGCCGCCCCGGCCGACTTGTCAGCGACGCCAACCGCGCTCTTGGCGGTCCGCGCCTGGCTCGAACCCACACCATAGGTCAGCACGATCGATGTGACCGACACGATCGTCGTCAGGACGGTGGCGCACAGGGTCAGCGCGATGGGGATCGGCGCTGGGCCAAACAGCTTTTCCCACCAGGGGGTCGGGCGCGGCGATTTCGAGGGGGGCGGCAGCTCTGCATGCGTCAACGCCTTCGACGCGGATTGAGCCCGGGCGGGCTTCGCGGCGGCGACCGGGGTAGGGGTCTGTGTGACGGCGGCGGGGACGGTGGGTGCTTTGGCCTGCGCGAGTTCCGGTCCGGCCACGAGGGTCATCAAGGCCCAGCTCGCGACGACCAGCAGGCCTGGGACCGCAGCGACGAGCTGGCGCCGGCGCTGCGGATTTCGCGGACGGCCGCATCCCGGTAAGTTCGATGGATCCACCTATCGCTCCGAGAGCTTTCTGGCCTAGTCGGTCAGTTTTAGAGCGCCTTCTAGCATCGGCCAGGCTCGCGCCGCGACAATCATTGGATGCCGCCGGACCGCTGTGGCGGGGGACGCGGCGCCACGGTGTTCATGGCGGCGCATCTCTTGCCAATGTCTGCGGGATCGGCCAGGCGCTGCGCGAAATACGGACCCGGATACACGGGTTGGGCCAAGACGCCGCTGGTGAGGACCAGTCCGCTCTTCCCGATGGCCGGCGCCGTTTTTCCGTAGAAGCTGGCGCCGTTTCGATCCAGCCATTCGGCGAAGTTGCGAGCCTGCTCAAAGGTCGTGAAGTCGATCGGAAGATCATAACCAAACACGTCCCGCACCTGCAGGGCCTGACCTGGACTCGCCGTCGTATAGATGCGCCAGCTGGGTTTTCGCACCTCATCGGCCGGAACGACCACGGCCTCCTTGAGCGTGTCGCTGCCCGCCTCGTAGGTGGCGTTGTGTTTGCCTTCGACGTAGCTGCGCGCGTCCTTCACCTTGCGCGCTTGATAGTAGAGCGTCACCTCGGCGAGCAATGGGCACCGCGGCGGCGCCTTGTTAATGGCGACCTCGAAGGTGACATCGGCCGGCGTCTGGAAGGAGCCGTCGTCTTTCGCGAGGTCAAGCTTGCCGACGCGCTGGGTCTTGTCCTGTTCCACGGCGTGCCAGAGCGTCGGATCGACGCGCATTGTCAGCGCAATCAGGGTGTTGCCCGCAACGTCGAGATTGCGTTCGCTTTCGCGATAGATCCGCAGTTCGCTCGGCAGGATGTCCGCGCCGAGTTTGAGGTACTGCTGATTGATCGCCGCGGTCGTCGTGTAGGTGTTGCTGAGCGAGCCGGTGACGCTGGCGCTGTTGCCAAGCACGTTGGAGAGGACGCTGGAGACCGGCGAGCCGGCGGTGTTGGTGGTCGACGTCTCGGAACCTGTCTTGCCTAAGGTGCTGTTGACGCCCGCGGTCGTGGCGTTGGTGATCTGTTCGATGTTGAGGATCTGATTGTCGGTCGCGATGACTGAATAGCCGTCAAACACGAAGTTTAGCGGGCGCACATGGATCCAGGTCCAGACGAGTCTCTCGCCGGGGCGCGCCGACCAGCCTTTGGTCACGTTGGCGACAATGGTGCGCTTGTAGGAGCCCTCGACCGTGATCGGCGTTTCCGAGACCGTTGCCTTGGCTTTCAGCGGCTTGGCCAGAAGGTCTCGGATGTCTTCCGGCTTGGCGCCCGTGGCCGTCATCGCCGCGATCAGCGCGGCCTGACCTCGATCGGAAAGTTCCTTGAGGGAGGCGTCGCTTGCGGCCGGAGGCTGCGTGGCGAAACTATAAACCGATACGGACGGCTTATCCCAACTCCCAAACTTGGAGCCCACCGGCGGGCTTAGGGCGGTGTTGAAGTCTGGTTTGCTGTCCGCGCTCCAGCGGTAGTCCTCCGCGTGTTCGCATCCCGCCAGCAAACCGGCGGCGGTCAACAGGAGCACGCTCCACGCGGGGTTGGTCAGGCGACGTCGCATTGCGTCACCTCGTACATGACGCCGGCTTCGCAATCGGGACGCGCTACGGAGATGGATGGATTTCGGAGGCGAGAGCGCTTGACCCTCTGCTCGCTGGACATGTCCAGGCATGCCGCGACTAGGAAGTAGCAGATCAACTCGCCGCCCGCGTTCCAGTCATCTGTCTTAACAAAGACGCTGTTGACCAGCCGCGCCTCTTTCGGAAGCACAAAGTTCACCCTCAGATGAACTGCTCGCAGCGCACGCGCTATTGAAGTCCGCATCGCCAAGCCCCCCAGGAACGACGTTAAGAACGTCTCACGCCGCTAGGTTGAGCACAAGTGGAGTCCACCCGTAGGGCGAAGCTGTTGGCCTCGTCAGGCGTCCAGTCGGGGGGACGGGTCGATGTTCGGACGATCGATACGGCTAGCCGCGATGCCGGCGCGGGCGACTAGGTGTACGGCGTGTTATGTGGTAAGTCGGAACTGTATTCGCGAAATATTGAGTTATATTGCGAAAAAATCAAGGTTAGAGTGTGTCGCGTCTAAGTATTCTTATCGCTAAGTTATCGGAAACTACTCCTCTGTGAGGATGCTTTCGTAATCCTGGCCGCCGTAGAATATGCCGATGATAATGACTTTCGTATCCTCTACGGCGTAGGCGATCGTTACCCGCCGGAAGGGGAGGGTGCGTAGACCGGGCCGAACGTCGAATCTTGGGGCGCCGCGCTCGGGAAAGGCGCTCAGAGCTTCGCAGCGGTCGACGATCGCACTGGTGAAACGCGCTGCGGTCATGGCAGACGCCTCGGCGGCGATGTACCGGTACAGGTCGGTAAGCTGGGCCTCGGCCTCAGGCGTATAGACAATCGTGTGGGCGGGCATCAGGCCTTGGTCGCGCGCTCGTGTTCAGCCGCCAGCGCTGCGCGAATATCTTGGGTCGATCGTCCACGGGACGGATTGGCGAGGATGTCGTCATAGGCCCTGGCCGCTTCACCGTTGAGCCAGGTATCGAGCGCGCGGTCGCGGGCTTGCAGCGCGCGGAGACCTTCTCGGATCACTTCGCTTTCGCTAGCGTAGTCGCCAGACGCGACCTTGGCCCGGACTTGGGCGGCCATCTCATTGGGTAGCGTGACGCTGAATTGCTGGGTGGATCGCATGGCGCACCTTCGGTTTGCGAGTAGGATTTAATCCTATCGAAGTAGATTTCGCAAGCTGGCGGGCGATGCCAGTCGCAAGGTTTGGAGTCAGAAAATCACCTTCGATCAGGTGTGAAATTTGTTGCGCCTAATAAGTGTTATCGGAAATTGATCCGCTCAGTGGACCTTTTGTCCGTATATTACGAGACGTCAACGCGACGAAGGCTAGCGGACGCGACGGGTGGCGGCCAACGCGGCCTCTGGCGTCCGCGCCAGCGAGGGAGCAAGGTCATCGCGCTCGCAAGCGCAACCATTGCGATCTTTCTCGAATCGACGCCATCCGAAGAATGACAGTCGTGGAGCGTGTGTTGGGTATCCGGGATTGGGCTTGGTGGCGCGACGTCGTCGTGATGGGCTTTGCGATCAACATCGCCGGCGCAGCCGCCTGGCCGGTGCTGCGGCGAACGTTTTCGCGCAACGCACATTCGCTCGCCGAACGCTGGCGCGACCTGCGGATCAATAGGATGGCTTGGAGGGTCAACCGTCTGGAGCGCGTGCGGCGGACGCCCGCCGTGGCACTGGCCGACATCTTGATGGCGGCGTTGGTCGTGATGCTGGGCGGCGGCTACGCCATGACCATCCTGCTCATGGCGATCTATAGTCGTGTTGCCGCACCAGCTTCGCATCCCGACATCATCTCGTTCTTGGGCGGCGTTGCCCTGGCGATGGCCGGCTTCTACCGCGCGAGCGCCGCCCATTCGGACCTTCTGCAGACTGAGCGCAAATTGGCGACGCTCAAAAAAAGGCTGCGGCCCGGGGCTGGGATCTGGAAGACGCCTGCGCGGCTCTGCTCTAACCGGGCCTATATCGTCGGCCGATGAAGTTCATCTCCCAAGCCCGGTCGCGCCGTCGAAGAGCAGAGCGGGCGATGGGTGACGCCGGCAAACGCGCCCCTTCCCTCGCCGTCCAACATCGACGATCCGGTATGGTCCCGGGATACGACAAAAACTGCACCTCTTTCGGTGGCGGATCTTGAGCCTATCTAACGCCCATGCCGGGAGTGCGTGTCGCCCCCGATGAACCCGAGCATTCCATGAACTTTCTCGAACTTGGACTGGACACCTTCGGCGATGTCACCGTCGGTCCGGACGGCGGCTTGCTGCCGCACGATCAGGTGATCCGCCATGTCATCGCCGAGGCGTGCGCGCCGAAGCGGTCGGTGTCGATTTCTTCGGGATCGGGGAACATCACCGGGCCGACTTCGCCGTCTCATCGCCCGAAATGGTGCTGGCGACGATCGCGGGTCTGGCGTCGCGCATCAAGCTCGGCTCGGCCGTCACGGTGCTGAGTTCCGACGACCCGATCCGCGTCTTCCAGCGCTACTCGACCTTGAACGCGGCCTCGAACGGCCGCGCCGAGGTAATCCTGGGCCGCGGGTCCTTCACCGAGTCCTTCCCGCTCTTCGGCTTCGAGCTTTCGCAGTACAACCAGCTGTTCGAGGAGAAGCTCAATCTCTTCTCGGCGCTGATCCGCGAGCGGGCCGTGACCTGGCAGGGCCGAACCCGCGCTCCCCTGGTCAACCAGGAGGTCTTCCCACGCCAGGGCGACCAGCCATTCAAGACCTGGATCGGCGTCGGCGGCAGCCCGGAGTCGGTGGTCCGCGCCGCGCGATATGACCTGCCGATGATGCTGGCCATCATCGGCGGCGATCCCAAGCGCTTCATCCCTTACGTCGATCTCTATAAGCGCGCCTTCGGAGAGCTGGAGCGACCCGTCCAGCCGATCGGCGTCCACTCTCCCGGCTACGTGGCCAAGACCGACGCGCAGGCACGCGAGGAGCTGTGGCCCGACTACAAGGCCTTGCGTGACCGCATCGGCGCCGAGCGCGGTTGGCCACCCATGGGTCGAGCGGAGTTCGACCACGAGGCCGACCATGGCGCGCTTTACGTAGGGTCACCCGAGACGGTGGCACGCAAGATCGCTGCGACGGTGAAGGCGTTGGGCGTGTCGCGCTTCCAGATGAAGTACAGCGCCGGCGCC
>FTJN01000698.1_pt2 | contig 11042 bp, 7 predicted proteins | sample 1658361 | NCBI WGS metagenome assembly FTJN01 (sample SAMEA3914819, study PRJEB12502) | metagenome | biome: forest; material: soil | place: Canada | collected 2010-06-26 | depth 0.3 m | reverse complement strand
ATGGAGTCGCCGAGAAAGGCGATGGTTTGTCCGTCTGCAACCAAGGGGACGGCGGACGCATTCGTCGTTGGTAACAAGGGGGTAAACATCAGGCCAACAAGGAGACGCAAAAGCAGCAGGGGAGATCGGGAGATGTTCATGGAGGAGGTGCGAATGGGAGGATGCAGTGTCGCCAGGATCGATGCCCGCCCGATGGGCTGAATGCGCATCCGGCAGAGGAGGTTTCGATGACGGGAAATGGATCAATAAATCCGATCTTCCCATATCAGGCGGGGCGTGACCGAAAGGAAGAAGCTCTCGCTCGCCTCGATCACAATCGTGTTGGCTCCCTTCGCGAGCGAGACGGGAATGCGTTCTTTTCCGACGTGGGCGCCCGTCCAGACTTTCATCTGATCATGGACCTTCATCCCGTTGAGCCAGACGGTTTGGATACCCATTCCGGTCTGAATGAAGGCTTCGCCCCCGTCGGTGGAGGTGACCTTTGCGACGCCCTGAATGAATTTGCCCTTGCCGAGAAACCGCTCCGTCTTCTGTACCGTACCATTCCTTCTCATTTGCTCGACCCATATCCCGGGCGAATCGGCCAAGGGATCTTTCTCCGGCAGCGCCCATGAGGTCCACGTCGCATCGGGAACCAATTCAGACACCGTGGAAGGGGTGAGGAGAACCGGTTGATCTTTGGCATCGAGCGGCGTGCGGCGCAGCATCCAGTTTCCGATCAGGCCGGGCAAGGGCTGGGGATCGAATTTCGGGGGAAGAACCACCGAACCGCGTCCCAACGCGTCGAGAATCGATCTGGAGATGATCGATTGGCCCAGATAATTCGGATGCGTGTTGTCCTCGACGAAGAGGCTATTTCCGGACGCGATGGCCTCTTTCATCAACTTGCGATTTTCTGCCAGCAGACATGAGTTCTCCGTGGCGATGGTCCGAAGGACAGCTTCATAGGAATCGAGATGGGTTTGAGTGTTCCTGAAGTTCTCCTCATTCTCTGCTTCGGTTTTGCCGTTTCGGGCGAGGCATTCACTTGGAGTTACCAACATCACCCGGGCTCCGATGGCCTTGGCTTTCGCAACAATCGAGCGGATCGATTTGGCGTAATCTTCCGCTGAAACATGCTGGGCCGCGTCATTGGTGCCTGCGTTCACGGTGACCAGTTGCGGCTTGAAAATCGTCACGGTTTTCTCGAAGCGGGCGTCCATCGTCTTCGCCGAGTCTCCGCCCACACCGGAGCAAATGAATGCGGGCACAGTCCCTCCGGCTTCATGGAAGGACTGGATCAAAATCAGCGGATAAGTGTTGCCGTCCGTGATGGAGTCGCCCAGGCAGACGACGGTCGTGGGCAGCGGAGCTATTTCTTCGGCCTGGCCGGGATGACCGAAACCAAGCAGGGTGTATATGAACACAGCAAGGGCCAACCATTGCGGAGTCGGTGTGATTAGTGGGTTGTTCGAAGGCATTTGGTTTTGGTGGGTCAGGTTGCTCTACTTGCCTGGGGACTTGGGTTTCCACCGGTAGAAGTTTTGGCGGGCGCGAAAGCCACTGTTTTCGGTGAGGACGTCATACTCACCCCTTTCGGGATTGTAGTGGGCACGTAGTCCCATGTTGGCATCCTCCCAGGCGTTATCTCCCCCAATTTCAGGCCCGGGGAGCATGTTCATCACGAAATTTCCCTTGGCATCGATCACGCGGATCGTTCCCCAAAGGTCCGTACAAAAGGAGACTCCGTTGGCGACATCGAAAGCCTCATACAAGAACCCGTCGCCGGAGTAAGGGGGATAGTTGAGAAAATTAAGGTCGTCCATGGGAGTCGGCAGGACGGTGACAAAGCGTTTGACCGGCTTCGTCGACCAATGATCATAGCAGCCGAGGGTTCCTCCGGTGTTGCCGTCTTTGGCCCGGGGATTCGTTTTGGCCAGCAGGTACATGGTGTCCAAGGGACCTCCCACATAGCGCAGACGCGATACCGTCCCGGTCACCGGATCATCGAATTGATCGAACAACGCGAAGTCGACTTGAGTGTCGGAATAGACGGGCACGCCCTTGGCATTGAAACTCTGAAAGGGAATCTTTTGTACTTTGGGATTAGCCCCGCCTATATCGCCCGTCGCCAGATAGATATCCCCGTTATCGGCGATATCAAAGGATTGAAAGCCCCGGATCGTGGTGATCACCGATTCTTCCTCAGGTTGGTGGACGCCGTCACCGTTGCCATCGCACCATACCTGAATACCCTTCTGGGGATGTTTGAAGGAGAATGAACCGGCAGGTACAATCTGCTCCCCTGAAAAGCGATAGATATAGATATCGTTCACGATTCCCTGACCACCCGTATAGAGCACGGGGGTTCCCTTTATCTTTCGGTACACGGTATTGCAGCCCCCGAGATTCGGAGGATAGGTATAAGCGAAAGGATTGGTGATATAACTTTTCAGCTTCCACTCCGCTCCCGGCGTCGATCCCTTGTAGTCCATGGCGTAGTGCTGCGTTGCGGTCCAAACATCGGAATCTCCCACGTTGGGATCGAAATCGCCGGTATGGGTCATTTCCAGGCCGAAGAGGTTCCAGAGGAGCTTCCCTGCGGGATTAAATGCCCGCAGGTCCGTTTTATTTCCGCCGGAGTTACAGACGACGTAAATGTTGTCCGCGTCATCCAGCCCCACGCCGGTCGGTCCAAAGAACCGGGCATCGCCGCCGGAAGCGGGATCACTAATCAATCCCGGTGTTTTGCCGGCGAAGATACCTCCCTCCACTCCAACCGTACGGGTGCAGACGGGTGCCTTGTCCGTTCCCGTATAGAGATTATAGAATCGGATGTTTTGCGCCGGGCCGTTTTCCGCGACCAGCAAGCGGTCACTTTTGCGATCATAACTGAGAGCGGTGGGATTGATCACATCGGTGATCTGCTTGTTGAGATAGTTCCCGTTCTTATCATACAACTTGATCGCGGCCCCACTGGGCTTGGAGACCCGCTGAAAGAGGGGAGGCCAGGCCTCAATCTCCTGAGTGATCCAGAGATCGCCCTTTTTATCCACCGCCATGGGCCCGGGCCGGGTGAAGAGGAAGTTCCGGCCGGGCATCTCGTGGATGGTCGTCTTCCAAGCACCGCTCTCCGCACCGCCGCAATTGATGGCCAGAAAAGGAGTGCCATCAGTCTTGAGCACTTCGATGCCGGAAAGGATGGCATTGGGATCGGCACTACCGGTTACCTTGGCGACGGAGACGGCGAGATTGCCGGATTCATCCGGGGCGACACCTTCGAAGGGCACGACCGTGGCTTTGTAAAGCGCCCCTGCCGCTTTATAGATATCATAGTCGTTAATCTTCTGACTGCCCACGGAGAGATTCATCAGGCGCTTTCCTGTCGCGTTATCCTTCGGGTTCAGTTCGGCGAAATGAAGCCGGACTTTATAGGATTCCCCCGGAGTGAGGCCGGGAATCGTCATGGCTATTCTCTCGTTGGAGAAATTGCTCTGGTAGACGGCTTCCGGAGCGGGTTGGGGCACTCCGCTTCGGTCAATGGGCTCGCTGACAACGTTGTTGGTCACCCAGGGTATGACGCCATAGGTCGTCTGTGAGGGATTGACGACCATCACCTGTCCCGTCACCTGATTGCTCACATACAGCTCGCCATTGCCGAAGGCCAGGCCCGTCATTTTGTTCCTCCCTTTGATCAAGGGCGACTGAAGATACATGGGTTGATTGCCGACGTTCATGCTTCCCGCCAGATTCGTCTGATAAATCCCGCTATGATCGAAGGTGATCGATCCATAGTAATAGAGGTGGGTTCCGTCAGACGTAATGGACCCTTCATAGGGATGTCCGGTGTTCAGGGAGAATCCGTGCACGACCTTACCGTCTTTATAGCTTTTGCCTCCCTGCCCGCCCTCATCCCAGGAACTCGTGACATAGCAAGTTCCGTCCGGTGCCACCCACATCGCGGTGGATCCGCCGGAAACATAACCTTGGTCGAAAGTGGAAAAGCTGTTGCCGATCCAGCTCGATTCATAGGCCCATTTCGGATCCATTTCCAATTGAACGCTGTCGATCGTCGCGTTGACGCTGCTCTTGTTTCCGCTGGAAATTATGAAACCGACTTGAGTGGAACCGGTGACCGCAAAGGCCCCGCCACTGGCATTGTGAATCTGACTCCACACTTTTCCATTGGAGGATTTATAGACCGCAAAGTTGTTGCCGTGACGCGCCAACTGGAGCCAGCAAGGTGCTCCCAAGGGCGCCCGGGTGCTGGGCCCCCGCCAAGGATTCCTGGCGTCCGGGGCCGTATCCCGGGCGATAACGGCAAAGACATTCGGATTGGGATCCTTACCGGCGAAGGGCCGAAAGGAAACTCCGCCCATCGTCGCCGTCGGTTCAATTCCCTGTCGCATCACCAATCCCACCTGAGAACCGTCCTGTCCATCGAAGCTGACAATGCGGGCCGTAAGCCGAAAGTTTCCTCCCTTGGGCAAAGTCGTGTAAGTGAAATGCAGTTGGTCCCCCTGCTGGTTGGATCCCGAGCCGGAGCCGGTCAGCATAAAAGTGCCCTTGGCCTCCGTGCCCGATCCCGGCGTGGGATCTCCAATATCGGCATTCGCCCAACCCGCGGATGACTGCGCTTGACCAGAAAGAATCCCGGAACAGAGGAGGAGCCCCAGGAGGCCCTTCCCGAGAAGCCTCGCGGGAGAGGCAAAAGGCGAAAGTATGCAACGGGTGGACGGGAAAGGAAGGAGCATGGTAGGCATGGGGGGAGGCGTTATTCGACGGAGAAGGCAACCGAAGGAGTGGATCGGGAAACCCTTGCGACGGATCTGACGGTCAGGGGTTATCGCGTCACCTGGGAGGCGTAGCGTTTCAGACGGATAAGGAGTTGAGCGCGATATTCTCTAAGGCGCAGCCGAAGCTGGCGGAAGGGGAACATTTTTGATCTCTCCCTTGGCGTTCGTGAACAGAAAGGACAACGTTTGTTTGACGGGCGGATCACCAGGCTTCGGCGGAGGCGGCGGCGGAGGCACTTCAAACTGCAAGGTGACCGTGTCGCTCTGACCGGGGGCCAGCGTTTCGAGGATCACGGCCGGCCGGTATTTGTGTCCGGGTGGCGCGACCGAAGGCACGACCGGATAGGCCTTTTGGGTCAGCTCGTCCGTCATGACCGATGATTCCATGGTGAAAGGGGAGGGACGGTAGAGGCCCGCCGCGATATCGCGCGGATCCGCGTTAGCTGGAACGGGAACAGGGGTGCCAATCAATGTCCCACCTGCGGGCGCTTGACTGGTCGCGAAGAGGCGGACTCCCACCAGCAGATGATTCTGCTGAATGCGTTTCAGATACATGATCTGAAAGTGTATGCCCGGCCAATTCGTCTCGCCCTCGGGAAGCGTGGGCTTGTCCTGTGCCATGAGAGGCAAAAGGCTTAACGCAAAAGCGAAATAGAGAAGATGGAATTTCATGTGTCTTGTCCAAACTTTCAGCGAATCTCCTCCGCGGAAATTGTCCTATAGAGATAACGCGGCAAAAAGGGATGATTAACCGGATCGACTGAATCGTCGTACGTGCCCACGACACCGTCCAATCCCGAGGCGATGGAATTCCCGTAGACACCATCCGCACCCGGATCGAGATAGCGCTCCAGGATGAAATGATAGCGTACGGTTGCAGTGATCTGATCACCCACTTCATAGACGCCATACCCGGTATTCAGCCTGGCTTTGGAGATCGATTGTCCGGCCACCCAAACCGAGAAAGTATTGCTCTGCGTGGTCAGGACACCGACGATTTGACGAATAAGATCGTTGCGCGTGGCGTTGACGCCGGGACGGAGAGCCGCGATTTCAGGAACGTTGCAAAGTTCCGCCGGCATGCGCAACGGTCCGTTGCTGCTGAGATAGGAAGCGATCGCCTGGGAAATCGTGGCCGCCGCCACGGCGGAACCGCCGGAGTAACCGGCCGTCGGCGAGGCGGAAACGTTATTCGTCTGGTTGACCATCACGCCCTGGAGAACGGCCTGTAAGGGCATCGTACGGGAAACATTGGGCTGCGGAATCGTGGTGTTGGTCGTATAGATAACCGACCCGTTGGGATTGATCCGCCCCGGGGTCGAGCCTCCTCCTGTGCTGAAAGCGGCCAGTACACCCGGATTTCCGAAGCCCTGCAGCGTGCCGACTATGTCATAGTAACCGTAGGGTCCCCGAAAGGGAGCGAGAGTCGACGGCACGTAGAGCAAATCAAGCAGAGCCCAGTCGGGATAGGGCGCGCTGCCCGTTTTAGTCGTTTGCTGGTTGGCACTCTCCGTGGAAGGCGCATAGCTGAGCAGCCGGAACGGCGTTCCGTGTTGATACTGGGATCGAGTCAGGCCGGTTGGACTGTAGGGTAGGCTTTCATCGTCCGGAATGATGCCGGTACGGAGATATTGGAGATAACCGATATTCGGGAAACGCGCACTGCGGGGAATCAAGGTCTGAGCGGGCACATTCGCGAGGGTGGTAACAGGAACATCCTGCTGGGGCATCCAGTAGGAATCGGGATCGGGTACCACAGACGCAGTGGCGGTCCCACGGTTCAGGGCGGAGTGAAATCCGCTGCTGTACTCCGTGGCGGAGTTCGTTGTGAAAATCCTGGATGGAATGCCGGCGAGGTCGATGTTACCCCAATAGGGGGGAATCGTTATAGGGCTGGAACTCGTGGTCACAGACCAATCGCCGGGAAATTTATTGACCAGCGGATCATCGACTGTGGCCAGAATGTATTCGGTATTTGCCAACTGAGCGCTGGGATCCGATTCCAGATGATTAATGGGGACGGGCATGGTGAACGGCGTGGGAATAACAGAAGCGATGTTCCGATCCCGCACGGTGGCTCCCGCCGTACTGCCCGGCATGGAATTAAAGCCGTTGATATTGGCCAATGCCGTCCACGCCTCATTATCGTACAACTCCGTACTCGTGCCACTGCTGACGAATCCACGCGTGGATTCGAGAGGAGTTGGGTCCACATCGGAAACCAGGGTATTCATGATTTCTGCCCGGACCTGAATACCTCCCTGGATGGTCAAATTCGAGCCGGCGGCTGCCATTTGCATTTTCAGGAGCGTGATGTTACCGAAATTGCTCGCGGTCTTCCGCAATTCACCCGGAGCCCAATCGCCATTGGGTGCCGTGGATTGTAACTTCGGTGTAACGGTGGAGGGCGATGGCGATTGCAAGGCGTAGACCGCCAAAGGACTGGAGAAAATGATGCCGCCGGCTCCCACTTGGGGGTTTACTCCCATGAGAAACCCAGGGGTATTGGTGACAGCGTAGGGGTGATAAGTCCGCGCCAGGACCTGATCGGGGTCCTGGCGATTACTCGGGATGCCTTGGAAATCAAGCCCTTGGTTATTCGCCAGCAACTGATTTCCCCAATAGTTACTGGTGCTGCCAGCGGAATCCGGCAGCTTCGGTAAGGGCGCGGGCGGCCAGAAATAGTTCGGGAAGTTGGTGGCGGAACCAGGATTGGGATTGCCTGCGAAAGGACTGATGTTGGCCGTCAGATCTCCCGCGTTGAGATAGCCCCGATTAACTCCCGGGCCTATATTGATTCCCCCATTCAACGCCACGGTCGACATGGTGTTGCTACCGCCCAGATAATTGGCGGGCATCCACCATTCCTGGAAGATATTCACCTGCGCGCACGGAGGTGAATTCGTGCCGGGAGACGGGTGAGTGACGGAACCGTAGGTGGTGAAGGCAAGCTCGATGGCGTTCACCTTCGGACTTCGCCCCATGCCGCTCACCCATTGATGACTGAGCCATCCGAAGAAGACGGGCGGAGTCGTGGTACTCCGGCCCTGAAGACTGTTCGCCACGTCGCTGCGGACATCATCTGTAGAAGTTCTATCGGGCGAAATGGCCTTCGCGCCAAGACCCACAATTTGTGCGACGACAGAGTCGATTTGCCGATTCGAATATTTACCGGCAAAACCACTGGAAGGAGCAGCGGTCCCGGGAAAGGGAGGCCACGTGATGGCCCGGCCCGCCGAATTGGTACCCGCAAGATAATTGGCCAGCATCAGCCCGTTGATCCAGCAATAATTCGTCCGGGTGTATTCGGCATTGGCACCGCCTGGACTGAGACCCAAATTATAATTTCCGCTGTTCAAGGCTCCCGTAATGCCACGAAACGCAAGGGGCCACGCCGTTCTCGTGCCGGCCGGTGCAATCGTCGGGTACCATTGATTCGGCTGCGCCACCCAATTCACGGGATTGGTGACGCCGTAGCTGGGCAGCTGGGACGGGGTCGGATAAATTTCCCGGGGGGCCTGAAACGTGATTCCATTGGTGGACATGTCCGTTGAGGTGTTCAGCGAACCTCCCAGGATCGGCATGAGGGCCATTTTAGGTTGGCCGAAAATATTCAGATCGGGGCTGCGGCCATAGGCGGTGAGATTGAAGACGTTGTTGGTATAGAGATCCGGCGTTGTCCCGGTGGCACGCAGGATTTCGCGGGGAGAGTTAAGGCCGGTGGTGCGGGCCAGGTAGACGATGTTCGTGGCCGTTGCGGTGGGGAGAGGATTGCCCCCTTGCTGCAGCGCCTCCAAGCTCACTTCGCTCGGCGAGCCCAGGCCCAGCGAGTTGGTCGTGTACTTCATCGTCCCGTCGGCCGTATTGATGTTGATCTTGGCGTTTTCGTCATCGATCCAAAACGCATACCGCCCGACGATGGGGTTGGCCGCCGAGGCGGTGCTGCTCGAGGGATCTCTCAAGACGTTGGCCCAGTAGACGGAAATGTTGGGTGCGGAGGCGCCCCCGGCGATCGGACAGGTCCCATCCCCCATGGGCGCGTTTAAATTCACGAGGTTGGTGGACCCTGTGGAAAAGAGCGCATAAGGGGTCCCCGTCGTGCTCGTGTAGGACCAGTGTGTGATGAGACCCGGCGACATCGACCAGTAGAACGCCGGAGGATTGGTCGCAAAATTAGAGTAGGGATTGTCCCACGTATCCAACGCCAGGCGCAATCGCGCCACGGCGGTATTCATTCCCAACGTGGCCAGAGCCTGCGCCTTTTGATTCTCATAATTGCGCCGGGCCGACGAGGTCTCCCAAGACATTGTGCCCAGAAACGCCACGGCGATGATCGTGATGAGCGACAACATCAAAAGCGTGATGAGCAACGCCGAGCTCCTGCAAGCCCTCCGGGTTGAATCCCGGTGAAAATGGGGAGATCTCATCGCAGCCATGGAGCAAGATCGACGGCGAGTTGAACTTCGACGCGGTTTTGACGGGTGACCGACGGACGGGCGGATGAATTCGATCTGGGCATGGGGGCGATTAGCATCGAGAAGACGGAAGAAATCTCGTTTCCACTTTTTTACATTATCGCTTTCCGCCGTTCTCCCAAAGCAACATGTTTCCGAACATATTCTGAACAGATCCTGAGTTTATTTTAAGCCGATCCGATAGCGTTGGCGGTATTGCGAAGGTGTGAGTTCGGTCTCCAGTTTAAAGCGCCGGGAGAAATAAAACATGTCCTGAAATCCCGTCCGTGCGGCCACCTCGCCCACGGGAAGCTTCGTTTCGGCCAGCAACCTTCTGGCATTCTGAAGACGAAGGTTTAAAAGGTAACGGGCTGGCGTCGTTTTTAGCGTGTCGAACCATCGCCGACGAAACGTCGAGGTGGACAATCCATGGTCCCGGGCGATTTGATCCAGATCGTAGGAGAGATGAGGGTTGTGCTGAAATTGGTCGATGATTTGCCGGATTACCTGATCACCGGAGAGATCCGGGATTTTGACATCGGGCAGCAGCGATTCCAGGATCATCCGTTCGCAGATGCGGTCGACCCGATCGGCGGTAAATTCTGCATAGGGACTTTGGCTCAACGCCTGCAACTCATCCACCTGCGCCATGACTCCATCCAGATTGCGAATGGGCCAGACCGGGCGGTTTTCCTCCGTATATCCCCTCCCCCGAAACCAGGAGAGATACTTGGGGTCGTAGATCAAATAAAGTTCATCCCACGTTTCGTTCGGAACAGGTGGGCCGTAGTCAACCAGTTCGCCGGGCCACTGCGTCAGGACGAAGGGAGCTTCGAAAGACCAGCGTTTACCGGCACGCGAAAAATCGCCGCGTCCCCGCAGGATAAAGGAAAAGTTACAGCTCTGGAACTTGGTGCGGATCCGATGGTCCTTATCTTTGATGTCACCCATGCTGAGGAGCGGGCATGGAGAGGGGAAGCGTCGCGGATAAACCGCCCAGTGCTTGGTAAAAATATCCATATTTCTGATTAAACAGTCCATGGCTTCCTAGGCCTAGGAATGTCTAGGATGAACAAATAAGATAAATCCTATACGACCATGACATCAATTCCCACATCAAATTCTTCGGTTCTGCGCATCGGGATGATCGGGTGCGGAAAGATCAGCGATGCCTATTTCCAAGGCCTTGCCCCCTATGGCGACTTCGCCAAAATCACCGCCTGCGCGGATCTTGATGTCGAGCGCGCCCGCGCCAAGGCCTCCCAACATGGCGTGGACAAGGCCTATTCCGTGGATGACCTGCTCGCGGATCCCGAAATCGATGCGATCCTCAATTTGACCATTCCGGCGGCCCATGCCGCGATCAATCTCCGCGCCTTGCGGGCCGGCAAGCATGCCTATTGTGAGAAGCCTTTTTCCCTGACTTACAAGGAAGGGCTGGCGGTCTGGAGAGAGGCCCAACGTCGAAAGCTGCGTGTGGGTTGTGCCCCGGATACCGTGCTGGGAGCAGGCATCCAAACCTGCCGCAAGTTGATCGATGAAGGCGTCATCGGACGTCCCGTGGCAGCGACAGCCAACATGCTCTGCCCGGGCCACGAAAGCTGGCATCCGAGCCCCGAATTCTACTACCAGTTTGGGGGAGGACCTCTGTTCGATATGGGGCCCTATTATCTCACGGCCCTGGTGACCCTGTTGGGCCCGATCAAAAGTGTTTCGGCACTCGCGAAGAAAACTTACGAGGAGCGGGTGATCACAAGTCCCGCCCTCAAGGGAAAAACAATGTCCGTTGAAGTCCCCACCCATCTTTGCGGCA
>FTJN01000019.1_pt3 | contig 11054 bp, 12 predicted proteins | sample 1658361 | NCBI WGS metagenome assembly FTJN01 (sample SAMEA3914819, study PRJEB12502) | metagenome | biome: forest; material: soil | place: Canada | collected 2010-06-26 | depth 0.3 m | reverse complement strand
CGATCGGCGCGGCGAGCGGCGAGCGCGTCTTGTCCGTCCTCCGGGCTCACGACATGGAGGCCGCGGCACGCGTGCCCACGCGGACGCCAGCCATCCGCGCGCGGGCAGCGGGCCAAGTCCGAGTCAGGGCGGGAGCGGGTTTCAAGGCGGTTACGGCGTGAACGCGAAGGTAGTTACAAAACGTACAAACGAATTCTAGCGGTGGGTATCGCGAGAATCTCCCCGCGCGCGCGCCGGCTCCGGCGCGACCGTCTCATAAGCGGGCGCACCGCGAGTTAAGTCACACCTCGCCACCCGTCCGGCTCGGCGGAAACCCCAACTCGCGCACGAGCCGGCGCAAGCCGACCCAGGCCTGCAGGGGTATTTCATGTCCGCCCTCGAACGGCGACCAGCGCACCTCGGCGTCCTCGGCGACGAGCGCGTCCCGCAACGATTGCGCCGCCGCGATCGCCAGGTTCGCATCGGCACGTCCATGCAGGAGGTCGACACGCACGCCCCGCAGGCGGTGCATGGCAGGCGCCCATTCGGAGAACGCGAGACGGGAGGCCGACCACAGCGCCAGCGCATCGACGGCCAGCGGCGGCTCCTGGAACACGCAGTCGAGCGCGAGCATCGCGCCCTGCGAGAAGCCGGCGAGGATCAGCGGCAGCCCCGGCGCGCGCTCGCGCAACGCGCGCGCGCCCGCATGGACGACCGCCCGCGCGCGGTCGCGTCCGGACGGGTGGCTGTCATGCAGGTCGGCCGGGCCGGCCTTCAGGCGCGCCTCGCGGGCGACGTCGTCCACCGGCCACCAGGCCCTCCGGCCGCTCGCGCGCTCCACGGGGCCGGACGGGAGCGCGACCAGCGCGGGCAGCTTCAGCGAGCGCACGAGGGGTGCGAGCTGGGCGGGGCTCATGTCCAGGCCGTGCAGCAGCACCACGACGGCTCGAGGCGAATCGGTCGAATCGACGTAGACGGGAGAGGGGCGTGAGTCGGCGCGCGATGGCCCGGCGCCTGGGTCGTTCCTGGTCACGAAGGCATTGTCCCGCTTCGCGCGTGCCGGCCTTCAATCGTCCGGATACAGGGTCTCCCAAGGCACCCGCACCATCACGTCCGCATCCGCCACCAAGGCCACGATCGCATTGGCCTTGTCCGTCGTCTCGCGCCGCTGCGGCCGCATCATCGGCTGCCCCGCGACGTTCGTGAGGCAGGCCACGACCGGGGTGCTCACGCTCAGGCCGCGCTGCACGACGATGGCGATCTCGCCCGAGGCCAGGCGCACGAAGCAGCCCGGCGGGTAGATGCCGAACTCCTTGATCAGGGCCGCGGCCAGCGGGTGGCCGGCACTGCTGGTGAAGATGTCGCGCGCGGCCACGTTGGGCATCAGCGCGACACGCGACGAGCGCGCGCTGAGCTTGGCGGTGAACACGTCGACGTAGTGCAGCGCCTGCGCCAGTTCGGCGACGTCGGTGCGGCGGCTCGGGTAGCCGCCGCCGTCCGTGAGTTCGTGGTGTTGTTCGACGGCCGCCAGCCACAGCTTGTCGTCCACGCCGGCGGCCATCAGCATCTCGGCGCTCCTGACCGGGTGGTCGTTGATGGCCTGGCGCTGCTCGGGCGTCGGCGGCACGGCCTGCACCGCGAGCCGGCCCTGGAGCTCGATCATCGACAGGTTCATCGACATCGCCGCGCTCACCAGCATGCGGCGCTGGCTGTCGTCCCAGCCCATGCGCCTGCCGGTGAGGCAGCACACGGCGGCGCAATGCAGCGAGTGCGAGACGCCGTACGACTGCAGCTTGGTCTGGTCGTGGCGCAGGATCTGGAACAGCACCTTGTCGGGGTAGCGGTCGGCCAGCACCATCAGCACGTTGACGACTTCGTCGAGCGCGGCGCGCAGTTCCGACGGCGAGGTCGTCAGCAGCGTGTTGAGGCGGCCGCTGGACAGGCGCCAGCGCCCGAAGAATCCTTCCTTGGGCTTGTTCGCGGAGGCGCTCGCGGCCTGTGCGGCGCGCATCTCGGCGGCGTCGACGAACATGCCGCGCGCGAGCAGCGTGCTGAGCATCTGCGCGTCGGCCACGCGATGCCCGCGCGCCAGCAGCAGCTTGCCGTTGCCGTCGCGGATGCTCCAGGCCAGCGGAAATCCCGGCTTGATCTGGCTCGCGACCTCCTGGAGCGGAAGCAGTTGCATTCGAGACCCTCGTGTCGTTGTTCGACCCACGCCGTCCGGGCAGGGCCCATGCGGCGGATTTCACCCTCACAGCCGGTTCTTCGGATCATGGGGGAACGACAACAGGGCGGCGCACGCATCCATTCGTCGACGTGCTCACTAAGTCACGATGACTCGCGCTGTCAGGAAACCTTGATACCTCGCGTCAGGCGGTTTCGCTCGACCGTGAGGAATCCTCACGAATCAGAAATAAACAATTTGAACGCCGCGTGCGTTCAGCCCGCGCGATTGCGCATGTGATCGGCGGTGTTCGCGAACGAGATCATCAGGCGCTCCTGCATGTCGGCCGTGAAGCCGCCCGCCTCGCCGATCTCGGCCATCGCCAGGCCCATGCAGGTGAGCCACTGGTCGCGCGCGTCGACCCCGATCGGATACGGCAGGTGGCGCGCACGCAGGCGAGGGTGGCCGAAGCGCTCGACGTAGAGATCGGGGCCGCCCAGCCAGCCGGTGAGGAACCAGGCGAACTTGTCGCGCGATCCGTCCAGCGTGGCCGGATGCAACGCGCGCAGCGCGGCGAAGTCGGGCTCCAGGTCCATCAGGTCGTAGAAGCGGTCGACGAGCGCGCGAACGCCGGCGACGCCGCCCAGTTGTTCGAATGGGGACGGGGGCTTGGAATCGATCTCGGGAACGGTCATGCCTGCATTGTCGAGCGTCGCGTCCGCGCGCGCCCGCGTATGGGCAAGCGCGTCACGGGCTCACGGACTCACGCGCGCAGGCGCGTGGCGGCGGCGACGACGGCCTGCGCCGCGGCGGAGCCCGGCATGCAATCGAGCAGGAGCTGGCGCCGCTTGACTGCGTCGCGCACGGACGGGTCGATCGGCACCTCGCCGATGAATTCGAGCTTGACCGGCACTTCCAGGCCGGGGCTGACGAAGCGGTCCACCACCTGCTGGAGCTGGCCGCGGATGACGCGGCCTTCGCCGGGCCGGCTCACCTGGTTGACGATGACGCGGATGTCGCGCCGGCCCTGCGTGGTGGCGAGCACCTTGATGGTGGCGTAGGCGTCGGTCAGCGAGGTGGGCTCGGGCGTGGCCACGATCAGCACCTCGTCGGCCAGCGACACGGTGTAGAGCACGACGTCGGAGATGCCCGCGCCCGTGTCCAGGAGGATGCGGTCGAAGCGCGGCACCACCTGCTGGACGACCGACACGAGCTGCTCGCGCACCTCGGGCGTCAGGCGCGAGTACTCCACCATGCCGGAGCCGGCCAGCAGCACCGAGAAGCCGCCGGAGGTCTCGAGGATGGCCTGGTCCAGCGTGTTCTTGCCGGTGAAGACGTCGTGCAGCGTGATCTTGGGAAACAGGTTCAGCACGACGTCCAGGTTCGCCAGCCCCAGGTCGGCGTCGAGCACCAGCACCTTCTCGCCCTGGCGCGCGAGCGCCGTGGCCAGGTTGGCCGACAGAAAGGTCTTGCCCACGCCGCCCTTGCCGCTCGTGATGGCGGTGATGCGGGCGCGTCGTCCGGCGTTGGCCGTGGTCATTCGAAACGCTCCGTGCTACGCACTGCGCTGTATTCGCCCTTCGGGCGGCCGTGCGTGCTCATGAAAGATCTTCCCCAAAGATGGACGATGCGAACAACAAGCCCTTCTCCTCGGCGGAGACCACGGAGACGGGCGTCGGCTCGAGGCAGGTGCGGTTGCGGCCTTCGGACTTGGCGCGGTAGAGCTGGAGGTCGGCGCGTTCCATCCACACGGCGGGCGTCGAGCGCACCCACTGCGGGGCGTAGGCGCCACCGATGCTGATCGTGCAGCCGAGCTGCTGGCCGCCGACGAGCGGGATCGCCTGGCCTTCGACGCGGGCGCGGATGCGCTCGGCCACCGTCGCACCGAAGGCCGGCGGGCAGTTGGGCAGGATGATGGCGAATTCCTCGCCGCCGATGCGCGCCACCAGGTCCATCGGGCGGACGGTGGCGTTGAGCGCCTCGGCGACGGCCTTGATGACCAGGTCCCCGGCGACGTGGCCGTGGTGGTCGTTGATGCGCTTGAAATGGTCGATGTCGACCATCAGCAGCAGCGCCGGCTCGCCGGAGCGCGCGACGCGGTCGGACTCGCGGGCGATCGCGTTCTCGAAATTGCGCCGGTTGGCCAGGCCGGTGAGGCCGTCGCGGCTGGACAGGTCGCACAGCGCGTCGATCAGCGACTGCAGCCAGGGCGCGCTGCCTTCGACGCCCACCGGCTGCCCCTGTCCGGACTGCGCGAGCAGCGACAGCGCCTGCTCCAGGCGCAGCGCGTCCGGGGTGGCAGGTGGCAGGAATGAAGGCTTCGAGTTCACGTGGGTCAGTTCTTGCTGAAAGTTCGCCGTGGTGTGAGTGGACGCTATTTCGCTTGCAGCCGAGTCTACAGCCGGCCCCACGGCGCCAGGAACCGGGAAAAGAGCGGCATTTCCGCCCCAACTCGGCCCGCCAGGACAGGCCAAGACTCTTGAGACTGGCTGGCAGCGACCGATAACCCCATACCGAACCCTCGGTTCACGGGCAGACCACAAGACGATGAGCACCGACCTCGCATTCGACAACGCCGACGCCGCCAACCACGAGTTCACGTTCAGCAACGGGGATTTCACGCGCGTGCAGAAGCTGATCTACCAGCGGGCCGGCATCAGCCTGCACGACGGCAAGCGGGCCATGGTCTACAGCCGCCTGTCGCGCCGGCTGCGCGAGACGGGCGATCGCAGCTTCGCCGACTACCTCAACGGCCTGGAGCGCGCCAGCGGCGCCGCGGGCGAGGCGGAGTGGCAGGAGTTCATCAACTGCCTGACGACCAACCTGACTTCGTTCTTCCGCGAGGAACACCATTTCCACGCGCTGGCCGACGCGATCAAGCCGATGGCCGGACGCCCGATCCGCATGTGGTGCAACGCCGCGTCGACCGGCGAGGAGCCGTACTCGATCGCGATGACGCTGCTCGAGGGCGGCTGCGGCAATGCCAGACTGCTGGCCACCGACATCGACACCAAGGTGCTCGCCACCGCGCAGCGTGGCGTCTACGCCGCCGACTCGCGCGGCCTGTCGCCGCAGCGCCTGCAGAAGCACATGATGCGCGGCACCGGCGCCAATGCCGGGTTCATGCGCGTCAAGCCCGAACTCCAGAAGATGATCGAGTTCCGCACGTTCAACCTGATGGCCACGCAGTGGTCGCTGGGCGAGCCGTTCGACATGGTGTTCTGCCGCAACGTGATGATCTATTTCGACCACGAGACGCAGCGCAAGGTGCTCGAGCACATCCATGCCGTCATGAAGCCGGGCAGCCTGCTGTTCGTCGGTCATTCCGAGAACTTCACCGACTCGCGGGACCTGTTCGTCCTGCAAGGCAAGACCATCTACAAGCGCGTCTGACGCGGCGTCCCTCCCGCCTGCCACCCGCCCCGGATTCACCCCACCCTTCAGGCTCCCGCACATGGCTTCGCTCCAATCCACGCCTTCCGCCCCCGCCGTGCGCCCTCCGACGATGCGCGTGACGTCGGGCCCCGGGTCACGCCTCGAGAAGCTGAAGTCGGTCACGCGCAAGCCCGGCGAGGCGTCGTTCTTCTTCTACGACGCGCACTTCCAGAACGAGGCGGTGAAGGTGTTGCCGGGCGAGTACTACGTCGACACCGAGGAACTGCTGGTGATGACGACGCTCGGCTCGTGCATCGCGGCCTGCCTGTACGACCGCCAGGCAAAGGTCGGCGGCATGAACCACTTCATGCTGCCCGAAGGCAGCGGCGATTCGGGCCGCTACGGCTCGTACGCGATGGAACTGCTGATCAACGAGATGATGAAGCGCGGCGCGACGCGCATGACGATGGAGGCCAAGGTGTTCGGCGGCGGCGCCGTCATCGCCGGGATGAACAGCATCAACGTCGGCGAGCGCAACACGAAGTTCGTCATGGATTTCCTGGCGATGGAACGCATCCCCGTCGTCTCCAAGGACGTGCTGGAGATCTATCCGCGCAAGGTGTGCTTCCTGCCGGCGACCGGCAAGGCCATGGTCAAGCGCCTCGCGCCGACCAACGCCGAGGCGCTCGTGCAACAGGATCGGCTCGCCGCGCAGAAGGCGGCACCGGCAACGACGGGCGGCGGCTCGGTCGACCTGTTCTGACCGGCAGGAACAAGGGAGAACAAACATCATGGCCAAGACAAGAGTGGTCGTCGTCGACGACTCCGCGCTGGTGCGCAGCCTGCTCACCGAGATCATCAACCGCCAGTCCGACATGGAGTGCGTCGGCTCGGCCAGCGACCCGTTCGCGGCGCGCGAGATGATCCGCAACCTCAATCCCGACGTCATCACGCTCGACGTGGAGATGCCGCGCATGGACGGGATCGACTTCCTGTCCAAGCTCATGCGCCTGCGCCCGATGCCGGTCGTGATGGTGTCCACGCTGACCGAGCGCGGCGCCGAGGTCACGCTGAAGGCGCTCGAGCTGGGCGCGGTCGACTTCGTCGCCAAGCCCAAGATCGGCGTGGCCGACGGCCTGAAGCAGCTCGCCGACGAGATCACGGAGAAGGTGCGCACCGCGTCGAAGGCGCGCGTGTCCAAGCCTCACGTGCCGGCGGCGGCGTCCACCGTCGCGGGCGCGGCGGCGCCCGCGAAGGCGGCGCCGCAGTCGATCGGCCGGCTGTCCACGGAAAAGCTGATCTTCATCGGCGCGTCCACCGGCGGCACCGAAGCCACCAAGGAAGTGCTGATGAACCTGCCGCCCGATTCGCCAGGCGTCGTCATCACGCAGCACATGCCGCCGGGCTTCACCAAGTCGTACGCCAACCGGCTGGACGGCCTGTGCAAGATCCGCGTCAAGGAAGCGACCGACGGCGAGCGCGTGCTCCCGGGCCACGCCTACATCGCCCCGGGCGGCTTCCACCTCAGCGTCGAGCGTTCGGGCGCCAACTACATCGCCCGCGTCACCGACGGCGAGCCGGTGAACCGCCACAAGCCGTCCGTGGAGGTGCTGTTCGAATCCGCGGCCCGCGTCGTCGGCCAGAACGCGCTGGGCATCATGCTCACCGGCATGGGCGCCGACGGCGCCAAGGCCATGCGCACGATGAAGGACGCCGGCAGCTACAACGTCTGCCAGGACGAGGCCACCTGCGTCGTGTTCGGCATGCCGCGCGAGGCGATCGCCCACGGCGCGGCCAACGAGGTGCTCCCCCTCACCAAGATCGCGCAGCATGTGATCGACCGGTTGCGCAGCACCTCGGGGCTGTCGATGAACCGCGTTTAGCGGGGCACGGCAGCATCGACGACTTCTGTCGTCGGGGCTGTCGATGAACCGCGTCTAGCGGGGCACGGCAGCATCGACGACTTCTGTCGTCGGGGCTGTCGATGAATCGCGTCTGGCGGGTCTGGCAACGTTGCGAACCCAGGGGCCTCCGGCCCCTTTTTTCATGACGGCGCGCGCCGTCTCAACCGCGCACGCCAACCTGGCTCAGTGCTCGCGCCTTGCGGAGGCTCCAGTCCATCCACGCCAGGAACGCGAAAGCCGCCACCCACGCCAGCAGGCAGGCCAGGCCGATCCGGAGTCGATGTCCGTCGTCCTCGCGGAGCCGGACGTCCTCGTAGGCCAGCAGCTTCGCGCCGTCCAGCTCGACGTCGTAGACCACGGCGCGGTCGTCGCGCTGCCAGCGCAGCACGGTCATGCGGTGCGGGGTGCGGTCGAAGAGCGCCACCGGCAGATGGCAGGGCAGGTTCACCACGCGCGTTCCTGCCGCGGTCTGCAGCGTCACTCGCGACGGGTTGCCGCCGCGCCCTTCCCGGCAGTCGTACCAGCCCTGCACGATGCCTTCGGTGCGCTCCAGCTGATCGATCGGCGGGCTGCCGTTGCGGCTGTTCCAGGCCTCGAGGACGACGATCTTGCCGATCAGGAAGACACCGAACAGAAGCACGGCGATGCGCACGGCGAACGACACGCTCCAAACGCGCACGTGGACCGGCGTCAGCGGCCGGAGGGGCCGCGCCTCGACCGGCGCCGCCGCCGGCGCGAGCTCATGGCGCGCCCAGGCGGCGACGACGTCGACCGGCACGTTGCAGAGGTCCGCGACCGCTTCGACGCTGTTGCCATCGGCGAGCATCGTCATCGCGGCGGCCTGGAGCCGCGCGGAATCCTGGCCTGGCAGGGAGTCGTTCATCGGCGCGCATTGTGGCTGAAGCCGCTCGCGCCCGCGTTTCCCGCCCCGTGCCGAGACCCGATCGCCACGCCCCGTCACGCCTGACGGTGGCCGGCCCGCTCCGGGTCGGGTCGGACGCCTTGACGCCACCGTCGGCAAGGGCGCATCCTGAGGTCGACGCCGCCCCGGCGGCCATGGAGGCGTCCGATGCCTACCGATCAAGACGATGCGGACGCGCTGTTCGGCGGCGCCGCGACGCCCGCCGCGTCGCCCTTGGGCGCCAAGGCCGGCGCGGACAACCGCCGCGAGACGCGGGTGCGCGCCAACTGGCCCGCACGCGTGCTGCTGGCGCCCGACCGCATCGTCGAACTCAACGTGTTCGACCTCTCCGAGAGCGGCATCGGCTTGATCACGGAAGTCGGCATCCCGGCGCACAGCGTGCTGCAGGTCGCGCTGGCCGTGCCGGGGCTGAACGATCCCGGCAAGATCACGCCGGTCTCGGGCACGATCAAGACCGCGCACATGACCGTGAAGGGGCACTACATCCATTGCGGCGGCCTCTGGGTGGAGATCCCGACGGCGTCGCGCGACCTGATCAACCAGTGGGTGCGGCGCCTGCGCAAGTGAAGGGGGTCGCCGATGCGGAGCGCCTTGCTGCCGGCGTGCCGGGCCGCTGACGGAGGCGTCCGGCGCCCGATCGACCCGGACGACGCGGCTCCGGCAATGTCATGATTCGCCCATGAACGAACAAGACCCCTGGATCACCTGGGAAGAATCCGGCGCGCCCCGCCGCGCGCGCTGGCGCTCCGAGTCGCAGGCGATGCCCGCGGCGCTGCTGCCCGTCGACGACACCTTGCCCGCCAACGCCGCCTTCAAGCTGATCAACGAAGGCACCGGGCTGCTGTGGCGCGGCGACTTCCACAACGGCCGGCAGTTGCTGCAGGCCCTGGGCCGGCGCGTGGACAAGCCCCCGCGCGAGCACACGCCCCGCAAGGGCGCGCCCGCCCCCGCGCGCACGGACGCGGCCGCGCTTGCGCGGGACGCGTTCGCGCGCCATCGCGAGGCGCAGGCGCGCCGTGCCGCGCTGCTCGGGCGCGTGCTCGTGGAGTTCCAGGCCGACCACACGATCGCGCTGCGGCGCGCGCCGGACGTGCGAGCCGCGCTCGGCGAGGCCTGGGGCGCGCCGGACGGCACGCCGTCGGTGGCGTCGCTGCGCGAGCTGCAGGGCCTGATCGGCGCGCACGAATGGCGCAAGAAGGGCGTGGAGGTGCCCGCGCTGGGCGCGCGCATCCATCCGTGGTTCGGCGTGTTCTCGCCCCTGCGCGGCGAGTACCTGGGGCTGATCGCGCAGGCGCCGCTGCCCGCGGGCGCGCAGGCGCTGGCGTTCGACGTGGGCACCGGCACCGGCGTGATCGCGGCGCTGCTCGCGCGGCGCGGCGTGCGGCAGGTCGTCGCCACCGATCTCGACCCGCGCGCGATCGCCTGCGCCACCGAGAACGTGGCGCGGCTCGGCTTCGCCGGGCAGGTGCGCGTCGTCGCGGCCGACATGTTTCCCGAGGGCCGCGCCGCGCTGGTCGTCTGCAACCCGCCGTGGGTGCCGACGCCGGCGAACGCGGCCATCGAGCGCGCCGTCTACGACCCGGGCAGCGCGATGCTGCGCGCCTTCCTCGACGGCCTGGCGGCGCATCTCGCGCCGGGCGGCGAAGGCTGGCTGGTGATGTCGGACCTCGCCGAGCACCTGGGCCTGCGCACCCGCGACGAGATGCTCGCGTGGATCGCGGCCGCGGGCCTGCGCGTGGTCGCACGCCACGACACGCGGCCGACCCATCCGAAGGCCGGCGACCCGGCCGACCCGTTGTTCGCCGCGCGCAGCCGCGAGGTGACGTCGCTGTGGAGGTTGGGCGCGGCATGAGCGACGTCAGGCCGCCAGCAGGCGTTCCCTCCGAAGTCGGTCACACCGCAGCCATCAGGCGGAGGGTTGCCTCATGACCCCGGACGGCGCGTTCCCGTCGCTCTCGACGCCGCGCCTTCAGTTGCGCGAGATCGTCGCCAGCGACGCACCCGCCCTGCTCGCGATCCACGGCGATCGCGAGGCGATGAAGTGGTTCGGCACCGATCCGCTGGCCGACCTGGAGGCCGCCGAGAAGGTGATCGCCGGCTTCGCCAACATGCGCGCGCTACCCAGCCCCGGCGTGCGCTGGGGCATCGTGCACGCCCACCCCGGGCGCGGCAGTGCCCTGCTGGGCACCTGCGGCGTGTTCCGCTGGAACCGCGGCTGGCGGACCTGCCTCACCGGCTACGAGCTCGCGCGCCACGCGCAAGGCCAGGGCTACATGACCGAGGCGCTGCGTGCGATCTACGCGTGGGCGTTCGAGACGATGGGCGTCGAGCGCATCGAGGCGCAGGTCCATCCGCGCAACACGCCGTCGCTGGCGCTGCTGAAGAAGATGGGCTTCGTCGAGGAAGGCCTGCTGCGCGAGGCGGGGCTGTGGCTGGGCGAGCGGCGCGACCTGGTGCAACTGGGCTTGCTCGAGCGCGAGTTCGTGCGAACCTAGTGTTCTGTCCCGGAAATACGCGGTCTGACGACGGGTCGAAACGGGGTGAGCGCAAGGCGCGCGAGGCCCTCGCTCCTGGTGGGCTCGCGGGCCTCGCGCAACGCAGCGATCGCCCCGTTTGGGCCCGCCCCGAAGGGGTTCGACCCACCCGCGCCGCAGCTCGCTGCCAATCGAGTCGGTGTTCATGCACTACGGACAGGTCGAATCGGCAGGCT
>FTJN01929885.1_pt1 | contig 11101 bp, 14 predicted proteins | sample 1658361 | NCBI WGS metagenome assembly FTJN01 (sample SAMEA3914819, study PRJEB12502) | metagenome | biome: forest; material: soil | place: Canada | collected 2010-06-26 | depth 0.3 m | reverse complement strand
CCGGCGACGACGTCGACAAGAACGCCGGCTCCGCCGACACCCCGCGGAGCGTGCAGCCATGAAGCAAGTGGAAGTGACCATCCTCGGCCAGAGCTACCTGCTGGCCTGCCCCGAAGGCGGCGAGGCCCTGCTGCAGACCGCCGTCGCGTCCGTCGACCGCGAGATGAGCGGCATCCGGGACGCGGGCAAGGTGAAGGCGCGCGAGCGCATCGCCGTGCTGGCCGCGTTGAACCTGGCCTACCGTCTCGCCGAGGCGCCACGCGCCGCGGCGGCGCCGGTCCCCGCGGTCGAAGGCGGCGCCGCGGCGCCGCACGTGGAGCACGCCGAGGCGAGCGAGGCGCGCCGCGCCGCCGCCGCGCAGGTGGAGCTGCTGATCTCGCGCCTGGACACCGCGCTGAACGACGACGGCCGCCTGCTTTAACGTATTTCAGAATCGCGTTCGTCAAGTGATTTTGTAGGCCCTCTTTACGTCTCTGATGCTGGCACCGGCCCCGGGTGGACGCATAGAATGGATTCGTCCGTCGCGTTCGCGAGGGTTTTATATTTCCTTGAACCGATGCTCTATGAGCTAGGGCTTGGAACATCGTCTGGTTGGTGTGATCGTCTCGCGTCAGATGAACCCGATTCCAGACTGACCTCGCCCACCTGAACACCCCTGGGTTCAGGAATGCGGCCCGAGGTTCGCGGCGGACACCCTCATTCTTCCTGCGCTCGATCGATGCCCTCGTACTGGCTGATGAAAAGCGAGCCCGACGAGTGCTCGATCTCCGACGTTGCCCAAGCCCCCGGCCATCGCGTGCCGTGGATCGGCGTGCGCAACTACCAGGCGCGCAACTTCATGCGCGACCAGATGCGCGTCGGCGACGGCGTGCTGTTCTATCACTCGAGCTGCGCCGAGCCCGGCGTGGCCGGCATCGCCGAAGTGGCCAGTGCGGCCTACGACGACGCCTCGCAGTTCGACAGCAAGAGCCCGTACTTCGACGCGAAGTCGGACCCTGCGAAACCCCGCTGGCAACACGTCGACGTCAAGCACCTGGCCACCACGCCGCTGCTGTCGCTCAAGGACATGCGCACGCGGCCCGAGCTCGCGACGATGGTCTTGCTCAAGCCGGGCAACCGGCTCTCGATCACGCCGGTCACGCCCGAGGAGTGGCGCGCCGTGATCGCCGCGCTGGTCGAACTGGGCGCCAAGCCCGAGATCCGCAAGCTCGTCGCCAAACTGGTCGCGGATTGAAGCGCGTCGACGTCGCCGTGATCGGCGCCGGCGCCGCCGGCCTGTTCTGCGCGGCCCAGGCCGGCCAGCGCGGCGCCCGCGTGCTGCTGGTCGATCACGCCGAGAAGGTGGCCGAGAAGATCCGCATCTCGGGCGGCGGCCGCTGCAACTTCACCAACCGCGACGCGACGCCGGCCAACTTCCATTCGAAGAACCCGCATTTCTGCCGCTCGGCGCTGGCCCGCTACACCGCGCAGGATTTCATCGCGCTGGTGCAGCGCCACCGCATCGCGTTCCATGAGAAGCACCGCGGCCAGCTGTTCTGCGACGACTCCAGCCAGCAGATCATCGACCTGCTGCTGCGCGAGTGCGACGACGGCAACGTCGAGCGCTGGCAGCCGTGCGCGGTGGGCGCCGTTCGCGCGCGCGCGAACGCGAGCGCGGGCGAGATGCGCTACGAGCTCGACACCGCGCGCGGCCCCGTCGAAGCCCGCAGCGTCGTCGTCGCCACCGGCGGCCTGCCGATTCCCAAGATCGGTGCCACCGACTTCGGGCTGCGGCTGGCCAGGCAGTTCGGGCATGCGATCGTCGAGCCGCGCCCGGCGCTGGTGCCACTGGTCTTCGGCGCCGCCGAATGGGCGCCGTTCGTCGAACTGGCGGGCGTCTCGCTCGAGGTGGAGATCTCGGCGGGCGCCGGCAAGCAGCGCGCTCGCTTCGTCGAGGACCTGCTGTTCACCCACCGCGGCCTCAGCGGCCCGGCCGTGCTGCAGGCCTCGAGCTACTGGCAACCGGGCGAGACGCTGCAGATCGCGTTCGCTCCGGGCACCGACTGGCACGAGACGCTGGCACGCGCCAAGGCCACCTCGCGCCGCCAGCTCGGCAACGAACTCGCCGCCCACCTGCCCCAGCGCCTGGCCCAGGCCTGGCTGGCGCGTGGGGGCCTGCCGGACGAGCGCCCGATGCCCGAGGTCGCCGACAAGCCGCTGCGCCAGCTGGCGGAATCGCTGGCGGCCTGGCGCATCGCGCCCGACGGGACCGAGGGCTGGAAGAAGGCCGAGGTCATGGCCGGCGGCGTCGACACCCGGGAGATCGACTCGAAGACGATGGAAAGCCGGCGCGCGCCGGGCCTGCACTTCATCGGCGAGGTGGTGGACGTGACCGGCTGGCTCGGCGGCTACAACTTCCAGTGGGCGTGGGCCAGCGCGGTCGCTTGCGCGGAGTCACTAGCGGAGTCGACCATTTCGGGGTAGAATCCTAGGCTTTGCTGGCAAACCGCGTGTCGATCTTTGTCCAACTTCTAGAAACCGAGGCGCTCCAGGCGAGCGCAGCGGGTCTGGACAAGGACTCCGAGCGCAATTTCTCTCCCGAAGGATCCTTCTTTAAATGACCACCATCCGTGTCAAGGAAAACGAGCCGTTCGACGTGGCCCTGCGCCGCTTCAAGCGCACCATCGAAAAGCTGGGTCTTCTGACCGAACTGCGCGCCCGCGAGTTCTACGAGAAGCCGACCGCCGAACGCAAGCGCAAGAAGGCCGCGGCCGTCAAGCGCCATTACAAGCGCGTTCGCAGCATGCAGCTGCCCAAGAAGCTCTACTAAGAGTTTCGCGGAGCTCTCGAGCTCTTTTCCTCCGGACTGGCGCGCAAGCGCCGGTACCGAAGCCGAAAGCCCGTGCGGGACGCCGTAGCGGGCTTTTTGCATTTCCGATCAGCATTACAGTGCCCACAAGAACAAACCTGAAAGTCCATCCATGACGCTGAAACAACGAATCACCGACGACATGAAGACCGCGATGCGCGCCAAGGAAGCCGATCGCCTGCTCGCGATCCGCAACCTGATGGCCGCGATGAAGCAGCGCGAGGTGGACGAGCGCATCGAGCTCGACGACGCGGCCATCGTCGCGATCGTCGACAAGCTGGTCAAGCAGCGCAAGGATTCGATCGAAGCCTTCACCAAGGCGGCCCGCACCGACCTGGTCGACAAGGAGACCGCCGAACTCAACGTCCTGCTGGGCTACCTGCCCCAACGCCTGGACGCGGCCGCCATCGCCGCCGAGGTCGACGCCATCGTGGCCGAACTCGGCGCCGCGGGCCCGGGCGACATGGGCAAGGTGATGGCCGCCGTGAAGGCCAGGCTGGCCGGCAAGGCCGACATGGGCCAGGTCTCCGCCGCGGTGAAGGCCGCGCTGAGCAAGTAACCTCTTCCCAAGGATCCGCGATGGAAACCACCCTGCCCCTGCGCCAGATCGACGCCGACGTGTTCGTGGCCCCGCAACTCGACGCCGCCGCGATGGCCGAGGTGGCGCGGCTGGGCTTCAAGAGCGTCGTCAACAACCGCCCCGACTTCGAGCACGGCCCCGACCAGCCGACCTCGGCGCAGGTCGAGGCCGCCGCCGTCGCGGCCGGCATGCAGTACCGCCACCTGCCCGTGGCCGGCGGCTACCAGTCGCCCGAGGAGGTCGCCGCGTTCCGCACGCTGGTCGCCGACCTGCCGCATCCGCTGCTGGCGTTCTGCCGCTCCGGCGCGCGCTCCACGCGCCTGTACCAGCTCGCCCAGGGCTGACCTCGGCAGGTATGGATCCTGCGAGACTTCGCGCAGGATGACCGCGGGTCGTCATCCTGCGCGGAGCGAAGCGCGGTCGCGGGATCCACGTGTGCGAAGCCTTCGCGCCGGGCGTTGGGAAACGCCGGTTGCCAGCCCGAGCGCTGCACCACAAGTGCACGAACGTTCGTATCGGTAAGCGACCTGACGCAAACTGAATTTGCGTCAACCGATCCAGCATCCATGCGGGCTAGCGGCCGATTTTTCATGATGCGGGAAAACCTGCATTGTTGTTGCAGCGCGATTTTGCGGACATTGCGATCACTTCATTTCGCCCCCTGTCTTTCCGGCACACGAAAGGTGATCCCATGAAAGTTCGCTTCCGCACCGCCGCGCTCTGCGCCGTCGTCCTGGCCGCCGGCGGCCTCGCCGCGGTCTCGCAGGCGACGAACTACTCGCTGTGGGTCAACGGCCGCACCGGAGGCGGGCAATTGGGCAACTACGCCGATTTCACGTACTGGGGCCCCGGCACCACGGCCGCCGGCGTCAACAAGAAGTCGGTCAACTGGGACGGCCACAGCCACATCTCCGACCAGAACTACCTCGTGCGCAACGCGCTGGACTGCTACTGCACGGGCTCGAACTGGTGCTACGTCGCCGCCCACAGCGCCGGCGACCTGATGATGGGGTACACGCTGGCGATGTACGGCGGCTCGACGCGCACGGTCTCCAACGCCACGCCCAACGCGAGCGGCGTCTGCGGCGCGGCCGCCGGCGGCGGCACGCAGACCGGCTGGAACATCAAGTGGGTGGACGTGGCCGCAGGCGCGGCCGGCGGATCGGAGCTGGCCAACGCGGGCGATTGGGCGACCTCCGAGCCGCTCGTGTCCGACCTGAAGACCGGCACCGCGCGCGCGCTGTACGACCACAACAACACGCGCAGCCACTGGTTCTACATGTGGGCCGGCGCCAAGGGCACGCTGTATTCGGGCGTGCTGCCCGGGCAGGACGACGAGGTCGTCGCCTATCACAGCGCCGGCGGCGTCTCGGGCAGCTCGGGCGGGTCGTACTGCAACCCGAGCGACTGGTTCTGCAACGACTTGACGCTGGGCACGGCGGCCAACGAGGGCGGCACGGCCAAGTGGAGTTACCACACGGTGAGCTTCCGCGACGACAACGAGCAGTACAACCACTACACGAACGGCCAGTGGCAGGGCACGGTGGGCCTGGTGCGGCAGGACATGGTGAACTACGCACAGTGAGCCGGCCGCGATGAAGATCCGCTGGCGCGTCGTCGGTCCCGTCGCCCTCGTCTGTTCGGCGGCGGTCTGGTGGGCCGCGTCGACCGCGGGCACGCCGCCCGCGGCGCTCGATCCGGTGGCGCAGGCCAGCGCCGGCGCGCCCGCGCCGCGCGACGCGGCGCCCGCAGCGTCCGCCAATCGCGGCCCGTTCAGCGCCAGCGGCCTCGGCGATCGCCAGGCGAAGCTGGCCCTGTGGCAGCAACGCCTGCAACGCGCCCAGCAGACGCTGGAAGCCTACAAGGCGTCCACGCGCTACCCGTTCGACTCGCGGCCCGCGAGCGAACACCAGGATCAGTGGCAGCCGCACCCGGTCATCACGAGCGACACGCCGCTGCGCATGCCCGGCACGGGCGTCACGCCCAACCTGCGCGTGCACACGACGCAGCAGCGCGTGTTCGCCACCGGCGCGGACACCGTCACGTTCACGGTGGCCGCCACCGACGACAACGGCGCGCCGCTGCCGCTGAAGATCGTCAGCTCGGTCGCCCACAGCCCGCAGGACACTGGCGGCGGCAAGGCCGCGCCGCAGGCGCCCGTGGTGACCCAGCCCTTCGTCGACGACGGCACGCAAGGCGACCTGCAGGCCGGCGACGGCGTCTACACGGGCCGGCTCGACCCGATCGCCGAGGGCTTCGGCAACTTCGCGGGCATGATCCGCACCGAGCTGATCGTGCAGTCCGGCGACCAGCAGGGCTACGTGGCCTTCGACGTCGTCTATTCGCCGCAGGTGCCGGCCACCTGGGCCGGCCCGGTGCGCGACCAGGTGCAGGACGGATCGCTGGACTTCATCCTCGCCGCCAACGTGATCCAGCCGGGGCGCTACGTGATCACCGGCCGCGTCGACGACGCCACCGGCAAGCCCGTCGCGCTGGTGACCTTCAACGACGAGCTCGGCGCCGGCGCGCAGCCCGTGCCGCTGCAGGTCTACGGCCGTCTCGTGCGCGACCAGAAGCCGGTGTTCCCGCTGGTGCTGCACGACGTCGAGGGCTTCCTGCTGCGGCCCGACGCCTACCCCGATCGCGCGCTGATGCCCGCGCGCGACGGCACGGTGGCCACCTCGCGCAAGTACAGCCTGGCGCAGTTCACCGATGCCACCTGGTCCAGCGACGAGACGCAGCGCTACCTGGCCGAATACGGCAAGGACGTGGCGCAGGCGCAGCAGCAGGTCAGCCAGTTGCAGCCCGCGCCGGGCACCGGGCACTGAAGGCGGCGGCGCCCGCGCCGCCGGCCATTCCCTTCACGTGTCGTTGACATGATGCAATCGACGAATTACGTGGCAGGTCGACAATGGCACAGCGGCAAATGCCGTTCAACCGACACCCCATGACCATGCGCAAGTCCCTCCTCGGTGCCACCCTTGTCCTGCTCGCCTGCGCGGGCACCGGCGCGCTGGCGCAGGATCGCGACCACGACCACGACCGCGGCAGGCCCGGCGCGGATCGGCCCGGCGCGGACCGGCCCGGCAACGGCCCTGGTCCCGGCGCGGGCCGCCCTGGCTCCGGCCGTCCGGGACCAGGCCCTGCCCGGCCCGGCCCTGGCGCGCGATTCGACGGCCGCTTCGGCCACAACCACTACTACCCGTCGCGCGGCTACGTCTACGGCGCGCTGCCGGTGGGCGCCATCAACGTCGGCTTCGGTGGCGGGAACTACTTCTTCCACGGCGGCGTCTGGTACCGGCCGTACAGCGGCCGCTACATCGTCGTGCAGCCGCCGCTGGGCATCTACATCAACACGCTGCCGCCGGACTACGCCACCGTCTGGGTCGCAGGCGTGCCCTATTACTACGCCGACGACGTCTACTACAACGTCGCGCCGGGCCGCGGCTACGTCGTCGTCGCGCCGCCGCCGGGCGTCGACACCACGCAGACCGCGCCGCCGCCCGCCCCGGCGCCCGCCGCGCCGGATCCGATCTTCTACCCGCGCAACAACCAGAGCGCTGCGCAGACCGAGGCGGACCGCCGCGACTGCAACGCCTGGGCCACGTCGCAGCCCCAGGCGATGGCCGACGCCAAGGTGTTCCAGCGCGCCACCGAGGCCTGCATGGACGGCCGCGGCTACACGGTGCGCTGACGGTCGCGCGCGCCGAGGGCGCGTCGACCTCCACAACGACAGCGGGCGCGCCGGCCGAAGCCAGCGCGCCCGCTGTCGTTGCACGCCGCGTCGCGGTCCGCTGCCGGCCCGCGCACGCCGCTCGCGCTCAATGCCAGCCGCGATGCCAGCCGTGTTGCGGGTGGTGCCAGCCCCAGCCGTACTGCGCGTGGTATTCCCAACCCCAGCCCGGGCCCGGGCTCGCGTACGTGGGGGCGACATAGACCACGCCCGCCGGCGCCTGGTAGCCGCCGTTGTCGCCATAGTAGGGACGCGCGGGTGCCACGATGCAGCCGGACATGGCCGCCAGCGCGGCGCCGGCGACGACGAGTGCGAGAACGTTCTTCATGATGCTTCCTTGTCGGAGTTGTCGGGGATGCGCCACCGGGTGGAGGCCCCTCTGGGCGGTCCGTGGCAAGGCGCGCACCTTGTATCTCGACAACGGCAGGATCGACACATGCGTTGACCTCGACACGAGTCCACGGCCGAGCACGCAGCCCATCTTTACGTCGCCCGCCTATGGAACGCGCGTCCGCGGTTTACGCCCCTTTGCAATCAGAAACCCGATACTTGTCATCGGTCGATGACAACGGGCGTTGAATGGAGCAGGCGGCGCTGATGCAGCCTTTCAGGAGACCCGAATGAACTCGAATCGAAAGCTCGTGCGCTGGGGCGCTCTGGCCTTGCTCGTGACACTGATGAGCGGATGCTGCGTGGCCCCGTGGGGCGGGCGCTACTACGGTGGCGGCCACTACCAGGGCGGCGGCTACGAAGGCGGCGGCTACCACGGTGGCGACCATGGCGGCGGCGGCTGGCACCACTGAGCCCCTCGAACGCGAAAGGCCGCTGATGCGGCCTTTTGTCGTCGTCGCGGCGCGAAGCGCCGAGCTCAGTGCAGGCTGCTGCGCCCGCGCCCCTTGCCGCCGCCCGGCGGCGTCGCCGCGGCCTTGGCATCGACGTTGCGCAGGATGTCCTTGCCGCTGATGCCGGCGAACAGCGCCGCCGCGCGCACCTTGATCTCGAGCAGCTCGCTCGCGCTCACCGAGTACTGGCCCGTGACCTTGTTGACGTCGATCTTGAACTCCACGTCCTTGCCGTTGTTCGACAGCGTGCCGACGGTGAACTCGTAGTCCGAGTTGTCGGCGGGCAGTCCACGGCCCTCGAGGTCGTAATCCTCGTACTCGATCCGATAGATTTCCCCGCTCGCCAGGTCGAGCAGACCGGTCGAGTCGATGATGTCTTCGCTCAGTTCATCGGAAATCTTGATCGGTACCTTCAGGTCCACGGGTGTGTCTCGTCTTGTTTCAGGAATCCGCGATTTTCACACGCGCGCACGCCGGCGCGTGGAAATCGGCCATTGACCCGTCTTGCGACAGAGGTCGGTGTGGTTCCCGGGCATCGTCGCGCGGAGTCGCGCGGAGTCGCGTGCACGCGCCGGCGAAAGATCGGCCCCGGGGTCGATCGACGGTCGAACGATGCGCTCAGGAGCCGGCGACCTTCATCGGCGACAGCAGCACCGAGCCCACCGTCTTCGCGCCGTAGTTGTAGGTGTCCGAGCCGATCGCCTGGATGCCCATCAGCATCGAGCGCAGGTGGCCGGCGATGGTCACCTCCTCCACCGGATGCACGATGCGGCCGTTCTCGACCCAGAAGCCCGCCGCGCCGCGCGAATAGTCGCCGGTGACGTAGTTGACGCCCTGGCCCATCAGCTCGATCACGAACAGGCCGCGATCGAGCTTTCTCAGCATCGCCGGCAGGTCGTCGCCCGGCTGCGTGCGCCGGTGCGTCATGCGCAAGTTCTGCGAGCCCCCGGCGTGGCCGGTGGTCTTCATGCCCAGCTTGCGCGCCGAATAGCTGGAGAGGAAGTAGCCCTGGACCTCGCCCGCGCTGACGACGTCGCGCGCCGTGGTGCGCACGCCTTCGTCGTCGAACGGCGCGCTGCCCTTGCCCTTGGGCTCGTGCGGGAACTCGAAGACGTCGATGTCCCTGGGAAACACCGCGGTGCCCAGGCTGTCCTGCAGGAAGCTCGCCTTGCGGTACAGCGCCCCGCCGCTGACGCCCTGCACGAACGCGCCCAGCAGACCGGCGGCGAGGCTGGACTCGAACAGGATCGGCACCTCGCACGTGGCCACCTTGCGCGACTTCAGGCGCGACAGCGCGCGCTCCGCGGCGTAGCGTCCGACGGCCTCGGGGGCGGACATGTCCGCGGCGCTGCGCATCGACGTGTACCAGTGGTCGCGCTGCATGCCGCCGCCCTTGCCGGCGATCGGCGCGACCGACAGCGAATGGCGCGAGCTCGCGTAGCCGCCGCGAAAGCCGCGGCTGTTGCCGGTCCAGAAGTGCGACTGCTGCGCCGACACGCCGGCGCCCTCGGAATTGGTGATGCGGCGATCGGTGGCGAAGGCCGCGTCCTCGCAGCGCTTGGCCAGCTCGGTGGCCTGCGCGACGTCGACGTCCCACGGGTGGAACAGGTCGAGGTCCATCGCGGCCTGGGCCGGCGTGGCCAGGTCCTCGGCGTCGGGCAGGCCGGCGGCCGGATCCTCGGCCGTGAAGCGGGCGATGTCGTAGGCGGCGCGCACCGTCTGCTCGAGGGCCTTCGTGGAGAAGTCGGAGGTGCTGGCGTTGCCGCGCCGCTTGCCGATGTAGATCGCCACGCCCACCGACTTGTCGCGGTTGCGCTCGACGTTCTCGACCTCGCCCTTGCGCACCGACACCGACAGGCCGCTGCCTTCGGACACCTCCGCGGCCGCGTCGCTGGCGCCGGCGGCCTTGGCGATCTTCAGGACGTCCTCGATGATCTGCTGGAACTGCGCCGGTTCGAAGGCAAAACCCTGGGATTTCGTGACGGCCATCGGCTTTCCTTGCTTGGTGTTGTAGAGGTCTGCGGGCCCGATACTGGCCAACCGCGTCATTTGCAGGACAATCCGGGCAATCATAGCGATCCCAGAGAGCCCTTCGAACCATGCCCCGCGAGCCCAAGCACGCCTCCAACCGCCAGGCCGAGGAGATCGATGCCGACATGATCGACATGCCGCTGAGCAAGCGCCAGGCGGCCATCGACGGCGTCGCGCCGAGCCGCAACGAGCTCAAGAAGCACATGCAGGACCTGCAGGAGCTGGGCGAGGCCGTCTCCGCGCTGCCGCCCGACCGCCTCGACAAGCTCAAGATCGACGAACGCCTGCGCGACGCGATCGACGAACTGCGCCGCACGCGGTCGTTCGAAGGCAAGCGCCGCCAGGTCCAGTACATCGGCAAGCTGATGAAGCACGAGGATCCGGAGCCGCTGCGCGAGGCCGTCGCGTCGTACCGCGTCGGCAGCGCCACCGACACCCTGGCGCTGCACCAGGCCGAGTACTGGCGCGACCAGTTGCTGGCCACCGACGACGCGCTGGCCAACTGGGTCAAGGAATACCCCGCCACCGACGTGCAGCAGCTGCGCAGCCTCGTGCGCGCGGCGCGCAAGGAAAAGCTCGAGCCGGGCGAACGCCATGGCCGCGCGTACCGCGACCTGTTCAGGCGGGTGAAGGAGCAGATGCAGGCCGTGCCGTCCGCGGACGGCGACGAGTCCGGCCCGGATCCGTCGCACGATGACTGACGCGGCGCCGACGCTGGAGGCCGTCCGCATCGGACTCGTCTCGATCAGCGACCGCGCGTCCGCCGGCGTCTACGAGGACCAGGGCCTGCCGTCGCTGCGCGACTGGCTGGGCCGCGCGGTGCGCAACCCGGTCGTCTACGAGCAGCGCCTGATCGCCGACGACGCGCCCACCATCAGCGCCACGCTGCGCGCGCTCGTGGACGACACGCGCTGCGACCTCGTGCTCACCACCGGCGGCACCGGTCCGGCGCCGCGCGACGTCACGCCGGAGGCCACGCTCGCGGTGGCCGATCGCGAGATGCCCGGCTTCGGCGAGCAGATGCGCCAGATCGGCCTGCGCTTCGTGCCGACGGCGATCCTGTCGCG
>FTJN01000003.1_pt3 | contig 11164 bp, 3 predicted proteins | sample 1658361 | NCBI WGS metagenome assembly FTJN01 (sample SAMEA3914819, study PRJEB12502) | metagenome | biome: forest; material: soil | place: Canada | collected 2010-06-26 | depth 0.3 m | reverse complement strand
CGCCGGCCCGGGCCCGCTCCGTTCGCGCGAAAAAGCCGACCCAGACGATGACCGCATAGCCAGCCAAGGCCAGCGGCACGAGCACGAGCATGAGGAGAAATCCGGAAAGGCGTTCGCGCAAAATCCGGAAGAGGACGCCGAGCCCGAAGCGGTTCAGGAAGCGATCCACGAACCCGCGCGTGAAGAGGCCGGGGCGGAGGTTCAGGTACTTGGTTCGGAAGGGCACCGCGCCGGGGAAGTGCTCCTCGTGCTTCGCCAGCAGCGCCTTCATCTGGACGTAATCGCCCACGCGATTCGCCGCGAGAATACCGCTCTCCAACGCATTTTTCTGCACCGGCTTGCGACTTGCCGCCTCGACGAAAACGGCGAGCGCTTCGTCCTGGTTGCCGAGTTGCTGGTGAGTAAGGCCCACACGGTAAAGCTCGTGCGGATTGAGCGTGGCAACATCGGTCGCCCGGGCTTTTTTGACGATGGCCTTGAAGCAACGGCGGGCATCGTCCCGGTCGCCGATCTCCGTGTAGGCGCGGCCGATATTGAAAAGCGAGATGAGGTCGAGCTTCTCCTCGCCCACCGATTCGGCGAGCGTGATCGCCCCCGCGTATTCGCCGCCCTGCACCAGCAGGCTGATCTGCCGTGCGGTCTGCTCGATACCCGACTTGCCATCGTCGACATAATTGAGCATGACCTTCGACATCACGCGGTCGATGACATACTGGTAGATGTGGCGGTAGTCGTTCGAGACCCAGGTCAGGTTCGGATCACCGAGCGTGACGAACTCGAAGCTGGGGAAGTAGTCGACATCGGCGTGGCGGCTGGCGAAGACCTCCACCGCCGCGCGCTGCACCGCCTTCGAGTAGGCATTGGCGACGAGGACGTCCATGTCGCGGAAGGTATTGCGCAGGGGAATGGGCGAGACGGTGACGAGGAAGCGGACGTTCGGTTTGCCGTGCTGCTGGATGAGGCCGCGAAAGGCCTCCAGCGCGTCGAGGATTTCGGCGTAATCGAGCACGCGCATCTCGAACCGGCCCGGCCATTTTTTGCAGATGGAGGGCGACGGCGTCTGGTTGAGGTGGAGGCTCGCTTGGGTGTCATACCAAGATTCGACCAGGCCGAGCGTGAGGATGACGACATCCGCCGAGGCCAGGTTGCGGATCGAATCGACGTAGGTCTGGCGGAAGGCCAGCATCTCGGCCAGCGTCCCCTCGGTGATGCTGCCGGAAAGCTGCAGGTCCACCCACTTGTCCTCGCCCGTCTGCACGAGCGCGTCCTGCCCCGGGTAGGGCTGCGCCGGGTCGAGCGCCCACCGGACCTCGTTGAGGATGGAGTGGATGGTGTATTTGTTGAAGATGGTGACGTCGGAGGTGCGCCGCTTCATCTCCTGGGAAAGCGAGGCGCTGCGCGAGGTGACGTGGAACCCGGCATCGATCAGCACCGCATCGACCTCCCGCGCGAAGCACGAGCCGAGGGTGAAGATTTGCGCCTCCGGGGCGATGCGGAATGTGGCCGCGACCTCCGGCGACGGGTAAGGATAGAGGCGGTGCCCGTCGGTCGTGGGGGTGGGGTACTTCGCCCTGGGGTTCTCCGTGGCGGCCTTCCACGCCTGCTCGGAGGAAAGGATTTCTACCGGCACGCGGCCTCCTGGGTGAAGCGCGGAAGGGGGAAGCGTTTCATGCGGGCGGGTTTCGCGAAATAATAGCAATCCCTCCCGGACACGGAAGGGAAAAAGCTCCTCCCGCCATGCGCCGCCCTCAATGCGCCCGGAGTCGCAGGATCCAGCGCATGGCCTGCCGCCAAACGGGCAGCTTCTTGCCGGAGGTCTCGCGCCACTCGACCAATTCGGTCAGCGCCTGCTCCGGCGTGGTGAAGTGGCCGGTGCGGCGGCTGAGGTAGGCGGGATAGAGGATGAGCGTGGCCGCGACGAGTTCATCCAGGGTGACGCGCCGGGTGCGGCGGGCGACCGGGATGATATCGGTGGTGAGGCCCCAGCCGGAATAGAAGGGCTGGCCGTAACAGGTCACCGGCTTGCCGCGCAGGAGCGCCTCGAATCCGGCCAGGGAGGTGAGGACGTGGACCTCGTCCACCGCGCCGAGGAGATCGCCCATGGCGGCGCGTTCGATCAGTTCGTTGCACCAGTGGCGGGTCTCGTCTTCATCGGGGCCTTTCTTGCGGAGCCCGGCGAGAACGTCGGGGTGGGGCTTGTAGAGGATATGCGCGCCGGGATTGGCCTCCCGCACCGCGCGAAGGAGGCCGAGATTGGTCCGCAAACCGGGCGCGCCGAGGCGAATGGCCGCATCGGTCTCCACCTGCCCGGGAACGAGGATGACCTTTCCGCCAGCGGCGGGCCGGGACCAGGTCCCCTCCCCGTCGTTGTACTTGGTCAACCCGGTGGCCACGATCCGTTCCCGCAATCGCGCGGCCCGCTCGCGAAGCGCCGGCGTGAAGTCGGTGGTCTGGAGGAGATGCTCCAGATCTGAAGGCTGGGTGGAATCGTAGTAGATGCCCCGGCGATCCATCACCCAGGAAAGCGGACGAACGAGGTCGACGCCCAGCCCAACCGAGCGGAGAAAGCCGTCCTCCAGCCGGACGGGGTGGACGCCCTCCGGAATCGCCACCGGCCTGCGGCCCCAACTGACCAGCGTGGCCCCGGCGGGGAGACGCTCCGGATGGGATGTGAAGTGGACGCAGCTACCGGCAAAATAGGCCCGGACGATCGGCTTTTTCCAAAGCGAGAACCCGGTGGCGTGGACCTCCGCCGGGAAGCGTTCCCGCATCCGGCGTTGATGTCCCATCCAGGCGATGGCCTGCTCCGGGCTGCACCGCTGGCCGGTCTCGGGATCGAGGTAGCGGGGGTAATCGACCAAGGCCGCGTGGACGAGGTTCTCCAGCGGGACCGGTTGGCGGCGGGACGGAGCCGAGAGCGCGTCGGTGGTCAGGCCCCATCCGGCGTAGAAGGGCATGCCGAAGGTATGAACCGGCTTGCCCCAGAGGAGGCCTTCGAAGCCGATCTGCGAGGTGACGGCGTAGACTGCCTCCGCTCCGGCCAGGAGCCCGGCGGGATGGATATCCTGCCCCAGCACCTGCACCCGGGGCATCCGGGCCACGGCGGCGAGGTCGAAGTGGCCACGGCGTCGCCCGGCCATGACTTGGGGGTGGACCTTGAGGATGATGGTACACTCCGGGTGCCGGCTGAGGGCAGCCTCCAGCATCCGGGGAAAGCTGGCCGCATCGGCCAGACCGTGGGAGATGGAGCGATCGCCCCAAGTCTGATCCGCGACCAGGACGTAAGGCTGGGGAAGATCGACGGCACCATCCCGGGCCGCATTGTACTTCGAGACGCGGGCCTCCCGCCAAAGGCGAAGCAAGGCCTGCGCGCGGGCCGTCTCCTCCGGCGAAAGCGTACGCGGAACGAGCGCCTCCAGCCGCGAGGGCTTGGTGGCATCGTAATGAATCCCCCGGTCATCGACCACGAGCGAGAGCGGGGCATCGGTCAGCCCCAGCGACCGGAGAAACCCATCCTCCAACCTCCAAAGCGGAAGCCTCCGCTTCCGCGCCACCCGCTCCGCCTTGGTCGCACTGGGCCGCAACCCCCAAGCCAGAACAACCACCCCCGACGCAGCCGAAACTGGACACCCGAGAAACGCCGCCAGCCCCGGCACCCGGCGGACTCCCCTCCCCGTGGCGAGTGCCGCCTGAAGAATCGGGAGAGGGGTGGGTTCCATGGCTGGCCCCATGATGGCAGGAGCCGGAAGCCCCCGGAACCGAAAATCGCCTATTTTCCTTAAAATTTTAAGCTCTCAAGCCCATCCAAGCGAGGCAGGCTATTTCGCGGTGATCCGGATATGGACTTCGGCGGGTCCATAGAGTTCGTTACCGGATTGTTGTGCCCTCACCGTGATCACACCCCGGGCCGTTGCCGTCAGCAGGTTTCCCTCCACCCGGCCTGGCCCGGAAAGAATGAAAAAGGTGATGGGAAGGCCGGAACTGGCCGTTGCCCGAAGCGTCACCGGCGATCCTTGGTAGCTCAGACCCTGCACCTGTGGAAACGAGACGGTTTGGCTCGCCTTTTTAACGGTGATGCGGATGCGGATGTGGGTGCCCGCCGCCTGGTAAGTGTCGTTACCGGCCTGGGTGGCCTGAACGGTAATCACGCCAGCTCCAGTGGCGGTGAGCCGATTTCCCTGAAGCGTCCCCGGCCCGGAGAGAATCGAATAGGTAATGGGAAGGCCGGAACTGGCCGTCGCCCGAAGCTTCACCGACGATCCAGCATAGGTCTGCGTTGGAACTGGTGGAAACGAGACGGTCTGGCTGAGCTTTGTGGCGGTGATGCGGACGTGAGTGCCCACCGCCGGGTAGGTGTCGTTGCCGACCTGGGTGGCCTCAACCGTGATCACACCAACTCCGGTGGCGGTGAGTTGATCGCCCGAAACCGATCCAGGCCCGGAAAGGACCCGATAAGTCACCGGCAAACCCGAACTGGCACTGGCTCGAAGTGCGACTGGCGGGCCTTGGAACGCAAGACTATGGACGGAAGGAAAGGTGATGGTCTGCGAATAATAGGCGGAGAACGTCCGGACAACATCCCTGGGATGTTTATAATTCGAGTTCGACGGGGCTTTCACCGTCACCGTGACCAAGCCTGAACCGGTCAGCCGCAAGTAACGGGGATAATAGCTATCCGTCAGAAATTGGGCCGGCCCCGTCACCGAGTAGATGACTTCGCTGCCACCGGTTGTGTAGGCGTACACCGGAACCAACTCTGTGGTGGGAAGTCGATCCTTGAAGGGCGGAAAAATGATCTCCTGGGTGCCCCGGTTCACTTTAAAGTTCATCGTTTGCTGCGGGGCAGCACCGTAGACTTCATCGCCAGCCTGATTGGCATAGATCACTCCATCACCCGCAAATTGGACGGTCAGGACATTGTCGACAATCGTGCCTACATTGGAGGTGAGGGTAACCGGCAGGCCAGAAGAGGCTGTGGCGTGGAGAACGATCGGCGTTTGACCGACCGTCTGGTCCGGGATGGGTGAAATGGTGATGGTTTGGGGCTTCGTCGACACTCTGAGGATCGTCCCCGCATGAGCCGAGCCTCCGGTGGAGATGGTTCCGTATAGATAACCGTCAGAGCCTTCTACCAATCCAGAGAGGCGCTGCGTCAAGGTGCCCAATTTGTCGAGAATGCCGGTCGGGCTCAACCGGAAGACCGTTGAGCCGCCATAACCATAAAAATTCCCATCCCTAGCCACCACCAAACCATCGTAGTTGGGTTCTGAAACTCCTGACTGAACGAACCCGCTCAAAACGCCCTGCGGGGTCATTCTAAAGATATTGCCGTATTGCTGCACGGATTGGTAGGTCGTGCCGTAGAAATTGCCGTCACTTCCCTGAACGAGGGTGCCGAAGGGCCTATCTCCGGTGGCCTCGCTGAAAAGCACCAAGGTCGTCAGGATACCGTCTGACGTCAACCGGAAGACGGTTCCCCCTCCAATAGTCGAGTTCATGGTCGTTCCATAGAAATTCCCATCCCCGGCCTGCAAAAGGGCTCCATAAGGATTGGCACCGTTGGGGCCCGTGAAATTAACCAAAGTGGTTAAGACTCCAGCGGGAGTTATTTTGAAAACCGTGCCGTACCTGGTTCCCTCATTGTCCGATCCCACATACGATCCCACGGTGGTGCCATATAGGTTCCCGTCGGTGCTTTCGATCAGCGTCGCGTAGGGACGGGCCCCATTGTTTCCGTTGAAGGAGACCAGGGTCGTCAATACACCCGCCGGGGTTAACCGAAAAACCGTCCCTTGATTCGTGACTCCTCCTTCATACGTCGTCCCGTAAAAGTTTCCATCCCGCGCCAAGAGCAGGGCTGCCAGTGGAGTCGCGCCATTGGCACCGGTAAAGGACGCCACGTCAACCAAATCACCGTCAGGGGTCAGTTTATAAATCGTACCTTTACCGAAACTTCCGCCGGTGGAGGCCGTTCCGTAAAAGTTCCCGTCTTTCGCCTCAATCAGACCAGCGAGAGGTTGTATTCCGGTCGATTTTCCAAAATCAAACAACGAGGTCAAATCTCCCAATGGATTGATTTTGAAAATTGTTCTGGACTCTCTGGCTGATCCCGAAAAGCTAATCCCGTAGAAATAACCGTCCGCTCCTCTAAACAATGGGCCGAGCGGACTCGATTCCCAGTAGTGAGGTAAAAGCGATTTAACGATTGTGTAGACGCCGTCAGGTGTCAGCTTGAAAAAGTCTCCGGGTTGTCCGTATTCGGTAAACGAATAGCCAGAGATATAGTACGGGTTTACCAATCCCCCATAGAGATTGCCATCCTTACCCTGAGCCAGTTGGCAGGGTCTTACCAGATTGCCCTTAAATGAAACCAGCGTAGTCAAATCTCCCAAAGGGTTGATTTTGAAAATCGAGATGCCGGCATTGAATCCGCCACCCGTGGTGCCATACAAAGTACCATCCTTTACTCTTATCAAGGTAATCGGCTCGGAGCCGAGCCATTCAGAAAAGGTAGCCATCCGCCCTGAAGTCGTTAATTTGAATATTCGAACGTAATAGCCTTCGGTAGGCAGAAGCGGTGGCGGACGATCAGGAGGCAGTGGCTCAAAGGGTTGAGATGAAACCCAGCCTCCATACAGATTACCATCATGACCCAAAACAAGTCCCGTTGAAGGTCGCCCTATACTGAAGGAATAGAGCGGGGAGACCACACCCGCCAAAGTAACCCGGAAGACCATGCCAGAATTTTCGGTACCGCCGACATTGGCTGCGCCATAGAGGTTTCCGTCGCGGGCTTGAACCAAATTTCCCAAAAGTGAGGCCCCGGTGATGGCGTCCAAAGAAGCTATCGTCGTCAGATCACCCGATGGCGTCATCCTGAACACGGTTCCTTTTTGCGAGGCTCCCCCCAAGGCGGTTACACCGTAGAAATTTCCATCGCTCGCCTGCAACAACGACTGGGGTTCCTCGCCGTTGGTGCCTTCAAATGACGCCATTGTTGTCAAAATCCCCGCAGGCGTAATTTTAAAAACCGTCCCTTTTCCAAAAAAACCTCCACCTGATGTGACGCCGTAAGAATTCCCGTCAGTCCCAAGAACCAAAATAGGCTTAGGGGCCGTCCCATGGAGATCGGGGATAAAATCAGCCACAATGGAGACGCCAGCGCTTAAGGACTGCACTTGCGGAAGGAGCAAGGCAAGCCCCCAGGCGAATGCCGTTGCCAGTCGAAAAGCGAGACTCATATTACTTAGCATAAACAGGATACGCAGAAATACGAACAGATTCACCCACGAGAAGGGATGGTAAAGTGACGCGGTAACGACTGCGAGACGCGGGCCTCTCGCCAAAGGTCCAACAAAGCTTGAGCGCGGACGGTCTCTTCGGAAGAGAGAGTGCGCGGAACCAGCGCCTCCAGCCGCGAGGGCTTGGTGGCGTCAGAATGAATCCCCCGGTCATCGACCACCAGCGAGAGCGGGGCATCCATCAGCCCAAGCGACCGGAGAATCCATCCTCCAGCCTCCAAAGCGGAAGCCGCCGCTTCCGCGCGACCCTCTCCGCCTTGGCCGCACTGGGCCGCAGCCCCACGCCAGGACAACCTCCCCCTGCCCTCCATTAACCGGGCACCCGAGGAACGCCGCCAGACCTTGGACAAGGCGAACGCCTCGCCCCGTGGCGATAGCCACCGAAGGCGTCGGGAGAGGAGAAAGTTCCATGGCTCGCCGATCATGGCAGGAGCCGGAAAGAGCCGGAACCCCAAATCGCTTACTTCGCAACAATTCTGATGTGAATCCCGGCAGCAGTGTAATTGGAATCCCCCGCTTGGCTGGCCTGGACCGTGATCACACCGGCACCAGTAGCGGTCAAAAGCTTTCCAGATACAGTGCCCGGTCCCGACAAGACCCGGTAAACCAAGGGCAGTCCGGAACTGGCCGTTGCCTGAAGCGTCGCAGGAGGCCCCTGCTGGACAAGCCCGCTCACCGCAGGAAAGGTGACGGTCTGGCTCATCTTGCTCAGCGCAATCCGAATATGGATGCCAACTGCAGCATACTCGTCATTTCCGGCTTGAGAGGCCTGAACGGTAACGATGCCCGCGCCACGGGGAAATAGGGAGGAACCCTTGAGGGTACCCGGCCCGGAAAGGACGCTGTAGGTGATTGGTAAACCAGAACTGGCCGATGCTTCCAAAGGGATCAGCGGACCAAGAGCCGGTCCCGAAACGGCTGGAAAGGTGATCGTTTGAAGCACCTTCGAGGCATTGACTTTGATCACCGCCGAAGCATAACGATACTCTGTGTTCCCTATTTGAAGCGCCTGAACCACCACCTGACCAATACCCGCAAGGGTCAAAGAATTTCCGGCCAAACTTCCTGGCCCCGAGAGAACGGTGTACTCCACGGGCAAACCTGTCGATGCGACGGCGGAAAGGGTAACCGGAGGCCCCCTAAAATGCTGAGTCGGAACATTGGGGAACGAAATCGATTGTGGAAACCGGTTATCGGTTCTGAGATTCAGTGAGCGTGAGATCGGCCCCGTACTATCCCAATAGGAATCTCCCGGCTGATAGGCGACGATATTGACCTCGCCCGCGCCGTAAACAATGAGCTGATTGCCAGAGATCTTCGCTGGCCCCGATACCCGATAAATCACAGGCAAACCACTGGTGGCCGTGGCCTGAAGCGTGACGGGCACACTCAGCATCGCCGTGACAGGGGGAAAGGTCAGGGACTGAGCGGTGGAACCGGGAACTAATCTTCGCGGAATTGAGTAGTCCACATCCGGGGGCCGGTTGTAACTATCCTGACCGAAACTCCACAAGGTGCCATCCGCCGTCGCCGCAAGGAAATGGTCATCCAGAGTGGCTCCCGTGGGCAAGGCGGACCATTTCGCGCCCGGCGCCACCTGCTGTACCGTATTCCAGTCCTGCCAACGCCACAGGGTGCCATCTTTTTTCAAGGCAACGGCAATATCCTTTTTCGTAGGAAGGGACACCCCTGTACCAAAGACCTCTTTCCAGTCAGCAGCTAAACCCAGTTGTCTGGGAAGATAATTATCGACAGATTCACTGTTTGGGAAATGTCCCCAAGCCCAAAGGGTCCCGTCCGTCTTGAGAGCCACCACGCTGGAATCGGAAACTGAGAGAGACTGCCATCGGTTATCGTTACCAACTTGTACAGGGTTGACTTCATGAAAGTGCGTGGAATCCAAGCCCAAAACTCCACCATTATTGAACCCCCAAACCCAAAGGGTACCATCGGTTTTAATGGCGAGTGTACAAAAGCCTCCCGAGGATACACTCCTCCAATCTCTTGCTGTTCCGAATTGCTGTGGCAAATCACTGCCGTCTTGCCAAACCCACAGGGTCCCATCGGTCATCGTTCCAGCTATACTCGAGCCTGATGAAACTTGTCTCCAAAGATTGGAGGAACCTATCTTATGTGGATAGATCAACTCGATATTGTTTCTATTGCCATAACCCCATCCCCAAAGTGTCCCGTCCTTTTGAATTCCAAAAGGCGATGGGCCTCCGGCAAAAACAGCTTTCCAATTTTGCGATGAACTTATCTGAATCGGCTCATGCTGATAAAAATTGGCCCCACCTCCCAATTGCCCATTGCGATTCGCTCCCCAAGCCCAAAGGCTACCATCGCTTCTGATCGCAAACGACGATTCCCCCGAGGAAAACGCGGTAACCGGGTTGTGGCTCTCGAAGATGGGCTTCCGCCCAAGTCCGGAATAATTCTCACGAGGAAAAGTCTGCTGCCCCAGCACCCATATAGATCCGTCTGACTTGGTTGCAATCGTCAAAAACGAGCCTGCCGAAGCCATTTGCCAATCCGTATCGACGCCAATTCTGACCGGCTCCTCTCGTGGTGTCGCTGTACCATCTCCCACTTCTCCCAACTGATTGTCACCCCAAGCCCAGAGACTCCCATCGGTTTTAATAGCAACGGAATCCACATTGCCCGCAGAGATCGTTTTCCAATCTGAAGCAGTGCCGATTTGCCCGGGAAGATATCTCGGATTCGACGTTCCGTCTCCGAGTTCATTCTGATTGTTGATGCCCCAACTCCAGAGCGTTCCGTCTGTCTTTAACCCTAGGGCAAAATAGGTTCCAACGGAAACCTCCTTCCATTGCGTCGACGTCCCAATTTGAATCATTAAATTTGGAGAGTACCGAGGTTGAAGGGTCCCATCGGCTAATTGACCATAATAATTGTCTCCCCAACCCCAGAGCGTTCCATCGGTCTTGATCGCCATGAGATTCGAGTAGCTCGCCGCGATCGATTTCCAGGTGTTGGCCGTTCCCACCTGAACGGGAGTAGGACTTCCATTGCCCCAATCCCAGAGAGTGCCATCCTTCTTGATGGCGATGGTTTCTCCATAGCCTGTCGCCACCAATTTCCAGTCACGGGCGGTACCGACCCGAACGGGAGCACGTGGCTCTGTCCCGGGAGCCAGCCCCAATTGACCATAGTAATTGGAACCCCAAGCCCACAGGGAACCGTCCGTCTTGATCGCCAAGGCGCTTGCCTCCGAGAAGTTTACAGATTTCCAATCGCTCGCTGTTCCAATCTGCACCGGCACAGGACGATCGATCGTTGTGCTATCACCAAGCTGTCCGATGGTGTTTCCACCCCATGCCCAAAGCGTGCCATCGCTGCGCACGGCGAGCGAGCCGGCAGCGATCGATTTCCAAGGGAGGGCCTCAACCGCTTTGACGATGGTGAAGGTTTGGTAAACTTGCGGAGCTGCCTCAAATTTGCCATTTCCGCTTTGAGCAGCCTTGATCGTGACTGTGCCCACAGTTCCAGCAAGGGTGATAAGATCACCAGACGCGCTCGCCAAACCAGACCCGCCCACAATGACATAGGAAACCGGCAAACCGCTGCTGGCAGTTCCGCCGAGGTGAAATGCGGGAGCGCTGACAGACTTAATGCCGATCGGCGGAAAGGTGATGGTCTGCGGAGTGGAGCCCCAAGCCGCGGAGGCGAACGCCAGGCAGAAAATGACCATGAGGGCGCCTCTCCGAAAAATCTCCCCGCTCCCAATAGATATTGAGGTCAAAATTATTTTTCGAAGGTGCAACATTCTAAAATATTCGCAGGCCCGTCCCGCGCCGTCAAGGTTTTCAGGATGTCCTTCACCATCACCCTTTTGCAATCTT
>FTJN01000228.1_pt2 | contig 11173 bp, 11 predicted proteins | sample 1658361 | NCBI WGS metagenome assembly FTJN01 (sample SAMEA3914819, study PRJEB12502) | metagenome | biome: forest; material: soil | place: Canada | collected 2010-06-26 | depth 0.3 m | reverse complement strand
GGCGAGCGCGCGGAGGCTGTCGAAGCCACGGAGCCCGCGGAAGACCGGCCGTTCAGGCCGGGCTTCAGATGCACGTGAGCCGGAGAGCCGAGCCCCTGCCCGCCCTGCCGCAGCGACCATGCCCGCCCGGAACGCCCGGCGCGCAGCACCGGGCCACAGCGCCGCAGGCAAACACGCCCCGCGAAGCGTCAACGACGCAGCGACTGGCGCGTCGAGTTCAGGCCGTCGGACAGGATCACCTCGAAGCTGCCGCCCGCGGGCAGTTCGCCGGTGGCGACCTGCGCGGTGCCGCCGCGCAGGTCTTGTGCGAGGGTCATGCGCTGGCCGGCCGGGCCGACCCAGGTGACCGTGGCGTAGGGGCTGGTGCGGACGTCCCAGGTCACGTTCAGCTGGCCCGCGGCCTCCTTCAGCTGCAGCGGCACGGCCTCGCGGCCCGCGGACTGCGCCGTGGCCTTGTCGCCGCCAGCGACCGAGGCCGCGCGCGCCTGCACGAGCGTCTTGCCTTGCTGCAGCACGGTCACGCTCAGCACCGGCCCCGTGTTGGGGATGGCCAGGCCGAAGTGCTGGGTCTTCGCGTCGTGGTCGAGCTGCAGCGGCGTGAACGGGTAGTCCGTCGTGCCGGTGGCGGTGACCACGCGCAGCACGTAGGTGCCGGACACCGCGCCGGCCACGCGGCCGACGAAGGACTTGACCGGGTTCAGCGTGGTGCCGCTCGCGCCGATCTCGCCACTGACCAGCAGCACCTCGCGCGGCTCGCCGGACGGCACCGCGGCCGCCGATTCCGACGCGCCCGCCGACAGCGCGGCGGCCTTCAGCGCCTTGTTGCCCGGATAGAGCCAGGTCTGCATCACGGTGTAGTTGTAGTCCGAGAAGACCTGCCCGCCGCAGTAGCTCATGATGTCGTGGCGGTCGGTGGGACGCGGGTCGTAGAAGCTCTTCTCGTCGGCCAGGTAGGGCCAGACCACGCGGCCCGGCTTGCTGAGGTCGGCGGCCGGGTACGGGTAGTTCGGGTCGGGGTTGCCGGCGCCGCCGCAGGCGGCGTGCTGCAGCGAGAAGTTGTGGCCCAGTTCGTGGGCGACCACGTCGCGCACCGAGGTCGGCGCGCTGGGCATGTCGAAGCCGACGGCGGAACTGCCGCCCACGTAGCCCAGGCCGGCGAGGCCCCAGGTGCGCTTCGGGATGAAGCCGAAGTAGTGATCCTGCGACCCGGCGCCCTCGAGTGAATGCAGGTCGGCGAGCTCGCCCAGGATCTTGCCGAACGCGTCGCTCCAGGCGTCGTCGGTGGCGGGCAGCGTCGTCACCTTGGTCGAGGTGTAGGTGACGTGCTGCTGCGTCGCCACGCTGGACACGGGGAACAGCGATTGCAGGTGCGGCGCCTGGTCGACCGGGCGCGTGCCCGCGGTGCCCGCGATGTTGATGGAGATGGGCACGAACTTCATCGGCACGCCGCCGCCCACCTTCGGGGTCAGCGTGGTGGCGGGCGCGGCATCGAGCTGCACCGCCAGGCGCAGGCCGGCCTTCACGAAGTCGGCCGGGATGGTGGCGGTGTACGAATCGGCGAAGCTGGGGACGGCGGGTACCGTGGTGGGCAGGGCCGAGGTCGGCGCGGTCAGCAGCACGTCGGTGGACGTTCCGCCGTTGACGTTGTCGATGTGCAGGCGGCCGGTGGGCCTGGGGGCGCCCGCCGTGGTGGCGACGACGTTGACCTTCAGCAGCGCCGGCTTGTTGGCCACCAGCACCAGCGCCGCGTCGTCGCTGTTGAACAGCTCCGACTGCGCGATCTGGATCGTGCCGACCTTGGAGGTGGCCACCGGCGGGGCGGTGATCTTGAACGACGAGGCGGCGTCGTTGAAATTCAGCGAGACCAGGTTGGTCGTGTCGCCGCTCAGCACCAGCGTCTTGCCGCCGTAGTTGATGTCCTGGAACAGCGTGACCTTGTAGCCGGCCGCGACCTTCACGGACGAGACGCGGTCGTTCCAGGCCCCGCCCACCCAGTTGCTGTCGGCCGCGGCGCAGAAGCTCGCGCCCTGGTAGTTGACGTGTTCGTAGAAGCACACGGGCGACGCCGCGGCGGCGGTCGCGACGGCGGCCGCGGTGTCGGCGGCGCCGCTGGCCGAATCGGCCGTGGCGTTGGGCTGGCCGTTGCCACCGCCGCACGCCGCGAGGACCGCGGTGAGCAGCACGGAGGTCGGGAAGGCGAGCATGCGCGAGGCGGCCGCCTTGCGGGCATCGAGGGTGGAACGAGGATTCAAGGCGCGTCTCCGCTGGAGGTTGTGGTCCGGATCGGCCGGCGGCGCGAGTTCGCCACACCGGTCCGAGCCGCATCCTCACTGCCGACCGCACCGGCCGAGTAACCCGCTGCGTGCGCACGTAAGTGTTCGGTAACTGAAACTTGTCGGTTCCGCGATCAATAGGGAGCGGTACCACACGCCGCGCCGGGAACATACGCACCGGGGTATGGGCCCGATGCGCAGTTCGCGTCCGGCTGCGACAGCCTCGTGAAAGCGCATTCACGCCTCGTCACGCCTTCACGAGGTCACCCCCCAAGAACAAGGGGCGCCGTCTCAGCGAATCGGCGCGTCCAGGCGGGCCAGGATCCATCCGCGCAGGCTGTTGAAGAACGCGATCTCCTCGGCTCGCGCCAGGTCGTCGCGCGCCAGGACCGCTTCCTCGATCGCACCCTCGCGCAGCAGCCGCGCCCGCGCGATGCCGGGCAACAGGCCGCACTTGAGCGCCGGTGTCAACCAGCGCCCGGCTATCCGCAACGCCACGTTGCCCCGCGTGAACTCCGTCAGCTCGCCGCGTTCGTTCCACAGCAACGTGTCGAAGACGCCGGCGCCGGCCGGCGTGAACGCGTCGTAGTGGGCGCGCTGCGTGGTCTTGAAGCGTACGAACTCGCCGTCGCTGCCGGCAAGCGGGCGCTCGGCCAGGCGCACGCGCACGGGCGTCTGCGTGGGCGGGAGCGCGAACGCCTGCGCGTGCGCCACGCCCGCGCGATCCGCGAGCAGGCGAACGCGCCAGCGCCCGCTCGCGTGCGTGGCGCGCATGCGCTCGAGCGCGTCGCCCGCGGATGCCAGCGGCGAGGCGAACACGAAGTGGCGCGCCGCGCCGTCCATGCGGGCCAGGTGCGCGTCGACGTCGACGAAGGCGCCGTCCTCCAGCCGCAGCGTCTCGAGCAGTTCGAACGCCTGGCTCGCGCGATCGACGAAGGCGCGCTTGTGGCGCCATTCGTCCCATTCGCCCGCCGCCGTCGCGTCGGCGGTGATGCCGCTGCCGATGCCGCAGCGCACCTGCGTGGTCGACCCGTCGTCGCGCAGCGCGAGCGTGCGGATCGGCACGTTGAAGGTGGCCGTGCCGCCCGGCTGCACGACGCCGATCGCGCCGCAGTAGACACCGCGCGGCTCTGGCTCCAGCGCGTGGATGAGGCGCATCGCCTGCACCTTGGGCGCGCCCGTGATCGAGCCGCAGGGAAACAGCGCGCCGAAGACGTCGGCCAGCGACGTGCCGGCGCGCGTCGTCGCGACGACGTCGGAGCTCATCTGCCAGACCGTCGGCCACGCCTCGGTGTGGAACAGCCGCGGCACGTGCACCGAGTGCCGCTCCGCGATGCGCGAGAGATCGTTGCGCAGCAGGTCGACGATCATCAGGTTCTCGGCGCGCTCCTTGGCGGCGCTGCGCAGGAACTCCGCCTGCGCGGCATCCTCGGCCGGCGTCGCGCCGCGCGCGGCGGTGCCCTTCATCGGGCGCGCGAGCAGGCGGCCGGCGCGCCAGTCGAAGAACAGCTCGGGCGAGACCGAGAGGACGCGATCGTCGGCGTGCGCGTCGGTGCCGAAGTCCAGGTACGCGGCGTAGGCGTTGGGCTGCGCGCGGCGCAGCGCGGCGAACAGCGCACGCGGATCGCCCTGCAAGGTGCCGCTCAGCGGTGCGGTGGCGTTGACCTGGTAGACCTCGCCGTCGGCGATGGCGCGCAGGATCTCCGCGATCGTCGCGTCGAACGCATCGCGTTGCGGGGCGCCGGTCCAGGTCACGGTCGCGGTGCCCGCGTCGTCGAAGGCGGCGTCGGGCAGCGGCGCGTCGTAGACGGCGAAAGACGCCAGCGGCCGCGTCGGGTCGGACGGCGGATGCGTCTCGAACGCCTCGTCGAACGCCCCGGCCGCCTCGTAGCACAGGTAGCCCACGCACCACGCGCCGGCACGCGCCAGGGCGTCGACGCGCGCGAGCAGCGGCGCCACCTCGTCCGGCGAGAGCGCGCGCAAGCGCTCGCGCGGCGCGCCGAATGCCAGGCGCAACGGCGCCGCGCCCTCGTCGGGCGAGCGGAAATCGATCAGGGCGGTGGGTCGGATCCCGGAGGGGGACATGCGCGGCAATGCTCGTGGCAGACCGCGCAGTTTATCCAGGGCCTGTTCACACTCATAACGTGCCCGCGGCCCTCCGGGTGGCCCAGCAGAAAGCCCGCCTTCGGCGTTGCGATCGCTTGGAGTGGGCCCACCACGCCTGCGCGCTCGCGCCTTGAAGGCGGGCTTTCTGCTGGGCCACGCGGGCACGTTATGAGTGTGAACAGGCCCTAGCGGAACAGCATCAACATCTGCTCGAGCGCCGCGGTGAACGGCCCCTGCAGCAGCGGCAGCGTGAACATCACGCCCACCAGGCCGACGCCCAGCGTGATCGGGAAGCCGACCGAGAAGATGCTGATCTGCGGCGCGACGCGCGCGATGATGCCCAGCATCATGTTGATGAACAGCAGCATGGCGATCAGCGGCAGCGCGATCCACAGTCCCAGGCGGAAGATCTCCGCGCCCCAGGTCTCCGGCCGCACCGCGTGCAGGAACGCGAACGGCTCGGGCGAGACGGGAAACGCGACCAGGCTCTGGACGACGGCCTCGATGACCAGCAGGTGGCCGTTCATCGCGATGAACAGGAAGGCCACCATCGTCGAGAAGAAGCTGCTGGTGGCGGTCGCCTGCTGCGCGGTGGCGGGGTCGAAGAAGCCGGCGAAGTTCAGGCCCATCTGCAGGCCGATGACCTCGCCCGCGAACTCGATCGCGGTGAAGATGATGCGCACGGCGAAGCCCAGCGACAGGCCGATCAGCACCTGCTGCACCACCAGCAGGATCGCGGCCGGTGAATCCAGCGGCACGTTGGCGGCCGCCGTGGGCGACGCGGTGCCGGCGACGCCCAGCGCGATGAAGAACGACAGCGCGATCCGCACCCGGATCGGCACGTTGCGCTGGCCCAGCACGGGCATGGACGAGAACAGCGCGAGCACGCGGATGAACGGCCACAGCACCGGCACGAGCCAGGCCATGATCTGGGCTTCGGTGAGCGAGATCATCCCGGCAACCCGGGCTGGCGATCGCAGTCGCAAGGCCCCTCGGGGGCTGCGAGCGCAGCGAGCGGGGCCGTCATTCCTAGGATGCGGCAGAGGGCAGCGACAGAAGAACGCTGCGCAGGTACTCGACCAGCGAGGTCAGCATCCACGGGCCCGCGACGCCCAGCACCGCGACGGCGGCGAGCAGCTTGGGCACGAAGGTCAGCGTGGCCTCGTTGATCTGCGTGGCGGCCTGGAAGATGCTCACCACGATGCCCACGACCAGCACGGCCAGCAGCACCGGCGCGGCGACGGTCAGCAGCGTCCAGAGGGCTTGCTGACCGACGGTGAAGACTTGTGCGGCATCCATGGGAGGTCTGATCCTGGCGTTGAGGCGATGAGAGGATGTTGCCGGCGCGGCGCCGGCGTGAGCGGCGGATAAGAGCGGCGAACCGCCCTCTCCTGCCCGCTCAGGTGGCGAAGCTCGCGGCGAGCGAGCCGAGCAACAGGTTCCAGCCGTCGGCCAGCACGAACAGCATCAGCTTGAACGGCAGCGCCACGAGCACCGGCGACAGCATCATCATGCCCAGCGACATCAGCACGCTGGCGACGATCATGTCGATGATCAGGAACGGGATGAAGATCAGGAAGCCGATCTGGAAGGCGGTCTTCAGCTCGCTGGCGACGAAGGCCGGCACCAGCACCTTGAACGGCACGGCGTCGCCCTTGATGTCCGTCGGCAGTTTGGCCAGCTTGGCGAACAGCTGCACGTCGGACTGGCGCGTCTGCTTGAGCATGAACGCGCGCATCGGGCCCTGGCCCTTGTCGAGCGCGTCGGTGAAGCTGATCTGGTTGGCCTGGTACGGCGCCCACGCCTCGGTGTAGACCTTGTCGATCGTCGGCGACATCACGAAGAACGTGAGGAACAGCGACAGCCCGGTGATGACCTGGTTGGGCGGCGCCGCCTGCGTGCCGATGGCCTGGCGGAACAGCGACAGCACGATCACGATGCGGGTGAAGCCCGTCATCATCAGCAGGATCGCCGGCAGGAACGACAGCGCCGTGAAGAACAGCAGCGTCTGGATCGGCACCGAGAAGTTGGCGCCGCCGCCGTTGCCGCCCACCAGCAGCGGCAGGGCCGGGCCGGCGACGGCCGGAGTGGCCTGGGCGAACGCGGCGACGGCGGGCAGCGTCAACGCTGCGGCGACGGCGGCGGCCTTGAGGACCTTGTTCATTCGCGCGACTCCCCTTGCGCGCCGGTCGCGCCGCGCCAGCGCGCGATCAGCTGGTTCACGGCCGTGGCGTGCGCGGGCGCCGACGGCGCCGCCGCGACATCGGGCGCGGGGTAGCTGGCGAGCTGCGTCACGCGCTCGCCGGTGACTCCCAGCACGAGCCAGTGGCGCTCGGCGCCGACGGCGATCTCGACGACGGTCACGCGCTGCGAGGTGCCCAGGCTCAGTTGCGAGACGTGGCGCAGCACGCTGCCGGCCGGTGCGGCGCCGCCGAGGCCGGCCCGCTTCATCAACCAGAGCGCGACCGGGATCATCGCGATCACCAGCACGAAGGCCATCAAGGGCATCAGGGAAGTCGTCATGGGGTTTCTCTTTGTCGACCGGTGCATCGAGGCACGGAAGCGTTGGCCGGGTGCCCGGCCGGGTATCCAACGGATCAGGTACGGCTCAGGCGGCGCATGCGCTCGCTGGGCGTCACGATGTCGGTCAGGCGGATGCCGAACTTGTCGTTGACGACCACCACCTCGCCCTGGGCGATCAGGAAGCCGTTGACCAGCACGTCCATCGGCTCGCCGGCCAGCGCGTCGAGTTCGACGACCGAGCCCTGCGCCAGCTGCAGGATGTGCTTGATGGGAATGCGCGTGCGGCCCAGTTCCACCGTCAGCTGCACCGGGATGTCCAGGATCATGTTGAGGTCGTTGCCGGCCCCGGTGATCCCTTCGGTCGATGCGAAGTTGGTGAAATTGGCGGGCGCGACGCTCTCGGTCTGCACCGCGCCGCTCATGCCGCCCACGGGCTCCGGCTTGGATTCAGCCAGCGCCGCGGCCCACTCGGCCGCCATCGCGTCGTCGTCACTCATCTCTTCAGCTGCCATTGCCTTCTCCCAGCCAGCTCAGGTTCGAGCTGGTCAACAAACGATCGATCTTGATCGCGTACTTGCCGGTCGACGTGCCGTAGTGGCAGTCGAACACCGGAACCCCGTCGACCTTGGCCTGGATCATCGGATCCAGGTCCAGCTCGACGAAATCGCCGGGCTTGAACGACAGCAATTGCTCCACCGTCGCCGGTGCGGTGCCCAGCTCGGCCACGAGGTCCACCTCGGCCGACTGGATCTGCGCCTTGAGCAGGTTGACCCAGCGGCGATCCGGTTCCACCGAGTCGCCCTGGATCGTCGAATAGAGCACGTCGCGGATCGGCTCCAGCGTCGAATACGGGATGCAGAAGTGCACCGATCCGGACGTCTCGCCCACTTCCAGCGTGAAGCTGGAGGCGACGACGATCTCGCTGGGCGTGGCGATGTTGGCGAACTGCGGCTGCATCTCCGAGCGCTGGTACTCGAGGTCCAGCGGATAGATGCCCTGCCACGCGTTGCGGTACTCGGTGATGATGCAGTCGACCAGGCGCTGGATCACGCGCTGCTCGGTGGGCGAGAAGTCGCGGCCCTCGATGCGCGTGTGGAACTTGCCGACGCCGCCGAACAGCGCGTCGATGACGGCGAACACGAGGCTCGGGTCGCACACGATCAGGCCGGAGCCGCGCAGCGGGCGCACCGAGACGATGTTGAAGTTGGTCGGCACCACGATCTCGCGCAGGAAGGCCGAGTACTTCTGCACCTTGATGCCGTTGATCGACACTTCCGGGCTCTTGCGGATGAAGTTGAACAGCCCGATGCGGATGTTGCGCGCGAAGCGCTCGCCGATGATTTCCATCGTCGGCATGCGGCCGCGGACGATCCGCTCCTGGTTGGCCAGGTCGTAGTTGCGGATGCTGCCTTCGACCTGCTCTTCCTGCTCGAGCTTCTGGCTCTCGCCGGTGATGCCTTGCAAGAGGGCATCAACTTCGTCTTGCGAAAGAATCTGCTGGTTCATGGCTGCGCTGCGATCAGTCGGTGTGCCGTGCGATTACTGGATGATGAAGCTGGAGAACTGCACCGAGCGGATCGGCGCGTCGGCCGGAACGCCCGTCTTCTTCTTTTTCTTTTTCGCGGGCGCAGAGGCGGCCGCAGAAGCGTCTTCGGCGGCGGCCGGCGCCGCCTGGGCGTCTTCGTCGTCTCCCACGTCCTCGCCCATCGCCTTCAGCGCGGCGACGCGGATCTGCTTGGCGAGGAGCTCCTTGCCGTCGCCGCCGGCCAGGTCGGCGGACGACTTGTGCGCGAGCAGCAGCAGGATGTTGTTGCGGATCGCGGGCAGGTAGGTCTTGATCTCTTCGCCGACGTGCTCGTCGGGCACTTCCAGCACGATGCCGATCTGCGCGTAGCGATCGGCCTCGTGGTCGGCCAGGTTCACGACGAACGGATCCATCGGGATGAAGACCGGCTTCTCGGCGTGATCCTTCTTCTTCTCGGACTTGGCCGGCGCGGCGCCCTCGGCGTCGCCTTCCTCGGCGGCGGCGGCCGCCTCGGCAGCCGCCTTCTGCTTCTTCATGTACAGCAGCGCGCCCACGCCCCCGCCGCCCAGCACGATCGCCGCGACGGCGATCATGACGACCAGCTTCTTCTTGCCACCCGACTTGACGGGGGTGGCATCTGCGGCGGCAGCGGCAGCGGACATGGACAAGGCTCCTGAACGAATTTGTTGAACACGCGCACGAGCACGCATCGTTGGAGACGATTATTGGGATCCGGGGCCCGATCGAATGGCCCGAAAAGCGGCAGAAAAACTGCCAGCCCCTACAGTCGCGCTGCGAGGCGCCGAGTGGCTGGCGGGGATGTCTCGACACCGGTGACGGCCGGAAACGGCGCGGCCCGGCCTCCCGGCCAGGCAAGTCCGCCGTCGCCCGAGGTGAGCGCCCGCTCAGGCGTACATGTCGAGCAGGCCGCGGCGCTGGGCCTGCTGGCGGGCCGCGGAGGCCATCGCGATGTCCTCGCCGCCGCCGGCATGGCCGCCGGCGTGGCCGGCGCCCTGGCGGCCGGAACCGCCGAAGCCGCCGTCGGCGTTCGCCTGGGCCTGTGCCTGCGATTGCTGGAACGCCGGCTGGTCGGAGACGCCGCCGCCGGTCAGGCTGATGCCCACCTGGCCCAGTTGCTCGGTCAGCTGCGGCATGGCCTGCTGCAGCGCGTCGCGCGTGGACGGCACGTCGGCGCTCATCTGCACGCGCGTGTGCGCCCCTTCCATCTCGATCCTGACGCGGATCGGGCCGAGATCCTGCGGGCTCAGCTGCACCTCGGCATGCTGCACCCCGCCCTTCATCCAGACGTCGATCTGGTGGCCCAGGGCCGGCGCGAACGTCGGGCTCTGCGGCGTCATCGGCAGCGTGGCCTGGGCCGGCGGCGTCGGGTGCACGCCCTGGTCGGGCGTCTGCAGCGCGTTCGCCGGGGCGCCCACGGTGCCGGCCTGAACGGCCATCGGATCGGGTTGCGGGAGCATCGCGGCGAGCGAATCGCGCGCCTCGGTGGCGGCCTTGACGGCCCCTTCGGCCTTGGCCAGCGCCGCGGCGATGTCGCCGGTGGAGGCCGCACCCTTGGCGGGCAGGCCGGCTGCGGTCGCGTCGGAAGACGGCTTGCCGGCGCCCAGGCTGGCGAGGAGCGCCTGCTTGCCGTCGTCGCTTTTTTCCATTTTCCCGGCTTGGCCCGCGGCCTTGCGCAGCGCGCCCAGCGGGTCGGTGGCGAACTCGTCGCGGTCGCCCGCGGCGGCCTTGTCGGCCAGCGAGGTGGTGGGCGGCGCGATCGGCTGCTGCTGCTGCTGTTGCGCGAGCAGCGCGGCGGGGTCGAGCGGCACGGCCTTGGCCTCGGCCGGCTTCGCGTCCTTGTCGTCCTGGCCGTCCTTGGCCTCCTTGGCGTCACCGCCGGAGTCGTCCTTGGCCTCGGTCGGCTTCTTCGCGGCGTCGGCCTTGGGCCTGGCGTCGACCGGATCCTTGGCGGCGGCGGGTTGCGCCTTCAGCAACTGGGCGGCGAAGCCGCCGCCCTCGCCTTCGGCGGCCGCGAGCGTCGGCTTGGCCTTGCTGGCGCCGTGCGCGGCGTGGGCATGCGCGGCATGCGACGCGTGCGTGCTGGAGTGGGCGTGGGTGCTCGGGTGCAGGGCCATGGTGTCGCTCGGAAGAGGGGTCGGGAATCGGGTGTTTCGGGTCAGGACAGGCCGGACTGCGCGCGCGCGCTGGTCACGCGCTGGGCCATCTCGTCGAGGTTCTTCTGGTCGCGGCGGTCGGCCAGCTTGGCCAGCATCGCCTCGCGGCGCTTGATCAGGCGTTCGACGGTGGCGACGCGGATCTCGCGCTCGATCAGGCGCTGGCGCTGGATCTCGACCATGCGCTGCGCGTGCTCGATGACCGACTGCTGCTGCGAGATGGCCTGGTCGAGGCGCGACAGGAAGCCGTGGTAGCTGCGCAGGATCTCCATCTGCACGGCCTGCTGGAACTGCGCCGACCACTTCTGGCAGTACTCGCCGCGATAGGTCGTCAGGCCTTCGGCCTGCTGCTGCTGTGACTCGGCGTTGGCCACGGCGTTGCGCACCTGGGCCATCTGTTCGTCACGCCGCTTCTTCTCGCGCTCGAGCAGGGTCTGCAGCAGGGCCAGGCGTTTCATGCGCGGCTCCGATCGCCAGCGTCGGCCGGCGTGGATCCTGCGACTGCGCGCAGGATGACCGGGGTTGCGTCCATGACACTGGCGGCGTCATCCCGCGCGAAGTCGCAGGATCCA
>FTJN01896172.1_pt1 | contig 11198 bp, 11 predicted proteins | sample 1658361 | NCBI WGS metagenome assembly FTJN01 (sample SAMEA3914819, study PRJEB12502) | metagenome | biome: forest; material: soil | place: Canada | collected 2010-06-26 | depth 0.3 m | reverse complement strand
CGTCGAGCAGTTGCAGGGCGAGTTGCACCGCCTGCGTTTCGTCGCGCTGCGAGGTGGGCTGGCCGCTCCAGCGGTTGATCCATTGCAGGATGCTGCGGGGCGCGCCGGAACCGGAGCCGCTGACGGCGAAGTCGGCGGAAAGGAACTGGGCGCCGAGCGCATCGTAGAAATAGAGGCTGGGGTGGGGCTGATGTTGGGCATCCCGCGCCGCCAGGATGGGGACGACGGTGCCGACGCCCTGCAGGGTCATGGGCAGGTTATCCTTGATCAGCTTGCCGAGGGCACGGACCTTGGCCGCGAGGCTGAGCGGCTGGAGCTGGCTGCGGCGATAGTATTGAAAGGAGGTCTGCAACGTCCGCGCCATCTCGAAGGCCACGGCGGGGGAGCCGGCGATGGCGATGATCGTGTCCTGGTCGAGCTCGATCACCTTGTCGGCGCGATCGTACATGATCATGTTGCCAGCTGTCGCGCGACGGTCGCCGGCGATGAGCACGCCGCCCTTGTAATGGAAGGAGAGGACCGTGGTCGCCTCAACATGGAGATCCGCCCGATTCGCCGCCGCAGGGGCCTGCGGGAAAACGGCCTCTGCGGGCACGCCGTGGTTGCCGGAGCGCCGGAGCAAATCGAGAAAATCGCCGCCACCGGAAACGGGCGCATGGTCCGTTCCGCCCGACCGGGTTCCGTAGGAACTCATTGGCCGGTGCGTTGGCGGTAGCGTTTGGCCTGGTCGGGATCGACCTTGCGCATGCGCTTCAGGAGATCATCGACATTGGGGCGATCGACTTTCGGGGCGGAAGGACCCCCACCAGGCGCAGGCGCATCGGGCCCACCGCCGGCAGGGCGTGTTTTTTGGTTTTGGTCGGGCATAAGGATAAATCTAGTGCGGGTTTGTGTCAGTTCAACGACTATCGGAAAGGCAATTACGGAATTACCAAATTTGCCAAATTCACGGAATTTTGCAGAAGGGTTGATTTCATTTTTCCGTGCATTCTCCAACAAAGATCAGGCAGCCATTGGGGTCGCCGATGTGGAACTCGGTCATGCCGTAGGGTTGGTCGAAGAGATCGCGGAGCTGGTAGCGATCCCGGAACGTTTTGACATGGTCCCACAAATCCTGAATGCCGGTGACTTCAATATAGATCGAGGCATGACCGCGAACGCACGTCATGACCTCCTCCGAGGCTGCTTTCTGAAAATGAATGGTTTGCCCGTCCCGGTCCATGATCGAGTACCCTGGTGATTTCCGCATCGGCTTAAATCCCAGCACCTCCTCATAAAAGGAAAGCGTCTCCTCCATGTTGGCGACAGCCAGCATGGGGCTGATTTTTTTCGCGGCGGTCGATTCAGCGATTGTAGTCATGCTTAATTCCCTTCTCCCCTCGTTCCCAAACTCCATTTTGGTCGGGCATAGGTTTAGTTTAAGTGCGGGTTTGGTTAAGTTCAATGGACTTCGAAAAATGCGAATACGAGGATTAAGAGCACGTAGAAAAGGGATTGGGTTGGGATAGTTCAAACGGCTGGCGGACATTTTTTGAAGCTCGCGATAGCGCTCCACCCTGCCCAGACCATCGCGGAGCCAAGGACAAAGAAAAATGGAAGTACGGGCAGCAGCCTTAAAAACGCAAACTCGGGCGGGAAGGATGTCGCTTGCTCGATGGGGACTCGACCTGGTTGATAAGCAAAAGAAGCGTAGTAAGAGGGGATTGCCAGGCATAGGTAGGCAATCAACGCCAAGAGGAACCCTATCATCAAGGAGAGCGGAAGACGTTTTATCACTTCTTGTTCATGGTCCATGGATCGTCTCATTAAAATTCTCTCGTAGGGCAACGCCCAGCTTCCTCGACTGGGACGTTCCCAAGTACAACTTGGGAACGAGGTGGCTGGGCGGGGAGGTTTCACGCAACAACGCGGCGCTCGCAACGGGGGAATCTGAACGGGCTCCCCGTTGCGAGCGCCGCGTCGCTGCGTGAAAAACTTCATCTCCCGGAAGCTGATCCTTCGACAAGCTCAGGATGACGGAGTTTTTCTTCATGTATTTCATGTCCCTCATGTCAAATCCTCCTCCCCAATCCGTTAATCATGTTAATCCTGTCCAAAATTTCCCTTAGACCGGCTTCAAGTTCAGTTCCCGGATCAAATCCTGGATCGTCTTCGAGCGGTCCATGCCCGCGATCATCTCCTCCAGCTTGAGGCCGGGGAAGGCCTGGCTCATGTCGAGCCGGTACATCTGGTCGCCCACCTTGAAGACGAGATTGTCCCACTGCGCCGTCTTCATCTCCCGGGCAAATTTCAGCACACTCCGGCCGCGAAGATAGGCGCGCGAGGAAGCCGGCGGATGTTGCACCGCGTGGATGATTTCCGCCTCGCCGATGAGCGTCTTTAATTCGCCCGCCGCTTCGAGGCCGAAGAAGAGCCCCTCGTCGTGCTTGAGCAGGTGATATTCGAGATCGAGGCTCTGGAGCCACGGGCTGTCCCACTGGAGATTTTCCTGCTCGCGGAAGGTATCGAGCAGGCGCCGCTTCCCGGCCCAGTCGAGCCGGTCGTGGAGCGAGAGCGGATCGCTTTCCAGCGTGGCGACCGTCTCCTTCCAATCGGAAAGCACCTTGCTCTTTTCCGGGTGCGAGAGATCGACCCGTTTCTCCACCCATTCGATAAATTGCCGCTGCAGATCGACCGCGCGGATCGTCTTGCCGTTGGCCAGGGGGACGAGCCACTGGAAGGTCTCGTCGCGTGAAATCTGCCGGTGCGATTCGAGCGGATCGGCCAGCGTCCACCAGTCCGGCGCGTCCTCGTGCTCCAGCGATTCCAGCATCAGCGCCGTGGTGCCGATTTTGAGCCACGTGGCGAACTGGGAAAGATTCGAATCCCCGATGATGACGTGGAACCGGCGGAACCGGGTCGGGTCGGCATGCGGCTCATCGCGCGTGTTGATGAGCGGACGCCGGTTCATCGTGTCGATGCTGACCAGTTCTGAGAAGAAATCGGCGCGCTGGGAGATCTGGAACCCGCCCGTGCCGCCGCTGGTGTTCTCGCATTCCCAGCCCACCTTGCCCGCGCCGGCGTAGAGCTGGCGCGAGATGAGAAAGGGAATCATGGCCTGCACGAGGCGATCCCACGGGATCACGCGCGGGATGAGATAGTTATCGTGGCAGCCGTAGGAGTGGCCACGGAAATCGGTGTTGTTCTTGTAGAGCTTCACTGTGCGGCTGCCGCGCCGCGTGACCTGCCGCGCACATTCCTCCAGCAGGCGCTCGCCTGCCTTGTCCTGGGCGATGAGATCGATCAACGTGGCGCATTCCGGGGTGGAATATTCGGGGTGCGCATGGTCGTTGTAGAAGCGGGCGCCGTTGCGCAGGACGAGATCGCTTTTGATTTCCTGGAAGGTCAGCTCGCGCTGGCTGTCCTGGGAATAGTAATTGGATTCGTCGGTGTCCTGCATCAGCTCGCGGACGCGGAAACCGCGCGCATCGCGATGGGGATCCTCGGTCGCGTAGTCCCACAAATTGGCGACTCCATGCTGCGCAGCGGAGCGCACCAGCGCGATCGATTCCTCGACCACATCCACCTCGGGATCTTCCATGACGGTGATGCCAAGCTCCGTTTCAAGACCGAAGCAGATGGGCCAGGGAGGGGGGTGAGTGTGCATTTTCGGGGGGAAGTTTTGACGGAATTAACGGAATTACGGAATTAACGGGATTCGGAAGGAGTGATTAGGGAGATGGTAGATGGAATTCACGAAAAGAACGGGACAAGGTTTCAGCCTCCTGGCGAACCCGCAGGACGCCGTGAGCATGATAGGATTCAATCGTCTCAAGATGATCTTCAACCGCTTTGGAAAAGTACTGAAAATCCCTATCGTCGGGATTGAAAGTGTAGCATTTCCACATCCAGTTGAGACATCTGAGGATATCTTCAGCAATGGCCTCGGTGTTTCCTGGCAAATCGACAACGGACCTCGTTTTCAGAAGAATCAAGAGAGCCTTGCCTGCAAAGGGGGAGGCTGAATAGAGAGTATGTTGGTGACAGATTCTTCCCCAGATGCCGTCGTTAACCGCATCTTGCCGAGTGTCGTCATCCTCCGAACAAAGATTTCGCAGAAGGGTTGGCAAACTGGGAATGCCAAGGTCATTCATTGGCAGGTCGTAAATACACGCGGAATTCCCGTATCCATCCTCGAATTGGCTCCAGTCAATCGAGTTTAAAAAAGCCTCAAAATCGGGCGGCACCTGCAAGCGAAGAGGTCTCTCAATAATTGGCGTCTTCACAGGCGGAACCTGTGAAGAGAAAAAATGGAAAATCCATTTCATATATTGAGAAGCCAGCATCTGGATTTTAAGTTATGAAAAATTCCGTAATTCCGTCAAAATTTCAGTGCCCCCTAATCCTGTAAATCATGTTAATCTCGTCCAAAATTCCGCCGCCTTCCTTCATGTAATTCATGTCCCTCATGTCTAAAATCAGATGATCGCCGAGGCATCCACGCGGCGCGGTTTCACGGGCGAGAGTTTCACCACATTCTCCGGATCGTAATCGACCAGCTTCAGCCAGTCCTCCGTGATGTCGTTTGGCGGGAAGATGTCGTTTTGTTTGTACTCGGTATCGAGCGCATCGATGAAATCCTTCATCGAAAGACCGGTCGGTTCCGGCGAGGAAATGGCGCGCTTGATCGCGGTTTCCTTGGCCCGTTCGACGATACCGGCGATAATCGCGCCGCTGACCAATTCGCCCCGGTGCAGGTACTCGTGTCGGCCGCTGCGCAGGGTCACTTCCAGGAAGCGGTTGTCCTCGCGATGACTGAATTGGCGATCCACCACCTTGGCGATGATCGCATCGACTGCCGCCTGTCGGTCCTCGCCGTGCTCTTGGAGCAGGGCCGGATCGAGCGGGAGCTTGGGGTCGATGTAAATGCGGTAAATCTCCTCGGAGCCCTTCTTCGTCGGGCGCGAGACCTTGATCTTCCGGTCGATGCGCCCCGGGCGCAGGATGGCGGGATCGATCATGTCGGCGCGATTCGAGGCCAGGATGATCACCATCTGCTGGAGCGATTCGATGCCATCCATCTCGGCGCAAAACATCGGCACCAAGGTGTTGAGAATGCCGCTGGTACGACCCGCCCGGCGCACGCCGAGAATCGATTCGCACTCATCGATGAAGATGAAGGGCAGGAAGCCTTCCTTGGCCTTTTCGCGCGCGCGGGCGAAGAGCTCGCGCACCTGACGCTCGGATTCGCCCACCCACATGTTGAGGATTTCGGGCCCCTTGACGTGCATGAAGTACTCGCGGTGATCGACGCCCGTTTTGAGGCGCAGTTGCCGCGTGAGATTGTAGGCTGTCGCCTTGCCGAGCAGCGTCTTGCCGCAACCGGGAGGTCCATAGAGCAGGATGCCCTTGGGGCTGGTGTGGTTGTAAGCCTTGAAAAGATCGGAGTGGAGCAGCGGCAATTCCACGGCATCGCGGACGGCCTGGCGCGCTTCATCCTGGCCGCCCACTTTTTCCCACGGCAGCTCCGGCACGGTCTCCAGCAAATGATCCCGCGATTGCGCCCCGGCCACGACCTCCAACGCCACGCGCTGGGAGGAATCGAGCCGGATCTCGAGACCCGGCTTCAGCTTCTCCTTGCCCAGGTTGGCGGAGCGCAGCACCAGCGTGTTCGCCATGCCGCCCTCCTGGCCAACGCGCAGGCGTCCATCCGGGAGCAGGTCCTGGATCTTCGCCACCGGACCTCCCGTCTCAAAGCCGAGATCGCCAATGACGACATAGGCCTCGTTGAGCAGCACGCGGGTGCCGATGAGCAACTTCGATTGCGAGAGGCGCGGATCGATCGAGCAGTAAAATTCGGTCCCGCCATTGATGATAAGGGCGATATCGGGCTTGGGCAGGCCGAGGAGCGTCCCGACCCGGTTCGCGGGAGCGGTCAGCTTGGTCACGGCGGCGTCGAGCTTCTCGATCATCTGCCGGGCCTGGTCGTTGGTGATCTCCAGTTCCTCGATGCGCTGGCGGAGGTAACCGAGCTCCGTCCGGCGCGGCGAGCCGAGCGGGTAGAACTGAGTCAGCAGATCGATCAACTGGAGAGCGGAAAGGGAATCGAGACTCTCATCGAGAATGGGGTCCATCGAGGCCGCCGGACCTTGCGGCGAGGCGGATGGGGGAGGGTTGGGAGACGGTTCCGGGGCGGCAGGGAGTTTGGTTTTTCGGGCCACAAGAAAAGGTAGTTGGGGTTGGCGACTGCGCAACTGGTTTCCGATCAGCTGGGAATAGCATACGGCAGGCCAACTTTTTTGGGGTGGAATCCCAGATCGTTGTCGTTGTCCCCGCCCCTCGTTACCAAGTTGTACTTGGTAACGTCCCCTCTCCCCGCAACTTTGTTGCTTCGGGCGATTTGAGAGGACAACTGGCGTAGACCAGTAAGTGCCCGACGAAGTACAACTTCGCCCGACTCCGACGTTACCAAGTGCAACTTGGTAACGAGGGAAATGTCCCGCAGGCAAGGCAACGACGGCTGCCTCCAACAAAAATTCCCCCTGACAATCGCCCTCCTCCAGTCCAACGTATTTCCCCTCATGTCCTCCACCCGCGATCAGGCCCTGGCCGTCCTCCAGAAAGTCTATGGCTACCGCTCCTTTCGCGGGGAGCAGGCGGAAATCATCGATCACATCATCTCCGGGAACAGCGCGTTCGTGCTCATGCCCACGGGTGGCGGCAAGTCGCTTTGCTACCAGATCCCCTCGCTCTGCCGTCATGGCGTGGGCGTCATCATTTCGCCGTTGATCGCGTTGATGCAGGATCAGGTTGACGCCCTCAAGCAGCTGGGCGTCAAGGCGGCGGCGATCAACTCCAGCATGACGGGCGCCAGCATTGGCCAGACGAAGAACCTCATTCGCCGGGGCGAGCTCGATCTCGTCTATGTCGCCCCGGAGCGGCTGCTCATGGAGGATTTTCTCGACCTGCTGCGCGAGTCGCCCGTCGCCCTCTTTGCCATCGACGAGGCCCACTGTGTCTCCCAGTGGGGCCACGATTTCCGCCCCCACTACACGCAGCTTTCCGCGTTGGCGGAGCAATTTCCGAACATCCCCCGCGTCGCGCTCACCGCCACGGCGGACAAGCCGACCCGCAAGGACATCGTCGAGCGCCTGCACCTGGAGCAGGGCCGCACCTTCGTCGCCGGGTTCGATCGCCCCAATATCCAGTACAGCATCCAGCTCAAGAGCAGCCCGCAAAAGCAGCTCCTCCATTTCATCAAGACCGATCACCCGCGCGACAGCGGCATCGTCTACTGCCTCTCCCGCAAGATGACCGAGGAGACCGCCGAGTGGCTGGTCGAGGCGGGCTGCAAGGCGCTCCCCTACCACGCCGGCCTGCCCGCCGAAATGCGGGCGCGCAACCAGGAGCGGTTCCTGCGCGAGGACAACATCATCATGGTCGCGACCATCGCCTTCGGCATGGGCATCGACAAGCCGGACGTGCGGTTTGTCGCGCACCTGAACATCCCCAAGAACATCGAGGCCTACTACCAGGAGACGGGCCGCGCGGGCCGCGATGGCTTGCCGGCCGATGCGCTGATGCTCTACGGCATGCAGGACGCGGTCATGCAGCGCGATTTCATCGAGAATTCCGAGGCACCTGACGTGCAGAAGATGATCGAGCGCCAGAAGCTGAGCGCACTCCTCGGCCTTTGCGAAACGGCCACCTGTCGCAGGAAGGTGATCCTCGAATACTTCGGCGATACCGGCGAGCCGTGCGGCAATTGCGACACCTGCCGGTTCCCCCCCATCACCTTCGACGGCACGGTGGCCGCGCAAAAGGCGCTCTCCTGCTCCTACCGGACGGGCGAGCGTTTCGGTGTGGGCTATCTCATCAACGTGCTCATCGGCAAGAGCGATGAGCGGATGGAGCGTTTCGGCCACGACAAGGTCAGCACCTTCGGCATCGGCGTGGAGCATTCGCAGAACGAATGGCAGAGCATTTTCCGTCAACTTGTAGCCATGAACTTCCTGACCGTGGATGGCAGCGAATTCGGCGGACTGAAGATCACCCCCCAGGGCCATGCGTTCCTCAAGGCGCGGGAGACCCTGCGCCTGCGGAAATTCACCGGCAAGCAGAAGAGCCTCGCCCCGGCGGCGGCCAAGGCGGTCGTGCAACTGGAAGGTTCCGTGGACCGGAATCTCTTCGCCGCGCTCAAGGCCACGCGGCTGGAATTGGCGGAGGACCAGAACGTGCCGCCGTATGTCATCTTCCACGATCGCACCTTGAGGGAATTCGCCGTGCAAAAGCCGATGACGCTCTTCGCCATGTCGAACATCACCGGCGTGGGCGAGCGGAAGATGGAGCGCTACGGCGCGGTCTTCCTGGAAGTGATTTCCCGCCACGTGGAAGAGGCGGAGCAGGCAGGGTGAGGCTTCTTTGCCTCTTGGATGCTCAAGAATCAGGAAGGCAGGACCAAATTACCAAATTGCCAAATGGGGATGAGTGGAGCGAAAGGCGCGTGATCAAGCCTAACCTCATTTCCCTTCCCCATTTGGAAATTTGGTAATTTGGTCGTCCCCTACTTCACCACATTGCGCTGCCGCAGAAAGGCATCCAACTCCTCCGCGCCGAAGTCGGCGAGGATCTCGTTGCCCCAGCGCATGGTGGGGGCCTTGGTCTGGCCGGAGAGACGCTTCAATTCCTCGTAGGAGGCGGGATCGGTCAGTACATCGGTGCTGCCGTAGGCGATGCCGTGATCGCGCAGGTAATCTTCCGCCTCGTCACACCACGGGCAACCGGACTTTAAATAGAGAAAGGGACGGGGACTGGACATACGTATAAATTACGCAAGGCCACGAAATTGTCCCGCGGAAAATGCGTCCGCCGTACGAATCCGGCATTTGCGCTTTTCTCCGGGCTCCCGGCTCCGTAAGCTGAGCCCGCGATGGAATTTGAATGGTCCCTCTACCAAGCCAATGAGCTGACCCCGGAGGAAATATCGGAAAGCTTCGAGGATCCGTTCAGCCTGCGGTTCCTGCCCGATTCCAACCGCTTCACCGCGCAGAATCGTTTCTTCTCCCTTGGTCGGAGCAACGGGGGCAAATCGATCTTCGCGGTCTACACCTCCACGGGCAAGATTGTCCGGGTCATGGCGGCGCGCGTCATGACGGACGAGGAGACCTTTTTCTACACCCGCAAGAACAAGGAGAGCCTGTGAGCCTGCCCGCCATCACCGATTGGGAAGCCGTACCTCTTTTCGCCGATGCGGCGGAGGAGGCCCGGTATTGGGAGACGCACCAGATCGGCGTGCGGCTGCTGCAAACCTCGCTCGTGAGCACCGATTCGAACGAATCGACCACCATCACGATCCGGATGGACCCGCGCATGCTCTCGCGCCTGAAGCGGCTGGCCCGGCAGCGGTATCTCAATTACCAGAGCATGTTGAAGCAGTGGGTCGCGGAACGGCTGGAGAAGGAATTGCCTTGATCGCGCGTCTCCCGGTCCATCTCGCGTTCGCCCTGGCCCTGGTCCTGACGGGCTGTTCCCGCTCAGAGAAGCCGGTTGCGCCCGATGCCCCCGCACTCGAAAACCCCGGCAACCCCGTGCAGGGCGATTGGGTCATCGAGCGCATCAGCGGCGATACCGATTCGCTCAACCCTCTCATTGGCGAGGACACCAATGGCAAGATGATCAGCGCCATGATCACGGAGGGCATGCTCCAGATGGACAACTTCACCCTGCGGCTAAAACCGTGCCTGGCCGAATCGTACGAGATTTCCGCGGACCAGTTCACCTACACGTTCCATCTCCGCAAGGGCGTGAAGTGGCACGATGGCGAGCCCTTTACCGCCGCCGACGTCAAATTCAGCTACGACCGGCTGCAGGATCCCGCTGTCGATGCCGCCCCCACCCGGAGCTATTTTACCAACATCAAATCTTGCGAGATGTTGGATGATTATACCATCCGGTTCACCGCCACGGAGCGCTACTTCAAGACCTTGGAAGTTCTGGGCACCTACCTCCTCATCCTGCCGAAGCACGTCTTCGAGAAGGACAAATCCGACTTCAACAAGCATCGTTTCGGCCGCAATCCCATCGGCACGGGGCCTTACAAATTCGTCCGCTGGGATACCGGCGAGCGGATCATCGTGGAACGCAACGACAACTACTGGGCCGGGCCGATCTACTATCCCAAGCGGCTCATCTTCGAGATCATCGAGGAGCCCTACATCGCGGCCCAGTTGCTGAAGAAAGGGGAAATCGACGCCTTCAACCAGGTCTCGCCGATCCAGTGGGAGCACGATCTCAAAAACAGCCGCTCGATGAAGCACCTGCACGAGATCGTCTACCCTTACCCCGCCTATTATTACCTGGGGTTCAACCTGCGCAATCCGCTCTTCACCGATATCCGCACGCGCCACGCCATCGATCTCCTCATGCCCCGCGACGAGATCATCTCCCAGATCTATCTCAACCAGTACGCGAGCAAGGCCTCCGGCTACGATCCGCCAGATGCCCCCAGTTACAACCACGAGGTTCTCCCCACCCCCTACGATCCCAAGCTCGCCCTCCAGCTTCTGCACGAGGCGGGCTGGAAGGATGATCACGGCGACGGCATCCTCTACCGGAACGGCCAGCGCTTCGAATTCACGCTGCTCTACCCCAGCGGCAACCCGAGCAGCCAGAAGATGGTGGAGTTGATCCAGGAATCGTTGCGCCGGGCGGGAATCGATCTCAAGCTCTCGCGCCTGGAATTTGCGCAGCTCATCGCGCGGGTGAACGACTGGAAATTCGAGGCGTCGCTCCAGGGCTGGTCGCTCGATATCGATGGCGATCCCTCCCAGATCTGGTCCAGTGCCGGGGCGGATGAGAAAAAGAGCTCCAATTTCATCGGCTACAAGAGCGCGGAAGCGGACAAGCTGATGGCGGAAGCCAAGCTTGAGTACGATCCGGACAAGCGGGCTGCGATCTACCGTAGACTGCACCGGGTGATCCACGACGACTACCCGGTCTGCTTCCTGATCAACATCAAGCAAATCCTCGTCATCTCGAATCGGTACCAGAACGTTAAGACCTTCACGCCCCGTCCCTGCTTCGACATCATGAGCTGGTGGGTGCCGCTTTCGCAGCAGAAGTACAAGAATTAGGCTCATCGTTCCAAGCCTCGGAAGGTAGCCGTCGACCTCCGGTATCTGTCCGACTTATAGGGCAGAACCCAAAAGCATCGTCATCCT
>FTJN01000747.1_pt1 | contig 11198 bp, 10 predicted proteins | sample 1658361 | NCBI WGS metagenome assembly FTJN01 (sample SAMEA3914819, study PRJEB12502) | metagenome | biome: forest; material: soil | place: Canada | collected 2010-06-26 | depth 0.3 m | reverse complement strand
CGACGGGCCGCCGTTGATGGTGATGGACATCGCCGGCGCGCAGACGCATTTCGACCGGGTCGGTTCGCTGTCGCGCATCGACGTGCGGCTCGCGCCCGGTGCGCGCCAGGAGGCCGTGATGGCGGCGCTGGACGCCGGCCCCGGCGTGCGCGCCGCCGCGCCCGACGAGGCGGCGCTGCGCATGGCGCGCCTGTCGCAGTCGTATCGGGTCAACCTCAGCGTGCTGTCGCTGGTGGCGCTGTTCACCGGTGGTTTCCTGGTGTTCTCGGTGCAGTCGCTGGCGGTGGCCAAGCGCATTCCGCAACTGGCCCTGCTGGGCGTCCTGGGCATGAGCGGGCGCCATCGCCGCACCCTCATCTGGGCCGACAGCCTGATGGTGGGCGCGATCGGCGGCCTCGCGGGCCTGGCGTTGGGCACGGCGCTGGCCGCCGCGGCGCTGCGCGCGCTCGGCGGCGACCTGGGCAGCGGCACGCTGGGCGGCACCACGCCCCACCTGCAATGGAGCCTGCCGGCCGCGCTGGCCTATGGCGCGCTGGGCGTCGCTTCTGCCTTCGCCGGCGGCTGGTGGCCGGCGCGCGCGGCGCAAGGCCTCGCGCCGGCGCAAAGCCTCAAGGGACTCGGCAACCGCGGCGGCAGCAACTGGCCGGCCGCGGCCGGCCTGGCCCTGATCGCGCTCGCGGGCGTGCTCGCGCTCGTTCCGCCCTGGCACTCGATCCCGTGGGGCGCGTACGCGTGCGTCGGCGTGCTGCTGCTGGGCGGCATCAGCCTCGTGCCGCAGGTCGTCTCGCTGCTGCTGAAGGGGTTCCGGGGCGCCCGCAACCCGGTCGCGGCCCTGGCCGTGGCTCGCGCGGTCGACCAACGCCACACGGCCACCGCGGCGGTGGCAGGCGTCGTCGCGAGCCTGAGCCTGGTGGTCGCGCTCACGGTCATGGTCACCAGCTTCCGCGACTCGCTCATCGTGTGGCTGGACGACGTGCTGCCGGCCGACGTCTACGTGCGCGCCACGCCGGGCGCCAGCGAGTCCCCGGAGTTCCTCGCGCCGGCGGTCCTCGCCGCGGCCTCGGGGCCTGGCGTGCGGCAGGTCCGCGGCGAACGCGTGGTGCCGATCACGCTGGCCCCGGAGCAACCCGACGCCGTGCTGCTGGTGCGCGACCTGCCGCCCGGCGCGGCCGTGCCGGCGCTGCCCTGGATCGTGGCGCCCGATGCCAAATCGCCGACGTCGACCGAGCCGGGCGCGCTGCCGGTCTATCCCAGCGAGGTGCTGGCCGCGCTGCAGCACCTCCGCAAGGGCGACGTCATCAGCGTGCCGCTGCCGCCGCCGCGCGGCGCCGGGGCCGCCGCCTCGGGGCAGGCCGTGGCCGCCCGGGCGATCGTGCGCGGCATCTGGCGCGACTACGCCCGCCAGCAGGGCGCGCTGCTGATGAACCGCGCCGACTGGCTGCGGCTGACCGGGGACGATCGCCTCAACGCACTGGCCCTGTGGCTGGCGCCCCGCGACGCCGAGGGCACCGGCACGCAAGACGTCGCCGCCGGGGTGGTGGCGCGCATCAAGGCGGCGGTGCCGGCCGATTCTCAGACCGAGATCGTGACCGCCGGCGAGTTGCGCGCGTATTCCTTGCGCATCTTCGACCGCAGCTTCGCCGTCACGCGCTGGCTGCAGGGCGTGGCGCTGGCGATCGGCCTCGCGGGCATCGCGGCCAGCTTCTCGGCGCAGGTGCTGGCGCGGCGGCGCGAGTTCGGCACCCTGCAGCACCTGGGCTTCACGCGGCGCCAGGTGCTGGCGCTGGTGGCCTGCGAGGGCGCGCTGTGGAGCGCGGTCGGTGCGGTGCTGGGCGTGGGGCTGGGGCTGGCCGTCAGCGTGGTGCTGGTGAAGGTCGTGAATCCGCAAAGCTTCCACTGGACGATGCAGATGAGCGTGCCGCCCGGCTCCTTGCTGATGCTGGGCGTCGGCGTGATCGTCGCCGGCGCGTTCACCGCCTGGGGCAGCGGCCACGCTGCCGCGAGCCGGGACATCGTCCGCTCGGTCAAGGAGGACTGGTGATGCGCCGGCGCCCGTTCGTCGCCGGCCTGGTGCCGGCACTCCTCGCGCCGCGTTCTCGGGCCGCCGTTGCGCCGGAGCGCGCCGCCGCGAGTGCACCCGCGGCAAAGATCGCGGGAGCCGCGAGTTCCACGAGCGTCGCCGACGACGCCATGCCGCGGGGCGTCACGCATCGCGCCCTGCGCTTTCCCGCCGACCATGGCGCGCACCCTGACACCCACGTCGAGTGGTGGTACGTCACCGGCTGGCTGAGCAGCAGCGGCGGCGGCGGCGGCGGCGGCGAGGTCGATGCGCGCACGGCACCCGAATTCGGATTCCAGGTCACCTTCTTTCGCACGCGCACCGGGCTGGCCGAGACCTCCGCCAGCCGCTTCGCCGCCCGCCAGCTCGTGTTCGCCCACGTCGCGTTGATCGATCTCGCCGCCGGCGCCAAGGACGGGGGCGGCTCCCTGCACGACCAGCGGGCCGCTCGCGAAGGCTTCGGCTTCGTGCAGGTGCCCGCCGCCTCGGGCACCCAGGTCGTGCAGCTGCGCGACTGGTCGATGCGCCGCGAGCCGACCGCCGACGCCAGCCGGCTGCACATCGCGGTGCGCAGCGACCGGTTTGCGCTGGCCCTCGACCTGGCCGGCACGCAGGGCGTTCTCCTGCAGGGCGACGCCGGCTACTCGCAAAAGGGTCCCGACCCGCGCCAGGCGAGCCACTACTACAGCGAACCGCAACTGGCCGTGCGCGGGCGGGTGGAACGCGCCGGCGCGCCCGCGCGCGCGGTGACCGGCCGGGCTTGGCTGGACCACGAATGGAGCAACGAATACCTGGGCGCGGAGGCCCTGGGCTGGGACTGGGTCGGCTTCAACCTTCTCGACGGCGCCGCCCTGATGGCATTTCGCCTGCGCCACGCCGACGGCAGCGCCTCGTGGGCCGGCGGTTCGTACCGAAGCGCGGCCGGCGTTCTCACTACCTTCGCCGCGACCGAGGTCCGGTTCGAGCCGCAGCGCCGCTGGACCAGCCCGCGCACGCAGGCCGCCTACCCTGTCGAATGGATCCTGACGACACCGGCCGGACGCTGGCGCGTCGTCGCCCTGCACGACGACCAGGAGCTCGACAGCCGCGGCTCCACGGGCTCGATCTACTGGGAAGGCGTCTCCGCGCTGCGGCGCGAGGACGGCGGCACGGTCGGCTACGGCTACCTCGAGCTGACCGGCTACGCGGGTCGATTGCGCCTGTAGCGATCCAGGGATATTCGCCGGGGAGCACACTGGACCGCACGGCAAGTCCCCCGGTGACGGGCACAGGCGTTGCCGCGACGGAGTCCACTTCTGGAGAGCCCATGAAAACGCAGGACAACTCGACCGAACCGCAACACATCTATCGCCAGCTCAAGCTGGGCCTGGGACACGAGCTGGTCAACGACGCCAACGTCTTCGACCTCATCGCACTGGCGCAGAAGGATGGCAACCAGTTGCTGGCCACCGAGCTGCGTGAATGGCAGGCGCCCTGCAGCGACTCCAACGACGGGCCCCGCCCGACGATGGCGCCGACCAAGGGCTTCAACAAGGACAACGTGAAGCATTGAGTTCGGCGCTGCTGCGCGGCGAGCCCGACCGGTGCGAACGTGAGTTCGAATGCGAGTTCGAGCACGCGGTCGCCGATCTTCGCGTCGCGGCCGGCGTGTCGACGGCCTGCCGATGCGCCACGCAACCCCTTCCGTCGTCGACTTGCGAGGCCCTGTCGGCCCGCGGCGCAGCCCGTCGCAAGACGCTGGCAGCGGTCGGAGCCGAGGCGTAATCTGCACCCATCGATCAACGCTTTCCCTCCCAGGAGCAGACCATGTCAGACAGCGACGAACTCGGCAAACTCGGTGACCTCCATCAACGCGGCATCCTCTCCGACGAGGAATTCGCACGGGCCAAGGCCCGCGTGCTGAACGGCATGCCATCCGGGCGCGCGAGCCCGCCGGTCAGCGCCCTCAACCAGCTGCGCCGCAGCCTCAGCGATCGCTGGCTCGGCGGCGTGTGCGGCGGCATCGCGCAGGTCACCGGCGTGCCGTCGTGGGTGTGGCGCCTCATCTTCACGTTCGGCCTGGTCTTCGCGGGATGCGGCCTCGCGCTGTACATCCTGCTCTGGATCCTGGTGCCGCAGGAACAGCTGTACCTGCCGGCGCCGGGCGACTCCATGCGCGCCGGATGACACGCCCCACGCGACGCGCGCGCCTCACGCGCGCGCGTCGCGTGCAAGGCCCGCATGGGACACTCGCGCCACCACCCGATCCCCCGATGTCGTGAGTGAGGAATTGGTTGAAGAATCCCGCCGGGAACGGCAGCATCCGTCGTTGCGCCCGCTCGCCAGGCCGCCTCGCATCGTGTCGCGGGCGCGCCTGGTCTGCGACCGTTCCGGACAGGATTCGGCACCGCCGCTTCCTCGCTCGCGACCTGTTCAACGAATTTCCCACTCACGACACCAGACGATGATCCACATCCGCGACATCGACCACCTCGTGCTCCGCGTGGTCGACCTCCCCGCCATGCTGCGTTTCTACTGCGAAGGCCTCGGCTGCCACATCGAGCGGCGCCAGGACGAGATCGGCCTGATCCAGCTGCGCGCGGGCCGCTCGATGCTCGATCTCATACCGGTCGACGGCAAGCTGGGCCGCGCCGGCGGCGCGGCGCCCGGCAAGCAAGGCCACAACGTCGACCACATGTGCTTTCGCGTCGAGCCCTTCGACGAGCCCGCGATCCGCGCCCACCTCGCGTCGCTGGGCATCGCGGCGGGGCCCACCGAACCGCGCTACGGCGCCGAAGGCGAAGGCCCGTCGATCTACCTGAGCGACCCGCAAGGCAATGTCGTCGAACTGAAGGGGCCGCCATTTGCATGATCGCCGCCCGGCCGCCAGCAGGCGTTTCCTCCGAAGTCGGTCACACCGCAGCCGTCGCGAATCCCGATCGACCCCAGCGACTGGAGTTCTCGCCATGACGAAGTTCGTGATCGGCCCTGACGTCGCCCTGCGACTCGCGCGACTTCGCGCCCCGGTGCCCGCGCGACACCAGTTGCTGGCACCCACGCTGATCCGGTCGCAGTGGCTTGCGCACCTGTACGGCCAGGTCCGGCGCGAGGAGATCTCGCGCGACGAGTCCGACCGGCAGCTCGACTACCTGCGCGCCCTGCCGCTGCGCCTGCTCGGCGACCGGGTGCTGCAACGTGCCGCCTGGAAGATCGCCGAGCGCTTCGGCTGGCCGGACACCTTCGTCGCGGAGTACATCGCGTTGACGCGGTTGCAGGCCGACGCGTTCGTCTGTCTCGACGCCGAACTCGCGCGCATCGTGGCGGACACCGTGAAGGTGGCCTCGCTCGAAGAATTGCTGGATCCGGCCTGAGATTCCGGCAGGCCCACGCCGCGCTCGCCAGGACGCGCGCGCCCGGCGCCGGGCGCCGGCGGGAATGTAAATTTGCGTGTCGCCTGCCCACCGATTCCGCTGCTCGAGCGTTGAGTGGACACGCGCCGCGACTTTTGACGTATCCGGCCCGCATGGCAGGGGCCCATCCAACAGGATTCTTCGACATGACAACTCCAACAAGCCAAGCCCTGCTGCGACTGAGTGCCCTGGGAGCCGCCTTGGGCGCCGCCGCACTCCTGTCCGCGTGCGTCGTGGAGGCGCCCCCGCGCTACGTCCAACGCCCGGCCCCGGTCTACCAGCAACCCGCGCCGATCTATCCGCAGCCGACGCCGGAGTACCAACCCGCGCCGCAGTCGTACGCGCAGGACGACGATCCGGTCGTCAGCGTCTATGTCGATCCGCCGATCGACCAGCCCGAGCCGATCGCCGTGCAATGGGCGCCGCCGCCGATGCTGGTGGAAGTGCCGCCGCCGCAGCCCTACGCCGAAGCCATCTGGACGGGTGGCTATTGGGCGTGGGAAGGCCGCTGGTTCTGGAGCGCCGGCCGCTGGGCGCCGCCGCCGCGCCCGCGCTATGTCTGGGTGCAGCCGTACTACGAGCACCGTGCCGACGTCGTCGTCTTCGTGCCGGGCTTCTGGTGCGCGCCCGAGCGCCACTTCGTTCCCCCGGCGCCCGGCCTGCGCATCTCGGTGGCCGTCGCCGCGCCGGGCCTGCGTGCGGGCCGTCCGCCGATGGGCCCGCAAGGCGTGTTCGTGCCGCCGCCGCCGGGCTCGCGCGCCGGCATCATCGTGCCGGCCCCGCTGGGCACGCCGCCCGCGGTCGTCGTGAGCGCCCCGGCCGTCGTCAACGTGGGCATGCGCGTGCGCGGCAACGTCGACGTCAACAGCCGCAACACCACCAACAACGTCACCAACGTCACGAACGTGACCAACGTGACGGTCGAAGCCCCGGCCGGTGCAACCGCCAACGGCCAGGCGTTCCAGAACTCGGTGCCGGCGCGCGCGCACCTGGCCGCCGGCCTGGCCCCGATCGGCCGCCCCGCGGCGCCGCAGCCGGTGTCCCAGCAGGCGATCCCCACGTACCAGTCGGGCCACCAGCCGATGCAGTTGCCGTCGGCCCAGCCGGTGCGCAACGAGCGCAACGACCGCTTCGATCGCAACAATCCGGCCAATGGCGGCGGACGCCCGCAGCCGCAGCCCAACACCGCGGGCCAGCAGCCGGTGGTGCAGCAACCGCAAGGCCAGCAGCCCATGCCCCAGCAGGGCCAGCCGCGTCCTGGCCAAGGCCAAGGCCAGGGCCGGCCCGAGTTCGACCAGCCGCCGCGCCAGCCGGCGCCGGTCTATGGCCAGCCGCAGCAAGGCGGGCCTGCGCAAGGCCAGGTGCAGACGCCGCAGGGCCAACAGGGCCAGCCGCACCCTGGCCAAGGCCAGGGCCGTCCGGACGTCGACCAGCCGCACCGCCAACCGGGCAACGGCCAGCCGATGCCGCCGCAGCAACCGCAAGGCCAGGTACAGCAGCCGCAAGGACAGCCGCAACCCGTGAACCCGCAGGACCCGCGCCGCCGCGGCGGCAATCCGCAGGGCCAGCAAGGCGGCCAGCCCGCGCCCCAAGCCGGCGCTCAACCCGCCGCACAGCCGGCGCCGCAAGGCCAGCAGCCGCAAGCCCAGCAACCGCAGGTCAAGAAGGACGCCAAGGACCACGAGGAGCGCAGGCGGGCCGAGCGCGAGAAGCCGGAAGACCGCAAGAAAGAGAACGGCGAGCGCGATCGCTGATCCGCGAGGCCGGCACGACTAGAGGAGGCACCGCGGTGCCTTCTTTTTTTGGCTCTCCGCCGATTCGCGGGGACACGACGTGCGAGCGACCGATCTTTCGTAGGCGTCGGGCGCGTGGAAGCCGAGGGGTGTGGCACCTCGCCGTCCGCGCCGCTGTCGACGGCGTTCGAGGGAATGCGATTCGCGGACGACGAGGTGCCTGTCCTCTTGGGTTGACCCCTCGCCGCGGTCCGATTGCCTACGATCAACCGCCGTCCGAACGACACGACGGTGGCGCGCCGATACTGGAGGGGTCTGGCACCTCGCCGTCCGCGCCGCTGTCGACGGCGTTCGAGGGAATGCGATTCGCGGACGACAAAGTGCCTGTCCTCGATCCTCAGCAGGGGATCGAGGTCAGGCTCCCCCTCGAATCGCGGCAAGCGATCCGGCGATGGCGGCAACGCGGCGCGATCCGAGGCGGTGCCAGACCCCTCGGGTTGACCCTCGCCGCTGCCCGGCGTGCCCGCACTCGGGGCGCAAGGTCTTCCGACGGCATCGCACCTCACTGCGCCGCGACGACCTCGTTGAGGAAGAAGCCGAATTCGTCCGCCGCCTGGTCGATCGTCTCCGCGAGGGTGGCCTGCGCCGCCTGTCCGCTCGAGGCATCGGTTCGCAGGAGCGTCACGCGGCCGCTCGGGTTGGCCTGCTGCAGGCGCGCGGCCATCTTGCGGGACTGCGCGGCGTTGACGCGGCCGTCGCGGTCGCCGGCCAGCAGGAGCACCGACGGATAGCCGCCGCCGTCGCGCACGGCGCGCAGCGGCGACCAGGCGAGCAGCGCCTCGAACTGCACGCGATCCTTCACGCTGCCGAACTCGGGCGTGTCGTATTCGCCGGCGGCGTCGCGCTCGAGGCGCAGCATGTCGTAGCGCCCGCTCGTGGCGACGACCGCGCGGAACAGGTCGGGACGCTGGGTCAGCGCCGCGCCCATCACCACCGCGCCGTCGCCGCGGCCGCGGATGCCCAGCAGCGCCGGTTGCGTGTAGCCGCGCTTGACGAGGTAGTCGGCCGCCGCGAGGAAGTCGTCGAAGCCGTTCTGCCGCTTCGTGCGCAGGCCGTCGGCACGCCAGGCCTCGCCGGACTCGGGCGCGCCGCGCAGGGTGGCCACCGCGATGACGCCGCCGCGATCGAGCCACACGCGGCGCGCGGCGTCGAAGTCGGGCGTCGCGCCCGCCCCCATCGCGCCGCCCACCGTCAACAGGACCGGGTTGTGCCCGTCGAGGCGGGTGCCCTTGCGGCGCAGGATGTCGATGGGCACCGGCGTGCCGTCGCGCGAGGTGGCGAACTCGCGCACCACGTCGCTGTCGTTGAAGTTGGCGTCGGAGGTCGCCACCAGCGGCGTGCGCTTCGTGCGCCCGCCGCCCACGCGCGTCCACAGCGGCGGCTCGACGTAGCTGACGACCTGCGCCACCACGTCGTTGCGCCCCGTTCGCACCAGGGCCGCGACGCCGCTGGAGGGCGGCAGCGCCACCACCGTGCCGCGCTTCGTGCGGACGTCGATGGTGCGCAGCCGCGACGGGCCGGTCTGGCCTTCGGCCAGGTACAGCGTGCCGCCCGCCACGGCGAAGCGTTGCACGGCGCCTTCGAGCGGCGTGGCGACCGCCACCACACGATCCCAGTTGATCGCCCTGGTCTCGGACAAGGGCACCCGCAGCACCTTGCCCCGCGGCGCGTTGGCGGTCGACCGGATCCACAGCGCGTCGTCGTCGCCGAACTGCGCGTCGCGCACGCCATCCGTCTCCGCGGCCAGGCGGCGCCACGCGCCCTCGCCGTTCGCGTCGGCCGGCTTCAGGTACAGCGAGACGTCGCCGCCGCGGCCGTTCTCCACCAGCGCCAGCACGCTGCGGCCGTCGCGCGCGCTCTCGAGGCGCACGCGCGCGAGACGCGGCAGGCCCGCCGAGAGCTCGACCCGGTCCTGCGCCGGAGCCGACCCCAATCGGTGGAACACCACCTGCGCCAGGCCCGATCCGTCGCCGGCGGGGCGGCTTTCCGGGGCCGGGTACTGCGTGCAGAAGAAGCCGGCGTTGCCCGTGGTCCAGGCGATGTCGCCGCCCGCGGCCGCCGAGACCACGCGCGTGACCTCGCCGGGCAGCGCCTGGCCCGTCGGCAGATCGACGACGCGCACGGCGCCGCCGGTCAGTGCGATCGCGACGCGGCGTCCGTCGAGCGAGGGCCGGAAGAAGTCGATCGCCAGCGAGCCGTCCGGCGCGGCCTCGTTCGGGTCGAACACCACGCGTTCGCTGCCGACGTCGTCCACGGAGCGCAGCACCACCAGCACCGGACGTTGCTGCGACGGGGTGGTCTTCAACGCGAAGACGAGGCCGCCGCGCTCGACCAGGCCCGAGTAGGCGTTGGCCGTCGATCCGATCAAGGCCTGCAGGCGTTGCCGCAGCGCGGCCCGCGCGGGCATCGCGTCGAGGTAGCGCCGGGTGTAGGCGTTCTCGGCCGCCAGCCACGAGCGCATGACGGGATCGCCGGCGTTCTCCAGCCAGGTGAAGTCGTCGTTGACGGCGAGGCCGAAGAAGTCCTGCGTCGCGGTGCGCGATGCGGCGAACGGATAGCCGCGCAGGCCCGGCGCGACGGGCCAACGCGATTCGCCGGCGTTGGCCGCCGCGTCGGGGCGGGAGCCGCCCGCGCAGGCCGCGAGGCCGGCGATCGCGGCGACGGCCACGGCCGCGGCCATCCCCTTCAGCGCAGGGGCGAGGCGCACGGGCGGCGGCGGCAATGAATTCACGTCAGGGCTTCCCTTGTCGGGCGTTCGACAGACCGCGATGTTAGGAGCGGTCGACGCCTTCGCGCGTCCCCGCGGACAAAAAGAAGGCAGAAATGCACGCCTCGAGGGGATTGACAGGGGTTGGGCGGCCTCCTAAAGTGATATCACTCTGATCTCTACCAGGATCCTCCATGACCTCGAACAACCCCCCGCGGACGCCGGCGCGCTCCCTGCGCAATGAATACTCGGAGCGCCGCCTCACGTCGATGAGCGGCTACCTCGTGGTGGCGATCGCCGTCGTGCTGATCGGCGTGGCCGTCGCGCGCTTCGTCTCGATCGGCGAGGGCATGGACGTGGCCACCGTGCTGGTGGGACACGTGCTCGCAGGCGTCGCCTGCATCATCGCGGCGGTGCTCGGCTTCGTCGGCCTGTACACGCTGCAGCCCAACGAGGCGGCCATCGTCACGCTGTTCGGCCACTACAGCGGCACCGACCGCGCCGAGGGCCTGCGCTGGACCAACCCGTTCACCGTCAAGCGCCGCATCTCGCTGCGCGCGCGCAACCTCAACTCGCCCGCGCTGAAGGTCAACGACAAGCGCGGCAACCCGGTCGAGATCGGCGCCGTGATCATCTGGCGCGTCGAGGACACGGCCAAGGCGCGCTTCGAGGTCGACGACGTCGACCTGTACGTGAAGCTGCAGTCCGAGGCGGCGCTGCGCCACGTCGCGTCGCTGTACGCGTACGACGAGGCCGACAGCGACGACGCCGACGAGATCACGTTGCGCGGCGGCCTCGACGCCGTGGCGCTCACGCTCAAGACCGAGCTGTCGGCGCGCTTCGCCAGCGCCGGGGTCACCGTGACCGACGCCCGCCTCACGCACCTCGCGTACGCGCCCGAGATCGCGCAGGTGATGCTGCGCCGCCAGCAGGCCGAGGCCGTGATCAGCGCGCGCCACAAGATCGTGCAGGGCGCCGTGGCGATGGTGGAAGCCGCGCTGACGGCGCTCAGCGAGCGCAACGTCGTCACGCTCGACGACGAGCGCAAGGCCGCGATGGTCAGCAACCTGCTCGTCGTGCTGTGCGGCGACAAGGACACGCAGCCCATCATCAACACCGGCACGCTCTACAGCTGACGCGATGGGTGCCTCCCATTCGACCCGCGCGGGGTGACGCATGGCCAGCCCCGGCAAGAAGTCCTACCCGCTGCGCATCGATCCCGAGCTGTGGGCCGAGATCGAGCGCCTGGC
>FTJN01001086.1_pt2 | contig 11215 bp, 6 predicted proteins | sample 1658361 | NCBI WGS metagenome assembly FTJN01 (sample SAMEA3914819, study PRJEB12502) | metagenome | biome: forest; material: soil | place: Canada | collected 2010-06-26 | depth 0.3 m | reverse complement strand
GCCTTTCAACTGCATTGCAGTTGGATTTCCTCACCAAAAAGTGAACGAAAAAAGGCGGGGGTAAGGCATAGAGCGCTCCGAGTGTACCGAGGCAAACCGAGCTGAGATCCAACTGCATGGTTACGGCTTAGGTCCCGGCGACCTGAACGGCTCCGGAGACCGTCAGGCCGGTCACGGTGAGAGCTCGCCGGGAAGACGATCCCGACTCTTAAATCTGTCCGCGAAAGAGATCTGATCAATTTTCGGTCCACCGACGGTCGCACCATTACTTGTTGTGGAGCCGTTTCCGTTGGATGCACACCAGCATGGCCAATCCGCCGAGCATCATGGCCCAGGTTCCAGGTTCAGGAACGACTGCCGTGGTAATTTGAAGTTCGAGCGTGTTGCCACTGGTGAGGAACGAATAGTTGAACCCGGCTTGGGCGTTCAACACGGTAAGATTGCCGATGCTGCCCCCGAGCGAGCTGTAGTTGAGCAGGCTATAGGTTCCGGCGGTGGCGAAAGGCGAGGTGCCACCAGCCTGGTAGAGGTTAAACGCACCGCCGTTGAGGGTCAGGGCTCCCGTGACCGCGGTGAAATCGTTCGTGGTACCGTTGAATTCGTAGTCGAGAATCGAGCCGGAGTCGAGAGTCAGACTGGCCATGGTAAAGGTTCCCACACCTGCATCCCCGGGGGCCAGGTGCGCGCTGCTTTGGATAACCGTCGCTCCCGTCTGCCCCGTACCGCTGAGGGTGGCGCCCGAGCTGGCCGTCACCGTTCCGCTGGCCGTACCGTTCACCTTAAGGGCGGAGGTCCCGCTGAAAGTGACGGGGCCGCTGATGGTTCCACTGCTGATCGTATTGCCCACGCCACTCACTTGAACCCCGCTGGTGCTCAACGTGGCGGTGCTGCTGAGAGTATTGTTTCCCGCCAGGGCCACGATCCCGAGCGTCCCGGTTCCCGTCAGGCTGGTACCGGAAGACATGCTCAGGGAATCGGCCAGGGTTCCGTTGACGGTGAGAGTGCCGCCCGTCAAGGTGGCCCTCGTGCCGCTGGTGACGGTAGCTCCCGCTCCGATATTGCTGTTGCCGGAGAAGGTGGGGGCCGCCGTTGAGGTAAGGTTGCCTCCAGAAGTGGTGGAGGAGACGCGACCGTCAACCGAGACGAACGCCCCTACGGTATTGTTAAAACCGGCGAGATCGAAGCGGCCGTCGCTATTGACGGTGACGGTGGCCCCGGTGGCGACCTGGTTGGAGGCCAGAAGTTTCACCAGGGCGGAGTTGGCCGCGCCGACGGAATCTCCCACCGTGAGATTACTTTGGACCGCGAGCACGCCGGTCTTGCCGAGGTCGAGTTCCCCATTGCTGATCGAGGTAAGGCCCGTGTAGGTGTTCGCAGAGGTCCCACTCAGGGTCAGGACTCCGGCGCTGACCCCAACCGTATTGCCCGCCCCGGAAATGACGCCGCCAAAGGTGCTGCTCGAGCTGCTGCCGTAGGCGACGCTGCCCGCGATCGCGTCCGTCGCGTTGGTCGCCGCGATGGTGCCACCAGTGACATTCACGCTGGCACCCAGCGTGGAACCATTCAGCACCAGCGCACCGGAGGAAACGCCCACACCACCTGTGGTGGCAAGATTGCTGGAGAGCTGCACTGTACCCGCCCCGGCGATCAAAAACGCGTTGTTGTTCGCCGTCCAGGTGTTCTGAAACACGGTCGTACCGCCGGAGGCCGCCGTTAATGTCGTGGTGCCCGTGACCGTGATGGGGCCGGTGTAGGTGGCCGTGGCGCTGGAGTTGCCACCGATGACCAGAGAGGAGTTGGTCGCGCCCGTCACCTCCGTGATGGCGCGACCCACGGTCACCCCGCCGGCGGCGAGAAGGGAAGCGCTGCCTGCCCCCCCTGCCGTGGAACCCAGCGAGATGGCGCTGGAAGACTTGCCGAGTGCGCCGGCGGTCGAGGAACTGGCCGGAACCGTTGCCCCGGCCACAAGTGTACCCTGAGTCACCGAGGTCGCCCCGGTGTAGGTGCTCGCCGCCGAGGTGAGAATGAGGGTCCCATTATTGACCGTGACCGTACCCACGCCCGAGAGGAGATTATCGATCTCGACCGTTCCGGCGAAGCCCGCTTTGCCGCTGATGATGCCACTGCTGGAAGTGAAAGTACCGGTGTTGAAATCGGTCGTGCCCCCGGTCGCCGCGACGAGGGTGACGGGCTGGGAGAGGGAAACGTTACCCGTGAAGTTGGCTGTCCCGCTCGTGTTGCTGCCGCCGATCGTATACCCGCCGGTGGTGGCTTGATTCGCCACCGTGATGTTGTTGGAGATCGTTACCCCGGCATTGAGCAGTGCCACAGAGGAATTGTTGGTCGCGGTTGCTGCGTCGCCCAGCGTCACACCGGTGGTGCTGAGAGCCGCATTGTTGGCTGCAACGAGCGTACCGGAGCTAATGATGGTCGTGCCCGTGTAGATATTGGCCCCGCCAAGAGTTTGCGTCCCGCCGCCGTTGAGGGTGAGCGAAATGCCGCTGCTGATCACTCCACCATAGCTGTAGGTACCATTGCCTCCCAAAGTCACGGTGTGGGAGAGTCCCGAGTTGGTCACCGTTCCGGTGGCGACACCTCCGTCATTGAATCCTGCCAACGTTTGGACACTCCCGTTCATGTCGAGGCTGCCGCCGTTGATAATGGCCACATTGGCGGCACTAAGTTCACTAGCCCCCAGCTTGAGGGTTCCCGAGGTTACCGTGACCGTCCCGGTGAAACTACTGGCATTGGCCGCCAAAACCAAAGTCGATGCGCCGTTTTGGGTAATGTTGGTCAGGCTTGAGCCCAATACGGTGCCGGAATTCAGGGTCACAGAGGCACCGGAACCTGAGTTGGTAAGGGTGGCCGTGTTGATCGTCATCGCCGAGGTCGTAAACAACATGCTCGCGGCGGTCGAGTTGTTGTTCTTCAACGTCAAACCGCCTGTTCCCGAGATGGTCGTACCCGATGTACCTATGCTAAATACATTCGTACTGGAACTGTCATTGGCCAAGGTCAAGCTTCCGGAGCCGACGACAATCGAGTCGAGGATTCTCGTCGAACCGGTGCCGGTGCTGTTGGCATTGGTGATCGTCAGGGCGACGCCATTTGCCTCGGTGATCGTGCCGCCACTGAGGAGCAGGGCCGTGGTACCGGCGGAGGATAAAGTGGTAAGGTTAAGGTTATTGCCCAAGGCGATATTACCGGAAAAGGTGGCGCCGCTGGCGGCTCCGGTATTTTTGAGAGTCAACGTGCCACTGTCGCCCGATTGAACGGTGATATCGTTACTCACCGTGCCGCTTGACGCGTTGACCACCAGAGTCGCATCGGCAGTGCCCCCATTCGTCCCAAGGGTAATCACGTTGGTGGATGCACCGAAGGCGGTGCTGTTGTTGGCGTGGGTGTTGAGCAAGGTGCCGGAGGAAATGAAAACGCCGCCAGAAAAGGTGTTCGCGGCGGATAGGGTGACTTTGCCCGCCGTATTCACCACCACCGAGCCAGATCCACCAATGACGCCACCCGCCAGGATACTTCCCGAAGAATTCGAACCACCCAGCGTCAAGTTGCCGCCGGAGGCCACCGCGCCAAGCGTGAGAGTGCCCGTATTGTTAACGAGGAAGCTGGTGTTCGCGCTGGTTGCCAGTGCCGAACCGATGGTGAGGCTGTTGTTGCCCGCGCCATCAAGGAGGATGCCCGCGTTGGTCACACCGTTCAAGGTCGCAGTCCCCGCGAGGGTCAGGGTCGATCCGCTGATGGTGGTCAACCCACTGGCGCCGGTATTGCCCGCGCCCGTCACCCAGATTCCCTGCGCCGTTGCGGCAGCGCCCAAGGTGGGTTGATTGGTAAACGGGCCGCTGAAGACGGCGCCAACCGTTGCGGACGGAACGGTGTTCGCCGGACTGCCGTTGAAGGAACTCCAGTTGGTACTCGTGATCCAGGTGCTGGTCGCGCCATTCCAAAGTGTTTCCGTGGTATCCGCCTGGGCCAAGGTGCTCATCAATAAGACCGAGACGGCGGCCGATGCGGAACGGGTCGCATGATTCAGGAGAGAGGGAAAGAGAGGCGTGGATTTCATGGTAGGAAGGGCAGGTTGGGCAGGACGCGAGGGATAATTGTTTGGGATTCTGAAGTAGACGCTTTATCTTTTTTCCGCACAAGGAACATGGTTTTAAACGTTGAAGTCAGATATTCTTCCAACATCTGCGAAGAGCATCTGGGGGCTAGCCCGCGAGAGCACTGAAGCAGCCAGTTAAATCAATAACCGCTCTACAATCAAGTAGATTCTTTGAAGAAGCAATCCATAAATTCCTCGTTTGCGACCCTTTGAACAGAAATCGGCGCACATTTTTAAAGTCAGACGCCACATAAAGACTTGCTTCTTTAAAGCAGCTAGAGGTAACATCATGGCTATCGTGCCGAATCGACTCCATCTCAAGGCATTTTCGCTGGTCGAAGTGGTATTGGCCTTGGCCATCTTTGTCTTCGCCGGATTTGCCCTGATCGGTGTTCTCACCGTCGGCATTCAAAGCAACCGGGATTCCCGGGAGCAACTTCAAGCGGCCAATATCCTCCAGAGCCTTTGCTCCACCCGCCACGCGGTGCCGATGACCGATATTTCGAGTACCGGCACGGCCACGCAGCCCCATTTCCCTCTGCCCGTTCTCTATTCGGCGGCCTGGCCCGGTTCCAGTATCAATAATTTTTCCTCGCCTGGCTGGCTGAGTTGGGATGGCACAACGACGACCCAGGCCAAGGCCAGTTTTGGCCTGCTTTATCAAATCACGGGGCCCGCCACGTACACCGCCAAAACCAATCCCGGCTATTCCACGGTTTACCTTTGCGTTTACTGGCCCGCCCAAGCGCCGCTGACCAGTTCTTCAGGCCATGTCGAGGTAACATCTGTTTTCGCCCTGCCATGACTTGCCCGCTCCCCGACCGGAAATCCCGATTGCACGCCTTCACCCTGGTGGAGATCCTCGTCGCCATCGCCATCCTCAGCATCATGCTCGTGGGTCTGGCGACGGCCATCGGCTACGTCTCCCGCCTCTGGCTCAGTGGCATCGGCGCGATGGACAACTTCACCAAGGCTCGCGTCGTTCTTAACCTTCTGGACCGCGATATACAGTTGATGGTCTTGAGACGCGATCTCGCCGCCTTCGTCGATGCCAGCGGAAACGCGGTCGACGGCAACGGAAACGCCATCTGTGCCTTCTACACCAACGTCCAGGGAAATCCCGGCAGCGGCATCCGCGATGCCCGAACGCTGTCCCTCGTCCAATATTCCCTGACCACCACGACCACAAGCCCCACCCTTCAGCGCATCAATTACGGGATGAACTTCACCGCTTCCGGTGTTACCCCAGTCATGGGAACCCCGGCATCCCTGCCCACGGCGGCATCCTTCCCGGTAAGTGCCCCTTACCAAAGCGACACCGTCTTTGCGGGCATTATCCGGTTTCAGATTCAGTTCATCGATGGCAATGGCAACATCCTGACTCCCACGGGCAACCCGAATGGATCCATGTTGGCTGGTGGCCGCTTCGCCTACGATTTCAATAATCCCGGCAATGTCCTCAATCCCCGGATCGCGGTTGTTTCCATGCTCGTCCTGAACAACTCCGCCTACACCATCGCCATCCGGCCGGGGTCCACCACAATGACCACGCTGCTTGGCGATTTTCAAAACACGCTTCCATCGGGCCAGACGAACCAGACCTTCGGTCAATATTGGAGCAGCCTGCTTAATCCCGCTTCGGGCACACTCGATCCGGTCCTGCCGCCATCCGTTCGCAGCGGCATGCAGGTCTTCGAGCGACAGATTCCCCTGCCCGTCAGCGCACCCTCTTTTTAACCCATGCATTCCCCCCGTTATATCCGCTCCCGCTGTGCCGCCCGGGATGGTCTGGCCCTCATCCTGGTCCTCGCCTTCATCCTGCTTCTCTCCATCCTGGTTGTTTCCTACCTCACCTTTAGCGGTCTCAACCACACTTCCACCGCCAGCTACAGCAGAGCCATTCAGGCCCAGGAAATCGCCCAAGGAGGTTTGCAGGACATCCTCAGCGATCTGCACACCGAAATCCAGGCAGGCTCCTCCATCAACCCCTCGGTTTACGCGCCCAACGGTGGACCGGTCGTCTACGTCCCCGTCAACAACCTCGCCGCCGTTCCCGCCCGCGCCGGTTACGATCTCTCCAGTTGGGGGACCGACTACAATACCAATGCCAGCACCAGGTTTGTCGACTTTCTTTCCCCTTCCCTGGTCCGGGTCAGCCGCCGCTCTCAAAACGCCACTCCCGCGGATTTTTATCCCAACTTCCGCACCAACGCTTACTTCGACGCCTCCACCATCGCAAACCTGAGCAACCGCGCCTCAGCCTCCAGCACGGCCACTCCCTCGGCCAATGGCCGCTACATCACAGCCGCCCGCTGGAACAGAAGCTATCTCCTTGCCCCCACCACGGATACCAATACCGGCGGTGCCTTCGGCGTCCGCGCCATCCCCGGGGCCTTCGCCAAAGACTACACCTCCATCGGTGGAACCTCCCTGGCCAATGGTTCCCTGCCCCCGTACGGCCCGCCCGATTGGATCTACGTCACCCGGAACGGCAGCCGGGCTCTCACCACCGCCCAGATACCCAACTCGCTTCCCTCCAATAATCTGACCAACCTGACCTCCGGAACCGGCTCGGCCCAAGGCAGCCCGGTCATTGGCCGCTATGCCTTTGTCATGTACGACGAGGGTGCCCTGCTTGACGCCAACGTCGCCGGTTATACCGGAGCATCCACCAACCTGGTTTCCACCGCCGATCCCGTCACCGGCATCACCCAGAGTACCCTCGTCAAGTCCTACACCGCCTACGCCGATCTGACTCAAATCGGCCTCACCCAAGCCTTTGTCGACAGCATGGTCTCCTACCGTAATGCGAGCTCCAACCCCACCAGCGGCAACAGCTACCTCACCAATGTCCTGGGCACCTACGCCAAAAACGGCTTCCTCGCCTTTACCAATAATGCCACCGGCATCGACAGCCCGTTCGTCAGTCGGCAGGACCTCATCAACTATCTCGCCCAAAAGGATCCCAATTTTAACACGGCGTCGGCCCTCACCGCTCTCCCCCATCTCGGCACCTTCACCCGCGATGCCAACAGTCCCTCCTACTTTCCACCCACCGATTCCGCCGGTATCACCAATTATTTTGCGGGCTCGACGCAGACCAACTCCTACTACGGAAGCGCCACTTCTTACGGCTACCACACCTCCATGGACACGGCGGGCTATCCCAATCGTGACTTGGCCAATGTCCGCTTTCCCAGCTCCATCACCACGGGGGCAACCGTCACCCATTACGACGACAATGCTGTGGCCCAAACCTACACCGTCAACCCCGGCGACTGCCTGCTTCAAAGCCGCTTCTCGCTGGCCAAAATCAATTGGCTCACCCAACCGTGGGCCGGGCAACCCGATCCCGGCACGGACAATGCAGGCTATACGGGTTCGAAGTATCCCGCCGCCATCCAGGCCTGCTTTGGTCTCGTCTGGGATTATCCCTCGCATGTCTCGGGCACGCAGGCCAATGGCGGGTCCAAGTGCTGGAACTACGTGGGTTCCACCACAGCGGTTTCGGATGCATCAAGCCTGCTGAGCATGACAGGCATCCAGATTGAGACCTTGGATCAAGTCGCTGCTGAAGGACGCGAGCCCAATTTCTTTGAAATGCTCAAGGCGGCCATCCTCAATGGTTCGCTCGGGAAGAGCACGGGGATTTCCGGCTGGAACAACGGCCAGATCAGCAATCCCGGGAAGCCCGCCGGCGTCTATACCCATGATAGCGGGACGGGGGCCGGGGTTGACGCCAACACTCCACCCTACGCCGAATCGGGATCGTGCAACCTTTTCTCCTATTCGTACGATGGTCATGGGCCCGGCACCACCCCGACCGCTTTCGCCCCCTACCAGTACACGGACTGCCAGATTATCCAGATTGGTGCCAACATGATCGATCAGTTCGATGCCGACAGCTATCCCACCGCCATCTATTTCAAATATGGAGGAGAGGGCTCCTTTGATTCGGTCAATAAAGGCGATACCTCGTACGGGACTCCGAATTGCCCCCTTTATGGCCCCGTCAATATTTTCGCAGGAGATGAAAATCTGCCGGAGCTCTTTATGCTCCTTGAAACCGGTTGTAGCACCAATGCGGTCTCCGCCGGCCAGGCCAATGACACGAGCGATTGGTGGACGGCTCCCGGCGGCGGCACCAAGACTTACTCCTCCTTCATGCAACCGGCCCTGTGGAACCCGCATCAGCAGCCCGCCACCCCGCTTTTCAAATCAACCGGGCAAAAATATCAGATGAGGGCTTACGGAGCCATGACCTTTCAGTGGAGTGTTTCCGGTGCTCCGACTTCGTGGCTACCACTCAAATCGGCGTCGCAGGTCGCCACCCAGCCCATGATGTGGTTTCACGGCAACTCCAACTCGGAAACCAATCCGGACGGCACGATCTTTTTCACGGATGCGTCCAACACGTCGTCCTTTTATGGCCAGCCGTTCCTGCTCACCTCCGATGGCATTCCCTCTACCAATGCGCCCATGGTCTCCATCCCTCGGGGAACAGGCCCCGGACAAACCGCCTCTGCAAATATTGCTGGTCCCACGTTTCCTTACTACAAGGTCCTGCCCGATTTTCATTTTGTCGCCTTCCATATCACGGACAGTTTTCCCACGAACTCTCTGGACGGTACCGAAAGGCAATTTTTTTGCTCAACCAATGATGCTCCCAGTATGACCACCTATATCATTCCTTATAACCAATGCGGCACCGGCTCTCAACCTTTGAACTGCAACGCTTATTCCTTGGGCTGGGTTGACAGCAACAATGTATATCATCCCTACTCCTTCATGCCGGGAGTGTTTTCCTACGAACTGAGTAAACACCAGAACGGTCCTTCCGGGATCAACGACACCCGCATAGGCGCCGTTTCTTCCAGAGCCGGAGGAATCATGACCAAAAGCGAAAAGTCCTACGGCTTCGATACGATTGACTGCCGCACCACCCGATTTCCCCAGATTTTCGACGATCCGGCCGACTCCCATCTGACTCCAGGAGATACCTTCGACGCCAAGCCTCAATACAGCACAACCACCCATCGTAGCGTCCGGGCGATGAACGGCTTTCCCTACAATCCTTATAACAAAGCGAATGGGCCTGGATACGGCTTTTATGGCAATACGCCTCCAACCGCCACCAACCAAATCGTTTTTCCCGACTATCAGGTCAACGCGATCTGGTCCGCTCCCGTCCAGGGAACAACGGAGGGAACCGGTCTCTGGCCCCATGCCTTTTACTCCGATCCCGATGGTGTCGTCCGCCCGGGAGATGGATTCTACTCCAGCTACGTCACGGGAGATGGGAGACAGCTCTTTGTCGATCCCTCCGGTAACGGCGTTCCCACACCGACCACGGGAAAATTCGCCGCTGGGGACAAGGGCGGAAACGTCTCCCACGGACGCCGGCCCGTGATCCTGAACCGGCCCTTCCGCTCAGTCGGCGAGTTGAGCTATACCTTCCGGGATCTACCTTTCAAGACGCTGGACTTTTTCAGCCAGTCCAGCGCCGATGCGGCGCTTTTGGACGTCTTCACCATCACCGACGAAGCCTCCGTCAGCAACAAGAAGCTCAACGCCACGGTGGCCGGACACGTCAACCTGAGCAACGCTCCGGTCCCGGTCCTCAATGCCCTCCTGAACAGCGGCGCGAAAAAGGAAGATTTCGACCTCACCTACTATATGACCACGGAGGTCCCCACCATCAGCAAAAACATCAGCACCATGGTCAACCCCACGAACGCCCCGCCACTGGGCCCCCTGCTGAACCGGGCCAACCTCGTTACCGCCTTGATGCCCGGAGTCCCTCTCGCTGCCACGAACGCCCCCGGTGCCACAAGCATCGTCGGCAGTTTCACCACATCTCCAGACTTGAGAAATAAAGCCTATTTTGAAGCGCCGGTACGGGCGCTGGCCAGCGTGACCAATACCCGCACTTGGAATCTTCTCATCGACGTCATTGCCCAATCGGGACGCCTCGCCCCAGGCGCAACATCACTCGACAACTTCGTCGTGGAAGGCGAGAAACGCTATTGGCTGCACGTGGCGATTGATCGCTATACCGGTAGAATCATCGATCAACAACTTGAACCTGTTTATGAGTAAGACTTCACTCCACCTTCTTGTCGCCCTGGCCCTTGCCAGCGGTTGGACGCACGCCTCGGATCTGGTGCAGTTCCCTAAGGGACCGGCCGCCTGGACGGTTGCCATTTCGCCTTCCGCTTTACATCCTGGCGAACCGTCCGCAAAACCGAGCCCAACACAACTCTTGAGGTTGAACGTTACGCAAAACGAAAAAGCGCGTCAGATCGACCTCTCCCATGCCAACGGAGCCACTTCGCAGAAATTGCTAATTGTCGCCACCAACTACATCCTGGTGAAGCATTCCAACGGAATCGTGGTGGGTTATCCGAACTCTGGAGAGTTCGGCTCGGCATATGAAGTGCCGTTTCAGGAATTGGCCTTTTCATGGATCGTGGCGAAGTCCTTGTTCGAAGACCGGCCCGTCCTGCACGGAGGAAAAAAGTGCTACCACTACAAGGGTACCGTCCGCAATGCCGAGGCCGACAATCCCGACGACTCCGAACATCCGAGGTTCGGCAAGCACGCCGTGGAGGCTTGGATCGACAGCGAGACACTGCTCCCTGTGGCGCTCGACGATGGCGTCAGTCTTGCCACTTACACCTTCCTTCCCCCGCCCTACCCTGCGGTGACGATTCCAACCGATTTTCAAGCAACTTTCAACCGCCTCAGCCGTTAAGCCGCGTCTTGCAGTCCTTGGGCAATCTCGACACGAACGCCCAAATGGAGTTTGGGGAACACCAACGGCATAAAAAAAGCGGCTCAGTTGCCTGAGCCGCTTTCTTAAAATGAGGGTTACGATTAGTAACGGCCGCCGCGATCGCCACGGTCTCCGCCGCGACCACCACCGCCACGACGATCGCCACGGTCTCCGCCGCGTCCGCCGCCGCCACCGCCACGATATCCACCGCCGCCGCCGCCACCACCGCCGCCGCCTTCGCGGGGTTCCATGGGACGAGCTTCGTTCACGGTCAGCGCGCGACCGTTGATTTCCTGGCCATGGAACTTGGCGATAGCCGTCTGGGC
>FTJN01929938.1_pt1 | contig 11224 bp, 10 predicted proteins | sample 1658361 | NCBI WGS metagenome assembly FTJN01 (sample SAMEA3914819, study PRJEB12502) | metagenome | biome: forest; material: soil | place: Canada | collected 2010-06-26 | depth 0.3 m | reverse complement strand
CGCCACGGAGCGCCCGTGCGCAAAATCCAGAATACCGCATTGATAAATCTCCGGTTATCGTGCGCTCTTCCTCCCCAAATTCCCTCTCTCCCGGGTAAGTGCGGCTCCAATAACGCCCACACCCGATCCGATATGTCGTGCCGTCGATTAGCTTCGCTCATTCCTCTTCTTTACCACATCTTTAATCTCGTGACTACACTATCTAGCTTGCAGGAAATGAGCAGATTCTCTGAAGCCAGGTCTGGGATTGGACTGTTGTTGATGATCGCAAGCGGTATTTTTATCCTGATCGTCACCCACATCTGCACCCATTATGTCTGGGAACAGGGGATTGCTTTTAACATCGATGGACACGCCTCCTTCGAGATCGGGCTCGTTCCTTTTCTTCTCTTGTTGTGGCTGGGGTATTGGCTGGCGAAAGGCGTCCATTGGAAACGGATCCTCCTGATTGGAATGACCGCCTTCGCTATGATGGTCATCACCTCGGTTCATTTTGTGGCCAACCCTCATGAGGTGCCCCAAGCTCCCACAGGAGATTACTTGACCGACGAGCCTTGGCCTGCCGACAGGGCTTCTTACGGAATCAGCTACGCCTTGGCGATCGCCGGGCTGGTGTTTGCCTTCTGGAGCTGGAGGAAGATGCAGCGTGAGAAGGAAGGCGTCTAGCCTCCCTTCGTAGTTGAGAGGGGAACGTCCCGATCCACCGCCTCACGGCGGCGGCTACGAAGGCGGTTTGCTTGTCGAGAACGGCGTTTATTCCGAGCCAAGCCGAAGGCTTGGCAGAACCGTAGATGCCATGACGGGAGTCGCGAAGCGAAACCTACGCCCGGCCCTGATACTTGCCATCGACCGTGCTGATCTTAACCAGTTCGCCTTCCTTGATGAAAAGCGGGACTTGGATCTGCAGGCCCGTTTCCAGGATGGCGATCTTCTGCACGTTGTTGGCGGAGTCGCCACGCACGCCGTCGGCGGATTCGACGATCTTCAGGACGACGCTCGCGGGCGGCTCGATGGCGGCGGCCTTTTCGTCGGTGAAGATGACTTCGCAGGAGAGGTTCTCCGTGAGATAACCCTTCACATCCGCCACAAATTCTTCCTGGAAAACGATGTCCTCGTAGGTGACGGGATCGAGGAAATGGTAGCCCGAGTTATCCTTGTAGCTGAACTCGTACTTCTTGCGGCTCATCGGAACAACTTCCAGCGCTTCATTCGAGTTAAAGCGCTGCACAAACGACTTGCCCGTGCGCATGGAGCGCAGGGTCGCCTGCACGAACGCGCGCAAATTTCCGGGCGTGCGATGCTCCGTTTTCAGGACCATACAAATGTCGCCGTTAAACTTGATGGCCTGTCCTTTTCCGATTTCGTTCGCGTTGGGCATAACTGATAAATAATGAGGTGGTTGCTCCGGGCTTGATGCGCGGGAAGACTTAGCCTAACAAAATCTCATGCGGAGACAAGTGCAGAGTATCTTCAGTCACGTTGGGCCCATTCGCGCCGAACGGAACGACAAGATGCGGTTTGCCAATTCGCCGAAGTGAGCCAATCTATCAGTAACATGAACGACTCGGCCATGCAGGAACGCTACACCGCCTTGCTGCTCGCGGCCCGCAACCTCTTTTCCCTGACCAGCCTCGACGACCTCGTCGAGAACGTCCTGAAATACTCCTGTGTGATGATGCAGGCAGAGGCCTGCTCCATGTACCTGCCGGACCGCAACACGAAGGAGCTCATCACCTATTCCGCGCGCGGCAAGGAGGACTCCATCAACGGGTTCCGCTTCCCGTGGGATAAAGGCATCGCGGGCGCGGTCTTCCACGACCGCCGCTTTCTCCGCATCGACGATGCCCAGAACGATCCCCGCCTGTTGCGCAAGGCCGACGAGCAAAGCGGCTTCGTCACCCGCTCCATGCTCTGCACGCCGCTGGTCGACAAGGACGACTGCTTCGGCGTCCTCCAGGCGCTCAATCCCATCGGGCGCCCCGCCTTCACGGAACTCGATCAGGACATCTTCAAAGGCCTCACGAATATCGTCACCGGGGCGCTGGTCCGCTTCGATCGCGAACGCAAGATCGACCAGCAATCGGAACTGGCCCGCGAAATGTCGCTGGCGATGGAGATCCAGAAATCGTTTCTCCCGCCGGACGAGCTCTGCCTGCCGCGCACGGAAATGCGCGTGCGCTATCGCCCCGCCCGCACCATCGGCGGCGATTTCTATGCGTCGATTCAGCTTCCGGACGACCGCCTCCTTGCAGCCCTCGGCGATGTCAGCGGCAAGGGTATCCCCGCTGCGTTGACCACCGCGCAAATCACCGCCGAGATGCAGGCCATGGCGCACCTCGCCAAGGATGGCCTCGGCACCTACGTCACCGCGCTGAACCAGACCCTGTGCCACCGGTTGGTCGCGGGCCGTTTTGCCGCCACCACCTTCATGCTTTACGATCCGCGTCACGAGACCATGGAGATCATTTGCGCCGGGCAATTCGCGCCACTGCGCTGGAGCAACGACACGTGGGAATCGGTCCCCGTTCCCGGTGCCTTGGCGCTGGGCGTCTGGCCGGGCCAGGTCTTTCTCGCGACCACCGTCCCCTGCCGCGCGGGCGAAAAGTGGCTCCTCTTCAGTGATGGGATCAACGAAGGCCGTGCCATCAACGGCGAAGAGTACACCCTCGAGCGTCTGCTTGCCAGCCTCGGCGGCAGCTCGGCCAAAACCACGCTGGATAAAGCGTGGGCCGCGTGGGAGGACTTTGTGAACAGCGATTACCAGCACGACGACGCCTGCCTCGCGCTGATCCTGATCAAGCCGGAGGCCGAAATGGAAATCAGTTCCGCCGCGCGGCATTGCAAGTACGCGCGGCAGTATATCGAGGATTGGGCGCTCGCCGCCGGCTTCCCGGATCTGGAGCGGGGCCGGATCGTCCTCGCCGCAGACGAAGCGGTGACGAACATCATCCGCCACACCTACCAGAGCGCGCCCGGGCAGCCGATCATTCTCACCGCCGAGCTGGCTGACGATCATCTGCACCTGCGGCTCCGCGACTACGGTCCCCAAGTCGATCCGGAGAAGCTGCACGGCCGGGATCTGGAAGACATCCGCCCCGGCGGCCTCGGCCTGCATCTTCTGCAAAGCGTCTTCAGCGTGGTGGAGCACATCCCCCTCGCGGATGGAAACGAATGGCATTTGGCGAAGCCTTTGGTGTAATACCATTTCCAAGTAATGATCGGTACAAACAACGCCGTGGTGGCCCGGACAACTTGTTGTCCGGGTGGCCGCAGGCCACAGGAAGCGAGGACTTTACCTTCACGTGGACGCTCGCCGAAAAGACCCCGTTCGCTTCCCGTGCGCGGAGCGCACCCGGACAACAAGTTGTCCGGGCCACCGAATCTACCGATGCACTCGTAAATGGTCTACCCCTGCATTTCTCCTTACCTAGGTGGTCGTGATGAACAAGTTTCGATGGCCCGGACAACTTGCTTGTTGTCCGGGCCATCGACTTGCGTAGCTTTCAGGTTCATACGCGTGGCCTTGGGGACCGTTGCGACGGCGCGCAACGGCTACCTTCCAGGGATTCGAGAAGTGGAAGCTCTACCCAATCTCATGCGTCTTCGGGATCGGCACGTTGGAGGAAACTTCCAGAATCCACTGCGAGGCCGCGATGAGATCGTCCGCGATGTAGTGCGCTTTTTGGCGCGCGAGGATATCCTCCTCCGTGAGCTTGCCGTAGCGGCTCGATTTCTCGTGGGTGAGCAGGATCGTGCGGCAACCGGCGTTGATCCCGCATTCGATGTCGCTCAGGCGGTCGCCGATGAAGAAGGAGCTCTTGAGATCGAGGTCGTTGATCTCGGCGGCTTTGAAGAGAAGCTCCGGAGAGGGTTTGCGATCAGTCGCCTTTTCGTCGTCCGGCGAGGAAAAGGCGTGGTAGAAGGCATGGATGTAATCGCCATCGAGCTGCCGTTTGAGCTCCGCGTTGACCGCGAAGACCTGGCTGCGCGTGATCAATCCGCGCCCGACGCCCGATTGGTTGCTGACCACGAAGAGCCAGAAGTTTTCCAGCCGAAGCTGGTACATGGCGACGGCCGCCTCCGGGAAAATTTTCACCTGGGTGGGATCACCCAGATAGGGAACGTTCACCATCAGGGTGTCGTCACGGTCAAAGAATACGGCGCGGTGTCTCATAATTTCAAATGGGCTTAGAGGACTCCCTCGGTTTTGATGAACATTTCCCGCAGCTCCCCCACGGTCAAGGTGGCGGTGCCGAGCTTCCCCACGACAACGCCAGCCGCGTGGTTGGCGATTTCCGCCGCTTCAATTCCGTTCGCCCCGGCGGCAAGCGCGAGAGTGAACGCGGCGATGGCGGTATCGCCCGCGCCGGAGACATCGAAGACATCCTGCGCGCGCGTGGGCGTGTGGTACGGGCGCTCGCCCGGCTTAAGCAGGAGCATGCCGGCCTCGCCGAGGGTGATGAGGAGATGGCCAATGGCGTGTCGCTTTTGCAGCACGGCGGCGGCGGCAAGCACGGCTTCCTCCGCCTCCGAATAGGGCAGGCCCGCTGATAAAAAGGCTTCCTTGCGATTGGGCTTCAGGACCGTCGCGCCGGACCAGTCGAGCGGGTTGCTTGGGTTGGGATCGACCGCGACGATCTTGCCGTGCGCCTTCGCCTCGGCGATGACGAGCGTGACCAATTCCTGATCGATCAATCCCTTGGCGTAGTCCTCGATGATGACGGCATCGTGGGCGGCGATTTCCGCCCGCAGGCGCTCGAAGAGCCAGGCCTTGCTTTGGGAATCGAGTGGCGCGCGCGATTCATCGTCCACGCGGACGATCTGCTGCTGGTCCTCGATTTCCAGATGATCGTGGAGCTGACGGGTGATGGCGCAAATGCGGGTCTTGTGCGTGGTGGGGCGCAGCGGGGTGTGGCGGATGCTGGCCGTGCCGATGCGTTCATCGTCGAGCAACTGCACGAGATGCCGACCCGGTTCATCCTGCCCGATGACGCCGGAGAGTCCCGCCTGGGCACCGAGGCTGGCCAGATTGCGCGCGACGTTGGCCGCTCCGCCGGGATAGGCGGCGCGGCGGCGGATATCGACGACGGGGACGGGCGCTTCCGGAGAAATGCGGGTGACCTTGCCCCACAGGAACTCGTCGAGCATGAGATCGCCAATGACGAGGATCTTGCGGCGCGGGAAGGTCCCAAGGATTTCCTCGAGCCGGTCGGGGGAAAATTGCATTCTATAGTTAAAAAAAGTCCGGGCCAAAGGTCAAAGCCCATTTATCAGAAGGCGGTGGAATATCAGGGACCGCATCTTCCGACTCCACGGTGCGATTGGGCACAAACAAGGCGTTGGTGGCCCCGACAACTCGTTGTCGGGGTTGCCGAAGGCAACAGGAAGCGAGGCTCGATCTCCAAGCGGACGATCATCGAAAAAGACCGCTTCCTGTGCGCGGAGCGCACCCGGACAACAAGTTGTCCGGGCCACCAGCCCCTCAGGATCAAGTCCACCGGTCGATTCGCGAATCGAGCGTGAAAACTTGGCCGGAGACATGGTCGAGCCGCGCCAGGGTGGCGATGAAACGGGCTGCATTCTCCGCCGTGTTGAACCGGCCGAGCGCGTGTTCTGCCCGCACCTCCTCGCGCCGCGCCGGGGGAAGTTGCGCGGTCATGCGAGTCTCCAGAAAGCCGGGAAGGACCACGTTGCAGCGGATGTTCCGTCCGCCGTATTCGAGCGCGAGCGTTTGCGCGAGGCCGACCAGCCCTGCCTTGGCCGCCGCGTAGGCACTCTGGCCCCGCGTACCGCATTTGGCCGCGCGGGAGCCGATGAAAAGGATGTGGCCGCTCCGTTGCTTCACCATCCGCTTGAGTGCCGCCCGGGCGCAGAAGAAGGAGCCGCGCAGGTTGCTCTGGAGCACCGTATCGAAATCGGATGCGGAAAGACCGGTCATCGCGCCGTCGCGGGTCAGGCCGGCATTGGCGATGAGAACATCGAGCCGTTCCACCTTTGTAAAATAAGCCTCCACCTGGGCCTCATCGCGGACATCCATCTCGCCCCGTCCCGGCGCGTGGACGGTATCGCCGAGCAGGTGAAATTCCGCCTGCAAGGCGCGCGCGAGGTCGCCTTCTCCTCCGGAGATGACGATGTGTTGCGGGGGTGGGTTGTCAGACATGAAGCCACTCTAGATCAAGTCCGAATCCCGTGCACGCAGCGAGTCCTCGTTACCAAGTTGCACTTGGTAACGTCGGAGTCGGGCGAAGTTGGACTTCGTCGGCTTATACTGAGGCACCGACGTTGCGGGGACTGGGACGTTACCAAGTACAACTTGGTAACGAGAGACGTGGGCCATCTGTTGATAACGTCCGGCCCAACTCACCGGGCGGAAACGTGGCCATCCCCGTAAACCGCGTTGGACCGGCCCCGGTGCAGGCCGTAGAAATCCATGGCCAGCCGCACGCGACTGCTCGCGACGGGCAGGGGCGGTACCGAGGGATCCGGGCTGACGTAGACAGCCGTGGCATTGGTCTCATCGTCGTCGAAGACCGGATTCCACTCGTAGCTGGAGCCGTAGGTGGGGCCGAACTTGGTCTGATAGGTCTGGTAGGCACTGGCGGAACCCTTCTGCAAATCCATCGGGCACCGCACGTTGGCGTCCGAGATACCATAGGGTCCCAGGGCCGTGAGTATGCTCGGGCCTTGCGGGGTGTAGATGATGGCGTCCGCCTGATCGATCTCCATGTACTTGTTATCGTGATCCGCCGCCGCCATGTTGGCGGCGATGCCGATGGCACGAAGATTCTGGGCGCATTTCATGCTGTTCGCCTTCGCCACCGCTGTGGAGTAGACCGGCATGGCCAGCCCCGCGAGCAGCCCGATGATGCCAATGACCACCAACAACTCGACCAGGGTAAAACCGGAGCAGGAGGGACGTTGTTTCATTTGCCTTGTGCCGTTTGGCGGTTGCTCACCGAGCGCTGATAGCGCGCCGCGCGCCCCTTGGGGGACCGGCGGGAGTTGTTTTGATTGGCCATCATCTTGTCGCGCATGTGGTCGCGCACCATCTTGGCCTGGTTTTCCGGCGCCGCGTTGCGAACTTCCTGGAAGAAGGCCACTTCGGAATCGAGGCGTTCATTGGCGTCGGCGCGGGCCTCGGGCGGCAAACCCCGGATGGCATTGCGCAGCCGGTCTGCCGTCATCTCCATCTGGGCAATGTAATCGCCGCCGCGATTCCCGCCATCCGGTCCGCCCCGGGCGCCCCGGCCCTGTCGCAAAATAATGGCCTGCGTGACCGCGCCGCGCGAGTTGCTCACCAGTTTCTTCACCGCGCTGATGATGGAGGAATTTTCCGGCGGAGCCTTGGCCACGGCAGGAGCCCAGGAAGCCGGAGCCATGATCCAGATGTTGGAGGATTGGGCGAAGGCCTTGAGGTAAGTCTGCACCGTCGGGGCAGCGGTGTCCGCCTCGGGCGTTGGCGCACCGTCCGCCGGGGCAGCAGGCGGAGGCGGCGCCTTGTAGCCCGGCCAGGCTTGCAGGCGGGGATCGGCGGCGGCCATTTCTTCATCGCCCGCGACCATCTGGAAGGGAGTCTGGTAGGTATAAACGCGGATATCCTCATCGGTCGTGCCCGCCTGGAAGGCCTGAATCTCCGCCTTCACCTGGGCGGAACTGGCACCGACGAAGAACCCCAGGTTCCATTGTGCCCCACCCCCGCCGCCGCCGAATCCACCGCGTCCACCGGGAGGCCTCCCCCCGGGTGTACCTCCAGCGGGAGCGTTTTCCGGGCGGCGATTGGCGTCGTTTGGAGGGGCCTGATTCGGATCGCGCGGGCGCTCAGCATTGGCCGCCAGATTTTCCATCGCCTCGGCGAGCGGAAGCTTGTCGAAATGGACCGTGACCTTCGTATCGGGCGGGATGTTGCTGTAGATCTTCACCCAGCCCTGCCACTCGATGCTTTTAATCACCTTGCCGAGCGGGGCATCGTCCACGTTGACGGTGATGAGGCCCCAGTTCCAGTAGATGTAACTGATGATATTGGCGAGGATGAGGATGGCAAAAATCCCTCCCCATTTCACGTACCGGTTGCTGAGCATAGCTACATAGACTCACGCCCCGGCAAAAGGATACACGGTAAGTCTTGGATTGCAGAACTGTAATCCCGTCTCCTTCCCCATTCCCAAAAAGAGTTCTCGAGCTTTTCTCTCCCAACCGTGCATGCTCAGGGGGACTCCCCTTGCCGCAGTTTGCCGGGCAAACTTGCATGAAGGGGTTTTTGATCGAACTTTGCCTACCTCCTTTGCGTCAAAGAGCTTACCCATGTCCGTGCCTGTTTCAAAAGTCGCCCGGTGGGAGGATGCCGTCCTCCGCTCCATTGCCATCTACAAAATCGTTAAAGCCATGCTCGCCATCGGGGCGGGACTCACGCTTTTGACCTGGGTGAACCGGGACCTCACCATCTTCCTTCACCAGTACATCCTCTGGCCGCTCCATTACGACCTCGACGACGAATCCCAGAGCAAATTCATCACGTGGATCCTTCACTATGCGGAACACCTCACGCCCCACGCCAAACGCTGGATCGCCTACGCGAATTTCTTTTACGCGGCGCTCTTCCTGGTGGAGGGAATCGGGCTCTATTTGAAGAAGCGGTGGGCGGAATATGTCGTGGTGATCATCACGGGTTCTTTTATCCCGTTCGAGGTTTACCTGCTGATGCATCATCCCGTCTGGTGGAAACTCGCGCTCATCCTTGGAAATGTCCTGATCATGGCCTACCTCATCCACCGTATCCTCCTGGATGCCCACAACGCCGCCGCCCGGAAGGCCAACGACGGGGAGATCGCCACCACCCCGGCCACCCCCGCGCGGGAAGTAAGCGAAGTCCCCTAGCCTGCCGTGAGAAAGACCACTCCTCCGCCGCTGAAAAAGCGGTCCGTCCTCAGTTTCTGGCAGGCCTACCGCAAAAGTTGGGTGGCATGGACCCTCGCGGTCTTCCTCATCGCCGGTTTTAGCTCCGTCATCCTCTTCTACAGCTATTACAGCGCCCGGGCCGGGTTGATCGATATCAATTTGATCAAGGAGATGCCCAAGGCCTCGTTGCTCTACGATTACCAAGGGAAGCAATTCGGCCGCTTTTTCGAGGAGAACCGGGTGGAACTCCCCAAGGATCAGCCGGTGCCGAAGCTCCTGGCCGAGGCGGTCATCGCCAAGGAAGACGTGCGCTTCTATTCCCACGGCGCGGTCGATCCCTACGGCATTGCCCGGGCGGCCCTTTCCAATTTCGATGGCGGCCACGGCTCGCGGCAGGGCGGCAGCACCATCACGCAGCAACTCGCCCGCAACAGCATCGGCCAGCTCCAGCGCACCTACGACCGCAAGTTCCTCGAAATCTTCCTCGCCTACCGCATCGAGGCGGCTTACACGAAGGACCAGATTCTCCGCCATTACCTGGACCGCATCTACTTCGGCCAGGGCCTCTACGGAGCCGAGACCACGGCGAATGCCTTCTTCAATGTCCCCGCCAGCAAGCTGACCCTCGCCCAGTGCGCCCTCCTTGCCGGCATGATCTCCGCTCCCAATGCCTATTCGCCGTGGAAGGACATCAAGGCCGCCCGTGGCGCCCGCGACCGGACACTGGATCGCATGGTCAAGGCCGGGTTCTGCACCCAGGCCGAGGCCGATAAGGCGAAGAAGGCCCCGCTGGCCCTGCGCCCCCGGCCTGATTTCCGGGGCGGATTCGATACGAGCGAGATCCGGCGGCAATTGGAGCTGGAACTCGACAAGGAGACGATCGAACAGGGTGGGCTGAAGATCTTCACCACCATCGATCCCCGCCTCCAGGAAATCTCGGAAAACGCCCTCTCCGCGCGGATCAACGAGATCGAGACCGCCAAGGGCGAGAAAAACAAGGGCGGCGATCCGCTTACCGGCCTGCCGGACGACAACGTGCTCCAGGGCGCGGTCTTTGCCATGGACCCGGCCACCGGCTCGATCCGCGCCATTGTCGGTTCGCGGGATTTCGGCACCAGCCAGTACAACCGCGCCAACCTCTCCAAACGACAGGTCGGCTCCACGCTGAAACCGCTGATCTACGCCACCGCCTTCGCGGAGCGCGGCTACAACCCGGCGAGCACCATCGACGCCACCAAGTTCGATCTCACCGCCCCCGGGCCGATCCCGTCCTCCTTCGGCCAGCAGAATCTGATGCGGATCAATGATGCCCTGGTTAAATCGGACGACTATTCCGCCGAGCGCATGGGGGAGATCGTCGGCTCGGATCTCTTCAACGACTACGCGCGCCGCTGCGGCATCACCACGCCCATCCCGCCCTACCGCTCCAGCTATCTCGGCGCGTGCGATCTCAGCCTCGCGGAGTTGACCGGCATGTTCGCCGTCTTTGCCGACAACGGGATCTGGGTCCGCCAGCACATCCTCGTGCAGGTGCGCGACGCGGACGACAAGGTCATCTACACCTACCAGCCGGAAGGCCACCGGGTCTTCAGCGAGGTCGTCGCGCGGCAGGTCACGGGCATGATGCAAAACGTGATCGATTTCGGCACCGGCACGGCCGTTCGCCAGCAATTTGCCTTCACCGCTCCCGCCGCCGGCAAGACCGGCACCACGAACGACTACAAGGATGCCCTCTTCGAAGGTTTCACCTCCAAGCTCGTGGTGGGTGTCTGGATGGGGTACGATAAACCCAAGACCATCATGCATGGCGGCTATGCCTCGGCGGTGGTGTTACCCGTCTGGGCCAGCATCATGAAGCAGGCGCAACCCGCGTACGTGATGGAGGATTTCCCTGTCCCGCCCGGGCTGGAATTGGTCAACGCCGGCGGCGGTCTCTTTGGCCAGGGCCAGCGCTACTACCTCACCCCGGAGCAGACCGCGCTGCTCGATCAGGACATGGTCGTTCCCGGCTCCCAGCAGGACGATCAACCCCATCGGCAGGGGAAGAACATCGTCGACAAGTTTTTGGATTTGTTCCGGTAGGGAACTTCTCCACGGAACAGCTGACAAAGGTATCTGTCGCAAATGAGACCATTTGCATTTGCTATTGGGACTAAAGCCGCCCAGCCATCGGAAGATGGCAAAGTCATCACAGCCACAGCAGCCGGGGGTTGAGTGCGCAACGCGCGATACCCCCGGAATAGAATAGGAGCCCTCCGATCCTGAAAGGATCGCAGCACACCGACTGTGGAGGAGGATTCCATCCCTCGGCCTGTCGTGGCTGCGATCC
>FTJN01000037.1_pt3 | contig 11226 bp, 12 predicted proteins | sample 1658361 | NCBI WGS metagenome assembly FTJN01 (sample SAMEA3914819, study PRJEB12502) | metagenome | biome: forest; material: soil | place: Canada | collected 2010-06-26 | depth 0.3 m | reverse complement strand
GGGCGCGGCGGGCGCGGCGCTCTGGACGGGGGCGGTCGCGACCGGCGCCTCCTGAGCCCAGACCGCCTCGGACAGGGCGGGCGCGGCGGCGACGGAAACGGCCAGGAACGAGATCAGGAGGGCGCGCATGCGGATCTTCGCCTAGGCCGCCGAACGGTCGGCGATGGCGGCGGCCACCGCCACCAGCCGCTCGGCCTGAACCAGATGCAGCCGCTCGGCCATCTTGCCCTCGACCCGCAAGGCGCCCTTGCCGGCGTTTTCGGGGGCGGCGAAGGCTGCGATCACCGCCTGGCTCCAGGCGATCTCGTCGGCCGTGGGCGAGAAGGCGCGGTTGCAGATCTCCAGGTGCTTGGGGTGAATCAAGGTCTTGCCGTCGAAGCCGAAGTCCACGGCCTGGCCGCAGACCGCCTCCAGGGCGTCCAGGTCCTCGATGTCGTTGTGCACCCCGTCCAGGATGGTCAGGCCGTGGGCGCGAGCGGCGGCCACCGACAGCGACAGGATCGGCAGGAAGGCCTCGCGACCCGGGGTCTGTCGGGCCCGCATCTCCTTGGCCAGGTCGTTGGCCCCCATCACCCAGCCGCTCAGGCGGGTGGTCTTGGCGGCGGCGGCGATCTCCCACAGGTGGAAGACGGCCTTGCCGGTCTCGATCATGGTCCACAGCTTGGTGGTGGCGGGCGCGGCGTGCAGGGCGGCCTGGTAGGCGTGGACGTCGGCGCCGTCATTGACCTTGGGAACCAGCACCGCGTCCGGACCCGCCTCGGCGGCGGCCTTCAGGTCGGCCGCGCCCCAGGGGGTGTCGAGGCCATTGGTGCGAATGACGATCTCGCGCGGGCCAAAGCCGCCGGCCTTGACCGCCGCCACGGCGGCGTCGCGGGCGGCGTCCTTCATCTCCGGGGCGACGGCGTCCTCAAGGTCCAGGATGATCACGTCGGCGTCCAGGGTGCGCGCCTTGTCCACCGCCTTGGCGTTGGAGGCGGGCATGTAGAGGGCGCTGCGGCGCGGCCGGGCGATGTCGGACATGGGGCTCCCGTGGGACGTCTTGGTCTTGTCGTCCTTCTAAAGCATCTGGGACGCTTCATCGGAAGTCATCACACGCCTTGGCGGCGTGACGCGGTCCAAATTCGCCCGGCATGACGCGAAAAACCGGGTTAAGCTCCCGCCATGACCACGCGCTATGACGACACCGCCAAGAACGTCCTGGGACAGGAGCTGCAGCCCTGCTCGCTCAATCCCGTGACCGGCTTCTACCGCAACGGCTGTTGCGAGACCGGGCCGCACGACCTGGGCCTGCACACCGTCTGCGCGGTGATGACCGACGAGTTCCTGGCCTTCTCGGCGGCCACCGGCAACGACCTGTCGACCCCGCGTCCCGAGTTCGCCTTCCGCGGCCTGGTGGCCGGCGACCGTTGGTGCCTGTGCGCCGGCCGCTGGAAGGAAGCCCTCGACGCCGGCGTCGCCCCGCCGGTGGTGCTGGCGGCCAGCCACGAGGAGATGCTGGCGGTGGTGCCGCTGGGCGTGCTGAAGGACAACGCGGTCGCATGATCGCTATTTGAGCGGCTTCAACTCCCCCAGCATCGTCGGGATCAGCTCGCTCACCGTCGGGTGGATGTGCACCGCGCGCTGGATCGTCGTGTAGGGCGCCTTGGCGTACATGAGGTCAAGCATGCCGTGGATGGCCTCGTCGCCGTTCAGGCCCAGGATCGCCGCGCCGAGGATGAGCTTGGTTTCGGCGTCGACCACCACCTTCATGAAGCCCTGGGTCTCGCCCTTCTCGACGGCCCGGCCGACCCGGGTCATCGGGCGTTGGCCGACCAGCAGGGGCCGGCCGGTGGCGCGGGCCTCGGCCTCGGTCATGCCGACGCGGCCCAGGGGCGGGTCGATGAACAGGCCGTAGCAGGTGATGCGATCGCTGACTTTCCTGGGATCGTTATCCAGCAGGTTGGCGGCGATGATCTCGAAGTCGTTATAGGCGGTGTGGGTGAAGGCGCCCTTGCCGTTGCAGTCGCCCATGGCCCAGACGCCGGGATTGCTGGTCTTCAGCTGGTCGTCGACGACCACGTAGCCGCGCTTGTCCAGGTCGATGCCGGCCTTGTCCAGGCCCAGGTCATCGGTGTTGGGCTTGCGGCCGATGGCCAGCAGCACGTGCGAGCCGACCACCTGCGGCGCGCCGTCCTCGCAGGTGACGTGGACGCAGACGCCCTCGTCACAGGGCGCGAAGCTGATGCACTCGGAATTGAGGCGGACGCTGATCCCCTCGCCTTCCAGGATCTCGCGCACGGCGTCGGAGATCTCGGGGTCCTCGCGGCCGATCAGGCGCGGCCCCATCTCGACCACGGTGACCTCGGCCCCGAACCGCCGGTACATCTGGGCGAACTCCAGGCCGATATAGCTGCCGCCGACGATCACCAGGTGCTTGGGGAGTTCCTCGACCGCCATCATCCCGACATTGGTCAGGTACGAGATCTGGTCCAGCCCCGGCATGTCCGGCGCATTGGCCCGGCCGCCGACATTGAGGAAGATCTTCGGCGCCGTCAGCACCGCGTCGCCGACCCTTACGGTGTCGGCCGACTCGAAGCGGGCGTGACCGCGAAAGACCGTGCAGCCCGCCATGCCGTCCAGCCACTTTTCCAGATTGCCCCGGGCGTTGAGGGTGACGGTCCGGGCCCGGTCGTGGACCTTTTTCATGTCGACCCCGACCTCGCCGCCGAGGGTGACGCCGTAATCGGCGGCCCGCCGGGCCAGATGGGCGGCATAGGCGCTGGCCACCAGGGTCTTGGTCGGCATGCAGCCGGTGTTGACGCAGGTGCCGCCGAAATCCTGGCGCTCGATCAGGGCGACGGTCTGGCCGGCGGCGGTCAGGCGTCCGGCCAGCGAAGGCCCGGCCTGGCCGGCGCCGATGATGATGGCGTCGAAGCTACGGGTCACGCCGAGGTTCCTACTTGATGGCCAGGACGATCAGGGCCGCGCCGCCGACCGCGACCAGGTCCTCGATCAGGGCGGCCGGCAGGTCCTTGCCGAACGCCTTGGCCAAGCGGCCGCGCGCGTCGGCCCCGCCCAGGGTGCCGATCACCGCGCCGATCGCGCCGGCGATCGCGCCGCCGATCCAGGCGCCGCCCGCCAGGCCGATGGCCGCGCCGCAGAAGGCGCCGCTCAAGATCCGGGTCCCGAACTGCGCGGGGACCTTACGGCTGGGGGTCTTGGGCAGCTGGTCGCTGACCAGCTCCAGCACGGCCAAGACGGTGAACACCCAGGGCGCGATGGCGCCGCCCAGCCACGCCAGCGGCGTGCCTTGAAGCGGAATGAGGCCCAGATGCGCGCCCCAGGCGACGGCGGCGGGGGCTGTCATGGCGCGCAGGCCGGCGATGACGCCGATCAACAGGGCGAACAGGTACAGGGACATGGGGGTCTCCGGTTTCCACGAGCGTCGCCGTGATCTGGCGCGTGGTCGCAGAAAACCGCAAGTCTTGGTCTAGTTCTTGGACGTTTCGGCTTCTGGTGGAAGCCTCCGCGCGCCCTTCAGCCCAGCGGGTACTCGGCTTCAAGCCGGTAGGCCGAGCCCTCGCTGGTCCGCCAGCTGGAATAGAGGCCGAAGCGGTCCACCCGGAACGGCGGCGAGCGCAGCAGGTTGTGGCCCTGGATCCAGGCGGCGACCTCGGCGACGGGCGAGCGCTTCAGATAGGCCAGGGTCAGGTGGGGCGTGTAGAGCCGGGCCTCGCGCTTGAGGCCGGCGTGGCGCGCGGCGGCCTCGTTGGCCTTTTGCAGCCGGGTCAGGGCGGGTTCGGCGGCGACCCCGGCCCAGACGGCATGGATGTCCGCGCCCTCGCCGAAATGGCCGGCCCCTTCCAGGCGCAGGTCGAAGGCCGGCGCGGTGATCTTGGTCAGTTCCTCGTCCAGGTCGGCGGCGACCGGCTCGGCCACGTCGCCCATGAAGCGCAGGGTGATGTGGAAGGCCTCGACGGGTCGCCACTTGGCGCCTTCGATGGCGTACTGGCGCGGGACCAGGTCTTCGGCGAGGTCGCGCGGGATGGCGATGGCGGTGAACAGACGGATCATGGCGGGGATTTAGCGAGGCGCCCGGGCGTGGCGCAAGCCGGTGATCGCCGCCGCCCCACGTTGCGATGACCTCCGACCGCTGCTAGCCAAGGCGAAGCTTCGAGGGGGTGTCATGGCGCGCGGATTTCATCATATCGGGATCGGCTTGGCCTTGCTGGCCGCGGTCGCATCGGCCGCCCAGGCCGCGCCCCGCAAGGTGATCGACAAGCCCGACTGGGTGGCCAAGCCGACCGGCGAGGACCTCGCCCGTTATTTTCCCGATCGCGCGCAGAAGGAAGAGGTGCCTGGAAAGGCGACCATTACCTGCGTCGTCACCGCGCAAGGCTTGCTGGAGCATTGCAAGGTCCTCAAAGAGGCGCCGAAAGGCTATGGCTTCGGCGAGGCGGCCTTGGGCATGGCGTCGGTCTTCCGCATGTCGCCCAAGCGCGTCGATGGCCAGGTCGTCGAGGGCGGCCGAGTGACCATTCCCCTGGTTTTCAGCGTGCCGAATGACAAGCCCGACTTTGGCGACGCGGCGATGATCCTGACCAAGGTCGGGGCCGACCGGCCGATCGGCGAGAAGGTCCGGGTCGTGCCTTGCCTGGATGGTCAGGGCGACTGCCAGGTCCATTATCTGGGCTGGGATGCCAAGCCGGACGCCAGGGAGACCGCGCGCATCCTGGCGCCGGTGACGGCCGAGGCGGGCGTGACATACGCCGCCTGTGTCGTCGCCGCCGGCGGATTGCTCAAGGACTGCGAACTGGCGGGCGACCTGACGCCGGTCACCGAAACCTCGGCGTGGGCCGCGATCAAGGCCATGAAGGCGCCGGCCAAGGCTGAGGATGGCCTGGCGACCGAGTCCGAGACGGTGGTGATCCCGTTCTATTGGGAGTGGCTGAAGCTGGGCTCCAAGGAGATGGCCAAGCGCCATCCCCAGCCGACCGAGGCCGGGGACGGCGAAGGACACTAACCTCCAGAGCCTACGGACAAGGGTTCGGCTGCAGGGCGTGCAAGGCGTCGACCGCCTTTTCCATCTCCTCGGTCCAGGTCACGTCGAAGGCGCCGATGTCGGTCTTCAGCTGGTCCATCGAGGTGGCGCCGATGATGGTGGCGGTGACGAACTGCCTCGTGTCGCAGAACTTCAGGGCGAACTGGGCCGGGTCGAGGCCGAAATGGGCGGCCAGGTCCACATAGCCGCGGATCGCCTCGGCGGCGCCGGGACCCTCATAGCGCACCATGCGGTTGTAGAGCGCCTTGCGCGACCCCTCGGGCAGCTTGCCGTCCAGGTATTTGCCGGTCAGGGCGCCCTGGGCCAGGGGCGAATAAGCCAGCAGGCCCACCTGTTCGCGCATGGCGATCTCGGCCAGGCCGTATTCGAAGGTGCGGTTGGCCAGGTGATAGGCGTTCTGGATCGAGGCGATGCGCGGCAGGCCGCGCTGCTCCGCCTCGGCCAGGAAGCGCATCACGCCCCAGGGAAACTCGTTGGAGACGCCGATCGAGCGCAGCGTGCCCTTCTTCACATGGGCGCCCAGAGCCTCGAGGATGTCGCCGAACGTCTCGTAGTCCTGCTCGTAGTCCTTGAAGGTCTGGCCGCCGAACACCCGCACCGGGCGGTCGGGCCAGTGTAGCTGGTAGAGGTCCAGATAGTCGGTCTGGAGACGCTTGAGCGAGCCCTCGACGGCCTCGTCGATCTGGGCGCGGGTCTGGCGGGTGGTGGTCTTGTCGGCGCGCATCCACGGCAGGCCGCCAAAGGCGCTGCCCCGGCCGGCGACCTTGGAGGCCAGGACGATCTCCTGGCGCTTGCCGGTCTTGGCCAGCCACGAGCCGATATAGCGCTCGGTATTGCCCTGGGTCTCGGGATTGGGCGGGCTGGAATACATCTCGGCGGTGTCCCAGAAGGTCACGCCCTGGGTCAGGGCGTAGTCCATCTGTTCGTGAGCTTCCGCCTCGCTGTTCTGCGAGCCCCAGGTCATGGTGCCCAGGCAGCAGCGCGAGACCTGGATGCCGGTCCGGCCGAGTTCCACGTAATCCATGAGATCCCCGTCGAGGTTGTTTGGACCCTGAATAGAGCCTGGCAAGCGCCACAGAAAGCGCAACATCTTGCATGATCCTGCCTGGACCCCGATATTCGGGAGGCGTCCGATGCGGGCGCGAACTTTTTCAAAGGGTTTTCTCGCGATGAACGACCTCAACCGCGGCTACGCGCGCTCGATCCCCGCGGATCGCGCCGACATGTCGGTTGACGCCGGCCTGCGTAGTTTCATGCTCGGCGTCTATAACAAGGTCGCCCTGGGCCTCCTGCTGTCCGCCGGCCTGGCCTTCCTGACCAGCGCCTATGCGCCGGTCACCAACCTGCTCTACGTCCTGACCCCGGACGGCCGCCTGGCGGGCTTCACCCTGCTGGGCACGGTGATCCGCTTCGCCCCGCTGGCCATGATGCTGGTGTCGATGTTCGCCATGCGGAACCCGACCGCCCGCTCGTCCGGCGTGCTCTACTGGGCGCTGGTGGCCTCGATCGGCGCGGGCCTGGGCATCTGGCTGCTGGCCTATACCGGCGCCTCGGTGGCCACGACGTTCCTGATCACCGCCATCGCCTTCGGCGGTCTCAGCCTGTTCGGCTACACCACCAAGAAGGACCTGACGGGTTTCGGCAGCTTCCTGATCATGGGCCTGATCGGCCTGGTGCTGGCCTCGCTGGCCCAGATGTTCCTGCACCTGCCGGGCCTGAGCTTCATCATCAGCATCCTGGGCGTGTTCATCTTCGCGGGCCTGACCGCCTACGACACCCAGAACCTGAAGATGAGCTACTACCAGATGGGCGGCGACCAGGAGTCGATGGGCGTGGCCACCAACTACGGCGCGATGAGGCTCTACCTGAACTTCATCAACATGTTCCAGTTCCTGCTGAGCATCTTCGGCTCGCGCCGCTAGGCGTCAGGCCTGAAACGACAGAAGCCCCGGCGGGAAACCGCCGGGGCTTTTTTGTTGGCCGACCGCTGTGGACGCCCCCTCAATCCACCACCTTGAACCGGCCCTTGTCGAACATCCGCAGCACCTGGGCCAGGTCGTGGCCGCGCTTGAGGGTCATGCCGCCCTGGCCGATCACCGCCCACTCGCCCTGCTTGCGGGCCAGGGCCGGGTGTTTCTCGATGCGATAGAGCGGCGCCTCGGCCGCGTGGCGGAAAACCGAGAACACCGCGTGGTCGGCCGTGCCGCCCATGCCGTAGTCGCGCCACTCGCCGGCGGCGACCATCCGGCCATAGAGCCGCAAGAGCTGGTCGATCTCGCGACGCTCGAAGAAAACGACACCGGCGACGGGGCGGGAATCCAAGGCCATCGGACGAATCCTAAACCCAAATCAGGCTCGATGGCGAGCGCGCGAATTCGTCGGTCCAGATCGCGATAACCCCAAGCGTTGCCGTGGCGCTACAGGGCCGGCCGATAATCTCCGCCCCGTCTTATGCCGCCACGGAATGACCTTAATTCGGACTTTCGACCGCCTGTTTGCCCCAGCAGTTTAACGGTGTCGGCTGATCGGAACCCCTGCGGTTCAGGATCCTGAACAGCCCCCCCAGCCCCCTCTATCGCGGGCCGGTCGGCCGACAGTAGACCCCTCTAAATACCCCGAGACCCCGTGTGGCGCCCCTCTCCACGCGGGGTTTTCGCGTGCGCGTTGCGGCGCTGATCGAACACACCTTCGACACGAACGGCCGCGAAACGACCTTGATCGCGCCCTTCCAGCGCCGGGATGCGGCGGCATAAATCCAGTGTCGGCCGATCGGACCTCCCGGGTCCGGACCCTGATTGCCCCCCAGCCCTCCCGACTCGGAGGCCCGGTCGGCCGACGGACTAGACATTTCCCCTCCCCTAAGAGGCCCGCGCGGTGTCCCCTCCCCGCGCGGGCTTTTCTTTGTGGGTGTTCCTAAAGCCTCCCCCTGTGGGGGAGGCGGCGCGAAGCCCCGGCGGGGGAGTTGTGGGATCGTCGCGGGATACGGCCATCCGCCGATTACTCCCCCCTCCGTCGGCTGCGCCGACATCTCCCCCCACCGGGGGAGGATTTCTACTTCTCGGCCGCTTCCTGCAGCACCCCGATCACCCGGCCGCCCTTGGCGCCCTGGACGATGATCACCGTCCTCAGATCGTCATCCTTGGACTCGGGCAGGCGATAGAGCTTGGGCCGCCCGTTCCAGGGGCCCAGGCGGACCAGTTCGCGCACCACGTTGCGGTGGACCAGGGTCTGGCCGCGATTGTCGCCGCGCTTGACGGCGATGTCCTGCTCGCGCGGATCGTAGCGCACCAGCCAGACCTCGCCGCCGCCGCGCGGGGCGGGACCGGAGCCGACCGCGACGCGCTGGTCGCCGCCGATGAATTCCATGTCCGGCGCGTTGCTCGGGGCCTTGGCCGCGTCCTTGACCAGGGTCTCGACGGCTTCGGCCTTGGCGCCCGAGGCCTGCTGACGCCCGCCGACCACCACCTGCGGGGTCGGCACGTCGCGCAGCGAGAATTTCTGGGCGTAGGCGCGCTGGCGGGCCGCGAAGGCCGGCTTGGCGAAGGTGTCGCTCCAGCCCAGATAGTCCCAGTAGTCGACCGAATAGGTCAGGGCCAGGACGCCCTTGTCGTCGGCCAGGTCGGCGACGACCTGATTGGCCTTGCCGCAGGACGAGCAACCCTGGGCGGTGAACAGCTCGACAACCACCGGTGGTTTCGCGGCGAAGGCGGGCGCGCCCGAAAAACCCGCGAGGGTGGCGACAACGAGGAAGAGCAGGGCCTGACGCATGTGCGGCGCACTTAAGCCAAGATCGCGCCCCGTGGCCGTTCACGAGGCCGTGAAGGGGCCCTTTCCGCGCGAAAAGGGTCAACTCGAAGCTGCGTCATCCGCCCGACAAAGAAAAAGCCGGGTCCTTTCGGACCCGGCTTGATCTTGTCTGGGGCTGGACGGCCCCGAACGGTCTTGCGTCAGTCGGCCTTGGCCAGGTTGCGCAGGACGTAGTTCAGCACGCCGCCGTTCTTGAAATATTCAAGCTCGGTCGGGGTGTCGATGCGGCAGCGGACCGGGAAGCGGGCGATGCGGCCATCGGTCGGGCGATAAAGCTCGACGATCAGCTGCTTGCGCGGCGACAGGTCCTGCAGGCCACGGATCGAGACGATCTCCTCGCCCGTCAGTTCCAGCTTCTGCCAGCCTTCCTGGACGAACTGCAGGGGGAGAACGCCCATGCCGACCAGGTTGGAGCGGTGGATACGCTCGAAGCTTTCGCAGATCACCGCGCGAACGCCCAGCAGCTTGGTGCCCTTGGCGGCCCAGTCACGCGAGCTGCCGGTGCCGTATTCCTTGCCGCCGAACACCACGGCCGGACGACCCTCGGCCTGGTACTTCATGGCCGCGTCATAGATCGACATCACTTCGCCCGAGGGGAAGTGCTTGGTCACGCCGCCTTCGATCTCCGGGGTGATCTTGTTGCGGATACGGATGTTGGCGAAGGTGCCGCGCATCATCACCTGGTGGTTGCCGCGACGCGCGCCGTAACCGTTGAAGTCCAGGGGATCGACGCCATGGTCGATCAGGTACTGGCCAGCGGGGCTGGTCTTCTTGATCGAACCGGCCGGGCTGATGTGGTCGGTGGTGATCGAGTCGCCGAACACGGCCAGGACGCGGGCTTCCACGATGTCGGTGACCGGGGTCGGGGTCATCGAGATGTTGGGGAAGTAGGGCGGGTTCTGCACGTAGGTGCTGTCACCTTCCCAGGCGTAGGTCTGGCCGCCGGTGATCTTGATCCCCTGCCAGTTCTTGTCGCCCTTGAAGACGTCGGCGTAGCGCGTGGCGAACATCTTCTCGGTGACCGCCTTGCGCTGGACGGTGGCGATCTCTTCGTTGGTCGGCCAGATGTCCTTCAGGAAGACATCGTTGCCCTTCTTGTCCTGGCCCAGCGGCTCGGTGGTCAGGTCGATCTTCATCGAGCCGGCCAGGGCGTAGGCCACGACCAGCGGCGGCGAGGCCAGGTAGTTGGCGCGGACGTCCGGGTTCACGCGGCCTTCGAAGTTGCGGTTGCCCGACAGCACCGAGCAGGCCACCAGGTCGGCGTCGTTGATCGACTTGCTGACGTTTTCCGGCAGCGGGCCGGAATTGCCGATGCAGGTGGTGCAGCCATAGCCGACCAGGTTGAAGCCGAGGGCGTCCAGGTGCTTGGTCAGGCCGGCCTTCAACAGGTAATCGGTGACGACTTGCGAGCCGGGGGCCAGCGAGGTCTTCACCCAGGGCTTGGTCTTCAGGCCCTTGGCCACCGCGTTCTTGGCCAGCAGGCCGGCGGCGATCAGCACCGAGGGGTTGGAGGTGTTGGTGCAGCTGGTGATGGCGGCGATGACCACGTCGCCGTGACCGACGTCGAAATTCTCGCCCTCGACCGGCACGCGGGCGTTGGGGGCCTCGGCCTTGCCGAACTCACCAACCAGGCTCTCGGCGAACTTGGCGGCGGATTCAGTCAGCAGCACGCGGTCCTGCGGACGCTTGGGGCCGGCCAGCGACGGCAGGACGACCGAGAGGTCCAGTTCCAGATTGTCGGTGAAGGTCGGGTCGGGCGTGCCCGGCTCCCACCACAGGCCTTGTTCCTTGGCGTAGGCTTCGACCAGGGCGACGCGGTCGGCTTCGCGGCCGGTGCCCTTCAGATAGGCGATGGTCGCCGCGCTGATCGGGAAGAAGCCGCAGGTGGCGCCGTATTCCGGGGCCATGTTGGCGATGGTCGCCTGGTCTTCCAGGGTCAGGTTGGCCAGGGCGTCGCCGTAGAATTCGACGAACTTGCCGACCACGCCCTTCTTGCGCAGCATCTGGGTGACGGTCAGCACCAGGTCGGTGGCCGTCGCGCCTTCCGGCATGGCGCCGGTCAGCTTGAAGCCGATGACTTCGGGGATCAGCATCGGGATCGGCTGGCCCAGCATCGCGGCCTCGGCCTCGATCCCGCCCACGCCCCAGCCCAGGACCGACAGGCCGTTGACCATGGTGGTGTGGCTGTCGGTGCCGACGACGGTGTCGGGATAAGCGACTTCATCGCCATCGACGGCGGCGGTCCAGACGGTCTGGGCCAGATATTCCAGGTTCACCTGGTGACAGATGCCGGTGCCGGGGGGCACGACGCGGAAGTTGTTGAACGCCGACGAACCCCAGCGCAGGAAGCGGTAGCGCTCGAGGTTGCGCTCATACTC
>FTJN01000650.1_pt4 | contig 11238 bp, 5 predicted proteins | sample 1658361 | NCBI WGS metagenome assembly FTJN01 (sample SAMEA3914819, study PRJEB12502) | metagenome | biome: forest; material: soil | place: Canada | collected 2010-06-26 | depth 0.3 m | reverse complement strand
AGGCGCAGGCGCTCTGCCGCAAGTACGGCACCCTCTTTATTTGCGACGAGGTGCAGACCGGCATCGGCCGCACCGGCAAATGGTTCGCCTTCGAGCACTGGGGCCTGCAACCGGATATCCTGACGCTGGCCAAGGCGCTGAGCGGCGGCTACGTCCCGGCGGCGGCGGTAGTCACCCGACGCTCCATTTACCAGAAGACTTTCTCCCGCCTGGATCGCTGCATCGTCCACTCCACCACCTTTGGCCGGAACAACCTGGCCTGCGCCTCCGGCCTCGCGGCACTGACCGTGATGGAGGATGAGAACCTGGTCGAGAACGCCGCCAAGATGGGCGCTTATCTGGAGACTCAATTGACGACGCTGCAGAAGAAGTACGACATCATCAAGGAGGTCCGCGTGAAAGGGCTAATGTGCGCGATCGAATTCGGCGAACCTCGAGGCATGATGCCGAAGATGGGCTGGAAGCTGGTCCACTCGCTCGATGCCAGCATGTTCCCGCAACTCATCGTCACACCGATGCTGACCAAGCACCGCATTCTCACCCAGGTAGCCGCGAACAATGCGGACATCGTCAAGATCCTGCCCCCGCTGGTCATTGGCGAGAAGGAGATCGACCGGTTTATCAAGGCGCTGGATGAGGTGGTGGCGGATCTCGGCAAGTTTCCCGGCCCCGTCTGGGAAATGGGCCAGAACTTCGTCAAAGCCATGCGCACCCCGGATCCTCGCGAAAAGGAATTGGCGGCGGCGTAAGAAGTTCCGTGGTAGCCAGGACAACAAGTTGTCCGGGCCACCATATCTGGGGTGCGCCCTACAACCTCGGCGTGCGGATCTGGTACTGCGGGAAGGCCTTGAGCGTGAGCGAAAAGAAGATCGCGTTGTTGTCCTGGCCGTTGTACTGGCTCGCGGAATAAGTGACGGCAGCCTGCCAGGAATCGAGGTCGCGGGTGATGGTGTATTGCTGAAGCTGAAGGCGGCCCGTCTCGGCTTCGAATTGCTCCTGCATCTCGAACTGCCAATGCTCGTTCATGCGGTAGAAGAGGCCGAACGAGATGTTGTTACTGTTGGCAAAAATGGCGCTGTGGTTGATGTAGTGATCTCCGATGCTGAGCGAGAGCGAAGGATCGGGCGACCAGGTGAGCGCGGTGTCGGCTTGGTTGTAGCCGCCGCCGGAGACATCGATCGCGGTGAAGCTGCTGAACTGGAGCTGCGGGGTGATGTTGAACCGGAGATCGTTGAACAAATTACTCAGCGTGCTGTCCGGCGTGGACGAACTGAAATTGTGGTCGAAATCGGCATCCGCATAGGTCTGGAGCGTGATCAGGTCGTAATTGACGCCGTCGCGCTTGGTCTGGATCTTGTTCCACAAACCGAAGCGTACCACCGCCTGCTTGTCGATGGAGTCGATCGAATTGTATTCGGTCCAGTTGATCGGCTGGAGCTGCGTGGAATAGAGGCGGTTATCGAACCCGCGAATATTGTTCGGGGTAACCGTCGGGGACGGCGCGTATTGGGCGTTGAAGAAGGGCTCCAGCACGTGGCGAATGCCGTTGATGCCGAGGTTCGGCGACTTGATATCGAGCCAGGTGCGGGAAATCTTGAAGTCACCTTCCAGTCCGACATTTCCGGCGAAGCGCGAGGCCGAGTTGTTGATCTTGTCGTACGATTTCCCGGTATTGTTAGAGGTATCGTTGATGTCGGAATTCGTGTCCGAGTAGTAGGTGTATCGGCCACCGATGCGCGGGGTGAGCGAGAGGAAATTAAAGTACTGCTTGGGCAGGGAAAATTCCTGGTAGGTATCGTAGCGGTTGGCGTTGTAATTGTTCTGCTGCTGCGTGTTGTAACCGTAATTCGCGTTCGGGTGGTAGTAGGTGTAGGCGTTGGAAATCGGAAACGAATTGTAGATGTAAGCGGAGGGATTCGCGAAGTGATCGGTATCCGCGAAGTGCATGTCGAAGTTGACCACGCTGTTCTGGCTGCTCCACATCACGGGCGAATTGAAGATCTTCTGCTGCTTGCTCTCAACCATGAACTCGGGGAGGCGCTCGACCGTTTCGAAGAAGGGATTGGCCTGTGCGCTGGCAAGGAGGGAGACGGTGAAATTAGAATTGTAGTGGGTGACGTCGACGAAATTCGCGGGCTGATTCATGTCGCGATATTCGCTGGAAAAGAAATCGCGCGTGACCCACGGATCGCTCCAGACGTTGATGTCGGCAATCGACGAAAGCTCGTTCGAGAACTGGAGATGGTGCTCGTAGGCGACCCGGTAGCGGTTGTCGTCCGGCACGCCGTCATAGACGTTGCTGTTGCTCGGGTCACCGTTGGAAATACCGCCGTTGTAGCTTTTGGTGTAGAGATTGTCCTGCGCGTAGTAGGTCTTGAGCAGGATGTCGCTGTTCCGGCTGGGGAAGTATTGCACATCGACGCCACCGGCGTAGCCGCGCTTTTCGCGAACGTCGAAATGGGTCGAACCGCGGATCTGGTTGTCGGCCACCCAGTTGTAGGTGTTCTCGATGAAGGCGCCGAAGCGGCCGCTGGCACCCGCGTTCAGTTCGTAAACGGGCCGGGTATCCTGGAGCGACTGGACGAAAATCGGGAAGTAGAAGACGGGGACATCGCCCGCATAGACCAGGACGTTTTTCAGCACCACTTCGTCATCCGGCCGGTACTCGATCGTGCTCGCCTCCATGCGGTAGCTGGGGCGCTCCCGGTTGTTCGTGGTGAAGGTGCCGTTGGTCAACCGGTAATGGTTGAACTCCGGGGTGGTCACCTTCTCGCCGGTGAAAAACTTGGGGTAATCGCCGCCAAGGAAGTTGGAGGAGGTGATTTCCTTCGTCTCCAGGTTGTAGGTGACGACACTGCCCCGGTAGACACGGCTGCCGCTGAAGATGCGGACATTGCCACTGGCGAGGAGGATCTTCGTCGCCCGATCATAGGTGACGTGGTCGGCGAAAATGACGTCGCTCTTGTACCGGACGATGACGTTCTTGTCGGCGGTCGAGATGGTGCCGATGAAGCTGTTGTCGCCGTCGGCCTGAATTTCAATCGATTCCGAGCCAGCCGTGCCCGCAGCGGTGGGGGGCGTGGTGGAGACGTCAGGGGCGTCCTGGGCGAACAGAGGCACCGCGGCCGACGTGCATAACACACATAGGGCTGTAAAAAGCGGGTTGGAACGGATGATCCTCAAGCCTCAAAGTGGTAGCAGTGCCGCCGCACGGTGCCAATAAGAAAGTGCCCGGCTGCGTGGCCACGCCGGGAGGGCGTGGAGCATGGCACTGGGGCGAACCGCCGGGGTGGCGGTCACCTCTCCCGGAAGGAGGCCTTCCGGGGGTACGACAGGACTAGGCCGCCGCGGGAGCGGGAGCAGTCTTCTTCAAGAGAGCCGCAACGCGCTGCTTATGGCGGGAGGCGGTGTTCTTGTGGACGACACCCTTCTTGGCGGCGCGGTCGATCTGGGACTGGAAAGTGGGGAGAAGCTTGACGGCTTCGTCGGTCTTGCCGGCCTTGGCCAGAGCGCGAATCTTCTTTTCGGAAGTGCGCACGGTGCTGATTTGAGAACGGTTGAGAGTGCGGCGACGCACAGCGGCGCGAGCCTGCTTGGCGGCGGAACGGGTATTGGCCATAGCCCGCCATCCTCTCAAAAAATCCCCACCTGTCAAGATGACTCGTACGAATTTTCAAAAAACAAGAAATGGCGAGGGGCTTTCCTCCCTCGGAGCTCTCCTGCTTACCTGCCAGCCAGCTTCTCCTTCACGTAGTCCTTCAGCCGCCCCAAGCCTCCGGTTTCGACATAGTCGGCAAGATACTTCCGGGCAACGGGACGTTTCACTATCTCCGCCAGGACTTCGGTCCGGCGGCTATCCTCATCCAGTTGATCGTAAATATAGGCCAGTTCCCCGGCGGCTCCGTGGCGCAACTCCGGCGCCGTTTGCTGGTCCACCAAAGCCACCAGGTCGTCCAACGCCGCGCCCCAGTTGCCTTGGATCAACTCCGAATCGGCATGGAGCGCGCGAAGCCCATTGGGATAGAGGGGTTTCGGGAATTCCTCCGAGTAAGCCTTGAAGGCCGCATCGATCTTCGGTTTGTCGAGCGGCAGGAGGGTGAAAAACCTCGGCGCATACTGAGAATCCCATCGGTTCGCCACCGGCCACGCGGCGGACCAGCCGACTTCCTTCGGTCGGGCTGAGCGCACCATGGCGCGGATTTGCAGCAGCCGCGCGGTCTCCCGTTTGGGACTCTTGGGATATTTGGCAAGGAATTCGGTCGCCGCCGTCAGGATTTCGGGATAATTGGGCGAATAATAGCCGACGCCGCTGCCGTCCTTCTCCAGGTCTTTGGTGGGCATGACAATCTGGTCATGCGCGAGTCCTGCCAGCTCGAGAAAGTCGACAAAATCGCGGACCGGATCGAGGTTCGGCAGGGTGCCAATGTATTCGGTGCTGATCGACGCCTCCATGTGGGACGTATAGATCAGTCCGACCCGCAGCCCCAAATAGGCCTTCCGGATTTCGGGCGAAACTCCCTCCACCTCGCTGAACTGCACGAGGTCATCCATGCAGTTCATTTCGCCCGCATCCCAGAGGGAGGTAACATTCTGTCGCACCTCGTCCCGAAGAGCCTTGATGTAAACGGCGAATTCCTTCGCGTCCATTTTCTCGGTATCCGCCGCCAAGTCCTTCAGTTTTTTCGTCCGCTTCCCATCGTAGCGGTTATAGTAGCTTTCATCCTGCGTCATCCCCAGCGTCTTCAGCCACTCCACCGAAAGGCTATCCCGATCGAATCCCAGCGGGGCATGGTCATATTGGTTGAAGGGGTAGGTCTTGGCAAAGGTCCAAAAAACGACCTCCCCCGCCTCGGGCGAATCGGGGTAGCTCTTCAGAATCAACTGATAGTCGGTCCACGAGTCCTCACCCGCCTGGCCGTCGATCGCCCTCTGCCAGGTGTAGGGCGAGACTTCCGCGATGGTCCGCCGCGCCTTGATGATCGACCAGAGTGCCTTCGGGGCCACGGCGGGGTCCTTCGTCAGGCTGGCCTTGCTCCACCAACGCACGGCGTGCCAGAGACCCTCCCGACTCTCCAGTTCCACCTCCGGGTGCTCGTAGTTGAGCGCGAGCGCATTGGCCGCGCGCGCTGTGCCCGCATTCGCGTTCATCTCAAGTTCGCCCCGGCTGTCGAGGCTATCGAGCGGCATGGCGGGAAGCATCTTGCGATTCAGCACCCAAAACTCCGCCATCTCCATGTAGCCCTTTGCCGCCCCCGGCCCCGTGGCCTTTTCCAGCTTGTCGTTCTTCGTCGCCAGATCGTTCCAACTCTTCTGGATTTGCGGCAGATCGGCGAATGTCGCCGCCTTGCGGAAATCGTCGCGGTCCAGATAGCGCTGTTGCAGAACCTGGGTGAGATCGCTGCGGATCTCCTCGCGTTCCGGCCCGATGGCTTGCCTCCGGGCCTTTTCGAGTTCGGCCAGCGGAGCGAAATTGAGGATGGTGTCGATAGTCAGAGCGATCTGCTGGTCCCCCACACCGGAGTATTCAGGATCTACCGCCTGGGGATCCGGTATCGGATCGGTCACCACCGGGGCCTCCTCCGGCAGCGGCTTCTGGGGAGCGCTGCGCAGCGTGAGGCGATTCCCGTGCAGCGCGGCCAGGGCGAACAAGGCCCCGGCATCGTCCTTTTGATCGTGCAACGTCAGCGCCAGCCGGTAGCGAGCGCCGGGGGCGAACTGACTTTTCGGGAATTTCGCCAGTAGGGTGCGGTAATTCTTCTCCGCCTCGGCCAGCTTGCCAGCCCGTTGCAAAACCATCGCCTTGGCGAAGAGCAAATCGTCGTTCGGCGTCTTCGTTTTATCGCCCAAGGCCACCAGTTCCAGGGCCTGTTTCTGGTCACCGGAATCGCTCGCCGCGCGGGCCAACAGGGCAAGATAGCGATCCTGCCATACCTCACCCTGGTAGAGCTCTTTGTGCTTCACCACTGCCGCGCCCAACTGCGGCAGGACGGTCTGCCTCCATTTTCCGATGTCGTCACTGGAGTAGGTGGAAGGCTCCACGTAGTAATTTAGGACATGGTAGGCGAGCGCGAGGGCAACCTGCGGGTGCTGCGCAACCTCGTCCAGGGACTCGGCATCATCGGTAAGCTGCCCGGCCAAGACATTTTCGAGCATCAGGAGGGCCCCCGGAAAGTTCTCCGGGTGATCCTTCATCTCCAATTGCTTGGTGTAGCAGACCACCGCCTCAGCGGAATGACCCGTGCGATAGGCCACTCCACCGAGCCAGCCAGTAACATCCGAGACGTAACGGCCCTTGGGATATTTCGTCAGGTATGACTCGAAGAGCTCCTTGGCTGCCGAGATTGGCTGCTCTTCGCCCTGCTTGCCGTTCGGAGCAGAATAGTCGTCTTTGACCGACTGCGAAAGCTTGCATCGCCCCTTCATGAAAAGCGCGGTTTCGGCGCGGGGATCGTCCGGATAATCCTTCAGCACCTGGTCGAAAAAGCCCTCACTCTTCTTGTCGTCGCCAGCGCGATAATACTGCGCCCCCTGAAGATAAATCCAGTGCGGCTTCAGCGCAGGCGAGGCCTTGGCGGCCCTCTCGGCCATTTCACTCACCCCGGCCTTCGGCGGCTTGGGCTTTTCCCAAATGTATTCCGCCTTTTCGAAGAGCCCAAAGTTATCGAGCCGCCATTCGACGTAGGCCACCATCTCGGCACCGGTTGCCGTCTTGGAGTCGGCGAGGTCACGCAAATCCTGGAGGAGATTCAACTGGGTGGAAGTCGCCCGCGCGGCCCGCGCCTCCGTCAACAAGCCATCGATCTTGGCCACGAACTTGGGCGAAGGGCCCTCGGTGAAATCGCCGATCAATTCCGCTCGCGGTAAGTCGTAGGCCTTCTGGGGCGAAACTACCGTGCCAGTCTCCGCGTAAATCTGGCCGATGTTCTTGCCGGGCTGGCGACTGAGGTAATAACTCAGGGACGTGGGCACAATATCGTAGTCCCCTCCTCCGCAGGCGTGGACGGAGAGGGGCGTGAGCCCCAGCAAAGCGCACGCCGCGATCTGGAGGGCCCGGCTCCGTCCGGGCCGGGGCGAAGCGACACGTTGGCGAAGATGCGCGGCCCGGACGGAGCCGGACCCTCCAGATTTTACTTCAACGAATGCCATAAATCGTCCTTCTCCAAATTTCTCACCCGCCAGCCAGCTTCGCTTTCACGTAGTCCTTGAGCCGCCCCAAGCCTCCGGTCTCGACATAGTCGGCAAGATACTTCCGGGCAGCGGGGCGTTTCAAAATCTCCGCCAGGACTTCCGTCCGGCGGCTGTCCTCATCCAGTTGATCGTAAATATAGGCCAGTTCCCCGGCGGCTCCTTCGTGGAGCTCCGGCGAAGTCTTCTGCTCCAGCAGGGCGAGCAGATCATCAAGCGCCGCTCCCCAGTTGCCCTGGATCAGTTCCGTATCGGCATGGAGCGCCAGGATCGTGTTCGGATAGTTCGGCTTCGGGAATTCCTCCGCGTAGGCCTTGAAGGCCGCGTCGATCTTCTCCTTCTCGAAGGGCAACTGGGTGAAAAATCTCGGGGCCGACTGGGAATCCCACTGGTTCGCCGCCGGCCAGGAGACGGACCAGGGGACTTCCTTGGGCCGGGCGGAGCGCACCAAGGCGCGGATCTGCAACACCCTTGCCGCCTCCCGCTTGGGGCTCTTCGGATACTTGGAGAGGTATTCCGTCGTGGCGGCCAGCAGTTCGGCATAATTGGGAGCGTAGTAACCAACGCCGCTGCCATCCTTCTCAAGATCCTTCGTCGGCATCACGATCTGGTCATGGGCGATTCCAGCAATCTCCAGAAAGTCGACGAAATCGCGGACCGGCTCGAGGCCCTCGAATCCACGGATCTCCTCGACGTTGACCGACTTTTCCCGCCGGGACGTGTAGAGCAGCTTCAACCGCAGCGCGACGTAGGCATTCCGTATCTTGGGGGAAACGCCCTCCACCTGGCTGAACTGAACGAGATCGTCCATGCAATTCAGTTCGCCCGTATCCCAGAGCGAGGAGACGTTCTTCCGCACTTCATCGCGGAGCGCTTTGACGTAAGCGGCGAAGGCCTTTGCCTCCATCTTCTCCGTATCCGCCGACAGACTTTTCAGCGTCGCCGATTTCACTTCATTGGTGTCGTAGTAGGTGTTGTCGAAGATCGGCCCCATCGCCTCCAGCCATTTCTCGGGAAAGCTATCCCGGTCGAATCCCACAAGTTGCTGGTCGTATTCACGGAAAGGATAGTCGTTCTCGAAGCTCCAAAAGACGGCCTCCCCTGCCTCCGGCGAGCCGGGATACTTCTTCAAGATCAAATCGTAGTCGACCTTGGAGTCCGGCCCCGCCTGGCCATCGATCGCCCGCTTCCAGGAGTATTCGGACACCTCCGCGATGGTCCGCCTCGCCTTGATAATCGACCAGAGCGCTTTGGGAGCCACGACGGGGTCCTTCGTCGCACCCGCCTTGCTCCACCAACGCACGGCATGCCACAGACCTTCGCGGCTCTCGAGTTCCACCTCGGGATGTTCGTAGTTGAGTGCCAGGGCGTTGGCCGCCCGCAGGGTACCCGCCTCGGCCCGGAGGTTAAGCGATCCCCGGGTTTCCAGGCTATCGAGCGGCATGGCCGGGAACATCTTCCGATTCTGCACCCAGAAATCGGCCATCTCCATGAAGCCCTTCGCGGCCTCCGGTCCCGTCGCTTTCTCCAACTGCTCGCTCTTCGCCGCGAGGGCATTCCAGTTCTTCTGAAGTTGCGGCAGATCCGCGAACGTCGCCGCCGCCCGGAAATCATCACGGTCGAGGTAGCGCTGCTGCAGGACCTGCGTCAGATCGTTGCGGATCTCTTCATTCTTGGACCCGGTGGCGGCCTTGCGCGCCTTCTCGAGCTCCGGAAGCGGTGCGAAATTCAGGATCGTATCGATGGTCAGCTCGATCTGCTCATCCGTCACACCGGAGTAATCGATGCCGAGGGAGGATCCGTATTCCACCGGTTCAACGGACTCGGGAGGGTTTTCCGGCAGAGGCTTGTCCGGCCCACTCCGGAGGGTCAACCGGTTTCCGTGCATCGCGGCCAGGACCAGCAGGGCGCCCGCATCGTCCTTTTGATCATGGAGCGTGAGGGCGAGCCGGTACTGTGCCCCGGGGGCGAGATCGCTTTTGGGGAATTTGGCGAGCAGGGCGCGGTAATTCTTCTCCGCTTCCGCCAGCTTGCCGGAACGTTGCAGGACGATGGCCTTGGCGAAGAGCAGATCGTCATTGGGCGTCTTGGCTTTATCGCCGAGGGCCACCAGTTCCAGCGCCTGCTTTTGGTCCCCGGCATTGCTCTCGGCCAGGGCGAGAATGGCGAGATAGCGGTCCTGCCAGCCTTCCCCTTTGTAGAGGTCCTTGTGCTTCAGCACCGCCTTGCCCAGCTTTGGCAAAACCGTCTGCCGCCATTTCTCGAGACCGGCGTTGTCGGCGTCCGAATTCTCGTGGAGGAAGTTGAGAGTAAAGTAGGCCAGGGCGAGGGCGACCTGCGGATGCCGCGCCACTTCGTCGAGGGTCGCGGTATCGTCCATCTCCTGACGGGCCAGGACTTTTTCGAGCATGACGAGGGCTTCGGGGAAGTTCTCCGGATGGTCCTTCATTTCCAGTTGCTTCGTGAAACAGGCCACCGCCGTGGCCGGATCGTTGGAGCGATAAGCCGCTCCGCCGAGCCAGCCGGTCACATCCGAGACGTAGCGGCCCTTCGGATATTTTTTCAGGTAGGACTCGAAAAGCTTTTTGGCCTCGGCGATCGTCTTCTCGTCACCGTTTCGGCCATCCTCTTCGTCCCAATTCGACTTCACCGACTGGGAAAGCTTGCACCGCGCCTTCATGAAAAGCGCGGTCTCGGCCCGGGGATCGTCCGGGTAATCCTTCAGCACCTGATCGAAAAAGCCCTCGCTCGTCTTGTCGTCGCCATGGCGATAATACTGCGCGCCCTGGAGATAAATCCAGTGCGGCTTCAGCGCAGGCGAGGCCTTCGCGGCCATCGTCGCCAAGTCGCTCACACCCGCAGCGGGTGGCTTGGGCTTTTCCCAGGTGAATTGGTCCACCCTCTCGAACAAGGCCAGGGCATCGAACCTCCACTGGACGTAGGCTCCCATCTCGGCCGCCGTGGCCGTCTTCGAAATGGCGAGATCGCGCAGATCCTGGAGCAAATTCATCTGCGTGGAGGTGGCGCGCAATTCGCGTCCCTGCTGGAGCAGGGTGTCGATTTTGACCACAAGTTGGGGTGACGGTCCCCGGCTGAAAGCGCTGATCAATTCGGCTTGCGGTAGATCGAACTTCTTTCGGGGAGTCGCGGTCGTGCCCGTCTCGGCGTAAATCTCGCCGACGCATTTGGCGGGCTGGCGTTTCAGGTAATAATCGAGTGCGGTCGGCACGAGATCATAGTCTCCTCCCCCGGAGGCTTGGACCGAAAGAGGCGTGAGCCCCACCAAAGCGCACGCCGCGATCTGGAGGGCCCGGCTCCGTCCGGGCCGGGGCGAAGCGACACGTTGGCGATGATGCGCGGCCCGGACGGAGCCGGGCCCTCCAGATTTTACTTCAATGCATGCCATAGATCGTCCTTTTCCAAATTTCTCACTCGCCAGCGGATCGTCGCTGCCGAGCCCCCGGCCTCGCCAATATATCCGGTGGTCAGGCTCTGCCCCGCCACCAGATGCGCGAAACGGAATTCCAGTTGCGCCGCTCCTAGCCCGGTACGTTTGCCCAGATGCGCTGTGGCGAATCCCCCGGCAATCACCTCCCGCCATACTGGAGCGCCTGCGTCCACCTCCAGCGTATAGCCCCGGCTTTCCTTGTCCCGCACGACCGGCATCAAATCCACCGCCGAATCGTTGGTCAGCACGAAGCGACCGGAGCTGTCCCGGCTGAGCTTCAGCGCGGGCGATTCGGCTTTGGTGGAGGCGAGATCACGTACGCTATAGCCGGAAGGATCGCCGGAATCGGCCAGGCGAAAGTAGATCGCGCCCTTGGCACCGGCAGCGGCGCTGGCGTTTTGGGCTTCGCGCAGAGCCGCGCGATCGGGGTAACGGATGATCACCTGTTCGTGGGCGAGAACCGGGGTGACTCCCAAGGTGGCGGCGCGGCTGACGGTAAAGAGCATCTGCCCCTGCTCCGTCGGTTTTACGGCCTCCAGAAACGGCGCGAAGAAAATCGTTTCCCAGTACCACGAACGGAGATTGCCCCGGCTTTTGCCCGCCGT
>FTJN01003214.1_pt5 | contig 11256 bp, 7 predicted proteins | sample 1658361 | NCBI WGS metagenome assembly FTJN01 (sample SAMEA3914819, study PRJEB12502) | metagenome | biome: forest; material: soil | place: Canada | collected 2010-06-26 | depth 0.3 m | reverse complement strand
CGGGCGACAAGATGTGGAAGGCCCCCGCCGATCGCCTGCGGTTGTGGTGAGGTAGGCCGCCACGCTCGCTGGCGCTCGCTGCCCCCGAGGGGCGCTCCGCGACCGGCCCGGCAGGGCTGGATCCGGCGCTCCCTTGAGTCTTGCTTGCGATGAGCGAGCGGCAGCGCCGGCAGCGAAACGCCGCTTCGTATTGGCGGCTCGAATTCAGTCAGGGACTTCAAGATGAAACACGCCTTCCGCCCCGCGACGCTGGTCGTCGCCCTTTCGCTGGCCTTCGCGGCCGATCTCTCCACCGCCGCCGACGCCGTCGCGACGGCGCCCATGGCCGCGTCGCCCGTTGCCATGGCTTCGGGCCTGGACAAGGCCGGCATGGACGCCGGCGCGCGCCCGCAGGACAGCCTGTTCGAAGCCATGAACGGCACGTGGCTCAAGACGACGCCGATCCCCGGCGACAAGTCCGATTACGGCACGTTCACGCAGCTCGACGACCTGTCCAACGCGCGCGTGAAGGCCATCATCGAAGGCCTGGCCGCCAAGCCGCAGGCGCCCGGCTCGATCAACGCCAAGATCGGCGACTTCTACAGCAGCTACATGGACACCGCGGCGATCGACGCCGCCGGCATGCGGCCCCTGTGGCCGTACCTGGCGCAGATCGACGCGGTCAAGACCCGGGCCGACCTCGTCAAGCTGATGGGCGAGTGGGTGCCCTTCGTCGACCTGCCGATGGGCCTGGGCGTCGGCCCTGATCCGAAGGACCCGACCATCTACTCCGCCGCCGCCGCGCAGGGCGGCCTGGGGCTGGGCGACCGCGACTACTACCTGAAGAAGGACGAGCGCTTCGCCAAGGCGCGCACGGCCTACGTCGAGTACATGCGCAAGCTGCTGGCGGCGCAGGGCAGCAAGAACGCGAAGGTGCAGGCGTCCGCGGTGATGAACCTCGAGACCCGGCTCGCGAAGATCCAGTGGACGCAGGAAGAGAACCGCGACCCGGTCAAGACCTACAACCCGATGACGCTGAAGCAGCTGTCGGGCAAGGCCCCCAACATCGACTGGAAGGCCTACCTGGACGCCGGCCAGCTGGTCGATCCGCCGTTCGTCTCGATCGCCCAGCCGAGCTATTTCTGGGCGATGACGAAGATGATCAAGGCGGAGCCGCTCGACGTCTGGAAGGCGTACCTGCGCGTGCACCTGATGGACGCGGTGTCGCTGGAGCTGCCGGCCGACGTGCGCGAGGCCCGCTTCCAGTTCCACGGCGTGGCCATGAACGGCGTGAAGTCCGACCGTCCGCGCTGGGAGCGCGCCGTCAACTCGGTCAACGACGCGATGGGTGAGGCGGTCGGCCAGATCTACGTCAGCGAGCATTTCCCGCCGGCCTACAAGGCACGCATGGTCGAACTCGTGGACAACCTGATGAAGGCCTACTCGCAGTCGATCGACGGCCTCACCTGGATGAGCCCGGCGACCAAGGTCGAGGCGCACGCCAAGCTGGCCAAGTACGGCATCAAGGTGGGCTACCCCGACCACTGGCGCGACTACACGGCCCTCGACGTCAAGGCCGGCGATCCGCTGGGCAACGCCGTGCGCGCCACGCAGTTCGAGTACCGCCGCAACGCGGTGCGCAACACCAAGCCGGTCGATCGCACCGAGTGGGGCATGACGCCGCAGACGGTCAACGCGTACTACGACCCGACCAAGAACGAGATCGTGTTCCCGGCCGCCATCCTGCAGCCGCCGTTCTTCGACATGAAGGCCGACGACGCGGCCAACTACGGCGCGATCGGCGCCGTGATCGGCCACGAGATCAGCCACGGCTTCGACGACCAGGGCAGCCAGTTCGACGGCGACGGCAAGCTGCGCAACTGGTGGACGCCCGAGGACCGCAAGGCCTTCGTGGCCATCACCTCCCGGCTCGATGCCCAGTACTCGGCCTACGAGCCGCTGCCGGGCGTGCACGTGAAGGGACAGCTGACGATGGGCGAGAACATCGCCGACCTGTCGGGCCTGCAGATCTCGTACAAGGCCTGGAAGATCTCGCTCGACGGCAAGCCAGCGCCGGTCATCGACGGCCTCACCGGCGAGCAGCGCTTCTACTACGGCTTCTCGCAAGCCTGGCGCGAGAAGATGCGCGACGAGGCGATGCTCAACCAGGTCACCACCAACCCGCACTCGCCGCCGCAGTACCGCGCCGACGGGGCGTCGATCAACAGCGACGGCTTCCACGAGGCCTTCGCCACCAAGCCCGGCGACAAGATGTGGAAGGCTCCGGCCGACCGCATCCGCCTCTGGTGACCCCGGTGGCGCTGGCCGCATGAACGTTGCATGACCCTCGAGGGCTGCGCTGACCGCGCGGCCCTTTTCATTTCCTCCCTCCCGAACCGACGAGGTTTTCCACATGTCCCACTCGACCTTCCGCCGCGCCGCCGTTGCCGTGGCCGCTGCGCTCGCCTGCGCCGCGTCCGCGCATGCGCAGACGACGAGCACCACTGCCACGGCCAAGACCGCGACGACGCATGCCGGCGGCACGGCGGCCACGAGCACCGCGAAGTCCATCAAGCTGGGCTCGGGCGTCGATCGCGCCGGCATGGACGCGTCGGTCCGTCCGCAGGACGACCTGTTCCTCGCGACGAACGGCACCTGGGTCAAGAACACCGAGATCCCGGCCGACAAGTCGGCCTGGGGCACGTTCTACGAGCTGCGCGACCGCACCGACCGCCAGGTGCGCGAGCTGATCGAAGGCGTCCAGGCCACCAACCCGGCGCCCGGCTCGAACGCGCAGAAGGTCAACGACTACTTCCGCACGTTCCTCGACGAGGCCGCGATCGACAAGGCCGGCCTCGACCCGGTCACGCCCTCGTTGCAGGACGTCGACAGCGTCAAGGACATCCGCATGCTCGTCGGCCTCCTGGGCCACTGGCAAGGCGTCGTGCGCACGCCGCTGGCCGTCGACGCGAATCCCGACCTCGACGATCCGAGCGTCTACATCGCCGACTTCCGCCAGTCCGGCCTGGGCCTGCCCGATCGCGACTACTACCTGAAGTCCGACGAGCGCTTCGCCAAGGCGCGCACGGCCTACGCGGACTACCTGGCCAGGCTGTTCACGCTGTCCGGCGAGGCGAGCGCCGATGCCGCCGCGCACGCTGCGCAGGTGATCGCGCTGGAGACGAAGATCGCCACCGCGCAATGGCCGCGCGACAAGACGCGCGACCCGAAGCTCGCCCACAACCCGAAGACGCCGGCCGAGCTGGACGCGTTGGCCCCGGGCGTCGACTGGGCCGTCTTCGAACAGCAATCGCAGCTGCAGCCCGGCCGCGTCATCATCGTGCGCCAACCCGACTACGTCACGGCGCTCGCCGGCCTGGTGGCGTCCGAGCCGCTGGAAACGTGGAAGCTGTACCTCAAGGCCGCCCGCCTGGACAGCGCCGCGAGCGTGCTGCCCGCGGCCTTCCGCGACGCCAGCTACCAATTCCACGACGTGGCGATCGCCGGCGTCAAGGAGCAGCAGCCGCGCTGGCAGCGCGGCGTCGCGCAGACCAACGGCGCGCTCGGCGAGGCCGTCGGCCAGCTCTACGTGAAGCAGTACTTCCCGCCCGCGTACCGCGCGCGCATGCAGGCGCTCGTCGCCAACCTGCTCAAGACCTACTCGACGTCGATCGACGGCCTCACCTGGATGTCGCCGGCCACGAAGAAGGAGGCGCACCTGAAGCTGTCGAAGTACGGCGTCAAGATCGGCTATCCCGACACCTGGCGCGACTACTCGGCGTTCGTCGTCAAGGCCGGCGACGCGCTCGGCAACTCCGATCGCGGCGACGAGTTCGAGTACCGGCGCACGATCGTGCGCGTCGGCGGCCAGGTCGATCGCTCGGAGTGGGGCATGACGCCGCAGACCATCAACGCGTACTACAGCGGCAACAAGAACGAGATCGTGTTCCCGGCCGCCATCCTGCAGCCGCCGTTCTTCAACGTGGCGGCCGACGACGCCGTCAACTACGGCGCGATCGGCGCCGTCATCGGCCACGAGATCAGCCACGGCTTCGACGACAAGGGCAGCCAGCTCGACGGTGACGGGCGCCTGCGCAACTGGTGGACGGACGACGACCGCAAGGCCTTCGACAACGTCACCGGCCGCCTCGTGGCGCAGTACGAGGCCTACTCGCCCATCCCGGGCCAGCACCTCAACGGCAAGCTGACGCTGGGCGAGAACATCGCCGACCTGTCGGGCCTGCAGATCTCGTACAAGGCGTGGAAGCTGTCGCTCAAGGGCCGTCCGTCGCCCAGGATCGACGGCCTCACCGGCGAGCAGCGTTTCGTCTACGGCTTCGCGCAGGTGTGGCGCTCGAAGACGCGCGACGAGCGCGCGCTTCAACTGCTCACGATCGACCCGCACTCGCCGGGCCAGTTCCGCGCGGACGGCGCGACGATCAACGCCGACGCGTTCCACGACGCGTTCCACACGAAGCCGGGCGACAAGATGTGGAAGGCCCCGGAAGATCGGCTGCGCCTCTGGTGAGTACGATGCGGGGATGACAGCTTCACCGCACCTCGAACTCCCCGCCAGCGCGCGCATCCGGGCGCGTGACCTGATCAAGCGCAGCGGCCGCGCGCTGCTGGGCCTGGTCGGGCCGCCGGGCTCCGGCAAGTCGACGCTGGCCGCGGCGCTGCAGGCCGAGTTCGCCGACGTGGCGCAGGTGGTGCCGATGGACGGCTTCCACCTCGCGAACGTCGAACTCGAGCGCCTGGGCCGGCGTGCGCGCAAGGGCGCGCCCGACACCTTCGACAGCGGCGGCTACGTCGCGCTGCTGAGGCGGCTGCTGGCCCAGCAGGACGGCGAAGTCGTCTACGCGCCCGAGTTCCGGCGCGAGATCGAGGAGCCGATCGCCAACGCGATCCCCGTGTTCTCGCGCACGCAACTGGTCATCACCGAAGGCAACTACCTGCTCCTGGACGACGGGCCGTGGGCCGAGGTGAAGGGCCTGCTCGACGAGATCTGGTACGTGGAGGTCGACGACGCGCTGCGTGTCGATCGTCTCACGCAACGCCACGTGCAGTTCGGCCGCAGCGCCGACGAGGCCACGGCCTGGGTGGCGGGCACCGACGAGCCGAACGCGCGCTTGATCGAGGCATCGCGGGCGCGGGCGTCGTTCGTGTTTCGGTGGGATGACGAGTGAGGGAACCCACCTCACCCGTCATCCTGCGCGCAGTCGCAGGATCCACGTGGGCAAACCACGCCATGGCGGGGTGGATCGTGCGACTGCGCGCAGGATGACGGGGCCCGTGTCTCCCGGACAGGCCCGGCCGACAGGCCTCACGCCACGCTGATCGGAATCACCCGCCCGCGCTCCGCCGGCCCAGCCTGGGTCGCCGCGTCGCCGCCGCGGCCGTGCCACTTGTCCAGCAACACGCGCCATTGCGCGCGCCCCGTCGCGAGATTGCCCAGCTTCACGTGGCCGTAGCCGCGGATGCGTTCCGGCACGCGCGCGATCTGCTGCGCGAGCGCGTGCTTCTCGGCGTCGAGCATCGGCAGGATCTCGGTGCGCAGCATCGTCTCGTAGTCGTGGGCCAACTGGCGTTCGAGCCTGCGTTCCTCGGTATGGCCGAACGGGTCGGCCCAAGTGCCGCGCAGGCCCTTGAACTTCGTCAGCACGCGCAGCGCGGGCATCAGCCACGGGCCGATCTTCATCTTCTTCGGACGGCCGTTCGGGCCCGGACGCGCGATCAGCGGCGGGGCCATGTGGAATTCCATCTTGCCGACCGAATCGAACTGCTCGGCGAGCGACTTCGCGAAGCTGCCGTCGGTGTAGAGGCGCGCGACTTCGTATTCATCCTTGATCGCGAGCAGCCGCGAGAACTGCTGCGCGACGATCGTCGTCAGCGGCGCGCCGGCGCCGCCCAGCGCCTGTTCGCGGGCGTGCACCGCCTCGACCAGCGAGCGGAAGCGCGCGGCCAGCGCGGCGTCCTGGTACGCGGTGAGGAACGCGACGCGGCGCTCGATCAGGCCCTCGGGTCCGAACAGCGACAGCTTGGCCGACGCATCCACCGGCGGCTGGTCGGCGCCCATGATGCGCTTGAACGCCGTCGGATCGGTGACGGCCAGGCGGCCGATCGCGAACGCGGTCTTGTTGTTCTCGACGGCCACGTTGTTCAGCTCGATCGCACGCATCAGCGCGCCGTGCGACACCGGCACCAGGCCGCGCTGCCAGCACGCGCCCAGCATGATGATGTTGGACGGCATCGTGTCGCCCATCAGCTCCTGCGCCAGCGCCTGCGCGTCCACCAGCTGCACACGGTCGTCGCCGGCCGCGTGGCGCAGCTTGGCGATCAGCGCGGGCGCGTGCATCGTCGCGTCCGGGTTGCGCACGAACGCGGCGGTGGCGATCTCGTGGGTGTTGGCCAGGATCGCGGTGCGGCCCTGCTTCACCGTCGCGAGGGCGTCGTCCGACGCGCCCACCACCATGTCGCAGGCCAGAAGCACGTCGGCCTGCTGCGTGTCGATGCGCACCTGGTTCAGCTGGTCGGCGGTCGGCGCCACGCGCACGAACGACAGCACCGCGCCGCCCTTTTGCGCGAAGCCCATGAAGTCCAGCACCGAGGCCTGCTTGCCCTCCAGGTGCGCGGCCATCGTGATCAGCGCGCCGACCGTGACGACGCCGGTGCCGCCGACACCGGTCACCAGCATGTCGAACGGGCCCGTCCAGTTCCACGGCGACGGACGGCCGATCTTCTCGATCTCCAGCGCAAGACGCTTCGCGTCGAAGCCGGAGCCGACGCGCTTCTTCAGCGTCGCGCCGGTCACGGTGACGAAGCTGGGGCAGAAGCCGTTGATGCAGGAGTAGTCCTTGTTGCAGGAACTCTGCTCGATGTGGCGCTTGCGGCCCCACTCGGTCTCGACCGGGATCACGCTGAGGCAGTTCGACGCCTGGCCGCAGTCGCCGCAGCCCTCGCACACGGCCTCGTTGATGAAGATGCGCTGCGGCGGATCCGGATACTCCTTCTTCTTGCGGCGCCGGCGTTTCTCGGCGGCGCAGGTCTGGTCGTAGATCAGGATCGTGACGCCCTCGATCTCGCGCAGCTCGCGCTGCACTGCGTCGAGCTCCTCGCGCGGATGGAACGTCGTGCCATGCGGGAACAGGTTGGCGTGCTCGCGGTGCGGCTCGATGTTGTCGCTGACGATCACCACGCGTTTCGCGCCCTCGGCCTCGACCTGGCGTGCGATCTCGGGCACCGACAGCGAGCCGTCGACCGGCTGGCCGCCCGTCATCGCCACCGCGTCGTTGTAGAGGATCTTGTAGGTGATCGTGGCCTTGGCGGCGATCGCCTGGCGGATCGCGAGATACCCCGAGTGGTAGTACGTGCCGTCGCCCAGGTTCTGGAAGACGTGCTTTTCCTTGGTGAAACGCGAGTGCGCGGCCCAGTCGACGCCTTCGGCGCCCATCTGGATCAGGCCGCTGGTCTCGCGCTCCATCCAGCTGGCCATGAAGTGGCAGCCGATGCCGGCCAGCGCGCGCGAGCCCTCGGGCACCTTGGTGGACGTGTTGTGCGGGCAGCCCGAGCAGAAGTAGGGCTGGCGCTTCGTCGCGTCGGCCTCGTTGTGCAGCAGGCAGGGCATCGTGAAGTCGGTGACCAGGTGCGTGCGATCCAGCGCGGGGTTCAGCCGCGCCAGCCAGCCGGCCACCACTTCCATGATGCGCGAGGGGCGCAGCTCGCCCAGCGACGACAGCAGCGGCATGCCGTCGGGCGTGGTCTTGCCCGCGATGCGCGGGCGCTGCAGGTCGGGCAGGCCGTACAGCAGTTCCTTGATCTGGCGCTCGACGACCGGCGCCTTCTCCTCGATCACGAGGATTTCCTCGAGGCCTTGCGCGAACTCCGCCATGCGTGTGGGCTCGAGCGGAAACACCAGGCCCACCTTGTAGATGCGCACGCCCGCCGCGGCCAGCGCGTTGGGGTCGAGCTCGAGGCGGCGCAGCACCTCCAGGAAGTCGAAGTGCGCCTTGCCGACCGTGACGATGCCCAGCGTGGCGTTGGGGCTCGCGACGATGTGCTTGTCCACCGAGTTGACCTTGGAGAACGCGCGCACCGCGGCCAGCTTCTCGGCCAGGCGCGACTCCAGCACCAGCGACGGCAGGTCGACCGAGCGCACGTGCAGGTCCTGCGAGGGCGTGAAGTCCACCGGCTGCGTGAAGTCCAGCGGCACGGCGTCGAGGTCGACCGTCATGCCCGATTCGACGACCTCCGAGATCGCCTTGAAGCCCACCCACGCGCCCGAGAAGCGCGACAGCGCCCAGCCGTACAGGCCGAACTCGAGGTACTCGGCGACGTTGGCCGGATGCAGCACCGGCATGCTCCACGCCTGCAGCGCGAGGTCGCTCTGGTGCGGCATCGACGACGACACGCAGCCGTGGTCGTCGCCGGCCACCACCAGCACGCCGCCCTGGGGGCTGGAGCCGTAGACGTTGCCGTGCTTCAGCGCGTCGCCCGAGCGGTCGACGCCGGGGCCCTTGCCGTACCACATCGCCGTCACGCCGTCGACGGTGCGCTTAGCGTCGAGCGCGACGCGCTGCGTGCCCAGGCAGGCCGTGGCGGCCAGGTCTTCGTTGATCGCCGGCAGGAACTCGACCTGCGACTCGGCCAGGAACTTCTTGGCCTTCCACAGCTGCTGGTCGACCATGCCCAGCGGGCTGCCGCGGTAGCCGGAGACGAAGGCCGCGGTGTTCAGGCCCGCGGCCTGGTCGCGCCGGCGCTGCATCAGCAGCAGCCGCACGAGCGCCTGCGTGCCGGTGAGGAACACGGCGCCCGAGTCGGCGGCCAGGTTGTCCGTCAGCGCGTATTGCCGCAGCCGGGCGGTGTCCGAGTCATCGGGATCGGGGGTGGTCGTGATGTCGGAGGAGGGCAGGGTCATGGCGTCGGGCTTGCGCTGCTGGGCGTTCCGCGGGGCGCGGGCGGCTTGAACCAGGATGCTAGTCCTCGGGGCGAAGATCGATCTTCTCCAATGAAGCCGAATCTGCCGAATATCGAAACATCCATTTCAATTAGGCATGATTCATGGAATGAATATCTCGCCGTGGGCGGATTCTGAGGGAAAATACGCCCATGACCCTGACCGCCACCATCGACCGCGTCGCACTCCGCATCGCCGCCGCCCTGCAGCGCGACGGCCGCCAGAGCGCGCAGCAGCTCGCCGACAACGTGGGCCTGTCGGCGACGCCCGTCTGGCGCCGCGTGAAGGAGCTCGAGGCCAGCGGCGTGATCCGCGGTTACGTGGCGCTGCTCGACCGCGAGAAGCTCGGCCTGTCCATCTGCGTGCTCGCGCACGTCACGCTGGTGCGCCACAGCGAGGGCGCCGTCGAGCAGTTCGAGGCGATGGCCAGGTCGAGTCCCGAGATCATGGAATGCCACAGCACGACGGGCGAGGGCGACTACCTGATCAAGGTGGTGGCGCCCGACATGAAGGCCTACGACCGGTTCCTGCAGGACAAGGTCTTCAAGACCGCGGGCGTCGCCAACGTGCGCAGCAGCGTCGTGCTGCGCGAGGTCAAGTACGAGACCGCGCTGCCGGTGGACTGACCCCCTCGAAATAAGCCGACATGTGCCGGAACGCGCGCGCTTTTTGCTCCGTTCCGGACTACGCTGATCCAAACGATCTGGAGATTCCGCCCATGTCCGAAACGACCGAATCCGACCTGCGCCCGCTGGGCCTGGCGCGCGTGCTGAGCGTGCAGGCGCATGCCAACCGCCTGGCCAACCGCCGCCTGCAGGCCGCGCTCGCCAACCTGTCCACGTCCGAGCTGCATTCGAAACGCACCAGTTTCTTCCCGACCATCATCGGCACGCTCAACCACCTGCTGGCGGTCGATCGCTACTACATCGCCGCGCTGCACGGCGAGCCGGACATGGTGGAGTCCTACAACCGCTTCGCGCCGCACGACGAGCTCGTGCCCTACGCGGCGGCGCAGGACGCCAGCGACAACAAGCTGATCGCGTTCTGCGACAAGCTCGACGACGCGGGTGCGAACGCCGTCGTCCGCATGCTGCACGGCCCCGACCCGACCAAGAGCGATCTCGCCTGCCTCGTGCTCGAGCACCTGTTCATGCACCAGACGCACCACCGCGGCCAGGCGCACTCGATGCTGTCGGGCACGCACGTGAAACCGCCGCAGCTCGACGAGTTCATCCTGCGCGTGGACGAGCCGTTCCGCGTCATGGAGATGTCGGCGCTGGGGTGGACGGAGCGCGACGTCTACGGCTGACGCGACCGGCTGGAGGGGTCTGTGGGGCCAGGGGTCCGGCACCGGCCAATTCGCGTCACCCGATGGCACAGGTATCCCGGGCCGGTGCCTGACCCCGATCCCGAGGTGCATCGCAGGGGATCGGGGTCAGGCCCCGCCGCTGCACGGAGTGGACGTCCCGGATGCAGTCCGACGGCGGAGCCAGACCCCTCCGGGGCCGGCGCTCAGCCGTGGCTGACCGGCGTGCAGATCTCGACGAGGAAGCCGTTGCAGTCGCCCACGTAGGCGATCGTCTGCCCCCAGGGCATCTGCTGAGGCTCCGACACCAGCGTCGCACCCGCCGCGATCGCGCGCTGCGTCGCCGCCGCCACGTCGTCGGTCACCAGCGCGATCTCGCTGGTCGGCTTGTCCAGCACCGGCGACTGCGGCGTCTTGCCGATCTGGCGCAGCAGCGCGTGCGAGACGAACGCCAGCGCGGTCGCGCCCGTTTCCAGCTCGCCGTAGGAGCCGCTCTCGTGGGTGTAGCGCGTGGCCAGGCCGAAGGCCTTGCCGTAGAAATCGAGCGTGGACGCGACGTCGTCGACGTAGAGGATCGTGTAGCCGAACTGCATGGGGACTCCTGGATTCGAACCTGCGACGATAGCGCGGGAAACCGTCGCCGCGGACCCGGGTTCGACCGGCGCGTCGCGGCCACGGGGATGGTGGAATGACGTAATTGACGTTTACGTAAACGTCAATCGATAATCATCCGCTAACGTGCGCCCAACGAGACAAGCGAAAAAGCCTCCATGTCCACTCTCTCGACCCAACTGAACGCCCGCTCGGAAGACTTCAAGGCCAACGCCGCGGCGATGCGCCTGCTGGTCGACGACCTGAACGCCAAGCTCGAGAAGATCGCACTCGGCGGCGGCGAGGACGCGCGCAGGAAGCACCTGTCGCGCGGCAAGCTGCTGCCGCGCGACCGCGTGGAGCGCCTGCTCGATCCCGGCACGCCTTTCCTCGAGATCGCACCGCTGGCCGCGCTCGGCATGTACCC
>FTJN01000747.1_pt2 | contig 11258 bp, 8 predicted proteins | sample 1658361 | NCBI WGS metagenome assembly FTJN01 (sample SAMEA3914819, study PRJEB12502) | metagenome | biome: forest; material: soil | place: Canada | collected 2010-06-26 | depth 0.3 m | reverse complement strand
GCGGCGAGCATGACGCCCAGCGCCATCCCGATGTCGAGCGAGCCGGACGCCGCCAGGCCGCCGACCAGGAACAGCAGCGAGTCGCCGGGCAGGAAGGGCATCACCACCACGCCGGTCTCGACGAAGATCACCGCGAAGAGCAGGCCGTACACCCATAGGCCGTTGTTGGACACGAACGCCGTCAGGTACTGGTCGGCGTGAAGAAGATGCTGAAACAAGGGGATCAAGGAGTCCATGGGCGGCGATTATCGACTGGGGTTCCTACAATACGGGGATGAGTCTCCAAGCAGCGCCCCAAGAGCGCCGAGCCATCCGTGAACTTCCGGACGAACTGGTCAGCCAGATCGCCGCGGGCGAGGTCGTCGAACGGCCGGCCTCCGTCGTGCGCGAACTGGTCGACAACGCGCTCGACGCCGGCTCCACCCAGATCGGCGTGCGCCTGGTCGCGGGCGGCGTGCGCGCGATCCTGATCGAGGACGACGGCGGCGGCATCGAGGCCGGCGAGCTGCCTCTGGCGCTCAAACGCCACGCCACCAGCAAGATCCGCTCGCTCGACGACCTCGAGCAGGTGACGACGATGGGGTTTCGCGGCGAGGCGCTGGCGGCCATCGCGTCGGTGTCGGAGCTGGCGCTGGTCAGCCGCACCGCCAGCGCGGCGCACGCGCAGCGGCTGGACGCCCGCTCGGGCGAGCTGTCGCCGGCGGCGCGCGCCCTCGGAACCACCGTCGAGGTGCGCGAGCTGTTCTTCAGCACGCCGGCGCGCCGCAAGTTCCTGAAGTCCGATTCCACCGAGCTGGCGCACTGCATCGAGGCCGTGCGCCGCCATGCCCTGGTGCGACCGACGGTGGGCTTTGCGGTCTGGCACGAAGGCCGGCTGGTGGAGCAGTGGCGCGCAAGCGACGAGGCGCAGCGCATCGGCGACGTGCTGGGCGCGGACTTCGTCGACAACAGCCGGCCGCTGCAGGCCGACATCGGCCCGATCTCCATCCGCGGCCGCGTCGGCCTGCCCGCCGCGGCGCGCACGCGCAGCGACCACCAATACGTCTACGTCAACGGGCGCTACGTGCGCGACCGGCTCATCGCGCACGCGCTGCGCAGCGCCTACGAGGACGTGCTGCACGGCCAGAAGCAGCCGGCCTACGTGCTGTTCATAGAGATCGATCCGGCGCGGGTCGACGTCAACGTGCATCCGACCAAGATCGAGGTGCGTTTCCGCGACTCCGGCGCGATCCACCAGGCCGTCAAGCGCGCCGTGGAGGACGTGCTCGCCCCTTCGGGTGCCACGGCGCCGGGCAGCAACGCGGGCACGGGGGTGGTCGGCACGTCGTTCGGCACGCCCGGCGGTTTCGCGGCTGCGGCCGCGGCGGCCGTGGAGCGCCTGAACGGAACCGGCGGCGGGCATGCGTCCCCGGGCTGGAACGCGTCCGCCCTCGCCCCCGCGCGCCCCTGGGCGCTCGCCAGCGACACGCGCGACCCGCTCGCGGGCGCGACCACGGCGTCGCTGTTCGCGCGCGCCTTCGGAGATTCGACCGCGCCTGCGCCGGCAGCCGGCGGCATCCTCGACACCGGAGGCACGGCCGTGCTCGAGGCGCGCGAGTCCACGCCCGCCTGGGTGCGGCCGCAGGGCAACGACGAGGCGCTCGCCGCGGTCGCGAAGGCCGACGCGTCCGACTGGCCGCTGGGTCGCGCGATCGCGCAGATCCAGGGCGTCTATGTGCTGGCCGAGAATGCGCAAGGCCTGGTGGTGGTCGACATGCACGCCGCCCACGAACGCATCGTGTACGAGCGCCTGAAGGCCGGCGCGGCCACCCACGACATGCCCACGCAGGCATTGCTGATCCCGGCCACGTTCGCCGCCACGCCGGCCGAGCACGCGCTCGTGGAAACCCACGCCGAGACCTTGCGCACGCTGGGCCTGGACGTCTCCGCCATGGGCCCGGCCACCCTGGCCGTACGCAGCCTGCCCGCCGCGTTGCTGCAGGCCGACCCGGTCGACCTGGTGCGTTCGGTGCTGGCCGACCTCGCCGAGGTCGACGCCAGCAGCCTGGTGCAGCGCGCCCGCGACGACGTGCTGGCCTCGATGGCCTGCCATGGCGCCGTGCGCGCCAACCGCCGCCTGACGCTCGAGGAGATGAACGGCCTGCTGCGCCAGATGGAGGCCACCGAGCGCTCCGACCAATGCAACCACGGCCGCCCCACCTGGCGCCAGGTGACCATGAGGGAACTCGACGCGCTCTTCCTGCGCGGACGCTGATCCCCTGCTTTCCCGCCCCTTTCGAACCTCCTCTCCGGCTGAACCCGACATGACCGATTCCTCCTCCCCGCCGCCGGAACCTCCGAACAAGCCGCCCGCCGCGCCGCGCCGCATCCCGCGCGCCGAGGCGCCCAAGCCCGAGGCCGAAGGCCGCGACAAGCAGCCCGTGGGACAGCGCGTGATGGAGCAGCGACCGCACGAGCGCAAGCCCACCGAGCACGCCGCCACGCGCGGCAAGCGCCCCGACCTGCGCGACCTGCCCCCGCCGCGCCGCGACGTGCCCGGCAACGTCTGGCGCGCCGACCCGCCGCCCGCGCCGCCGCGCGCGCCCCAGGAGCCGTCGCGCGAGCGCCGCGACGGCCCGCGCCGCGCCCACGGCGACGCACCGCGCCCGGATCGCCCCGGCGAACGCCGCGCCCAATCCGGCCCGTGGCAGGAGCGTGGCCCGCGCCCCGACTTCCCCGACTCGCGTCCGCCCGAATTCGACGCGCCGCGCGCGCCCTTCCGCAAGGACGATCGCCGCGCCACCGGCGTGCCGCCCGGACCGCCGCGCGACGACCACCGCCGGCGCGACGATCGCTCCCCGCAGGCCCGCGGCCACGATCGCGGCGCGCCCTTCGCCGATCGGCCGCGCGCGCCCTACGGCGACCGCGGGCCGAGCTATCCGCAAGGCCCCAACGAGCGTCCGCGCTACAACGGCCCGCGCGACGACAACCGCGGTGCTGGCCCGAACGACCGTCCGCCGCAGCGCCGCGACGACCTCGCCCGCGAGGCGCCGCCGCAGGGCCAGCCCCGTCCGCCGCAGCGTCCGGCGTTCGACCCGAATGCGCCGCGGCGCGAGGACCAGCGCCTGTCCAAGGTGCTGGCCGAACGCGGCATCGCGTCGCGCCGCGAGGCCGACGACTGGATCGACGCGGGCTGGGTGAAGGTCGATGGCGAGATGGCCGTGCTCGGCGCCCGCGTGTTCCCGCACCAGGTCATCGAGATCGACGACGCCGCCCGCACGCAGCAGGCCCATCGCGTGACGATCCTGCTGCACAAGCCGATCGGCTACGTCAGCGGCCAGGCCGAGGACGGCTACGAGCCCGCGTCGGTGCTGGTGACGCAGGCCAACCACTGGCCCGAGGATCCGTCGCGCGAGCGCTGGCACCCGGGCCACGCGCGCGGCATCGCGCCGGCCGGCCGCCTCGACATCGACTCCACCGGCCTGCTGGTGCTGACGCAGGACGGCCGCATCGCCCGCCACCTGATCGGCGAGGACTCCGACGTCGAGAAGGAATACCTGGTGCGCGTCGAGTACCCGAGCGGCGGCCAGTTTCCCGACAACGACCTCGACCGCCTGCGCCACGGCCTGTGGCTGGACGGCAAGGAACTGCGTCCGGCCAAGGTGAGCTGGGCCAACGAGGACCAGCTCCGCTTCGTGCTGCGCGAGGGCCGCAAGCGCCAGATCCGCCGCATGTGCGAGGCCGTCGGCCTCGTCGTCGTCGGCCTGAAGCGCGTGCGCATCGGCAGCGTCGTGCTGGGCAAGCTGCCGGCGGGCCAATGGCGCTACCTGCGCGAGGACGAGCGCTTCTGAGCACGATGCCTTCGGCGGACCTCCGGTGGCTGGGTCTCGCCGGCCCGACCGCCGCCGGCAAGACCGCGCTGGCGCTCGCCGTCGCGCGGCGCTGGCCGGTGGAGATCGTCAGCGTCGACTCGGCGCTGGTCTATCGCGGCATGGACATCGGCACCGCCAAGCCGAGCGCCGCGGAACGGGCCGCGGCGCCGCACCACCTGCTCGACCTCATCGGCCCCGAACAGTCCTATTCCGCCGCGCAGTTCGTCGCCGACGCGCGCCGCCTGATCGCGGAGATCCGCGGGCGTGGCCGCTGGCCGTTGCTGGTGGGCGGAACGATGATGTACTTCAAGGCGCTCGTCGACGGCATCGACGAGATGCCGCCCGCCGACCCCGCGATCCGCGCCGCCATCGACGCCGAGGCCGCGGCCTCGGGCTGGCCGGCCCTGCATGCGCAGCTCGCGCTCGTCGACCCGATCACCGCGGCCCGACTGGCTCCCAACGACTCGCAGCGCATCCAGCGCGCGCTGGAGGTGTTTCGCGCCGGCGGCGTGCCGCTGTCGACGCTGCACCTGCGCGCGCGCCGCGACGCGCCCGCGCGCGACGGCGCGCTCGTCGCGCTCGAGCCCGCGTCACGCGCGTGGCTGCACGCGCGCATCGCGCAGCGATTCGATGCGATGCTGGCGGCGGGTTTCCTCGACGAGGTGCGCCGGCTGCGCGCGAATCCGGCGTTGAACCTCGAGCTGCCGTCGATGCGTTGCGTCGGCTATCGGCAGGCCTGGGAGGCGCTGGACGCGGGCGATCCGCCCGATCTCGAGACTCTTCGCGAGCGAGGGATCGCGGCGACGCGGCAACTGGCGAAGCGGCAGGTCACGTGGTTGCGGAGCATGGGGCATCGGCATGTGGTCGAGGCAGATGCGGTAGATGCCAAGGCGCGACTCGTCGTCGTCGTCGAGTCTCTCATCGGGGCGCCTGGCGAGGGCCCCTTCATCGATTCGCAACTTACGGATCCGGGTTCCGGCATTCGCGAATGAAACGACAAGGGCCCCTGCTGGACATGAAGATCCGACCCGACAAAGCTGGCGATCGGCAGGCGGCTCGCCTGCTGATCGCGCTCTACCTGCCCATGCTGGGCCTGCAGGTACACAACTACCTTCGGATTCAAGCATTTGAATCTCGGCAGCACCAGGTGCTCGAGGCAAGCGGAGCCGTTACGACCCGGTATGGCCGTGGCGGCGCGTCGCTGCTGCTGCAGACGCAGACCGGCCAGATCCAGATCGCGAGCCAGGCGCCCTCGATGTTCAGTGCCGACGGCAACGGCATCTCCGAAAGTACATTGATCGAGGGAATGCCGGTTACCGCTGCCTGGGTGGACGCTCCCGCTGGCCTTGTCTCGGGAACCACTCGCTATCCCGTTCGCATCGAGCAGGGGGGCCGTGCGCTGCTGTCACGTGACATGGCCAGTGTCGTCGCATCGCAGAAGGCCGCCCTGGCTCTCGAGGCCGCGCTGATCGCCCTGCTCTTGTTCGTTGCGCCCCTGCTGTACCTGTTCGTGGCTCGTCGCCAAGATGCCGCGCGCGTTGCCGCCGCGTTCGCGGCCTGGCGTCACCGCCGCGAGTCCGCCGAAGAGGCGCCTGAACTCAGCTCACCCGGCTCGGCTTCGCGATGACGCAGCGTCGTTCCGAATTCCACCGCGATGCGGTACCTGAGCGCAGCGATCGTGCCACCGTGGATCCGCGAGGAGCCAGGCCCGCAGGAACGCGAGCGGTAAACCTCCTCGTCGGGATCCTTGTCGTGATGTGGGTGGCCTGCCTGTCAAGCGACATCGCCTCGATCGTGCGCATCTGGAACCGCGGTGGCACGGATCTGCCGGTCGCCCGGCAGACGCGCGGCGTCATCGACGTCAGCCACGTCGGACGCGCTCGCATGCTCGTCTTGAGCCTGACGGGCACTCGCGGCGAATTCGTCATGCTCGGTTGTCCCACGAGCACGCACGCCAACCGCGCCGCCTGCCCTTCCGATGCCGACCACTGGAACGCTCGCATGCTGACCGTTGACTGGATCGGGGTGCCCACGGGCCTGATGGGAGAGGTCGTCCAGCGCGCCACACGAATCACCGACGCGAACGAGGTCGTCTTCGCGGCCAGCGTCGCCGACGTCCAGGCCGCGGAGGTTTCTGCAGCTGTTTACCGAATCGAGTTCATGAGCGCAGTCTTCGTGCCGATGATTCTCCTTTTCGCGGCGGCTGCACGCCTGATGCGGAGGCAGGCACGGGCGAGCGCCGAACGCGTCGAAGCGGCTCGACAACGCAGCTTCGTGAATTCGAACAACGCGAACCCGGCATCGCACGCGACGGATTCACGCCTCTAGCGTCGCAGCGCAACGGTGCCCCTCGTCCTCGGCAAAGACGGCCTCGGAATGGAAAAGACGCTGCGCTTTCAGGCGACAACGGCTTCGTCACGGAGGTGGACGCGGGTCAGGTCGACACCCGCTCCCCATTCTTGCGCGGCTTGATCGGCCCCGTGCGCACGCAGTTGCGGCCGGCCTCCTTGGCCGCCTCCAGCGCCTGCTCGGCCTCGTGCACCATGGTGTCGACGCTCAGCTGCCCCTGGTGCACCGTGGACACGCCGATGCTGACGGTGGCCACCACGTGCGTCTGCTGCCAGGTATAGGGCGCCGAGGCGACCTGCTGGCGGATGCGCTCGGCGGCGTCGAGCGCGCCCAGCGGGTCGGTGTTGGGCAGGAAGACGGCCAGCTCGGCGCCGCCGAAACGGGCCAGCAGGTCAGGCTGGCGCAGCGTGGTGCCCACGCGCTTGGTGACTTCCAGCAGCAGCGCGTCGCCGCACAGCTGGCCCAGGTGTTCGTTGATGCGGCGCAGGTGGTCGGCGTCGATCAGCAACAGGGCACCGTCGTCGCCGTAACGTCGGCAGCGGGCGAACTCGCGCTCCACGAGCTCGAGGAAATGGCGACGGTTGGACAGGCCGGTGAGGTGGTCGTCGACGGCGTGCAGCTCCTGGCTCGCGCGCGTGTCGGCCACGACCCGGGCGAGACGGATCACGATGCCCACGAGCACCAGCGCGGCCAGCCCGAAGAACACGGCGACGCTCAGCGCGACCAGGCCGCTGCGGCCGCCGGCCAGCAGTCCGAGGCCGGTGGCGGCGGCGATGCTGGCGAGCGCGATCAGGATCGCCGCGCCGGCCCAGAACCGCGTGCTGCGCCGCTCGAGCACCTTCACGAGCCCGCCCAACGTCGAGGAATCGATTTCAGCCGTCACCCATCCACCTCAAGAGAAGTCTCAGCCCGCGCGCCGACTCGTGCGCGGGCAATTCCAGCGCCCGCTTCCTCCAGGAACGAGCTCCCGTCCGCGCCCCTCGCGGGACGACGGCACTCAGAGTCTATCGGCCGACGCGGCCTGTCCATGAGCACATCCTTGGCAGATTGTGCGGCAGAGGCCGCAAAGCGGACAGTCTCGTGCGGCCGAAACTCACGTAAATGGTGAAACCCCTCATCGCTGGGACTCGCCGCGACGCCGGAAGTTCGGCGCTCTTCACGGTCGAGCAGAACCGCATCCCGTATGCTCCTTCCCGAATGAACGATTCCTCGCGCGCCGATCCGGCCCCTCTGCTCACCGTCACCGGCCTGGCCAAGCGCTACGGCGACGCCTTCGTCTTCAGCGACGTCTCGCTGGCCATGGCCCGCGGCGAGCTCGTCGCGCTGCTCGGCGAGTCGGGCGTCGGCAAGTCGACGCTGCTCAACTGCGTGGCCGGCCTCGACACCGCCGACGCCGGCAGCGTCACACTGGCCGGTCGCGACGTCCTGGGCCTGAGCGAGCCCGAGGCCGCGCGCCTGCGCCGCGAAGACCTGGGCTTCGTGTTCCAGGCCTTCCACGTACTGCCGCACCTGAGCGTCGCCGACAACGTCGGGCTGCCGCTGCAGTTGCTCGGCCGCCCGCGCGGCGATCGCGTGGACCGGATGCTGGCCGCCGTCGGCCTCGAGGGCCTGGGCGAACGCGCGCCGCGGCAACTGTCCGGCGGCCAACTGCAACGCGTGGCGATCGCGCGCGCCTTGGTGCACGAACCCGCCCTCGTCCTGGCCGACGAGCCGACGGGCAACCTCGATCCGCGCAGCGCCGGGCTGGTCATGGACGTCCTCGTCGACGCCGCCCGCCGAACCGGGGCCGGCGTGCTGATGGTCACGCACTCCCCGCCGGCCGCGGCACGCTGCGACCGGGTCCTGGAGCTGACCGCACAAGGGGTGCGGCTGCCGGTGTCGGCCTGAGGGCTTGAGGGCTGGCGAGGCCGGTGGGCTTGGGGGCCGGCGGGGCCGGCGAGGCCGGCGAGGCCGGCGAGGCCGGCGGCCCGCCCGCCGGTCAGTTCGGCGACCTGGCGGATCGACGGCTTGACCTCAGGCGCAGCGGCTGAGCGTCACCGCCACGCCGTTGAGCACCGACGTGCCCGACAGCGGGTCGCGCAACTGGTCGTCCAGCAGGTCGTTGAGGTTGGCCCCCGGGCGTTGCGCCGCGACGCCCAGACGGGCGCCGGCCTGGTCGTGGCCCCAGCCGTGCGGCACGCTGACGACGCCCGGCATCATCTCGTCGGACAAGGTCACGGGCAGCTCGATCGCGCGCCCCGCGGTGCCCTGCAGCCGCACGCGGTCGCCGGCCTGGACGCCGTGCCGCGCGGCGTCGGCCGGATGCAGCAACGCCGTGCAGCGCTCGGGACCCTTGGCGAGCGTGGGCAGGTTGTGCATCCAGCTGTTGTTGGAGCGCACATCGCGCCGGCCCACCACCACGAGGTCGGGCGGCGCGTCGCGCAGCGCCGCGTCGACGGCGGACAGCTCGGCCGCGACCGGCGCGGGCCACAGCTCGATCTTGCCGCTGGGCGTGCGCAGGATCTCGGGCAGGCGTGGCTGGAGCGCGCCCAGGTCGACACCGTGCGGGGCGACCTTGAGCGCGGCCAGGCTCAGCCCGCCGGGCTTCTGGCCGAAGCGGTCGCCGTGCGGGCCCGCGCGCAGCGCGAGATCGAGCAGGCGCTCCGGACCGGGCGTGCCGCCCAGCGCGTCCAGCATCGCGGCCTGCAAGGGCTCGGGCACGCCCGCGGCCAGGCGGCGCAGGTCGTCGGCCAGCAGCCGTGCGTCGAAGGCCGCCAGGTCGAACCCGGGCTCGTCGGCGCCGGCCTCGGCGCGCAGCATCGCGGCGATGCGCAGCAGCGACTGCCATTCGGCCTGCGCGCCCGGGCGCACCGGAAACACCGGCGGGCTGTAGCGCGCATGGTTGCGGCACGACAGCTGCGGGAAGCTGACGTCGTAGTGCGGCTCCTCGAACGCCGACAGCCCGGGCAGGATCACGTCGGCATGCTGCGTGGTCTCGTTGAGGTAGATGTCCACGCTCACCATGAAGTCGAGCTGGCGCAGCGCCGCGCCGATTCGCGCGCCGTTGGGCGCCGACAGCACGGGGTTGCTGGCCACGGAAATCAAGGCGCGGACGCGGCCGGGGCCCTCGGTCTCGATCTCCTCGGCCAGGCAGCTGGTGGGGTACTCGCCCAGCACCTCCGGCGCGCCCGAGACGCGGCTGCGCGAGCGTCCCGTGACCATGCCGCGGCCGACGCCGGGCCGGCCCTGCGTGTTGGCGGCGAACGCCGCGGCGTGCGGGAACATCGAGCCGCCTTCGGCGTCGAGATGCCCGGTGAGGATGTTCAACGCATCGACGAGCACCGAGTTCAACGTGCCGAAGCGCTGCGTGCTGGAGCCGATGCGCGAGTACACTGCCGCGCGCGGCGCCGCGGCAAGCTGGCGCACCAGCGCGCGCTGGCTCTCGGCCGGCACGCCGCAGCGCGCGGCCATCCGCTCGGGGGTGTAGGGCGCCAACGCGGCCTGCAGGCCCTCGACGCCGGTGTCGCCCGCGGCGAGGAACGCCTGCAGGCGTCCGGGTCGGGCCAGGCCTTCGTCGAACAAGGCGTTGAGCAGGCCCAGCAGCAGGAACACGTCGGTGCCCGGGCGGATGAAGTGGTGCGCGTCGGCGATCGCGGCCGTCTCGGTGCGGCGGGGATCGACCACCACCAGGCGGCCGCCGCGCGCGCGCATCGCCTTCGCGCGGCCGCGGAAATCGGGCACCGTCCACATGCTGCCGTTGCTGGCCATCGGGTTGGCGCCCAGCATCAGCAGGAAGTCGCAATGGTCGATGTCGGGCACCGGCACTGTCAGCGGGTGGCCGTACAGCCAGCCGCTGGCCAGCTGGCGCGGCATCTGGTCCAGCGTGGACGCGCTGAACACGTTGCGCGATCCCGCGGCACGCAGCAGGCGCTGCACGTACAGGCCCAGGCCCAGCCGGTGCACGTTCGGATTGCCCAGCGTGAACGCGAGCGCGTCGCGGCCGTGGGCGGCCACCAGCGGCGGCAGGCGGCGCGCGATCTCGGCGTAGGCCTCGTCCCAGCTTGCCTCGACGAAGCGGCCGTCGCGCTTGACGAGCGGCTGGCGCAATCGGTCGGGGTCGTCCTCCAGGTCTTTCAGCGCCACGGCCTTCGGGCAGATGTAGCCGTGGCTGAACACGTCGTGCTCGTCGCCGCGGATCGCGACCACGCGCGCCTGGGCGCCCGTGCCCGCCACCGTCAGGCTGAGGCCGCAGCAGGCCTCGCACAGCGGGCAGATGCGCTGCACGACGCGGGTGGGCGCGGCGGAGTCGATGGGCCCGGAGGCGGCGCCGGTGAGCGGCGTGGCAAGCGTCATGGTGGTCTCGGTCGTTGTCGGAAATCTCGGCTCTGCGGCCTGGCGCCAAGCATACGGCGGCCACGCCGATGATGGTGGCGTCGCGGCGCCGTGGCTGCCACTTCGGCGACAAATGCGGGTAGATGCGCAGCGCGGGTCATTTCGCTTTGCAAACCGAGCAGAAGGCGCCGGGCGGCGTACTGGATTGATGGCAGGATGCGATGTCCTCCGCCGATCCGAGTGCCCTTGTCCCCTACCCGCAGTTCCTCGACGCCGCGCCCCATTTCCCTGTCCATGGCGGCGCTGTTCGCGCGCCTGCTGTGGGCCGAGTGGCGCCATCACCCGTGGCGGCAGGCGGCGGCCGTGCTGGCCGTCGCGTTGGGCGTGGCGCTGGCCTTCGCGGTGCAGCTGATCAACGCGTCGGCGCTGTCGGAATTCGAGACGGCCGTGCATGCGGCCAGCGGCGCGCCCGATTTCAGCGTGCGGCCCCGCGACGGCCTGCTGCCCGAGGACCTGTACCCGCGCGTCGCGCTCGCGGCGGGCGTCGCGCAGGCGAGTCCGGTGATCGACCTGGCCGTCGCGCTGCGCGGCGCCGACGGGCAGCCGCATCCGGCCCACCTGCTGGGCCTCGACGCCTTCGTGGCGCCCTGGATCTCGCCGGGCTGGCTGGTGCAGCCGGAGGCGGCGGCTTCCGCGGGGGCCGCCCGGCCGTCCGCGGCACCGGCATCGGCCGCCCCGGCGCCGCCG
>FTJN01001128.1_pt3 | contig 11273 bp, 15 predicted proteins | sample 1658361 | NCBI WGS metagenome assembly FTJN01 (sample SAMEA3914819, study PRJEB12502) | metagenome | biome: forest; material: soil | place: Canada | collected 2010-06-26 | depth 0.3 m | reverse complement strand
GGTGGGCAGGGGCTTGTTTCTCCGGCGTGCGGCCATCTGAAATCGGCCTGGACGGCCGATTTCCTTGGGCGTTCGGTTAACTTCAGACCGCGGCAAATACAGCTTGGCCGCGTCCTGCGCTTCTTGTAGCCACGCCACCGATGCCCAACGACGTGGCGCAACCGCCTGCGAAACAAGCCCCTGCCCACCCTGCCGCGGCGACGTCTCGGCGGGTGGAGAAAGACATTCGCAGTTTTTGAGTATTGTTTTGGCATCGTCGGGCCATCGAGGCCGCGACGATGCCCGCGGCCATCGCTCTGGCAGGGCGCCGGACTTGACGCGAACCTCGGGTCGCAGTGCCGGCGCTCCTTCTCGTGATCGACGAACGCGGCGCCTGCGGCGCCGCGGGGGTTCACTAAAGCGCACTCATGCGCAAGCGGCCACTCTGCCGCAGGTCGGCAGGCCCTGGGCGTACTTCGAGTTCGGAACAGTGACGATCAAAGCGCTTCCCGAATCGACCGAACGCATGCCCGGCGGCGACCGTTCGAGCGGGCGTAGCCGGTGCCGATTCCTGCTGGCGCGTCAAGCTGCACCTCATTGGAGCCGGTTCGCGCTGACGATGTAGCGGTCGTTCGCGCCCTGCCGGTTCCAGGCGTACCAAGCCAGCGTGACGTCGCCGGCGGCGTCGATCGCCGCGACGGGTGCGTTGGCGAATACCGAGCTCATGCCCGTTGGCGGACTCAGTATGGCCAGCGCCTGCCACTGGCCCGTGTCCATCGAGAAGCGCGCGGCCGCGGCATTGTTGGACGGGTCCAGCCACGACAGTACCGCGTTGCCCGCGACGTCCGCCACCAGCGCGATCGACCCTGAGAACCAGCCCGACGCGGGCACCGCGGCGGCCACGCTCCAGCCGCCGCCCGCGGGATCGAAGCGCGCCCAGGAGACGGACTGTTGGCCCCACGCCGCGATGACCGCGCCGGCGCCATCGACCGCGAGCGAGGGCGCGCCGGCGCCAGAGAGGGTGTCGGCGTCGAGGCGCACCGGCGCCGTCCACTGCGGCTGCTGCGGCGTCCAGCGGGAGCTCCACACGGAAGGGTACGCCGACAAGGACTGGCCGGTGGCCCAGGCCACCGTCGTCTCGCCCGTCGCGCTCACGGCGAGGTCCATGTACTGCATCGCCCCGGGGCCGGGACTGGTCGCCTCGCCCCAGGCGCCGGCTGCGGGATCGAACCGCGCGACCCACACCGCTCGCGAGCTGTCGTCCGAAGCCTGGATCCAGGCGGCAACCACCCCGTCCGATCCGTCCAGCGCCAATCGCGGCGCCAGCAGATAGGGCGACGCGGAGAGTCTGTCGATGCGTCGCGGGGCGCTCCAGGCGCCCATGGCCGCATCCTGCCGCGTGGCGTAGAGGGTGCTGCCGTCGCTGGCGATGATCGTCACGACGCCGCGCGAGTCCGAGACGGCGCGCGTGTACGTGCCCGGCGAGCCGGCGGGCCGCACCTGCACCGTCGCCGGCGCGCCCCAGGTCGCGTTGCCGGCCGCGTGGCGATACAGCGTCACGAAGCCAGGCAGCAGGCCGGTGCAGATCAGCAGCAGGACGTCGCCGTTGGCGCACGGCACCAGGGAGATGCTGGTCAGGTGGTCGTTCGGATCCGCGGCGGTGAAGATGACGAAGGGCGTGGACCAGGTGCCGTTCACAGGCTCATAGCGCGAAACGCTGACCGGCTCGTTGCGGAGCTGCCCCCCGCGCCAGGCCACCATGGCGCCGCCATCGGCCAGCGCCGCGATCACCGGATAGGTATCCGCCGTGCTGGCGACCTGGTCTCCGAGGGCCGTGGCCGTCGTGCTCCAGGCCTGCGCGGCGGTCGTGAAGCTCGCACGCGCGGCCGTACCCAGCGTGCGGCCCGCCGTGTCGGCAATCGTCGCGTCGAGAGAGAGTGTGTACGTCGTGTCGCCCGGCAGCGCAGCGTCCGGCTGCACCTGCAAGGTGGCGCCCGATGCCGACACGGTGCTCGCGATGACGTTGCCCTGCGGGCCGAGCAGTCGGACATCGTTGGCCGTGACCGCGGCTGGCGCGAGCTCGGCATTGAACACGGCCGACAGCATTGCCGTGCGCGCGACACCCGTACTGCCGTCAGCGGGATCCAGCGTCGAGACGGCGAACGGAGCCGGGGAAGGCGGTGGGGGTGGTGGCGGCGGTGGCGGTGGCGGCGACGGTGGCGGTGGCGGAGCGGGCGGAGATGGCGGAGGTGGTGGCGTAGGAGATCCACCACCGTCGCCGCCGCACCCGGCGAGCACGGACGTGAAAAGCAAAGCCAATTGCCGACGATTCATCGTCATTTTCCCCTCCCTGTTTTGGCAAGGATGTTAGCGCGCTTGTGGCGGGCCAGCCTGGGAGGCTCCCCGGGGCGTCGGGGTGGCGTCGGGGTCAGGTCTTGCCTTTTGATGCCCATCGCAATATCAAAAGGCAGGGCCTGACCCCGAAGCCCTCGAAGCCCTTGTTTCAGCTGCCGGCCACTATCTGACGGTCGCGACAGGCTGATTTCCGGCTGTCCGTCTGGCGGTCTAAGATGGTGGGACCATGAAATCTCGCATCATGTACATCGAGTCGAAGGCCGGGGGCCTGACGGGGCCCGCGCGCATCGGGCGGGTCACGTTCTCCAAGTCGGGCGCGACCATCTACTACCAAGGCAAGGCGTTCCAGAGCCTGCGCGGTAGTGGCTTCAAGTCGAACTACTTCGAGGTCGAGACAGGCGAGCCGTACTGGATTTCTGGCCCGCACAAGGATGGCCAGGACAGCCTCTATGCGACGCACCTCAAGCCAACGGTCGACGATGACGTCATCGACGAGTACTGGCTCGGGATCCGCGGCCTGCCTATTCCTGCGAAGCAGATGCGCCAAGCGGCCTTGGTCGACGACCGGCTCTGAACGGCCAGGAGCTGACGGTTACAGTGGTCTGCTTTCGGGCGCCGCGCAGACGTTGTGCTGGCGGCGCGTAGCCGCTCTTCAACTGTGGGTTTGTATGGGACCTTTTGCGCAAGGTTGGACGGAAGCGGATGTTGAGGCCGTTCTCGTTCGTGGCGATCCCGCCGAACTGCTGTACGTGCCCATCGTCGTCGGCATGAACGCACCTGACTGCGAGCAAGCATGGGCGGAGCGCATCTGTTTTGAACTGGCCGGCCACCCGGATTTCAATGTCCGAGGCAATGCGCTGCTTGGCCTGGGCCACATCGCGCGGACCTGTCACCAGCTCGACCTTAGTCGCGCGATGCCACTGATCTCCCAGGCGCTTTCAGACCCACACGAATACGTCCGCGGCCATGCGAACGACGCTGCGTGCGACCTCCAGATGTACATGGGCGTAGTGGTTCCTGGCTACGATGCCTCGCACACCGATGACTTGATTGAGACCATCAACAACCTGCGACGGCAGAGTGAAGCATGACATCAGTCACCTGGGTGCGGCGGCCCTTGGTAGGCTCCTTCTGGCTCATGTCGGCCACAACCAGTCGTTTACCAACGTCTGCATTCGGGTTGGCTCGCGAACTGCACGCCCTATGATCGGCACCCATGGCTGAACCGGATCTCAAACGTGCTCACTGGCTCCCGCGAATCGCGTTGGTAACGTTTCTCATCGGGCTCGCCCTGATTGCCGTCGGGTTTGGGCACGTCGATGGCGCCGGACCATGGTTTCGAAGCGGCGCGATGGGCTGCTTGATCGCGTACTTTCTTGTTCTCTTCGATAATTTCAAACGCAAGCTCCCGGTTCAGACCCGCGGCGGCCGGGTTCGGCGCGAAGACGGCACGCTCAAGCATCTCCTGCCATACGTCCTGCTGACGCTCTTCGGACTTGTAGCGTCGCTGGTGACCCTGACGGCCCAGGGATCGTGATGGCCGACGCGAGCGATCGGCCAAGAGCGGACGATGGCGATAGGCTGCTTCCGGGTAGGCTAGTAGAGCGTTCTAACTGAACGGCACACGTGGTCTTCGAATTCATCCTTCAAGCCGCCGCGGAGGTGGTGCTCCAGCTCGCAGGCTATGCGACTGGCTGGGCCGTCGTGCCGCTCTTCACCTTTGGGCGGGCCGTCGTCGAACCAAAGAAGCGAGGCGTCAGAGTCGTTCCTAAGTGGCATCGGTTGAGCCGTGCGGCTGATGGAACGTTCATCGTCGACTGCGAGATGGGCTCCCTGATCGGCCTGCTATTCTGGTTCGGCGTCGCCGGCATATGGTTCCTGACACGACGGGCGTCGTTCTGACCGAGGTCGGCCAGGCGCGGTCGATCACCGACGGCGGCTTTCGGGTCGTAGGTTAGGCGGTCGCTGAATTCAAGTGGAGGAAGAACTGAATGTGGCTACTACCCTGGGAGAAGTTGCCAGCGCTCGTTCTTGGGCCATTGATGATCCTTGTCGGCGTCTTTGTGTTCTTGGTTCCAGAGGTACAAGATCCCGCAAAACGGCTTGATTCCGTCTTCTGGGGCCTAGGCTATGTTGCTGCCGGCACTGCGGTCACAGCCTACGGAATATGGAAGCGAACCAAGGAGAAGACTGACGGCGACCCCCCGTAGTGCACGGCTGAAGCGATCACGTCCCCATCGGAGTGTTCCCACCACCGCTCGGCGCGCCTAATCTTCACTCTCGAGAAAGTTCGGGTGACGGCCAAGAGCCGTCTGTCGCGAGCGTCCGGTTTCGGGCCGGTGGGCTGAGCGCAACGGCGCTTTCGAATGAATGCGCTATCTAAGTGGGAGCGGCAAGCGTGGATGTCTTGTGTTTCGCGCTGTTAGTGGTGCTGGCGTCGGTTTTGGCAATCGCGGCGTACCGAGGCAGGCAGCGGAGAATTGAGCGAAAGAGACGGCGCGATCTGAGCGCGTACACCATGATGGTGTTCGCCGAGGGTCTCGCAAGGACTGGCTTTGGTTGGCCTGTAGTGTGTGAAATGGTCGAGGTGGTAGTCGACGACGCGACAGTCAGATTTTTCCGACGGCTGAGGGAGAACTACCCGAACCCGCAACCCGCTTTGGAAGCGCTGGCACGTGCCTGCAGCGAAGCCTTGGCAGAAGACCGCGATGCGAGTTCGTATCTCGCGATGTCCTCGGTCGAGCGACGCACCGGGATGAATGTAGACAAGCGGTAGCGTTCAAGGTCATGAACTGCTGCGCGTGCAGCGCGGGGCGCCAGCAATCGGCCAGAAGCGGTCGGTTACCGGTGCCTGCTATTGAGAAGGGTACGCGAAGATGGCTGATCGTCTGGTGTACCTTGTGCGCCGCAATATCCGCTGAAATTCTGAGCAGGATGAACAATGGCCTTGAAGACTAGAACCGAGGAAGCAGCGCACGTCGCGCAGTACATCCAAGTCGTCCTCAAGCATGTCGAAAAGTGGCGAGCACCGAGCAATCCTGGCGACCCCGATCGCGATAGCGAAGTCTGGTTCCGCGGGCACTCGAAGAACACCCACTCGCTGACTCCCAGCGCACTTCGTGGCAATTGGGATCACGAGTCGATGTTCAACAGGTTCATGGCCGTCGGTGCAGGCGCTATCGTCCCTGCACCCAACACGATCTGGTCGTGGTATTTCGCGGCGCAGCACTATGAGCTTCCGACCCGTCTGCTGGACTGGACAGAGGACGCCCTAACCGCTATGTTTTTCGCCTTGCGCGGGATGGTGAACGACGATCACAAGATCGACGACCGCGATCCCAAGACGCCGCCGTGTGTGTGGGTGATGGACGCCGGTACTTTGAACGCGCTTAGCTATGGTGAGGACGAGGTCGTGGTTCCGCTCGACGGTGCGTGGTTCACAAAGCACTGGCTCCCCGGTGGGATCAAACAAAAGCCCACCGAGATCAAAGGCGCAAACGGAAGAAAGACGAAGTACACCAACAAGAATCCGATAGCGATTTGGCCGGCCCGTTCAACGCCACGCATCGTTGCGCAGGCAGGCAGCTTCACGGTACACGGCGTCAGCAGGACGCCGATAGAGGATTTGTTCTGGAAAACCAAAGGGAACCAGGGGGATCATCTCGTTCGTATCGACCTAACGGATCCGAAACGCATGGAGCGCGAACTCGTCGATCTCGGAATGTGCCGGCTGCGCTTGTTCCCAGAACTTAACAATGTCGCTGGGAGGCTCCGGCATCTCTACACGCGTCCCTAGCGGCTCGAAGCGGCCAGGAGCTGACGGTTGCATTGGTCAGCTTTCGGGTAGGCTGCCGACCTATGCGCTTGCTCCACGTCGCCCTCTTTGCAGTTGTTGCTGTAGCCCTGTGTTCGATCGCTGGCTCCGTCGGGATGTTCGTCCTGACGGATAACTCTATATGTGCCAACGAAGCCCTCGTCGAAGTGGCCTCGCCCGATGCCAAGCATAAGGCTGTCGTCTTCCAGCGGGACTGCGGCGCCACCACGGGCTTCAGTACGCAGGTTACTGTTTTGCCTGCGGGTGCAAGTCTTCAGAATGAGCCCGGAAACGTATTCGTAGCTGATACGAATCACGGCGCCGCGCCGTCCGGCCGCGGTGGCGGCCCCGAGGTAGCCGTGCAGTGGCTAACGGATTCCGCGCTCCACATTGCACATCACTCAAGCGCGCGCGTGTTCAAGGCCGAGCGTCGCGTCGGCGATGTCCGGATCGACTATGGTCTGTAGGCGTGATCATGTCGCGGGTCGGCAGCCGGCCAGTTGCTGCCGTTCGTGAACGGCAGCTCCCAGGCAGGGTAGATTCCAGATCCATCATGTCAGCGAAAACTTCCCCAATGTCTGAGATCGAGCGCCTCCACCTGGATGTTGCCCGGCAGGAACTTATTGGTTTCCTCGGCGCCAGCGAGATGCTTCGCTTTCCGGTGTCGACTGCGGCGAGGGGACTCGGGTGTCGTGAGGGATCGCTGCAAACTCCGCACGGCGCGCATCGTGTCCGTCTCAAGATCGGCGCTACTCGTCCACTGGGAGCAGTTTTTCGAGGCCGCAGGTGGACAGGCGAAGTGTTCAATGAAGAGATCCGTCGAGGCTCGCCAGGCACGGACTGGGTGCTCACCCGCATACTCTGGCTTCAAGGTCTGGAAGTCGGGGTCAACCGCGGCAGCGGCGTGGATACGCGGCGCCGCTTTGTCTACATCCATGGCACCCATGAAGAAGACCTTGTCGGGCAACCAGTATCCTTCGGATGCGTGCGCATGCGGAACACGGACATCGCGTTGCTGTTTGATCGCGTGCCCGTGGGCTGTCCGATGCAAATCGAATAGTTGTCCCACGTCCGGCGCCTTCATGCATCCCCACCTCGAATCAGGGCGCTGACGGCCACAAGCGGTCGGCCGGAGTGTCCGCTTCCAGGCTTGCTGGTGGTAAGGCGATTCCCGGTAGGATCAGTCCTCATGACACTCGATGCGACAAGCGCGAAGCAATCCCCGATTTCGGCGGCAGAGCTAGGGGAGTTGCAGGACATCGTCTACTCATGGCACCTGATCAACTATGAATCCGACGATCCGTGCGATGAAATCGATCCCGTCACCTACGTTGCACCCGACGGTGACACGTGCCTTCACAGCGCCGCGTTTCGCGGTGAACTGCGGGCGGTAGAACTGCTCGTCAAGGCTGGTCTCGACGTCAATCAACCGGGAGACATGGAGATGACGCCTCTGCACTGCGCGGATACGCCGGAGATTGTTGCGTTTCTCTTGGCGAACGGGGCCAGGACCGACATCGTCAATCTATTCGGACGATCGCCTCTTGGAAGGCACGATCGCTAAACTGCCCGCAAGCGGCCAGGAGCCGGCGGTCATGAATGTCAGCTGCAGGGAATCCCGTAGGATTCGGAATTCATCTAGCCAAGAGGATCGGCATGTCTCGTCGCTCGGCCATCATCTACATGGGCAGCATCGGGGTAGGGATTGCCGCCAGCGCGACCGTGCGCGGAACGGGGAGTTCCGAAGGCTCGCGCGACATCGTCAACAAGTCCGGGCCAGCGATCCAACAGGCGGAGCAACGAAAGAGCGGAATGTTCAAAGACAAAGAAGTCGCCAGCGAGATCAGTCAGCTTATGTTTTCACTCGGCGCCCAACTGAACGGGTCGCTGATTCGAGTGCAGGAGCGTTGCCCCGTTTCAGAGTTCGAGGCGTATAGAGCCGTGGTGGGGCGCTTGATGGGCGAGATGTTCGTGGAAGTCTCGATGCCGATCTTCGCTCAATATCCAGACCTCAAGCCTCCTGAGCTGAAGTAAGGCGGCGCGCGGCGCCGTGGCCTATCAGGTGTTGATGTTGCAGTCCGGCCAGAAGCAGCCGTTGGTGACAGGCCGCTTTAGAGCAAATCCGAGTTTCACGCTGCGCCCGCAATAGGCCTTCATGCAGTCATTGCCTTGGTGCCCCGGTCTACATCAGAATCACTTCCCAAGACGCTTGCCGGAGCATGCAGCAATGAGATTTACGAACGCATTGTCGGTTGTCGTTGTTACGGTGCTTGCCACGGGCGTACACGCGCAGACGGCTAATGCTGACGATGTGAGCCTCTGGGGAGTTGGTCACACGAAGTGCACAGCAGTCTTGGCATTCGACGAAGCTGGAGATGTTGCTGCACTGGATGGCCTCGCGACATGGACGCAAGGCTACCTGAGCGCCAAGATTGAGGAGCTGATCAAGTCTGGCGCCGAACGCTTTCGCTTACTCTCGCCGTCGATAGTCAAGGCCAACATGATTTCGTACTGTTCCGAGAATCGGGGCAAGCTTGTGTCGGACGCAGCTGAGGCATTCAGTCACAGACTCGTTCGGGAGTGAAACTCAGGCACGGGCAGGTCCGTGGGTGATGTGTCAACTCGCGGTTCGGCCAGCAGCGGCCGTTGACGACCGTCAGCTAACGGGCAGTCTGGTTGTGCTGAGGTCGCCTCGCCCTCCGAGGCCGCAGAGGTAGGCTTCAACGATGCCCATGAGCGACGTTTCCTCAGATCTGCCGCCCGCGGTGAAGGACGAAAACGACGCGCATCCGATTGCCGGCTCATGACGACCGATGCTCCGAGATGTCGTACGGCGCTTCGTGGCCGGTGACTACGGGCTCGAAGCAGGTGTTTGGGCGTCGAACCGGTCTCCTCGAAGACTGCTGAACATGTCCGCAGCTGTATCGTCGACTACAGCGCAACTTGGTCGACCTGCCGCCGGACAGTTGGCAAACGTCCGTTGCCCAGTGGTACGGGACGCATTGGGACATTCTGGTGGATCCCTGGACTGCAGAGCTCAATGAACCCGCAGCACCTCAAACTGCTGTCGTATTGGAGCGACCTGTATCGACACCTCATCACCCTCGAATTTACCCAGCATGGCCCTGCCCAAAGGGGCTTCGCTGCTGATGACCTGAACGAGCTGAGCGCCGCTGACCAACTTCATGCTGCCCCCATCCGGGCCGAGAAAGAGCTGTTGCTGCTTGTCGTCGGAATCGACTAGGCAGACCAGCGCGCCGAGCTGTATACCTTTGCTGGCGTCGTAGGGGCGCGGGCGGAATTGGCGCCAATTGGCCATCGCCTGGCGGATGGCTTCGGCGCGACGAGCTTGGCCGGTGGCCAGGTAGGCGGCTTCGAGTCCCAATGTGTCGTATTTGTTTTCGGCGATGTTTTCTTCGTGAGTCGCCGTTTCATGGGCCGCCCGCACTGCCTGTTCGGCTTGCAGCAGGTCTTCGGCGAGCCGTTCCAGCACCTGCTGCTGCAACAAGAATTTATCCATGATGAAAGGTAGGCATCTCGAACAAGCGGGGGTCAGGTCTTGATTATGAAGGGCTCCACCAGCCTTCGACGCTTCTGTTGGCTGCAGGTCAACTTCAGCTATGGGCACTGTCCTGTCGCCCATTTCGGTGCCTCGAACGGCAGGAACTGGACGGCAGTGGCAGTTCGTCGACAGTGCCAACGGCTGGCTTTGGTTGGCGAGAGCTCTGGCAGCGAAGGTCATGTTCCCGGCACTGCCGCGTGCTCACGCTCCCGGCCAGAAGCGGTCGGCGGCGACCGGCTGCTTTGAGGCGCCTGGTAGGCGGGCGGTAGAGTAGCCGGATGAGAAAGCTACCCGTCATTCGTCCGCGGCCGACACGACCCGACGCCGGCTACTATTCGCGCCTCTGGCGCGAAGCGCGGGCCTACCGGGTCAACATGGCTCGCAAGCGATGGTGCGATTTATCGCACGAGCATTTTGACTGGGAAGGTTTCGGCGACCGGAGTTGGTTCGATCGACGACGCCACCTGGCAGTGCTGTTGAAGGCGTTCCGGCGCGCTCAGGTCGAGCTGGGCGACTACCGGGGCGAGTACCAGCTGTTTGCCTCCGTCACTCCGAGCGACAGCGGTGGAGACGCCGTATATGTTCATACGCCAAACCCCAACGACACCCCGTTTCCGATCACCCCGACCGGTGAACGAGTGACTCAACTCCCGGCCTTACTGGCCGGTCGCATCGACTTGATGCGATACCGGGTGTTTCGCGATGGTCACGGACCGTCTGCGACGTTTACCATCATCCCAAACGGCCTGGGTGCGCCCTGACCCCCTGGCCGGCAAGCGACCACAAGTTGCCGCCTTCGGAAGTCAGCTCTCGGGTGACCTATAGCGCCAACAAACACAGTGGAAAGTGCTCCGTGGACGACCAGTTCCTACTGGCTGACGCTGCGTATGAACGTGGCGATTTCGAAGAAGCGTTCGCCAAGTTTCTTCAGCTTGCAGAAGACGGCGATCTGAATGGGATGTCGCGAGTAGCGTGCATGTACGGTGACGGCGAGGGTACCCCGCGAAGTCGCGAGAAGTCGTTGGAGTGGGATTCGAAGGCTGCGGCCTTGAGAAGCACGACGTCGATGTTCAACCTCGGCGTCACCTACCGAAACGCGGGCGATTCTCGCGAAGCCAGGCGCTGGTTTGAGAGGCTGCATGTGGATGGAGATGGCGACGCCTCTCTCGAACTCGCGAAGATGTACATGGTCAGCGACCTCGAAGGCGAGCGGATCAAGGCGTATCTACTGGCCGCCGTGCAGAGTTCAAACGTGTGCGAGGCATCGAGAGAGGAGGCTCAGGAACTCCTCGACGACCTTGACGTGCGTGGCGCCACGGATACGAACGCCTGAGCGGTGACCTCGGTTCAACTGGGAGCTTGGCGACCGCTTTTGGGCGCGAAGATGCTCGCTGCCGAAGTTCGCTACGGGTCGTTATCTGCCGATTCAGCTGACCAGAACCGGTCGTTCGACGCCGCCCAAGCTTCGCGCAATCGCGAGCGTCACTCCAAGCACGCGGCGCCGCAGGCGCCGCGCTCGTCGGTCACGAGAAGGAACGCCGGCACCGCGGCCCGATGTTCGCG
>FTJN01045331.1_pt1 | contig 11274 bp, 8 predicted proteins | sample 1658361 | NCBI WGS metagenome assembly FTJN01 (sample SAMEA3914819, study PRJEB12502) | metagenome | biome: forest; material: soil | place: Canada | collected 2010-06-26 | depth 0.3 m | reverse complement strand
CCTGCGGCCAAGCCCTGAAAGGGCGAACCAGATGCCTTGCTGCTGGAGCATTTAAAGCCGCCCTTTCAGGGCTCGTTCCCGAGTTGAATCCTTTCCCGGGGCATTGCCCCGGGCTGGTGTAGGTCGCCCCTTTGGGCTTCAATCCCGCCCATCGTACGTTCTATGGGATGGCTGTGAGTTGCGCTTGGTATCGTCCCAGTCCCACAACTTCGTTGCCTCGGTGCGGCTGTGAGGAGAGCATCTGCAGGCCAGAATCAGGCCGACGAAGTCCAACTTCGCCCGACTCCCGACGTTGCCAAGTGCAACTTGGCAACGAGGATGGCTTGAGCAGCGTTTCGACAGGCTACTCCAGTTGGCTCAATCCAAATCCAGCCAGCGCTGCGGCGAAATTTCCTCTGCCTGCTCTTCCGCAAAGCGGACGCCGGAGCCGAGCAGGCGGATCGGTTGCGCGCTGCGTTGGCGGGCCTCGATAAGCAACGCCTGGTAGGTCTCGCGGGTGGGATGGGCGTGGACGCATTCGCGCGTGGTGCGGGTGAAATCGGCAAACTTCACTTTGACAAAAGCCTTGTGGATGGGACGGTCGGCCGTCTTGGTGCGAACCTCTTCCTCCAATTCGGTGACCAATTCATCCATCGCCTTCTGACATTCCTCCAGCGTGGTCAGATTGTGCGCGTAGGTACACTCGTTGCTCAGGCTTTTGCGGACCTGATCGGGTTCAACCGGACGGTCGTCGTGGCCGCGACAAAGATGGTAAAGCTCCTGGCCCCACTTGCCGTGCCGCTTCACCATTTCGGGCAGAGTGAATCGTTGAAGATCGCCGCAGGTGCGGATGCCTTCCAGGGAAAATTTCTCCCCGCTCTTCGGTCCCACACCCCAGATTTTCCGCACGGGCAGATCGCGGATGAAGCCGTCGATCTGGTCCGGCGTGACGGCGAACTGGCCGTTCGGCTTGCGCCAATCACTCGCGATTTTGGCCAGCATCTTGTTCGGTGCGATGCCGGCGGAACTGGTCAACTGCGTCTCGGCGAGAATGCGGCGCCGGATGTCCTTGGCGATGTCCCACGCGTACCGATCCAGCCCGGTGACGTCGAGGTAGGCTTCGTCCAGGGAGAGCGGCTCCACCAGCGGGGTGATCTCGCGCAGGATGCGCCGGATCTTGGCCGAATCGGCCCGGTAGAGCTCGAACCGGACCGGAAGAAAAACCAGTTGCGGGCACTTCTCCCTCGCCTTGAAGCCGGGCATGGCCGAGTGGACGCCGAATTTGCGCGCCTCGTAATTGCAGGTGGTGACGACACCCCGGCTGGAGCCGCCTCCGACCGCGATGGGGCGTCCCGCCAATTCCGGACGTTCGCGCATCTCCACGGCCGCATAAAAGCAGTCCATGTCGAGATGGATGATCTTGCGCACCATGCGGGTTGCATCCTGGCAGACGCAACCGCGTTCGCCAGGGAAAAGGGAGGCCCGCTTAGGGCTTGGTCGGCTTATTCAACGCGGCATCGCGCTGCTTGGCCTGGTCGATCTGGTCCTTCAGCTTAAGCTTGGCCGCCTGGTCGATTTCCACCTGGAGCTGCTTGGCGTTTTCCGCATCCTGCTTGGAGCGAATTTCCGCCGCAACCTTGGCCTTGGCCGGATCGTAGGAAAACCGCTTCTGGAGGGCGGGATTCAGTTTGAAAATGGGGATCAGTGCGCCGCCATCCTTGCAGAGAACGGTGATGGCATCGTCTTCCACGCGAATGACTTTAACCTCCAAGTACGTCTTGCCGTCCGTGGTGGTCCACGTTTCGGCCAGCGCGGGCAGGGAAATAAGGGCAGCAATGAGGATGAGAAGTACCTTCACAAGCTTTACCCTATCAGGCTTCACGAGCTTTCGCAACTCCTCTTCCCACAGACCGATCATTTATCTACGGAAATAGTCGCCCGCAGCATGAGACTGAAGCGGTGAGAGGTGGCAAGCATTCATCAAAATGACTGATTTTCTTTGAGGCACTATTGATGTCTCATTTACCCCTCACGCCTCGTAAAAGGGCCACTGGGCTTTGGGTCTGCCCAAGCTTTCCTGTTCGAAATCGCCCTTGGACATCGCATCCTTCATCGCCCGTAGTTCGTGCTTTTCCTCCGGGGTGATCGCGGGGGAACTGAACAGATAGCGCAAGGTTGAAAGATCATCCGGCGAAAGCGGGCGCTCGGCCGCGCCGAGACGGAAACGCATGTGCAGACTTTGGATGGTCTTGCCCGTGCGGGTGCGCAGATCACGGAGAATATCGAAACCCTTGGGATCCGAATCGCCGAAATGCCAGAGCTCGATCTCCGGTGGCAGTTTTCCCAGAAACTCGATCACCGCCGCATTCGCGTAGCCGCCCTCGCTGCCGCTGCTCGCCAGGATGACGCCGCTGCGGAGCTTGGCCAATTCGTTGAGCATCGCGGCGTTTTCCACCGTCACGCAACGGGTCGCCGTGGAGGCGAGGCGCGCGCGGGAAATATCCTTCGCGCCCAAGCGGACCGGAAATTCGAGCAAGCCCGTGGCGATCTCGCCCTCCTCGAAGCACAACCGCAGGGGACCGTGCAGGAGAAAACTCCGGTCGTTTTCGAGGATCCCCAGATCGCCCAGCCGCGCGACTTTTCCGCCCGTGATGCGGATGAGGCTGGCCTCAATCGGACTCCGCCACGCTTCCAGCATCTTGGAATCGCGAAAGAGCGAGGCGCTGGCGAAACGCATCAGCGATTCTCCCTGCCAACCGAGGATGCGGGGAAGAGCCCGCAGAATCTCCCGCACCTGCTCCGGCCGGGAGCGATCAAACGGCTGGACCGTTTTGCCCACGCGCGCCGCCTCGGCCAGTGCGCGACAGAACTGCTGCCAGCCCTCCCGGTGGATTTCCGGAAGGTCGGCGGTCATCGCCTGTAAAAAAATCTCCGCCAAGGCCTCGCGATCCTGGTGCGGCGCGGACTCGCCGAGATACTCGAAAAAAGCCGGTGCCGAAGCGAGGGGAAGGCGGACTTCCAGGATGGACGAAGGATCGAGCCGGTGCCGTTTCACGCTGAGAATCTCGCGAGCCGCCAACGTTTCGATTTCGCGAAGCGCGTCGTACCGGGCCGTGCCTCCGACGCAGCCAGCCTCCTTCAGCAGAGTGGGAAAAGCGAAGATGAGATCGCGGGTGGCATCGGCCTTCTGGCCCGCGCGACCTTTGCGATAGCGCTGGGCGATGAGCTGAAGAACCGGGCTCATTCCCACGCCTTGGATCGCTCCAGCGCCTCCGTGCGGCTCAGCAACGCGCCGATATTGCGGATGGTTTTCCGGCCTTCCACCGATTGCTCTTTCTGGTGGATGGCCAGCACCTGGTCGCACTCGCTGATGGCGTAGGGCCAGTTGCCGCTCGACATGGAAAGGATGCCCTGCAACTCGACATCGCGCAGCGCGCGGATGGCATCGGTGATGCGCTCCCCCGACATCTTCGAAAAAGCCTCATCGATCGGCACCAGCCCGATGGAGGGCCCTGAATAGCGCAGCGCAATGTGGCGGCGATAAGCCCGCAGGTAACAGGCGAGAATGGAAATGTAGAAGGGCGTCTGCTTTTCGCCACCGCTGAATTTGTCGGCATGGCGATTGAGACTTTTCGCGGGCAACTCGGGGCGCTTGGGATCGCTCACCCACATGTCGTAGCGGAAGTAGCTGCGGTAATCGAGGAAGGCCTGGGCCAGCTTGCCCTCCGGCTCATCGACCAGCGCCTTGAAGACCCGCTCCACACCTGCGCGTGCGTCCGATTCCAGCGAGGCGAAAATGGAATCGCCCTCCTGCGTGACCGCGCAGGCATCGAGCACGCGGCGGTATTCCGCAAATTCCTTCGCGGGGTTTTCCTCCACCTGAATGTGGTACTGGCTGTCGCCGATCGGCTTTTTCAGCGGGAGATTGATGCTGTTGACCGTGTTGCGGACATCGCGGATGGCGTTGGAAAGACGGCTTGCCACGGTGGTGCGGAAGAGATCCTGCCAGCGCTGTTCCTCCTCGCGCGCCTGCTGTTGCCGCGCGGGCATGTCCTCCACGCGGATGCGATCCAGGAGCTTGCCGTAGGAGGCGTTCCACGCGGTCTCGGGATCGAAGTCGGGCTCAGTGCGGAGATCAGCGTGTTGGTCCACGAGACCTTGGCGGATGAGCTTCAGGTGATCGAGCTTTGCCGGCACCTGGGCGAGCAGCACGCGGCTCTGCTGGCGGATTTCCGAAGCGCGGATTTCATCCGAAGGATAGGTGCTCGTGTAGTGTTCGCGGAAGGTGTCGCAACGCGCGATGAGCAGCTTGGGTCCGATCTCGGCCAGTACATCCTGGTACGTCTCCTCCGCGCGATCGGCATCGCGTTTGGCATCGTCCAGTTGATTTTGCAACGAGGTTAATTCGCGGGTGCGAAGCTGCGGCATGAGATCGAGTTGACGCTGGCGCAACGTTTGGAGTTCGACCGAGAGCTGGTTGATTGTCACCAATTGAGCTTCCAGTTCCGGCGTGGAGGCGGCGGTGTTGCGCGCGATCAAACGCGCGCGCGTCGCTTCGGCTTCGCGCAGTTCTTTGGCCGCGCGGATGTCGGCCTGCATGTCCTCTGAATCGAGACGATGCTCGGAGATCAGCGCCTGAATTTGCTCGGAGCGCATCAGCAGCGGATGAATCCCCCGCATGCGCGCGCCACATTCCTCCGCCTGGGCTTGAAGGTGGGCCTTGAGCCGTTCGACGCCCTTCGCACCGACACAGGGCCGCTGATCATACCGGCGCGGACGCTGCGCAAAAAGGCCGCTCATGCGGAAGCCATCGGGCATGATGGCATCGTTGTGGCGGCGCAAATCCTCCAGCGAATGGACGCAGATGACGTTGCCGAAAAGTTCGCGCACCACCGCCTCGGCCACCGGGTGACGGCACTCGATTTGGTGGGCCAGCGATTGCGGATGGACCGCCGTCTGCCGGGCCAGCGCCCGCTCGGGATCGACCAGCGATTCGCGCAGGCTGTCGCGGTTGAATTCCTTCTGGTAGATGCGAAGTGCCTCCTGGTATTGATCCGCCTCCACCACAATGGCGAATTTGCGCGTGAAACTCACTTCAATCGCCGGGCGCCATTCCTCGTCAAGGACCTCGCACAGCTCGCGCAATTGCCGCGCGGGATTATCACGGCTCCTGCGCTCCAGGCGCTTGTTGAGTTCGTCCAACAGCGGCGAATCCTCCACGCGATTCAGTTCCAGCGCTCGCAGCTGATTCTGGAAGGCGTCGAGATCGACGCGCAGTCGCTGATAATCCTCGCCCTCCTTGCTTACGGCGGCGCGGACCTTTTGCGCGGTGGCGCGGACGGCGGCGGAAAGTTGAACCAAGGCAGGCTTAAGCGAATCGGGACCGGCTTCCTCGAACTGGCGCAGCGCATGGGTCAAATCCCCGACCGAAGCACCGCCCCGCTCGCGGAGAAAGGTTTCCGCCTGGCGGAGAAAATCGGTCGTACGCTTGACCCGGCGCGCCTTTTCTTCCTCGAGGGTCTGGCCCAATTCCTGGAGAAGTTGGATCTTGCGGGAGATTTCCCGGATCTCCTCGCCCAGTTGCAGCATGAGACTGCCGCCCTTGTCGCGGAAGAGATTCTTGAGCGACTCGAGTTCGCCTTGCGTGACCTCGATGGCCTGATGCACCTGATCTGCTTCTGCCTGGAGTTGTTCCTGCCGCCGCGTGATTTCGGCAATCTTTTCCACCAGCGCCGTCACCGCCTGCCGGGCGGCTTCGCGCCCGAATTCGGCGGCGAGAAATTGGCACGCGTCGGCGTCCTGCAACGTCGTCACGTAATCCTGGTGCGCGGCCACGGCGGCCTTCAGGCGCTGCAGTTTATCCTGGAGCTTTTCCAGTTCCTCGCGGATGCGCAGATAGCTGCGGTAGCTCTGCTGCACGGGTTCGATCTTGATATCCTCCGCCTGGAGAATGTAGCGGCGGCAAAAATCATCGAAGCGCGGCAGGAAGGCGAACGACATCGCGCTGGGCATGAGAAAATCGACCGTCTCGCGATGGAAATTAAGATGCTCCGAAAGCCGCTTGCGATACTCGGTCACATTGCGGAACGTCTCGCCGTCCTTCCGTTTCAGCAGCGAGCGGAAGCCCTCGATCTCCAGGGCGTAGCCTTCCGGCGAAATAAAATCGCCGCGCTCCAGCCGCTCCGGGATGACAAAGAATTCCTCCTCTGGCGTCTGCGTTTCCGCACTGGCGTATTCGATCCGCATGCCCCATGTCTCGACCTCCTTGCCGTCCGGCCAGGTAAATTCGAGCGCGATGTAGGTGATGCCGCCATCGCGTCCGTATTGGGCCACGCCGTTCACATCCTCCTGAGTGTCGCAGAGGCAGTAGCTCTTCTTGTCGCGACCGGACGTGTGTCCGCGCCCGTCCGAAGCCGCGTTGTATTTCGCGCGCTGGTCGCCGATGAGGACGAGTTGCAGCAGATCCATCAGCACCGATTTCCCCGCGCCGGTCCGGCCCGCGATGAGGAGGTTGCCGTGGATGTCGAATGAATCGCAATAGCCGAACCACTGGATGGCGTGGAGGCGCGTGAGGCGAATGCAGCGGTCAGCCATGGGCGTTGTCCTCCGTGGTGTCGGGACGCGCCAGCAAGTCTTCCAGGTTGCGGGAAACTTTTTCGAGTTCGCCGAAAGGGAGCACGAAGCGGATGGTCGGCAACACCTCGATGCGCGAGCGGGCGGGATCGTCTTCGTGCTCCAGTCGCACCAGTTTACGCGAGGCGAAGAAGGCGAGGATTTCCTTCAACGCCGAAAGCGAGGGCATACGGTCGCCCAACTTGGTCTTGAGCGATTCATTCAGCGTCTCCACGGAAAAGATGACCGGCGCGCCTTCCACGCGAAGCTGCACATCGTAATCGTACCAGAGGCTGAGCAAAACCAGCGTCCACTCCAGGCGCAGGCGGCGCAGGGTTACCCGCTCGCCCGGCAACGCGTAGATGAGTTGGTCATCCTCGTTCAGAATGACATCGAAGCCGACGAGTGCGGCGACTTCCCGCACCCAGGTGAAGTGGAGCCGGGCCCATTCATAGAGATCGCGGTCGCCGGGCCAATCGCGCAAAATGGCCTGGTGGTTGAAGAGCTCGCTCACGGCAGCCTGCAGGTTCTCCCGGTCGACATCGGAGAGGTCGGGAAGAAACTGCGCAGCGGTGAGCGTGGGGGCCAGATCGTCGCTCATTTTCTCTCCACCTCAAACCGTTCGATATCGAATTCCGCCTTGTGATCGGTCGCGGGCTTCTCGTGGGGAACCTCTTCGCGCCTGGTCTTGAGCCGATACTTGGCGCCGCCCGATGAAGCAAAAACAAGACAGGAGACGACGTCGAGAATATCGTCCTCCGTGGAAATCGGCAGCGCTCCGGAGGCGCGGATTTCGCCGGGCTTCAGGTCGAGTCGGTCGACGAACGTGTTGGCGCGATCAAGCCGCAACGCATTGCGCATATTCTTGCCCATCTCGCGCAGGCTCGTCTCGCGGTCTTCTTCGGTCAAGGCAATCGGCACCGGTTTGCGCGAGCCCGGCGCGATCTGCTTGCGGCTGCGGGCCAGCGAGGCGGTGCCGACCAGTCCCATGTCGGCGAGGCGTAAGGCGGGCAGCTTGAGACTGCCTTCGAGATCGGAGAGCCGGACGGAGCCGAGGTTCTCCCGCACGTGATCGAAGATGACTTTGATCTGCTGCCGGCGCGACGAGCCGATGTCCTGGATGTAGCGGATGCGCGAGCGGGAACGGCGCGCGAAATCGGCTGTGCTGGCATCGACGCGGTCCGCGGTCGGTTCGACATCGCCGAGGGCAAGCGAGAGGGCCTCGATGGTGCGGACCACCTCGGTCATGGCGCGGACCGAATCGGGCTCGGAGCGCAGACAATCGTCGCGGAGCTTTTGCAGGGCGAGTTCGTCCTGCTCCAGCGCGGCGAGCCCCTGCATCGCTTCGCGCAGCCGCTCCGGCAGCCGGGCATGGATCAGCTCGCGGTAACACTGCTGGGTGATGAGGCGGGAAAACTCATCGTAGATGATATTGAGCGCCTCAGAGAGCGTGGCCGTGCGGAGCTGCCGCTGGGCGTAGCGTTCCACCTGCTTGCGGATGAGGCGCAGTTCCCGCAAGCCGCTGCGCACCTGCACGAGGCAATCCTTCAATTCCTCCCAGATCAGATCGGTGCGCGAGTTCTCGTAGCACAGCGTGGCCAGCTTGTCGCAGACGAGGCGGAGCTTGCCGGTGAACGAGGCGATGTTCTGGCTGACAATCTGGCGGAAGGCCTCGATCAGGGCCTGGGCGGACGATTCCACGTAGATCGTCCGGTGATAATCGGAGCGCTTCTCCTCTTCCAGCCACTTGGCGGCAAGCAGGCGCCGGAGAATCTGGCTGGGCGGATGCGCGGCGACCTCAGGCGGATCTTCTTCCCCGTCCTCCTGCTGAAAGGTGATGCCCTCCTGCAAGACACGGTCGATGAGCTCAAGCACCTCGGCCCGTTCCAGCGAATCCCCGCGCGCGGGCAATTCCTTCTCGATCAGGTCGAGGACATCAATGTAAATGCGCGCGTTGGGCCCGGTGAGGATGCTGAAAAATTTCGGCGATAACTCCGAAAACAAATGGGTGGCCAGAGAGCTCATTGCCGGATTTCGTGGGAACGACGCTGCATGCTAATTTGGAATCGGCGGCTTCGCGAACAAATTGATCAACGTCTTCCGCAAAAGTGGTAGCCCGGACAACTCGTTGTCCGGGTCGTCAAAGGCAACAAGAAGCAGCCCCAAGGCCTCGCCCATTGCGAGGAGGCCAAGTGCCTTTCGGCCTTGTCCCGGAGGGACAACTGACAGTATACCGGCACTTCAGTGCCGGTATGGATTCCCAGAAGGCCTTGCGTCCCGGTAGGGACGCGCCGCCAATCTGGCTATACCCGGCACTGAAGTGCCGGGCTACTATCGGCCGTCCCGGGACGGGGACCTGAAGCCGCCTACTCGAACGCCGCCGTCACCGGCTTGCCCCAAAATTCCTTTGGCACCGGGACGCCGAGCAACCAGAGCGCGGTGGCGGCGGTATCGTAGGTCACGATGGTATCGGAAATCGTCGTTCCCTTGCGCACGCCCTTGCCCCAGGCGATCCACGGGATCAGCACGTCGTCCGGCGCGGAGGAACCGTGCGTGCCGAAGGTCCTGCCGTCTTTGTCCTTGGTGTCGTGCCCACCGTGGTCCGCGGTGAGGATGAAGACCAGGCTGTCGCCCATCCCTGCCTTCACCGCTGCGTCGCGAATGTCCCCGAGCACGCGGTCGCAGTCGGCCAAGGCCTGCATCTGCTGGGGCGAGCCCACGCCGAATTGATGCCCGGCGGAATCGGGCTCGGCAAAATGAATGAAGCACAGGTTGGGCTTCAGCTTGGCGACTTGCTCCACAAACGCCTGCCCGACCTGCGCGGTGTCCGCCGCTATGATGAAGGCATCGGTGCTGCCCTCGATGTTGAGATGCTTGAACTTCTCCTTGCCCACGATCATTGCGGTCACCAGCCCCTTGGCCTTCGCCAGGCTGAAGACGGTCGGGAACTTCACCGTTCCCTTTTCCGGGATCCACGCGTTCCAATCGACCTGGTGCTTTTGGATGCCCAAGCCACTGAGCATCGACACGTGCGAGGGCAGGGTGAGGCTCGGCACGATGGTGTAGGCATCGATCCCGTTCGCACCTTCCGCCTGCATGCTCTTGAAGACGGGCATGTCCGCCTTCTCGATGATGCGGGGCGCCCCCTGATCAAAGCTGACGATGAAGACGTGCTGGGCGCGGGCCGTCTCGGCGCCCGCGCTGGGGAAAAGAGAGAGCGTCAGCAGCGAGACGACAAGAAGGGCGAGGCGGATCATGGGATACCTATCTCATCCCATGGGGGCCCTTAAGCCAATCAAATAGACCGCGCCGTCCCTTGCCCGACTAATCCAACCACTCCACCTCACCGTTCTTCAGCTTATAGATGCCGCCGATAACCTTGAGCTTTCCTTCCTCGACGGCGCGCTTGAGGATGGGGCTCGCGTTCCTCAAATCCCTCACGTTCCTGGCCACATTTTCGCGGATGGAGTTCGCCAGGAGATCGCCTTTCTCGCGCATCGCAGTCTTCACCGCCGGGAGGATGCTATCGACCAGTTCCGGCAGATGGCCGGGGAGTTCGGCGCCATCCTTCTGCACCTTGATCGCGGCGGAAACCGCGCCACATTCATCATGACCCAGGACCACGATCAACGTGGAGCCGAGGAACTTCACGGCATACTCGAGGCTGGCCAAGGCATCCAAGTGCGCAAAGTTTCCCGCAATGCGGACAACGAAGACATCGCCCCGGCCAACATCGAAGGTGTATTCAGGGGAGACGCGCGAATCGGAACAACTCAGGATGGCCGCGAAAGGATTTTGGCCGGAAGCGAGCACGGCGCGGTCCATGGCGAAATCGTGGCTTTGCATGGCTCCACTGACGTAGCGGGCATTGCCCTTTTTCAGGCGGGCCAGCGCCTGGTCGGGGCCAATGACGTTCTGGGGTTTGGGCGCTTCACCGGCAGCAAAAAGAGCCTGCCCCGGCAAGGTGAGAGCAAGGCCTGTCCCGCCAATCAGGTTCAGGAAGCTGCGCCGGGAATAAGGGAGGGAACGGTGGGAGAGATCGCCGCAGGTGGTGCACATGGTGGAGAGAGATTAAGTGGGGGAGATTAATTTAGAAAGGCGGAAGTTAAGATTCCCTCGTCCTTCAATTTCATTCTCAGACTCGCTTCCCGGAAGTCTTTGTCCCAGAGGAAGTTGTTCCGAAAGGGTTACAGAAGGACATGCCTAATACCATTTGGAGTCGTAATGGGAACCAGAGCTGGTCGTTGGAGCCAGGATGGCTTCGCCATCTTGGCTTCCCGCAAATCGTGCGCGTCCCGGCGGGACTCTAGAGCGTGTTAACAAAAATCATGGCCGTAGGAAGTGGTGATGGCAGACCGTTAAATAAGCGCCTGTCATCCTGAGCTTGTCGAAGGATCAGCTTCCCCTGAATGTGGACATCAAGAAGCGCTTCTGGAGGTAGAAAGTGCCATTTAAACTGCGGCAGTCCCGTGAACGCTGATCCTTCGACAAGCTCAGGATGACGGGGCTTTTGGGAAATAGGAACACCTTTCATTACGGCTACAGTTTTATGAAAAATGCTCTAGAAGGGCAAGGAAGCGGTCAACTTCGGAGCGACGGTTGTTGGGCGTGGCTAAGGAGACCGTCGCTCGCAGGTATCTATCGGACTTATGGGGCAGAATCCAAAAGCTTCGTCATCCTGAG
>FTJN01002807.1_pt4 | contig 11278 bp, 7 predicted proteins | sample 1658361 | NCBI WGS metagenome assembly FTJN01 (sample SAMEA3914819, study PRJEB12502) | metagenome | biome: forest; material: soil | place: Canada | collected 2010-06-26 | depth 0.3 m | reverse complement strand
ACGCCGTAGCAGAAGCCGAAGACCTTCGCCAGCTTGACCGTGATGCCGTTGGCCGAAAGGTGGGATTTGGTGTGGCGCAAATATTCCACCACCGGGCTGCGGTAATGGCTTTCCACCTGCTCCTGAACGAGCTTCATGACCTCCGGGGTACGGAGATTCAGGCGCTTCTTGGGCGCGTCGGGAGTGAGCGTGGGGGCAGACTGGGGGGCATCGGACATCCCACTAGTAACCGCGAGACGGGCGGCGGAGTCAAGTCTATGTGTTTGGGAACCTCCGGGCCTAGGCGGCGCCGGAGATGCAGGCTCACGGCGCGCGCCGTTATCGGACGGAGATGTTCAAACTGACCGCCCGGGCCGCAGCAATGGTTTCATTTCCCGGCTGGGTGGCGGTGAGCTTGACCGTCCCCTTCGCCGTGAAGGTGACCATATTCCCGGAGATTGTCGCCGTGCCGGTGGAGGCCGTATACGCGACGGGCAGCCCCGAACTGGCCATCGCCCCAAGCGTCACGGTCTGCCCAACCTGCACCACGCCGACAGTTGGGAAGGTGAGCGTCTGCGGCGTCTTCGCCACGTTGAACTGGATTGTGACCTGCGGGGCGGCGAGATAGTTCGCGTTCCCCTTTTGCCGGGCCGTGACGTTGACCGTCCCCGGCTTGGTGATGGTCAACGTGTTGCCCGAGAGTGTCGCGAAGCCAGAGACCGCGTAAGTGATCGGCAATCCCGAGGAGGCGGTCGCGCCCAGCGTGATCGTCGAGACGGGCCAGGTCTGCTTCGCGATACCTGGAAACGCAATGGTCTGAGGGCCCTTCACCGCCGTCACGGTCGAGGTGACCTCCTGTGCCGCCGCGTAAGTGGAGTTCCCCACCTGAGTGGCCTTGACCGTTACCGTGCCGACTCCGGTAAAGGTGAGCTGCTTGCCGGAGAGCACGGCGGGGCCCGAAAGCACGGTGTAAGTGATGGGTAGGCCAGATGAAGTCGTGCCCTCCAGCGTGTATTTTACCCCAAAAGGCCGGTCCGTGACCGCTGGGAAGGCGATGGTCTGCGGCGTTTTGCCAATGACCAGGCTAACCGTGACCGGCGGGGCCGCGCTGTAGAAATCGTCGCCCGTCTGGCTGGCCGTGACCTTGACGGTACCGGGGCCGGTGACCACCAGCGCGCCGTTGGTGATCGTGGCGGGACCGGTCACGGTGTAGCTTACCGGGAGGTTGGAGGAAGCATAGGCGGCCAAGCCAAATGTCCCTCCCGCATAGGGATTCGCCGGAGCGGGGAAGGTGATGGTCTGGGTGATCTTCGCGTTCAGGGGCTTGGCCACGAAAATCGTCCCCCCGCCGTAGTCGATGCTCCGGTAGGTCGTCCCGTAAATAGCCCCGTGCTTATCCTGAACCAGTTTGGGATGGGGCCTGAAACCCTCCATTCCATCGGACTCACCAAAGGTATGCAGGATGGTGAACTGGCCCGCCGGGGTCATGGCAAAGAACATCCCCCCGACGCCAATTGATAAAGGGGTATTCACCCCATAAAGATTCCCATCCGCACCCAGCAAAAGGCGCGCATCGTGGTCCTCGAACGGCGCGAAGGCAGGGGTCGCATGGGTGGAATCCCAAAGGAAGGTCAGGCTTCCGGAGGTGGAAATTCGGTAGATTTTGCTACTGGTCATCCCGTAGAGCAACCCATTGCCAGCCTGGACCAGGCCGCTGAAAGGAATGCCATCGGTCTGGGCGAAGGCATAGAGCTTCGTCAGGATTCCGGTGGGAGTGATCTTGTAGACAAACCCAGTGCCCGAATCGTAATTCGATTGGAGAGTCGTACCATAAAAATTTCCATCCGCTCCCCGAGTCAGGCCCACCTGCGGATAGGCCGGGCTTTCGCCGACTGTACTGGAACCGAAGCTATACATCGTGGTCACCGTTCCCGTTGGGGTAATCTTGTAGACCGAACCCATGTGGTATTGTCCTCCACCCGGAGTGGTTCCGTAAAAATTGCCATCCGTGCCCAAAGTCAGCGAGGTGGTAGGATAACTCACCTCGTTTGCGTCGAAACCTTGGAAATCGTGGAGGATGGTGACCACACCCGTCGGGGTTATCTTATAAAAAGTCCCGAAGAAATCCGAGACGCCGGTCAAGGTGGTGCCATAAAAATCCCCGTCGCTGCTTTGCACCAAATCTGAAGAAGGCCCCTTCCCGTCATCGGTGATGGAACCATCGCCGAAAACATGGAGAATGGTCAGATTGCCCGTGGGGGTGCTCTTGAAAATGGCTCCATTTTCACCGCCGGACGTGCCAGCGTACCTGCCGTATAAATTTCCGTCCGTCCCTACCGTCAGGCCCCCAGGGAAGATCAGGCTGGTGCCAAACCGATGCAACTGAGTCAGTGCGCCCTGCAACGTCAGTTGATATGCCGTGCCGGGGGCTGTCTGGTTGAAATTATCGCCGACATCGCGCCTCGCCGTGATGCCGTAAAGCTTCCCGTCTGCGCTCAGGGTCAGGCCACCGGGAGACTCCGAGTAGGGGTAGGCACCCGGAGCGCTGAAATCGAAGATCAGCGTCAGCACGCCCGCCGGAGTCAGGCGATAGACCGTCCCCGAGCCGGAATAGCCACCGCTGAGGGTGGTGCCGTAAAAAGTGCCATCGGCAGCCTGAAGGAGGTCGACGGGATTGGCACCATCCAGAAGGGGGGCACCGTCGCCGAAGGCATGCACGACCGAGAAGACGCCCGCCGGAGTTATCTTGAAGACGATGCCGGTGCCCGAGAAAGACTGGCCGAAGGGCTGCGCACCGCCGAAAACAGTCGTGCCGTATAAATTGCCATCCGCAGCCAGCATGAGCTTTTTGGGCGACGTGCCGTCCTTCAACACGGTGCCATCCCCGAAGTTATGTAAGGTGGTGAACGCCCCCGCCGCCGTGATCTTGAAGAGCGTGCCGTAACCGTACCCGTAGGAATCCCCGGGAACCGTCGATCCCCCGGACGACGTGGCACCATAGAAGATGCCATTGACGCCCTCCACCAGGGTGAAAGGGACAAAGCCTTCTGCGGCCGTCGTCAGGCGACGGAGGATCGTGACCGTCCCGGTCGGGGTCATTTTGAAAATGGTATCCTCGCCACCGCCGGAAAGGCTGCCGGTGCTGGCCGTGCCATAGAAATTACCGTCCTGCGCCTGGATCAAACAATTCGGCTTTTTGCCATCTTGGGGGATGGAGCCATCCCCGAAGGTGTGGAGGATGGTGAAGTCACCCGTGGTAGTCATCCGGAAGATGAACCCGGTTCCGGTCTGCGCGGCGGGCACATAGGCCGTGCCGTAGAGATTGCCGTCGCGGCCCGCGATCAGCGTCGCCTCGGTGATGAAGCCCGCGCTGGGGGCGGGAAAATCGTTGCCGAACTCATGCAGGGTCGTCGTCTGCCCGGCAGGAGTCATCTTGAAAAGGAGGCCGGAGCCGTTCTTGCCGCCAGTCCGGGCCACGCCGTAGAAAAAGCCATCGGGTCCGGACACAAGCTTGGTGGAGGGCAGGTTGCCGCCCTCGGAATAGCCCGAGACGTCATCGGTGAACTGGTGCACCACCCGAACCAACTCGGCGGAGACCCGCATGGGCAGGAGAAGAATCACGCAGAGCACGACGATTAAAGCGAGGACGTTGGGGAGAGTTTTCATGGAAGGGGAGGCTGATGAAGTTCCTACTAGTTTTAGCTCGAAAACTATTGGAAAGCCAAACTTTCCCGACTTACTCCTGCGAGTCAAGCCAAGGTCCTTCTCTTTCCGCGTGACCCGCATTGACCGGAATCAATCGCTGGCCTCTCAGATTCAAGTCGTTGATCAAATCTTCAAAGTTGCTTTTTGGCTGCGGAATGAAACGATGGCCTTTAAGGAGAACACATTAATGAAAAACGACCGTCAATTGGTGGAGGAACGCGTCTATGCCTTTATCGAGGACTACTATGACTGGGCCCGGGACTGCCGGTATGGTTCAGATGCCACCAGTTTCCCTTCTCCCTGCGGTCTTGATGTGGACGGTCTGCAGGCCATGGCAGAAGATCTCCAGCACGAATTCGAGAATGGCGGGCGCTCCCGGCAAAAGGCGGCACTGGCCGAAATCGCCCGCCAACATTGCGTCACGCCCGGGCTGCTGACCGACAGCGGCTGGCATATCAGTTGGCCGCCGGACCATGATCCCGAGGTCGAATCGATCAACCACCTTTCCATCCAGGATGACCGGGCCGAGGTGACGACGAGTTGCGAACCCGGTTCCGGCATGGCCGCAGGCTTCGAATATATCCTGGCCCTCACCCGGCAGGGCTGGAGAATTGAACGCATTCGCCAGTTCCACTCCCGGGAGGACGATGGGCCTCCTGAGGAATCAAATCCGGATCTTCTCAAACAGGAGACCACAGATGAACTATCGACATTGGACGATTGCGGTTTCGATTTTTCGCCGGCCTTTACCGCCGGTACTCCCGTTACCGTCATGGATCGCCCGGCGAAGATCACGGTGGAAAAAGCAGGCAGGCTTGCTGTCCCTTCCGGACGGCTTTTGGTCTGGGATTCCGGATTCCTGACCGGGGATGCACGACCGCTGAGTTTGAAGATCCCTCCCGGCAACCACGAAATTCTCCTCTCGCAGGCAGGTAACCATAACGGCTGCGCCATGCTGGCGTGGGGAAGGCGCGATCGGGTTACCGCCTATGTTCCGGTGCAACTGGTGGGTCGAACCGAAGATTACCATGTGTCCGTCGATACAGGAACCGCCTGTATTGCTGATGCGAAGGCCGTGCTGTCGCTCAACGACCGGGAGCGTGAAAAGCTTCATCACCGGATCGTGGAAGCGACTTTTGCGAACGATCAAAGTCGCGATCATGTTCTCATCGGCGTGCGTGAAAAAGGCGCTCCGGAGTTGGTCAATATTCACGCCGGGATGGGAGACGGCGGCTACGCCTGTTATGCCGGAATCGACGATGAGGGAGCTCCCCAGTGTCTTGTCATTGATTTCTCCATCTACGGAAAAAATGTGGAGCACGAGCGGATCATTCCCTGGCGCGATAAGGGCCGCGAAATAGAGATCAATGATCCTATTTTGATTGAACATGGCTTTTCGATCTCCATCCGGCCTGACTTGGACAAATGGGAGGTGGTAGAGGCGACCGGCCAGCAACTGGATGCTCAGTTGCTCGGACCTAAGCATGAAGTCCTCTCGGATACGGGCCTATTGGGTTCTGACCAAGTAGGTCGGGAATCGATCCACTACCTGAAGAGACCGGATGCCTTCATTGATGGCTATCTTCGATTCTTCTGGACGACTTGGGCCAGCGATCTGGAAAAAGACTGGTCTTTCTGAACAACAGCGGCCCGATCGAATGGAACCCAAGACGAAAGTTTCCATCTCTCTTTCGGCGTGACCGTTGCGTGATTTTCAGACAGCCTCTCCGCCGGAATGCTTCTTCTCCGCGCTTTACTCCTTGAGTTCCTCGTTGTCTTCCACGTCGTGGGTGCAGCGGTTCTCTTTCGGCGGCTCTGGCCCCGGGAATCGCCGTGGCTGGCTTACATCCTTCCGACGCTCGGCGTCATGGCCGTCTTTAATTTCGGGGAACACTTCATCCCGTTCCAGACACTGGCCTTTCTTCTCCCGGTCACCATCGTGGGATTAGGGTGGTCCCTGATCCGTCCCGGGTATTCGTGGGAAGGTCTCCGGTTGCCGACGGGCATCTTCATCTTTGTCTTCACCTGGTGTCTGGCGATCAAGTGTCTGAATCCGGAAATCACCAACAACACGGAGGGGGTCGCGGACATGGCCCGCGTGCTCGATTTCAGCCTCGGCAGCACGCTCCCCGCCACCGACGTCTGGTGCCCGCCCTACGATCACGGCGGCTACTACACCTTTCAGCATTACGGCGCCTCGCTCCTCAAGCGGCTGTTCAATCTCGATATCGGCACCGGCTACAACATGGGCTACACGTTGCTCAATACGCTCACCTGCCTCGTCGGTGCGGGCGCGGCTTATCGCATGAGCGGCAACCGCACGTGGGTCGCGATCGCCACGCTCGTCGTCCTCCTGGCCAATTTCACCGGCAGCGCGGTTTTTCTCGTCTTCCGCGACTGGAGCTCGCCCGATTTCCAACTCGCCATCAACATTGGCGATCCCTGGAACGGCAAAGACCTCCGCAACGACATGGTCCGCAATCCATTCTACTGGGTCTACAACTACCAGTGGACCTTTACGGGGGATATCCTCGATCCCGTGAAATGGGTGGATCCTTACGGCCCGCAGGTTTTGCGGCTCTTTACCTGCACCTTCAATACCTACTTCCCCGAATTCCACGCCAATCTTGGTGGCCATTTCATGACCATCCTCACGCTACTGGCGGCGAACGAGGCATTCCGGATCGAGCGGACCAACCTGCCGTGGATCTGCCTGCTGCTCATCCCCTTCCTCACTCTGCTCACAGCCACTTGGTTCTTCATCATCGTTACCGTCCTCTGCGTCGGGTGCCTCGTTACCTGCCTGATTTCGGGACGTCGCCCGCAGAACCTCCGTTATGTGCTCCTGGGCACGGCGCTGTTTGCCATCCTGCTCTGGCCCAGCGTTGATACCCTCATTTCCGGTGCTGGATCCTATCCGGTTCCATTCAAGTTCACGCCTTGGCTCGAATATACGCCGATGGGCGAATTCGTCATTCAATGGTGGCCCGTCTGGTTGCCGTGGCTTATCCTCTGCTTCATGTGGCGGCAGATGAACCTGCTGGCGCGGTGGATTTTCATCGCGGTTCCGGTGCTGCTGCTCTTCGTGGAGGCCTGTACGTTCGCGGATCGCGGGTTGACGGTGGAAAAGATGTGGGGCGCCCTTTACAGCACCGGTCTGGTCACGTTCCTGCCTATCATTTTCTCCAACCGGAATCTGGCTCTGCGCCTCTTCACGGTGGCCTACCTGCTCATTAGTTCGGTGATGGTTGTGGCGTGGGTGAAGCAAGTGACCCATGACGTCTACTGGCAGGCCATGGCCTTCCACCTGAAAGGCGACACGGTTTTCCAGAATAGCCCCCAGTTCAAACGCCTCCTTCAGGTCCTTAAGGGCCAGCGGGGCATCACCATTCTGCCCGGGAAATGTGTTTGGTCTTACAATATGGCCCCTTCGATCATCGGCTTCTCGGAGAACCGTTGTTTCATGGCCTGGTTCGCCCAGGAATACCAATGCGGCCACGGCGGCGAGGCGGAATACCGCAACCAAATGATCAACGATTTCTACGACGGGAAAAACGCCGATCCGCTCCCCTTCCTGCGCGCCAACGACATCCAAGCCGTGCTCATTTGGCCCGAAGACGCGATTTCGGACGAGTTACTGGCCCAGTTCAAAAAGCAACTCGGCCCGGACTTCTTCTACAAGGATTGCAAAGAGGGCGGGCCGAATAATTGCGGCCTTTTCGTAAAGCAACGGTAGCCGTCGACCTCCGGACGACGGATTCCCCTATCCCTGATCCCTCGTTACCAAGTTGTACTTGGTAACGTCGAAGTCGGGCGAAGTTGTACTTCGTCTACTGTCTCTTTGACGATCCAAGGCAGCGAAGTTGCCGGGGACTCGGACGTTACCAAGTACAACTTGGTAACGAGGAAAACCTCCTGTCTTCCATCCCCATTTGGAAATTTGGTAATTTGGTCCCTAATCCGAGAATTTCGCAATTCCATCTACGCAGAGCTCCCCCTCTCACCGACAAAGTCACCTTCACCAACAATAGATTTTAGTCGCTTCCCGTCTGCGATCTGCTTTAACAATAACCCTTACCATGGCTCGTTCTGTGACTCTTTTTACCGGACAGTGGGCGGATCTGCCCCTCTGTGAACTCGCTCCCCTCGCCAAGCAAATGGGATATGACGGTCTCGAACTCGCCTGTTGGGGCGATCATTTCGAAATCGACCGTGCCCTGACCGAGAAGGACTACGTCGCCAACAAGTGGGCTCTCCTCCAGGAACATGGCCTCACCTGCCACGCGATCTCGAACCACCTCGTCGGCCAGGCCATCTGCGACAACATCGACGAGCGCCACCAGGCCATTCTTCCGGCCGACGTCTGGGGCGATGGCGATCCCGAAGGTGTCCGCCAGCGCGCCGCCGAAAAGATGAAGGATGCCGCCCGTGCCGCCCGCCTCTTCTTCAACGCCCGCCCCGGCGGAGCCAGCGATTTCCCCGCCGTGGTGAACGGCTTCACCGGTTCCTCCATCTGGCACGCGATCTACGCCTTCCCGCCGACCAACCAGGCTTTCCTCGAAAAAGGCTTTGTCGATTTCGGCAAGCGCTTCATCCCCATCCTCGACGTCTTCGAGCAGGAAAACGTCAACTTCGCGCTGGAAGTTCATCCCACCGAAATTGCCTTCGACATCGTCACGGCCAAGCGCGCCGTTGCCGCCGTAGGCAATCACAAGCGTTTCGGCTTCAACTACGATCCCTCGCACCTCGGTTACCAGGGCGTCTGCTACGTCCGCTTCATCCGCGAATTTTCCGACCGCATTTTCCATGCGCACATGAAGGACGTCTGGTGGGGCCACGGCGACGGCACCATCGGCGTTTTCGGCGGTCACACCGACTTCACCGACTCGCGTCGCTTCTGGGATTTCCGCTCGCTCGGCCATGGCGATATCAATTTCGAAAACGTCATCGTTGCCCTGAACGACATCGGCTATCGCGGACCGCTTTCCGTTGAATGGGAAGATGGCCGCATGGATCGCATCCACGGCGCGACCGAGGCGAGTGCCTTCGTCCGCAAGCTCGATTTCACCCCCAACGCCGCTGCGTTCGACGCCGCGTTTGCCCGGAAGAAATAACGCGCCATGTCCTCCCAACGCAAACTTCGTTACGGCATGGTCGGCGGCGGTCGCGATGCCTTCATCGGCGCCGTTCACCGCATGGCCGCGAATCTCGATGGCCAGATGGAACTCGTGGCCGGCTGCTTCTCTTCCAACGCGGAAAAATCGCGCCTCAGCGGTGCGGACCTCTTTCTCGCCCCGGAACGGATTTATTCCAACTACACCGAAATGGCCGAGCGCGAAGCCGCTCTGCCGGAGGATCAGCGCCTCGATTTCGTCGCCATCGTCACGCCGAATCACCTCCACGCGCCCGTCGCGAAGGTATTCCTGGAAAATGGCTTCCACGTCGTCTGCGACAAGCCGATGACGAGCACGCTGGAAGATGCCCTCGCGCTTCGCGAGGTGGTGAAGAAGAGCGGCAAAATCTTTGCCCTCACGCATAACTACACCGGCTATCCGATGGTCAAGGAAGCGCGGGAAATGGTGAAGCGGGGCGATCTCGGCACCATCATGAAGATCGTGGCGGAGTATCCGCAGGGCTGGCTCCTCGATAACATCGAGGCGTCTGGCCAAAAGCAGGCGAGTTGGCGCACCGACCCGGCGCAATCGGGCGGCTCCTGCTGTGTCGGCGACATCGGCACGCACGCGGAGAATCTCGGCCGGTACATCACCGGGCTGAAGATCGAATCGCTTTGCGCGGAATTCACCTCCTTCATCCCCGGCCGTACGCTGGAAGATGACGGCAACATGCTCGTCCGCTACGAGGGCGGCGCGAAGGGCATCCTTTACGCTTCGCAGATCTCGGCCGGGGAGGAAAACAATCTCACCATCCGCATCTACGGCAGCAAGGGCTCGATCCTCTGGAAGCAGGAACATCCGAACGAGTTGCACCACCTGCCGAAGGACGGCGTTGCACGCGTCTTGCGCCGGGGCAACGGCTACCTCTCCGACGAGGCCAAGCGCTTCACGCGCCTTCCGCCGGGACATCCCGAGGCCTTCCTGGAGGCCTTCGCCAACATCTACCGCGAGGTGGCCCGGGCGATCCGCGACCGCATCGACGGGAAGGAAGGCACCTACGACTTCCCGACCGTGGAGGATGGCGTCGAAGGCATGGCGTTCATCGCGACCGCGATCAAGTCGGCCGGTTCCGAGCAGAAGTGGACGCCGTTCGTGGTTTGAGTCTCATCTTTAGTCAGGCAGCCGTCGCACGGTCGACGGCTGCCGATATCCGGTCGGGGGAGTTTTTCTCCTCTGAAAATCGACCTTTCTGAATTTTAACATCCCCTTGCGGGAAATCTGTGTTAAGATGCTTCCCACGTTGGAATTTGCCCCATGACTGTACTTGTCGCTGATGACCATGAAGTCAACCGAAAGCTTTTGCGCACGATCCTCACCGCCCAGGGCTATGAGGTGATCGAGGCGGCGAACGGAATCGATGCGCTGAATGTGCTGGAAGCCTCTTCCACGCCCGTGGTCGGCCTCATCGACTGGGAGATGCCTGAGATGGAGGGCATCGAGGTTTGCCGACGCGCCCGCGAGTTGCCCAATGCGGCGCCGCTTTTCCTCGTCCTCGTCACCGTTCGCGACAGCAAGCAGGATGTCGTCGCCGGTCTCCTTTCCGGAGCCAACGATTACATCACCAAGCCCTTTGATAAGACCGAGTTGCTCGCCCGAGTGAAAGTGGGCAGCCAGATGGTGGAACTGCAGCAAGCCCTCACCGAGCGCGTGGAGGAACTGAAGGAAGCTCTTCTCAACGTCAAGCAGCTCAGCGGCCTCCTCCCCATTTGCAGCTACTGCAAGAAGATCCGCGACGATCACAATTACTGGGAGCAGGTCGAATCGTACGTCGGCAAGCATTCCGAGGCGCAATTCAGTCACTCCATCTGCCCCGGTTGCTACGAGGAATTCATCAAGCCGCAGATGGTGCAGTTGGGCGTCGAGCCGTAGGGTTCTCCGTCACGCATCACGCTTCCCTCGTTCCCAAGTTGCACTTGGGAACGTCCCTAGTCGGCGAAGTTGTACTTCGTCCCCCTACCGTTCGTAGATGGGCGGATGCTACGGAAGTTCGATGGCCCGGACAACTTGTTGTCCGGGTGGTCGCAGGCCACAGGAAGCGCGCATAATCCAAATGCCCACGGTCATGATTGCTTCCTGTGCGCTGGAGCGCACCCGGACAACAAGTTGTCCGGGCCATCGAAACCTGTTCCTGATCCAAAAAAAGGATCCAAGAGCGACCTACGCTCGCCCGGAAATCCGGTCTCCTGCCCGCTGCAGCCACTCCTCATTCGGCTTCGCATAGGGGCGGAAGGTCTCCAGATACCCCTCCTGCTCGTGGTAATAAAGGGCGCGATGCAGGCCCAGGTTGCTCGCCTTGGGCGAATCGATCAGGCTGGCTGAATCGTTGGCGCTCATCTGGAAGATCACCCGCATGGCGAATTCGCTGAGCGCCTTACGATTCATGAACCGGTTCACGCTGCTCAACGTGTCGACCGTGGTGA
>FTJN01000565.1_pt3 | contig 11285 bp, 7 predicted proteins | sample 1658361 | NCBI WGS metagenome assembly FTJN01 (sample SAMEA3914819, study PRJEB12502) | metagenome | biome: forest; material: soil | place: Canada | collected 2010-06-26 | depth 0.3 m | reverse complement strand
CTCGCCGCGCTCCTCCTCGCCGGGGGCGCTTCCGTTCGCATGGGCCGGCAGAAAGCTTTGCTCGATTTCGGCAATACCCCGCTCTGGCGTCATCAGTTGAAAACGCTTATGAAGCTGGAGCCCGATGAGCTCTATATTTCCGGATCGCCTGCGCTGGACTTGCCCTCCGGCCCTTGGAAGATTCTCTACGACGAACAACCCGGGCTTGGTCCGCTGGCCGGTTTGACGACGGCGCTTCACGCTTCCACTGCCGCGCAACTCGTCGTCCTGGCCGTTGATCTGCCCAACGTGACCCCGGAATTCCTCCAGCTTCTTTTGGCACAAGCTGATCCCGATGGGGGCATCGTTCCGGAACTCGATGCGTTTTATCAGGGCACCGTGGCTGTTTACCCCCGCCGCCTTCTCCCGGCATGTGAACAGATTCTGGGCAGCCAGGACCGTTCATTTCAGCGATTGGTGAGACAGGGATTGGTCGAAAAGTCGCTGAAGGTCTATCCCGTCGGCGAAGCCGAGCGTCCCTTGTTTCTCAATCTCAATACGCCGGAGGATTTCCCGTGAAAGAGGGATGAATGGAATTCATCGTTTTGATGAAAAACTAGACGGCAGTTAAAGGCTTAGCCAAGTGCCCGTGGCACAGGCATGGCTTGTTAAGGGCCATGTTCCAAAATATATCCTCCAACCGTGTCCGCTCCCGACGCCTTTTTCCGCGTCTCGTCTTCCAACTAGCCTTGTGCCTCTCCGCCTGGTCGTGTCCAGGGTTAACCCATGCCGGTACCGACAGCGTCTCCGATCCCAAAAACATCCCTCCTTCCACTCTCCTGAAAAACATCGCCAGTTGGTCTCCGGGCGATCCGATGAGTTTTGGCAACGGCGTCGGGACTTTCGACATCCAGGTTCGTGAACGCTTTGAAGCCCGCAACAACTGGATCGATTTCAACAGTGCCACGAACGTGCGCGACGACACCGGTCTGCTCCAACGGCTTCGTCTGGGCTTGAAATTGGTTCCGACCAAGGACGTCACGATCTACGCGCAGATGGAAGATTCCCGCACCTTCTTCTCGGATACCAGCTCCCTCTTTCCGAATCTGCCCGGCAGCCAAAGCAATTTCGTGACGAACGACGATCCCATCGCGTTGCGGCAGGCCTATTTCAAGTTCGACAATATCGCCGGTCAACCAGTTGGTTTCACGCTCGGCCGGCAGGTACTGGCCTATGGCGATGAGCGGCTGGTGGGCGGTTTCGATTGGGATAACAATGCCCGCGTTTTCGACGCCGTGAAGCTGTCCTACAAGCAGGATAGCTACACCGTGGATACCTTTGCGGCCTATCCCGTTCCGCACCAGACTGAGGATTTCGATGTTCCCTACACGAACGACTTGTTTCTCGGCTCCTACGCCACCACAACGCTCGTTCCCGACATGACCTCCGACTACTACGTGTTCTGGCGGAGCAAGAGCAAGCTCAGCCCCACGACCTCCTTCACCACGAATGAGAACCAGACCGAAGGCGATACCGCGCCCAATGGCGACTATGCCACACTGGGGACGCGCTGGAAGAGTCTCCCCGGCAAATGGTCCAACTGGGATTTCGGCTACGAAGGAGCGTTCCAGGTCGGCAGCATCACGAATCCGCTGCAGGGCACCGCGACTACCGTGAGTGGTCAGACGATCAACACCGCACGGCAAAATCTCCTCGCGGGCATGTCTCACGCGGAAGTCGGCTATACGTTCAAGACCGATTGGACGCCCCGGCCCTTCGCCTGTTTCGATTTCGGTTCTGGCAGCAATAATCCCGACTCGGGCACTTCCAACACCTTCCAGAATCTCTACCCCACGAATCATCCGCTCTATGGCATCATGGACCGCTTCTCCCTGCAGAACATGTACCAGATCACCTTTGGCGTGATCGCCAAGCCGACGGACAAGCTCACCCTTCGGGTCGATTACCACAATACGTGGCTCGTTTCGACCGCCGACGAATGGCGTATTGCCAACCAGACGCCTCTTGGCTCCAGCGCCGTCTCGCCTGCAGGAAAGCCACCGGCGTCGGGTTATCCGGGCCGCTACGCCAAGGCCCTGACCGCCAATCCGAACAGCTACGTCGGTTCGGAAGTCAATTTGATCGCCACCTATGCGGTGACCAAGTGGTGCCAGGTGCAGGCAGGCGGAGCCATTTTCTTCGCCGGTCCCTACGTCCGTCAGACCGCTGCGACGGGCCAAACCAACAACGCCACGTTTGGCTACACCCAGGTGAAGTTCGACTTTTAGGGCGTGGTTGATAAAACGCTCTTTGTCCAGAAAAGGAAACAGGCAAGGGACAGGCATACGCCTGTCCTTGCCGTCCCCTTTATCGCGGGGGGGCTGTGCGGAATGGCGAAGCGGGCAGGTCAGCACTGTTATAAAGATTTACTTCAGGATTTTCGGCCCAACCGTAGCGAACCTCTACAGGATGATTCACGTCATCACTCCACACGGTGATCGTATCCGGGCTTTCGATGGCGGCTTTCGCCCAAACGAATTTCTTGTCGGCTCCGGCGATGGCAAATCCATGCAGTTCCGTGGAGATCGTTACGGGGGAGGCGCTGGGAGGCGGGACCGAGGCGTCGGTCCCGGGGGTTGCCGCTGCGGTTGGCCTGAGTGACGCCGGTGGAGGGGTGCCAATCTTCAATCCCGCGCCGACATCTCTAAATTTGAGATGAACCTTTTTCCCGTCCATCGTGAACGAATCGTAAATGGGCCCCGAGAAAACGATATCCTCTCCATAGGCGAGATGTTTGGCGCATCGCACGAGCCGATCTGCCACGTCGATCTTATCCGGGGGATGGAGATTTTCCGCTTCGCCTAAGTCAATCGTGACCGCCATTCCCGTGTTGGCCACGGTTTTGAGCGTCTCCAATTGGGCATCCCGAACAACCACGGTGCCGGAATCTCTGCCGTTTTCTTTCTCGGAAGGTTCGTTGGTGCGTGGCTTGAAATTGGGCAGTTGCACAAAGAGAAATGGGAAATCTCCCTGGCCCCAGCGGCTCCGCCAATCGGCGATGAGAGAGGGGAAGAGCCTCCGATAAAGGTCATCCCCTGCATTCGATTCGCCTTGATACCAAAGGATGCCCTTGATGGCATAGGGAATGATCGGGGCGATCATCCCATTGAAGAAAAAACTCGGCGGCTTGGGGAAAAAGGGTTCCGGCGTGGCCGGTTTGGGAGGCGGTGGCGGTTCGGGTTGCCCCTCACGTCTGGCTTTATTCCGAAGGCCATAATAAGCACTTAGCGTCTTCTTGTAGTCGTCTCCGCATTCCTTCTGCCATTGATCGTGGGCCGCCTTCAAGACGTCGAAGTTTTCCGAGAGCCGCTGGTAGCCCTGGGCGTATTTCTTTTCCATCGCGGCATCGGCCAACAAGGGTTCGACGCTGATCCACGTCTGCGCGGCCGTTCCCGGCACATAGGAACCGACCATCCCGACAGGGGTTTTCTGACTCGCGGCAATTTGCTCGGCAAAAAAATAGCCCACCGCCGAAAACTTTTTGGCTGTTGCGGGAGTGCAAACCTCCCAAGTACCTTTGCAGTCGGTTTGTGGTTTGAAGGGCACGGCGTGGTTTGCCACCAGGAAGAATCGGATTTCGGGATGATTGGCCCGGGGCAAGGCCTCGGCGGCGTTGTTGGCCCGGCCGGTGGCAAACTCCATGTTGGACTGACCTGAGCACAGCCAGACGTCCCCCACCAATACGTCGTGAAAAGTGAGGGTGTTGGATCTTCCGGTGACGACGACCTCGATCGGCTTCGCGGAGGTCTTCAAATTCGGCAGCTTGGCCATCCATTTCCCATCCGCTCCGGCAGTGGCCGTGGCTGTAACCCCGCCTGCCGTAACGACAACATTTTCCCCGGCTTCGGCCCAACCCCACACGGGCACCGCACCATCACGCTGCAGCACCATGTGGTCGCCGAAAATGGCGGGCATCCTGACCTCAGCAGAGGCTGGGGATGCGGCCAGAATCAACGTCAACAAGCTGCCCAGGGTGGGTTTTAGCAAATTCATGGTATTCCAGATCGCGAATCATGTCACTTCGCCGAGAACAGCAGTGGATCCGGCAGTAACCCCAGGCTAAGAATCGGGGTGAAGATGACCTGCACCGCCAGATGCTCCATGGAATAGGCACTATAGAGCGCATCGTGCGTTCCTGGTAGGTCTGTTCCCGACCTTTATCTGGTGAAAAACCGACCGTGCGATGCGAAGGTCTCCCCAGCCTTGCGGTGGACTTTTGAAGAAGTTGATTTAAATTAAGGGGTCGGCTCGGAAGGGGAGGTGGCCACGGTCTGTCCAGAGGACTCTATCCATGAAAAAACTCATCAATTCCGCAGGGGATGTTGTCACGGAAGCTTTGCAGGGAATGGCCGCCGCGCATGGCGATTTGATCAAGGTGAGCTTTGATCCTCCTTTCGTAACCCGGGCGGATGCGCCGGTCGCCAACAAGGTGGCGGTGCTTTCCGGGGGTGGCAGCGGGCACGAGCCGATGCATGGCGGTTTTGTCGGACGGGGGATGCTCGATGCGGCGTGTCCGGGGGCCGTTTTCACCAGCCCCACGCCGGACCAGATGCTGGCGGCGACCAAGGCGGTGGATGGCGGGAAGGGAGTCCTCTACATCGTCAAAAATTATACCGGGGACGTCATGAACTTTGAGATGGCCGCTGAGTTGGCGCGGGCTGAGGGCATCCAGGTGGAGAGTGTCGTCATCGATGACGACGTGGCGGTCAAGGACAGCACATGGACCGCCGGACGCCGGGGCGTGGGCACGACCGTCCTGGCCGAAAAAATTTGCGGTGCCGCCGCCGAGGCGGGCCAATCGCTGGCGGAAGTGCGGGATCTCTGCCAAACCGTGAACGCGCAGGGGCGCAGCATGGGCATGGCGCTCACTTCCTGCACGGTGCCCCATGTGGGCAAGCCGACCTTCGCCTTGCCGGAGGACGAGATGGAAGTGGGCGTGGGCATCCACGGCGAGCCGGGGCGCACCCGCATGAAACTCAAGCCGGCGGATGAAATCGTGGAACTCCTGATGGAACCGATCCTTTCCGATCTGCCTTTTCGCGCGGGAGATGACGTTTTGCTCTTCGTCAACGGGCTCGGCGGCACGCCGCTGATCGAGCTCTATATCGTCTATCGCAAGGCGGCGGAAATCGCGGAGAAGGCGGGGCTGAAGATCTCGCGGAACCTGGTCGGCTCCTACATGACCAGCCTGGATATGGCGGGCGTCACCATCACGTTGTTGAAGCTGGATGACCGGCTGAAGCAGCTTTGGGATGCGCCGGTTCATACCCCAGCCCTCAGGTGGGGGAGCTAATGGACGCCACGACTCTCAGCTCCGCAACGGTGCTCCAGTGGCTGCGGAATTGCGCCCAAACCTACCGGCAACACGAAGACGAATTGACGCAACTCGATGCCGCCATCGGCGACGCCGATCATGGCGCGAACATGGCCCGGGGCTTCACGGCGGTGGAAGGCAAACTGGAGAGTCTCAAAGACAAGGACATCGGCACCATCTTCAAGACGGTGGCCATGACGCTGATCTCCACCGTCGGAGGCGCGAGCGGTCCGCTCTATGGCACGCTCTTCCTTCAGGCCGCCGGGGGCGCGAATGGAAAAGCCGCGTTGACCCACGGGGAATTCGTCACGGTCCTGGGTGCCGGACTGCAAGGCTTGATGAACCGGGGCAAGGCCCAGTTGGGGGAAAAAACCATGGTCGATGCCCTGGTGCCAGCTCTGGAGGCGCTCAAACCCGGCGGGAACGATTCCCTTTCCGGCGCGCTGGATCGCGCCGTGGCGGCGGCCGAAAAAGGCGCTGATTCGACCGTGCCCCTCGTGGCCAAGAAGGGCCGCGCCAGTTATCTCGGCGAACGAAGCGCCGGTCATCTCGACCCGGGCGCGGCTTCTTCCACTCTGCTGCTGAAGGCTCTTCAGCAGGCGCTCTCCTCACCCGCTTGATACCCGAAGGGTCTTCCTATGGTCGGCATTGTTTTGGTTTCGCATAGCCGGGCGCTGGCTCTCGCCGCCCAGGAGTTGGTCCGTTCCATGACCGGTCCCGCGCTGCCCCTCGCCCTCGCGGCGGGGGCGGGCGATGACCATACCGAACTGGGCACGAATGCGGTGGAGATCGCCGAAGCCATCACCGCCGTCCAGAGCCTGGCAGGCGTCCTGGTGTTGATGGACATGGGCAGCGCGATTCTCAGCGCCGAGATGGCTCTCGATTTACTGGATGAACCGATGCGCGAGAATGTCCGGTTCTGCCCCGCCCCGTTTGTCGAAGGGGCGGTCGCCGCCGGGGTGACGGCCAACCTGGGGGCTTCGCTGGAGGAGGTCTTCAAGGAAGCGCTCGCGGCATTGAAACAGAAGCAGGCAGCGCTGACTCCCGGAGTGACCGCTGAAGTCGCTCCCGTGATGGAACCGTCGACCGGAATCGAGGCGCAGACCGTTCGCCTGAAAGTCACCAATACGCACGGCCTCCACGCGCGACCGGCAGCGCGACTGATCAGCGAATCGCGCCCCTTTCGATCCGAGATCACCGTCCGCAATCTGACCAACGGGCGCGGCCCCGTCTCGGTGAAAAGCCTCAGCAGCCTGGCCTCGTTGGAAATCCTGCAGGATCACGACATCGAAATCGCCGCTACCGGCGAGGATGCCCCAGCGGCCTTAGAGGCCCTGGCCCGGCTGGCGCGGGAGGGCTTCGGCGAGGCCCTGCCTCCAGCCGGTCGGGTCACCGCTCCACGCGCGAATGAAATCCCGGCAGAAGGACCGCAAGCCAAGGCGGATCCCGTTCCGGTCTCGGGTGGAATTGCCTTGGGCACGGGCGTCTATTTCCAAGGTGCCAAGCCGGACGTTCCCCGGAACAAGATCGAGGACGTGCCCGCAGAAATCGACCGGCTGCAAAAGGCCGTCGCCGGGGTGCAGCTCTCGCTCGAAGCCCGCCACGCCCAGATGAGCGCCAGCGTCGGTGCGGCCAACGCGGGAATCTATGAAGCGCAGATTCTTTCCCTGCAGGATCCGGAATTGATCGGGGAGGCCATCCGCTTCATCCGGGAAGAGCAGGCCAATGCCGCCCTGGCCTGGCACCGGGCGAACCAACAGATCGTGGACCGCTACCGCCTGCTGAAGGATGCCTATTTTCGGGAACGCGCCGCCGATTTGGAAGATGTCGGCTGGCAGGTGCTGGAAGGGCTGGCCGGGAAGCAGGCACTCACCCTGGTGCTGACCGAGCCGTGCATCCTGATCGCGGACGACCTGACGCCCACGCAAGTCTCCGGCCTGGCCAAGGATATGGTCCTCGGCGTCATCCTTCTCGATGGAGGTCCCACTGCCCACAGCTCGATATTGTTGCGGTCGCTGGGGATACCCACGGTGATTCAGGCCCGGGCCCACCTGGCCTCGCTCGATTCGGATCGCCCGGAGTCCCTTGCCTTCGATGGCTCAACGGGAAAGATCTGGCTACAGTCGGATGAAACCCTTCTGGCCGAGCTCCGGCAACGCCAAGATGAAGAGCAGAAACGCGGGAAGGAAGAACTCCAGGCGGGCATCCAACCGTGCACCTTAAGCGACGGCGAACGGATCGAGATGGTGGCCAATATTGGCCAAGCCATCGAAGCCGGGGCGGCCTTGGAAATGGGAGCGGAAGGGATCGGCCTTTTGCGAACCGAATTTCTTTTTCTGGAGAGGGAATCGCCTCCCACGGAAGAGGAACAGGTCCAGGCCCTGCTGACTATCGCGGAGATAATGAAAGGGAGGCCCATCACCATCCGGACACTCGATGCGGGGGGCGACAAGGAATTGCCCTATCTGCCCATGGCCACGGAAAGCAATCCCTTCCTGGGCGTGCGTGCCATCCGCCTCTGCTTCGCGCAGGAATCCCTCTTCACCACGCAACTTCGGGCCATCCTGCGGGCCGGGAACGGCAACGATTTCCAGATCATGTTTCCGATGGTGGCCACGGTCGCCGATCTCAACCGCGCCTTGGCGTGCCTGGAACGGGTGCATGGCGATTTGGAGAGGGAGCAGGTTCCTCACCTTTGGCCCATCCCGACCGGCATCATGGTGGAGATTCCTTCCGCCGCGCTTCAGGCGGAGGCCTTGGCCAGGCAGGCCCACTTCTTCAGCATCGGCACCAACGACCTGACCCAATACACCCTGGCCGCCGATCGGGGCAATCCGGCTCTGGCTTCCTATCAGGATGCTCTGGATCCCTCCGTCCTCCGGCTGATCGAAATGACCGTGAAGGCCGCGCGCCAGCAGGGCCGATCGGTGGCGGTCTGCGGGGAAGCGGCCTCGGATGAAATCGCCGCTGGCATTTTTATCGGGCTGGGGGTGCGGGAGCTCAGCATGTCCGGCGCAAAAATCCCGCGCCTCAAGGCTGCTTTGCGGAAGCGGAGTCTGAAGGAATTGCAGCAGCAGGCGGCGAGTGCGTTGCTGTGCCCATCGGCGACCGAAGTAAGGGCCTTGGCGAGGTCGTAGCCATTGTCCTCGGTAGAACGTATAAAGAAAAAAGCGAACGGCGGTGCCTGTGGTTGAGAGAGGCGACAAGCACCGCCGTTGGGGACAACGGCGACTACCACTGAGACCTGCGCTACCACTTCATATTGACCATCACGTCGGTGCAGCGATCGCACAACTCGGGGTGGGCCGGATCGTTGCCGATTTCGTCGTAGTACTTCCAGCAGCGGATGCACTTCTTCAGGTCGTGATCTTCTGCACGAGTGACGGTGACAAAAGGATCTTCTCCTCCGTGGCCTCTTAGCATCTCGAGAGCTTTCACTTTCAACTGCTGAAAAGAGTCTAAATCGTCGGGACGAATAATGGTGACTTTTGAAACGATAAATAATTCCTCAAGCAATTCCGCGTCTGAATTGGTAAAGGATTTCGAAACAATCGAGACACTCGCCTCAAGATTTTTCCCGATTTCTTTTTTGCGTCGAGCTTCTTCCAATCGCTGATTGGCCTTCAACCTAAGATCGAGAAACGAATTCCATCGGTTCTCGAGAAGTTGGTCGTTGGTGGTGTTTTCTGGTTTCGCAATGGTATCAGGAAAATTTTGTACGTGAACCGAATCTACGTTGCCCAAAAATTGCCAGCATTCTTCGGCAGTAAAAGGCGTTATAGGAGCTATCAATTTACTCAACGCTGAGACGATGCGATGCATCACAGTTTGCGCTGCTCGTCGAGAGACATCACTCTTTCCTCCGCAGTACATTCGATCCTTTAAAACATCGACGTAGAGTGCTGAAACCTCAGTGGTGCAAAAGGCATTTACAGACTGGTAGACTTGAGAGAACTGGTAGTGACTGTAAAAATTGCCGACGCAATTCTCAATCAGGCGATCAAGCCGAATGCTGATATAGCGATCCAACTCCGTCCACTGTTCCTGCGGTACCGCATCGGTCTTCGCATCGAAATCAGCGAGATTTCCGAGTAGGATGCGCAGCGTATTCCGGATCGAGCGGTAGGTATCCGCCACGCGGGCGAAGATGTCGTTCGAGAAGGGGATATCGTCCTGGTAATCCTGGCTGGCGACCCAGAGGCGGAGGACGTCGGCGCCGTGTTCCTTCACGAGCGTCATGAGATCGATTGGCTTTTGGTAGCCGGTGCCGGACTTCGAGAGCTTCTTGCCCTCGATATCGACGACAAAGCCGTTGGTCAGCACCGATTTATACGGCGCCTCGCCGGTGGCGGCGACGGAGGTGAGGAGCGACGACTGGAACCAGCCGCGATGTTGGTCGCTGCCTTCGAGGTAGAGGTCGGCGGTTTTCTGGCCGAGATACTCCGGGCGCTTGGCCACGACGGCGGCCCAGCTCGTGCCGGAATCGATCCAGACGTCGAGGGTGTCGCGGCCTTTTCTAAGAGGGCCGCTGTCTGAATCATGCAAGCGAACCTTCATCCCCATAAGGGCCATGAGCTCCTCAGAGGTTTTGGAGAACCAAATACCAGTGCCTTCCTTTTCGACGAGATCGGCAAAACTGCGGATGACGTTGGGCCGGAGATAAGGCTCGTCATTCGCGGTATAAAAAACGGGGATGGGAACTCCCCAGGTGCGCTGGCGCGAGATGCACCAATCGGGACGGCTTTCGACCGCGCCTTTGATCCGGTTCTTGCCGGAGGCGGGGATCCATTCGACCTTTTCGATTTGCGCGAGCGCATCGGCGCGGAAGGCGTCGACCTTGATGAACCACTGTTTGACGGCGCGGAAAACGATGGGCGTTTTGGAGCGCCAGCAGTGGGGGTAATCATGAAGGTATTTCTGTAAAGCCCACAGCGCCCCGTTTTTTAGCAAGAGCTTACAAACCAATAAATTGGCCTTGAAAACATATTGGCCAACGAGTTCTCGAACTGCAGGATCAGTCTCTGTCGTGATAAACTGAGCCGTCAAGCAACCTCGATCATCAACGGGTGCAAGCACTTGAAGACCATTTTGTTGCCCTAGTTGGTAGTCGTCGTGTCCATGACCGGGAGCGATGTGGACAAGGCCAGTTCCCGCATCTGCGGTAACGAAATCGGCAGAAAAGATTTGGCCCTTCCGGTCAAGGAATGGATGTTGGTAATTAAAACCAACAAGGTCGGATCCTTTGATATTGCCTGATACTTTTACAAGTGGGTATCTGGCAAGGTCCATTTTCCCATGTAAGCCGAAAGCTTCAAAATAGGATTGGTCGGGTGGAATTATTGTGTCGAAAGCTGGAACTACTGCCGCGCGTTCAACGGCACATAGCACGTACTGATCTGCATCTTTATAGACGGCATACTCAAGCTTAGGTGATACAGCTACTGCGAGATTGGCCGGCAAAGTCCATGGAGTAGTGGTCCACACGAGCAGAGAAATCACGGCATCGCCGGGCATTTCTAATTCAATTCTTTGCTTAAAGAGCTCCATTAGATTGTTTGCTCTTAGCGGAAACTTCACATAGATCGCCGGATCTACCTTCTCCTTGTACTCGATCTCCGCTTCCGCCAACGCCGTCTGGCAGCCCGTGCTCCAGAGCACCGGACGCAGGCCCTGATAGACGAGATTCTTCTCCACCAGCGTCGCGAAGACACGCAGGGTTTCCGCCTCATAGGCGGGGTCGAGCGTGAGATAGGGATTCGCCCAGTCGCCGAAGACGCCGAGGCGCTGGAACTGCTCGCTCTGCACGCCGATGAAGTGGCGCGCGGTCGCTTCACACTTCTCGCGGATCTTGATCGGGTCGGTTTCCTCCGCACCCAGTTCCTTCATCACCTTATGCTCGATGGGCAGGCCATGGCAATCCCAGCCGGGCACG